>OCTA010005078.1_pt1 | contig 11426 bp, 10 predicted proteins | sample 1538991 | NCBI WGS metagenome assembly OCTA01 (sample SAMEA3539302, study PRJEB22396) | soil metagenome | biome: tundra; feature: field; material: soil | place: USA | collected 2010-05 | depth 0.15 m | reverse complement strand
AAACCCACCGTAAGTTATTGAAAGCCCGTCCGGGCGGCCTGAGAGGCCGCCGCAGGCCGAGGGCCTGCCCCACATGACCCCGTGGTGCCTGGCTGAGAGCGCGCACCACGTCATGCTCCAATCTCGTTGCGAATGGCGGTGGCGATGCGATCGGTGAATTCGTCGACGCGCGCCAGGTCGGGTCCTTCCACCATCACGCGGGCCAGCGGCTCGGTGCCCGAGAAGCGCACCAGCACGCGCCCCGCGGCGCCGAACTCCTGCTGGCACTCTTCAATCTCGTGCGCCACTGCCGCCAGCTCGTGGAGCGCCCGCCGCTCACGCACACGCACGTTCAGCAAACGCTGCGGGTAGATTTCGAGGCCCGCCGTCAATTCTTCGAGACCGGCGCCGGCGTTATGCGAAATCTCCAGAATACGCAGCGCGGTCAGCAGGCCGTCGCCGGTGGTGGCGAACTCGCGGAAGATTACGTGGCCGGATTGTTCGCCGCCCAGCACGGCGCCCGAGCGCACCATTTCCTCCAGCACATACTTGTCGCCGACGGGAGTGCGCAGCAGCCGCATGCCTTCGCGCTGCAAGGCCCGTTCCAGGCCCAGGTTGGACATCACCGTGGCCACCACCAGGCCGCCATCCAGCTTCCCGGCGCCGTGCAGCGCGCGCGCGGCGATCAGCAACACGGCATCGCCATCCACGATCTGACCGTTGCCGGCGACGAAGATGGCGCGGTCGGCATCGCCGTCGAATGCCACGCCTAAGCCGGCGCCCGATTCCAGCACGGCCGCGCGCAGCGATTCCACGTGCAGAGCGCCGCAATTCAGATTAATGTTGCGTCCGTTGGGCTCGCAGCAGATGGCTTCGACCTCCGCGCCCAGGCGACGGAACAGCGCCGGCGCGAGCCGATACGCCGCGCCCTGGCCGCAGTCGAGCACGATGCGCATGCCGTCGAAAGAGCCGGCCACGGTGGATGCCAGGTAATCCAGGTACCGCTCGGCGAGCCCGGGGTCGGGCGCCATGGGCAGGGGCGGACCGGCGGCTTGCCCTGCGTGACGGAAGATCTCCTGCTCCACGGCGTGCTCTTCTTCATCCGGCAGTTTGTAGCCCGAATGGCCGAAGACCTTGATGCCGTTGTCGCGATACGGATTGTGCGAGGCGGAGATCATCACCCCGGCGGTAAACGAACTGGAGCGCGTCAGATATGCCACGCCGGGCGTAGTGATGACGCCGGCGGAAACCGCGCGCACGTCCTGCTGCGCGAGGCCGGAGGCCACTTGTGCGGCAATCCATGGCCCGGATTCGCGCGTGTCCATGCCGATGAGGACAGCAGCATCCGGCGACGCGCGGCGCAGGTCGCTCCCCAGCGCCATGCCGAAGGCGTGCACCGTTGCAGGATTCAGCGGATACTCTCCCGCCACGCCGCGAATGCCGTCCGTTCCGAATAGTTGTTTGGCCATCTACTTTTTTCCGAGCGTAACTTTGACTGTAACCCGCGGCGAGTCGCGCAAGCGGACTCTGGGATCGTTGACATAAGCAGCCACGTGGTACTCGGCGCTGCCCGCTTCCGGTTTCAGTTCGATGGGATCGGTCTGGGCTGAAGCGATGCGCGCCACGCGGCTGGCCGGACCGGCGACGGCTAGCACCGAAGGTTCCACCACCACCTCTAGCACGTGCAGATCGGGCGGCAGGCTATGCGCAAACCGCGCCTCCACCGGCACGCTGCGCGTGGATCCGCGCTCCAGCTCCAACCGGATCTGGGACGGAATTGCGCGTACCAGTTGGATGTCGCGCGGCAGGCGCACGTCGCCGCGATCGATGCTGAAAGTGTGTTGGCCGGGCTCGACATTACTCATGTCGAGGACGACCGCATACTGCCGGCGGGTTTCGGGCAAGCCGCGAAGCTCTTGGGATGGTCCGCGCACCTCCAGAAACACCGTCTCTACCACATCCGAGTCTATTTCCACGTCCGGAGCCAGGTCCTTGTATTCCACGTGCACCGAAATGAAGGTCGCCAGCTCCGGTTCGCTGGCGACCGAAATCCAAAGCAGCACGGCCGCCGCCAACGACAGAAGCTTCCAGCCGATGTTTTCGGTGAAGAGGCTCTTCATTTCAGCTCGGTCCCTTCGGCGCGATGGTTCTCCATGGGAATGTCGGCCGCGAATTCTTCGATCAGGTGCGGCGCACTCCGCCGCACGCCGAAGTGCGTGCAGATCCGTTCATCCACATCGCGCAGGTTGAGGCCGGTCGAGATCTCTCCGAACGCGGCCACGGAAATGCGGCCGGTTTCTTCGGAAACCACCAGCGACAGGCAATCGGTCTCCTCGGTGATGCCGATGGCCGCGCGGTGGCGGGTGCCGAAGCTGGACGACACCGCCGGATTGATGGCCAGCGGCAGAAAGCAGGCGGCGGCCGTGATCTTGTCCTTCTGCACGATGACCGCGCCATCGTGCAGGGCGCCGCCGGGATGAAAGATGGCGAGCAGCAGATCGCTCGAGAGCTGGGCATCCAGCCGCACGCCGCTTTCGACGAAGGTGCGCAGGCCGATGTCGCGCTCGACGACGATGAGCGCGCCGGTTTTGCCGGCGGCCAGGCGGCGCACCGCGATCAGGATATCTTCCGTGAACTCGGGGCGCTGATAGCCGCGCGCGAACCAACGCTTGCGTCCCAGGCGCGCAAGCGTGCGGCGGATCTCGGACTGGAACAATACGATCACGGCCAGCGCCAGGTACGGCACAATGTACGAAAGCACCGAGCGCAGCGCTTCCAGGCCCGTGTACAGCGCCACCACGTACAGGGCGACCATGATCAGGATGCCGATCAGAATGTGGCCGGCGCGGGTGCCCTTGACGATCATGAGGGCCTGATAGATCAGGAACGCGACCACCAGGATGTCGATCACGCTGGCGGGCGTGAGGCTGGGCAGCGTGACGAGGGCGGCACTATTGACGAGGACCGCGCTATTGGAGTAAGCCGCGGATCTCAAGCCAATCCTTTAGCCGTCCGGCCCAACTGGCCAGGACGGCGTCCGTGGGCGCGAGGCCGACGCCGTGCGGGCCGCGCTCGTAGATATGCATCTCGGCCGGCACGCCGGCCTTGCGCAGTGCCAGATAGAACAGCACGCTGTTCTCCGGCGGCACGCCGTTGTCTTCGTTGGTGTGAAACAGGAAAGTTGGCGGCGTCTGGGAGGTCACCTGCGTTTCGTTGGAGAGGCTCGCCACCAGCTTGGGGTCGGGGTGGTCACCCAACAGGTTGTGAAGCGAGCCGGTGTGAGTGTAGGGCGTGATGAAGGAGATCACCGGGTAGGCCAGAATCATGAAATCCGGGCGGGAACTCAGGCGATCGATGGGGTCGGCCGCGTGGGCGTCACCGGCATCGAAGTGCGTGCCGGCGGTGGAGGCCAAGTGACCGCCGGCCGAGAATCCCCAGATGCCGATGCGGGCGGGCGCGATCCGGTAATCGGCGGCGTGCGCGCGCACGAAGCGGATGGCACGTTGCGCATCGAGGAGCGGTGCCGGATAGCGATAGCGCGGCGCGATGCGGTATTCGAGCACGAAGGCCTGGATACCCAGTGAATTGAGCCAGCGCGCGATTTGGTCGCCTTCGTGATCCTTGGCCAGCCCGCCGTAGCCGCCGCCGGGGAAGACGATCACGGCGGTCGGGATGGCGGACTTTTCCGGGGCGGGATAGACGGTGAGGCTGGGCTTGTCGGCGTCCTCGGTGCCGGCGGCTCCGGGAGCGGGTCCGGACCACAGCAGCTCGACCTTGTGTTGTGCGGGAGGTTGCTGGGCTAGCGCGGCGGCCAGAGGCAGGATGAGCGCCAAGGCTGTAGCGAGCCGAGCTCCGCACGGTGCCGATTGGGCACCTTTGTGCACTTTTGTGCATGCGGGCCGGGTGGCGGGGCCACCTGAAAATGCGACGAACAAAGCCAATTTGGCCTTTGTTTTCTTCATTTGTTGAAATCGAAAGCCAATTTTGCGGGACCGGGGAGGCGACCGCTCGGGCCAGCCGACCAGGGGGTCCGCCCCACCACCACACTGTTCCACTTACCAGGGTAGCATCCGGGTGGCTGGCAGCCGGAGGGCGGCAGCTTGGGACGGGAGCGCACGTTGCGGTTGTGCCACAGCGATCCAGCCGTTGTACACTAGGGGAACTATGTCGAACCTTTCAAAAGTTGTTCTGTCCGGGGCCTCGATCACTTTCGCGGCGGCCCTTCTGATGGCCCAAGGCGCCATCCTGCATCCGGAAATGAAGGTGGAGACCGGCACATACGATGCGCCGGCCGCCACGCTGGGTCATAGTTCGGAGCAACCCTGGTCGGCGACCACCATCGCGGCCGGCGTAGACAAGAAGCCGGAGGCGGGCCACGAAGTCACGCTGGTGGGCGAGTTGGTGGACTTCTCCTGTTACCTGCAGCTTGGCAAGCACGGCGAGAAGCACCGGAGTTGCGGCCAGAAGTGCGCCCAGAACGGGCAGCCCATTGGCCTGCTGACCAAGGATGGCACGCTGTACATGTTGATGCCCGAGGAGCACGATCCGCGGCGCGATGGCGGCGTGGACATCCGGACGGCGGGGGCCGAGCATATGGGGCACATCATTAAAGTGATCGGCACCGAGGCGAAGGTTGAGGGTTACCGCGGCGTGTATGTGGCGGGCTTGACCAAGTAGGGTGAACAGTCCTACCGGCACCTTTCGGGCCAGGACCTTCTGGCCCATAGGCGTTAGCCTAAGCCGCGATTCGAAAGTGCCTCGGCGGTCGATCTCCCGAACTCGTACGCCGACCTAAAGCTCCGTCCGCCCAGCTTCCGAGTGCGCCGTCACACGACCGGAACCATCGATGTATAAACCTTGGCAAGGCAGAATGCATCCGGCTGCCGGCCGCTGCTCCCTGATCCGATACCTCCTGTCTCGGAGGAAATCGAAGATGATAGCTTCAGGAACACTTATGCATTCCGATGCGTTGCGTCTGGCACACCGATGGACGTTGCTGCGCAGCCCCGGTTTGTCGCACGCGCTGGTGCGCGAGTTCATTCGTCCGGCCGTGCGCGCGGTGCCTGCGTCGATGGCGCGCCGGCTGGGACATTGCCGGATCTCGTTCGAGATTGCAGATGCCACCGTAGCCTCACGGTGGACGGAAACGGAGGCCGGCTTGGAGGTCTCCGTTATGACTGCGGGGAGCGAAGACCATGACATCGCGATGGAGTTGCTGCTGTGCGTCGGCCAGGCGTTGTGGGAAAAGCTTTCCGATGGGGAGTTACGGGAGTACTGGCTGGTTCTGGATGAGGAAATCCGCGCAGGGATCAGCGGCGAGATCGACGAGCAGGCGCTTGAGGAAAAGCGCTCCTTGCTTGCCAGCCGGGTCCACAGCCGTAGCCGGCGGGAGCTCGCCCGCTACGGCAGGGCAGCCTTTGCCGGGACGGCGGCTGAGTACGTCCATTGCCTTTGGCACGAGGTCACCGCGCGAACGGGGCCGGACTACCTTCCGGCACCGCAGTTGCGCCGGCGGTTGGAGCTGCTGACCGGCTGGTTCCCGCCGGACCGCGGTTACCGGTTGTTTGGGTGATGTTCTCTCGCGTAAAGGCGATGGTGGATGAACTTCCGGATGCCCCGTGACATGGCCACAATCGCGGATTGAGACTCTTCCCTTTTGGCGGATACCGGTGTTGCGGGCGTCGGTGGTGGGAATCTGCGCGGTGAGGACGGCGGACAGTAGCGCGCCTGCGACAATCCGCGGCTGCCATTTTATGGATGACCGCGGGCGTGCAGGCAGAGGAGAATCCCGCGGGCCGTCCCGGTTGCGCGCATGAAAGTCCCCAGCAATGCGTGGCCTTGGCCTTGGAAGCGATGGGTGGCCGTGAACGTTTGGAGCAAGTGAAGAGCGTGCGCGTGCAGACCATCGGCCACACGCTGCTTATGGAGCAATCCTACCGGCAGGCGCCGTTCATCACATCGTATGAGCGTGGCCGGACGACGCTCGACCTGGTCAACCAGAGAGTGCTCAGTGAAGCAATAGTGACATGGCCGCAGTCCGACCCAAACCAGCCGGATTTCGAATCCACCGTGGTTGTAGGTCCCGATGGCTGCGTGAACCGAACCAAGCAGGGCGATTCCCCTGGCTCACTTGGCGGCCTGAATGCCGCCCGGGAAATGTTGGCTCTGGGGCCGGCTCGGCTTCTGCCGACTGCCTCCGCTGCGCCGGACTTACACTTCGAAGTGCCGGAGACCTTGCGGTCGACCTCCCATGCGGTAGTAGCATTCACCTGGCAGAAGGTTCCTGTGCGTGTACTTATCAATCGATTCAATCATCTGCCGGATGCCGTCGAGACCACCCAGGAATTCCACGACTTCTGGTATTTCTGGGGCGACGTCGAACAGCGCATCTACTTCGATAACTGGAAGCTTGTCCACGGAATCGCTTTCCCCACCAACCTGGTTGAGGAGCGGAACGGCGTGGTTTGGAGTTCCACACAGGCGCTCAATGTCGAGTTCAACGTTCCGATTGACGACAAGACATTTGCGATGGACGCGAAAGCCGCCAAACTAAGCGCGGCATCGCATGGTTGGAACCGGCCGTTTCGCGCCGTCAAAGATACGACGCTGGCGCCGGGCATAGATCTGTTTCTGGGGGCTTGGAACTCGACCGTGGTGAAGCAGCCCGATGGAATCGTTATTCTGGAGGCAGCGATTTCGGAGTTATACACCGAGGGAGTGATCGAAGAGGCCAGGAAGCGCTATCCGGGAATGCCGGTTAAGGCTGTGCTATCGACCTCGGATTCGTGGCCGCACGTCGGAGGTGTGCGGTCTGCCGTGGCGCAGGGCCTTCCGGTCAACATTCTCGATCTGAACCGGCCCCTGCTCGATAAAATGATTGCCGCTCCTCATAAGTTGGATCCCGACGCGCTCGCGAACTCGAAGGGTTCGAAAGGTCCGCACTGGCGAATTGTCTCCGGGAAGGAAGAGGTTGGCAGCGGCGAAAACCGTATGGAGCGGTGAAGCGCGCGAACCTGAAGGTGGACACGGTCTTCGCCATGCATCAGGGGCCCATGCCATGGGACCAGGTCGTCGCTTCGATTGGAAGTCCCATCTTTAGAGATGGCGGTCAGTCCGAGCGCAACGCCTGCATGACGTCGACCCTCGCGGCACGCAACGCCGGCAGCAGCGACGCGACCACCGCCGCGGCCAGCAGCACGGCCGCCGATCCAACCACGACCATCGCGCCAGGCGTGCGCACGGACTCGAAATAGCTGCCCGCCAGCTTCGCCAGCGCGAACCCGCAGGCCGCGCCCGCGGCGACGCCCACCGCGGCGATCACGGCGCCTTCGGCGATCACACCCGCGACCAGATGCCGCGGCGCGGCCCCAACCGCCAGCCGGATGCCGAACTCGCGCGTTCGCTGGCTCACCGAGAATGCCAGCACGCCCGCCACGCCGACCACCGCGATGGCCAGGGCGACCGCCGCGAAGCCTCCGAACACCAGCGTGTTCAGCCGGTCTGGCGTGAGCACTTCGGTGCGGATGTCTTCGAGCGTCGCGGCGCGCTCCACCACCTGGTCCGGGGACATCGCGCGGATGATGCGTGTGACTGGCGTGACCAGCGCGTACAGATCCCCGTGCGCGTGTACAAACAGGCGGCCGCCCCAGATGCCCTGCTGCTCGAAGGGGTGATACACGGTGAGCGCCGGGCCTGGCACCACGTTCTCGTCGTCGACATCGGCAACCACTCCCACGATGCGCCGCGGCCCCGTGCCGACGTCGATGAACTTCATCACCGGATCGGTCCACATAAAGTGGTGGTTGACGGCGTCCTGGTTCGGGAACATGCGCTGCGCCAGGCTCTGGCTGACGATGACCACCGGCTCGCTACTCCGCCGGTCGGAATCGTTGAAATCGCGGCCGGCAACGATCGGAATGCCAAGCGCCGCGAAGAATCCCGGCGAGATGGTCCGGAACCGCCCATGCGGATCTTCTTCGCCCGGCGCGCGGACGCGGCCCTCCACCGAGAACTCGAATCCGGGCCCGAAGCCGCCCGCATCCCGCCACGGCACCACAACGCCCATCGCCACGCGGTCCACGCCGGGCAACTCGGTGATCCGCCGTATGGCCTCCTTGTAGAAGTCCACGATTTGATCGGGCGTCTTTCCGTAGGCGCTCGCGGGCACGTTCAGCGCCAGCACATGGCGTGTGTCGAAGCCGGTGTCGACGGCTTGGAGAGCCAACAGCGTCTTGAGCAGCATGCCTGCGCCGGCCAGCAGCACAAAACACGCGGCGATCTGGGTGATGGCGAAAACCCGCAGCCGCCGGTTGGTGCTGCCGGTAATGCGCAGGCCGCCGCTGGCCAAGCCGAATCCGTGCGCCGCCTCGGGCGAGGGAAGGCGCGGGACAAACGCCAACAGCAGCGCCGCGACCACGGCCAGCGCCGCGCCGACCCAGAGCATGCTGGAGTCCACCGTGAGATCGAGCGCGCGGACCGAAAAGCGGGAAGCGTAGCGAGCCAGGATGGCGGCCATGGGCCGGGCGGTCAGAACACCGACGGCCGCGCCCGCCCCGCCGAGCAGCAGAGTTTCCGCCAGCAGTGTCCGGCGCAGCGCACCGGCGCTTGCACCCAGCGCCGCACGGACCGCCAACTCGCCTTCGCGCCGCACCGTCCGCGCGAGAATCAGGTTGGCTACGTTGGAGCATGCGATCACAAAAACGAGGCCCGCCGCCGCCAGCAGCACCAGCAGCACGGTCTTGGCGCGCGACGTGATCTGCTCGCGCAGCAGCACGGCGTCGATGCGGAAATCCGCCTTTACCGGATACACCTCGGGATGTTCGCGCAGCATGGCCCCGTGGACGGCGCGTAGCTCGGCGCGGGCAGAGGCCAACGTGGCGCCCGGCGCGAGCCGTGCGAACAGGTCCGTCATGCGATGGACCCGTCCAGTGACCATGGTGGCCGAGAGATGGTGCGGGCTGGTGACGACGTTGGCGAAGAGCTCGGTTTCCGCGGGGTAAGGCACCGACGGTTCCAGCACGCCCACGATGGTGGCCCTGCGCGTCCCGAGCCTGACGGTCCTGCCGAGAACGGTGGGATCGCGCTTGAGCACCGCGGTCCAGAAGCGGTACGTCAGCACCGCAGCGCCGGCGGCGGCCGGGCCATCGTCCTGCGGACCGAGCAGGCGGCCGAGCACCGGGTGCAGTCCCATCACGGCGAAGTACGATCCGCCCACGACGCCCGCCTGGATCTCGCGCGGCTCGCCGAGGCCGACCATGGTGAAGCCGATGGTGGAGAAATCGCCGAACGCGCTCAGCGATTTCACGCGCTCGCGCAGGTCCCGGATCTCCGGCACGGAGAAGGCCGCGTTTTCGGCGCCGATGCCGCGGGCGCTCTGGCGGATGTAGATCAGGCGGTTTTCGTCGCGGTTGGTGAGCGGCCGCAGGAGCACACCGCGCACCACACTGAACATGGCGGAGTTGGCGCCGATGCCGAGGGCCAGCGTGAGGACTACGGTGATGGTGAGCCCTTTGGTGCGTGTGAGCGAGCGGGCCGCGAATTTCAGGTCGCGCAAGAACGTGTTGTACATTTCGGTCATGAAGTTGGCTCCTTCCGGATCTAACATTATGTCGAACGGGGCGGCGCGAAATCGACAGTCCCCAGAATAAAAAAACTTGGGCCGTGGAGCGCTTCTCGATTCTTGCTGTTTTAGCGCTCCTGGTGCCCTGCAAATGCGTGGGGAACCTCGGCCACCGCCCGGACTTCAATGATCGCCGGACCGCGGGAGCCTAAGAAGCCAGCGGCGATGGCGATGGCCTCAGCGCGATCCCCGGCGTCGATCAAGGTATAACCGCCGACCTGCTCGCGGGTTTCCGCAAACGGACCATCGGTTACCAGCGGGCGGCCGTCGCGCAAGCGGATGGTGGCCGCCGCGGACGTAGGGTGCAGTGGAGCGCCGCCCAAAAACTTCCCGCTCGCGATGAGATGTTGCACGTGGGGTGCGACCTCCGCCATCATCTGCTGCTGTTCGGCCTCGCTCAGGCTGAGCCAAGCCTTCTCGTCCAGGTAGGTCAATAACATGTATTTCATTTGAATGTCGCCTCCATTGGTGGATCGAACGCCGCTTATCCGAATCGACAAAACTGGCGAATACTTCTCCCCATTTCTCCCCATTGTAAGGCGGCGCGTGGGCGCCGGCCGGAACCGATATAATCGGCCATGAAGCATAAGGATGCGGTGACCCGTGCAAATCGATCGCCAGGAATTACATGACTACTACGCCGCGCTCTCCGATGAGGAACTGCTGGCCCTCGACAGGACCGAGCTCACGGCAGAGGCGCGGAAGTATTACGATGCGGAGCTTGTGAAAAGGGGCCCGGCACAGTACAAGACTGAAGGCCCGGCGGAGCTGCAAGCGCCAGGCCCACCCTTCCCTCAGGCCGGCGACGGAAATGAGGAGGGCGTCACATTAGACTTCGACACGGGAGCCGAGCCCGATTGGCTGGAAAATGCCGCTTGCGCCATCGCCTACACCGTGTATCCTGGGGGCTCCGCAGCCTCGGATGCCGAAACCGCGCTTGAGGTGTTGCTCGCAGCGGGAATTCCATGCCATATCTCCGTGAGCGGACCGGATCCACAGGATGACTCGCAGCCGCGGCATGAATACCGCGTGATGGTCCCGGGCGCACGCAACCTGGAAGCCACCAGCGTGCTCGATACGGAGATCTTCAACCCGAAAGAGGAGGCCCTGTGGAGAGCGCATTTCGAGGCTCTCTCCGATAAGGAGCTGCGCGCGCTGAGATTTGAAGCGATCTGCGCCGGACTTCGAGACCGGATCGAGCGTCTAAAGAGAGCTTACGGCGACGAGATCGCCCGCCGGAGGTCACGCTAAGCCAGTTCGCCGGGAACGTTAGGTTTTTTGAATAGTGTCTCGCAAGATCAAAGCGTGCGTCCTATACCGACTTTTACAATATTATGAACCGGCCGCCTTCTGCAGCCGCTGGAACCGTCCTTTCTCTGTATCCTTAAAACAGTGGAAGGAGATACAGGACGAAGCCGCAGCCGCGCTAGCCAAGATCGACGTTCTTAAAGCTGAGCAAAAATCGGCCGAACACTCTTACGCGGGACGGTTCGCGGCCACGGCTAAGGAGTATATCGCTTTCCGAAGGGACCGCGGCTGAAATCGCCGCGAAGCCGCCACGCGCGTGCCCCAGGCTAATATCAAATAGTGGACCAGTTCGCCTTCGACTTCGCCCCCGCCCGCCGCGTCTACTCCGTCAGCGAGCTGAACGCCGCCATCGGCGCCGCGCTCGAACGCGAATTCCCCAACGTCTGGGTCTCCGGCGAAATATCCGGCGTCAAACTAGCCACCAGCGGCCACTACTACTTCACCTTGAAGGAGGCCCAGGCACAAGTGCGCGCCGTGGCCTTCCGCTCCGCGCACCGCTATTGGAAATTCAAGCCGCAGG
>OCTA010005075.1_pt1 | contig 11433 bp, 11 predicted proteins | sample 1538991 | NCBI WGS metagenome assembly OCTA01 (sample SAMEA3539302, study PRJEB22396) | soil metagenome | biome: tundra; feature: field; material: soil | place: USA | collected 2010-05 | depth 0.15 m | reverse complement strand
TTCTGCCGAGCAAAGCCGATGATGTCAAGTCATTTATTTTCATAATCACGTACGTTCTACGGAAACTTGCACCGCCGCCCTGCCAGGTTCAATCACACGCCCCCAAACTTCGCCATCCCAATGATCCCAAAGGATCGCCGCCAATCGGCACGCAAACCGCCCAGTTCCTCAATGCTATCCTGAAGTCGGATTAGGAAACTTAAGGCGGCCCCACGCTCCCTCTTGCGCAGCCAACACGAAATCGGCTTCTTCTCCCGAAAAATCCGCCGGCCCCGGCCAGTCGGACGTGACAGTGCCGATCTCTCAATTCCGCGCATCCCCGATATGATCGAAGTCAGGGGCCACATGGCCCGCGAAAAGATGCTTGAGGCATGCCCGAGATCAGCCGGTTCTTCGGTATCATTGTGCAGATGTACTGCAACGACCACGAGCCACCGCACTTTCATGTGCGTTATTCCGGCCAGAAGGCGCTGATTGCTATCGAGACACTGGCCCTGTTGAGAGGGCACCTTGCGCCTCAAGCATCTTTTCGCGGGCCTGGGCGGCGTTCGATCGCGGGGAGTTGATCGAGGACTGGAACCTGGCGAGGGCCGAGGCGCAGCTAAAGCCGATTGCGCCTCTGGAGTAGATCATGTTGAAGGACATCGTTGCCGCAAAGGCGCTCGGCGATTATCGCTTGCATCTTCGATTCGAGGATGGCGTTCTTCCGCCTTTTGCCGCGCGGCAGTCCGGATGCCTCTATCTACTCGCCGCCCATCACACCGCGGGGTGCGAACCGCCGCCAATAATCTGACAAACCAGCAGGGAATTATCGTGAGAACGTCGGGGGCAAAGATCGTGACCCGTTACAGTCCACGTCCATGAAACGCACGATCCAGGTTCGGATCTTTCGAGGCGAACAAAAATATGTGGCTGAGTGTCTGGACCTGCCGGTCGTAACCGAGGCAGCCACTCTCGACGAATTGGCTGCCAATATTCGGGAGGCGATTTCTTTGCATTTGGAAGGTGAGGACCTGGCTGCAATGGGTTTGTCGGACGATCCGACCATACTAGCCACCATGGAGCTTCCGGCGGTCGCCTGATGCCCAAGCTGCGCACGTTGTCAGGCAGCGATCTCATCCGCACGTTTGCCCGATTCGGATTTCAGGAGATCTCGCAACGAGGCAGTCATGTGAAGTTGCGGCGCGCGCTGGTAAATGGAGTGCGCGAGAACCTGACGGTCCCTTTGCACGACGAACTGGATCGGGGTACGTTGCAAGCCATATATCGTCAGGAATCGCGCTACACAGCCCCTGATGAGCCGGCTGGAAGCCGGCTGGCAGGCGAAACCGCCTGCCCCACCACACCCACCACACACACCCCACCACACTCACATCTGCAGTCGTCGGGTTAGGATATGTAGAAGTCCAGTCACGGGCTAAAGCCTGTGCTACCTACTCTTCGCGCAGGGCAACCATGGGATCCAGCTTCGAGGCGCGGCGCGCGGGGAGGAAGCTAGCGGCGGCCGCGATCAGCGCCAGCAGCAGGGCTGCGGCCACCAGCGTGAGCGGATCGTACGGCTTCAACCCGAACAGCAGCGAGCGCGCGCCGCGTCCGGCGAGCAGCGATAGCGCGGCGCCGGTAACGACGCCGATCAGCAGCAGGCGTCCGGCTTCCCGCATGACCATCGCGACCACTTGTCCGCGTTCCGCGCCCAGCGCCAGGCGAATGCCGATTTCGTTGCGGCGCCGGGCCACGAGAAACGAGATTACGCCGTACAGGCCGACCATCGCCAACACCGCGGCCAGCACGCCGAAGAATCCCGACAGCATCGCCATCAGACGCTCAGGCGTCAGTTGATCGCGGATCTGCTTCTGAAAATCGCCGAACTCCATGATCACATCGGGGTGACTGGCGGCGAGACTGCGTTTGATGGTCGCGCTGATCGCCGCCGGCGGCGCGTTGGAATGGATCATGATCACGGTCCACGGGCCTTGCGCGGGGAATTGCGAGGCCGGGGCGAAGGTCATCGGGGGCGTCTCGCCGCGCAGATCGTTGTACTGCGTGTCCGGGATGACGCCGACGATTTCGTAGACGGTGGAAGGATAATTCGGCTCCTGACCCGTGCGCAGCGTCTGCCCGATCGGGTCGGCGCCGCCCAGCAGCTTGCGCACGAAGGTCTGGTTCACCACCGCGACACGCGTAGATGTCGCGGTGTCGTTCTGGCTGAAACCGCGGCCGCGGATCACGGGAATTCCCATCGTATTGAAATAGCCCGGACTCACCCAGGTGAATTTCGAATTGCCTGCGACCGGTCCGATGCGCACGCCGTGCTCCCAACTTGATCCCAGCAGAGGGGTGTTGGTCGTGCTGGCGGCGTCCAGTACGCCGGGAGTAGCGCGCACTTCGTCCTGCAATTCGTGCTGGAACTCCGCCCAGCGCTGGGGCGGCAAATTGGACTGCCAGTATCCCAGGAAGCCGACCGTGATGCCGCCTTCGCGCATGCCCGGATCGAACGTCATCAAGTTGCGGAAGCTGCGCACAAAAAGCAGCGCGGCCACCAGCAGAACGAGCGAAACGGAGATTTGGGTGACCACCATCAGGCGCTGTAGAGAGAAGCGCTCGCGGCCTGCGGTCACGCCACGTCCGCCGGCTTTCATGGCAGCGGCCGGTTGCGCCTGGGCGGCGCGCAACGCGGGCAGGACGCCGAAGGCGGCGCAAGTCAGGATGGCCACTCCAGCGGCGAACAGAAGCACCCGCCAATCCATGCCGGTATTCAGATTGGCGGACGAACTTTCGGTGGAAATCGCCCAGACCAGCACGCCGCTCAAAGCGTGCGCGAGAGCGATCCCCAGCGCGGTTCCGGCGGCAGCCAGCAGCGCGCTTTCCGCGAGCAACTGGCGCACCAAGCGGACGCGCGAGGCACCCAGGGCCAGGCGTACGGCGAGTTCACGCTCGCGGGTGCTGGCCCGCGCGAGCATCAGATTGGCCAGGTTGGCGCAGGCGATCAGCAGCACAAGTCCAGTGATTCCCAGCAGCAGCCAGAGCGACCGGTCGTAGCTCTCCCGGAGCCAGCTCACGCCCTGCGCGGCCGGGTAGGCGGCCAGCCGGAAGTGCTTGTAGGTCTCGGTGAACCGGGGGTCGCGGCCCGGCGGAATGGTCGCTTCGAAAATACCGGGACTGAGCGTATCGATTTCCGCGGAGGCGCGGGGCAGCGTCCAGCCCGGTTTGAGGCGGCCCATCACGGACACCTCGAAGATGTCGCGCCGCAATTCCTCTTTCGGCTGGCAAAACGGCAGCGCGATATCGAAGCTGTCGCCCACGGACATGCCGAAGAACTCCGGCGGCGTCACTCCTATGATTTCGACGAGATCGTTATTCACCACCAACTTCGTGCCAGGGCCTAGTTCGCGCCCGGCCAGTTGGCTTTGCCAATAGGAGTAACTGACGACTGCACGAGTGACAGGGCACGCTCCCGCATCCTCGGGCATGAGCAGGCGCCCGCGCCAAGGCCGCACTCCCAGTACGCGGAAAAAGTCGCCGGTCACCCACAGTCCGCGGAAGCGGCGCATTTCGCTGCCCTGGCCCACGTACCGTTGGTTCGCGCTCCACGCGAAGACGCCCGAGAAAGCCTGCTGCTTGTCGCGGAGCAACTGCCAGATCGGGCGCGTCAGCTCTCCATACTGTTGATTCATGCCCATCCCGTGGTTGCCGCCCACGATTTTCACTTCGGCAAGCTCCTGCGGGTTCCGGACCGGCAGGCTGCGCAGGCGCACGGCGTCGAGCAGTTGAAAGATGGCCGTGTTGGCCCCGATTCCCAGCGCCAGCGAGACGATCGCCACCGCTGCAAATCCGGGACTCAGGCGTAGCGTTCGCAGGCCGTAGCGCAGGTCCTGCCAGGTACCTTCCAACCAGCCAATGGTGTTCATGCGGTAAATCTCCTCTCGCACCAATCCGGGATTGCCAAACTTGCGGCGCGCGGCGGCGGCGGCCTCGGCGGGCGGCATGCCGCGCGCGATGTTGTCGGCGGTTTCGTTTTCGAGATACGCCGCGATCTCGCGCGCGCGTTCTTCGTCCCACCAGCGCCGCTTGAGGAACCGCCGCCAGCTCATACGCTCTTCACTCCTCCGCCGGACGCAGCACCTGGTTGACGGCGCGCACGACCCTTTCCCAGCGGCTCATTTCCGCGCTCAACTGCTTGCGCCCGGCAGCCGTGAGGCGGTAGTAGCGCGCCTTGCGGTTGTTTTCGGACGTGCCCCAGAAGGAGGCTATCCAGCCGCGGTCTTCCAGGCGATGCAGCGCGGGATAGAGCGATCCGTGCTCTACCAGTAGAACTTCTTCCGAACGCCGCTCGATGGCGTAGGCGATGGTATGTCCATGGGCGGCGCCCGGCGCCAGGATCTGCAGGATCAGCATGTCCAGTGTGCCTTGCAGGATGTCGGTTTGTGTGGGCTTCTTTCCCATGATGGCGAATGCCGGCGAAAGCTTATTCTACTCCGGCAGAAGCTCTACCGGAAAGGCCGCTCACAGGTATATACGTTGAACCGCGGGGAAACGTTAGGAAGATTGTTTTCGCCGACAGCGGTAGCGATGGTCGAGCTCCGCTGTTGTCGTCGGAGTGCGCGATGGGAGATTTTCTTCTACCGGAGCCAGGTAAGCTCCGGAGCAATCAGATCGAGGAACTGCCTGGGGGTGACGATTCCGATGTTCTGGAAACGCTCGGGGAAGTGCTTGGTGTTGCCGGTAATGATGTAGTCTGCCCCGGCAGCTATGGCGCATTCCAGGAAGCGGTTGTCCGGTTCGTCTTCGGTTACGGTGAGACGGCGGGTAGGCTTGACGAGGCGACTGGTGTTGCGGATGACAGCCAGAGAACTGGCGACGGTGGCCGGGTTGAGGTTAAGGTGGGGCCGTCGCAGCACGGTTTCGTATTCGGCCAGAACGGCCGGCGAGATGAACATCAGGATGATTCTGTTCGCCGCCAGATCCAAAATGGCGGCGGGCAGGCCTTCGTCGCTGAGGTTTGCAGACACCACGACGTTGGTGTCGATGACCACCTTCATTTGGTGGAGTGCTTCGTTTTGTTTGCGGGCTGCCGGCGCCTGGCTGCGGCAACTTCCCGATCGATTTGAGCCATGGTCAACTTGTCCATGCCTTTGCGCCTGGCCTCTGCCCGGATGGCCTGGTAGGCTGGCGGCGTGGGGGCCATACGGCGAATGTACTCGCGCAGGTCTAAGAGCATGGGCTGCCGATAACGGCGCAGGGCTTCCCGCATGAGCTCGCTCATAGTCCGATTTTCCTTCTTGGCCAACGCTTCAGCTTGCTTGGCGAGATCCGGCGGCATAGTGATGGAAAACACTTTGCTGGTCCGCATATGACTTTGTATGACTCTGCAATACAAGCGTAACAGCCGACGGATCAGTCTGTCAAAGGGAACTGGTTCCGGCAAAGGTTAGGAAGATTTTTCAGCCACCCAGATCCGCTCAAACCACCGCAGGCCAGGCCTCACGCCGGGTAAGCTGCAAGCCCGGGCGTCAGATCGCGCAGCCAATCCTCGATTCCCGAATCGGCCGTGCACGGCCCACCCGTACGCCTTGGCCAGGTCCGTGATTTCGGCCGGCGAATAGGCCGAGCGCACGGGCTCACCCAGCAATGCCAGGAACAGGCTGCGCGGAATTCGCCCGTTATCTTTGCTCAGATACGTGAGCGCAGATGGCTGCCGGGCGCGGAGAGGGCCGCGAAGGCCTCCAGATTCGCCGCAACCGCTTGCGGCCGAAGGTACACGGTGACGCCCTCCCATAGCCAGAACGCCGGACGGCTTACATCGTAACCGGCGGCGCGCAGCGAGGCGGCCATGTCATCCCGATGGAAATCGGTGGCCACGAAGCGGACCTCCCGGGCCTTGGCGCGGCAGAGGCGATAGCACGGTCAAGTTATTACCGTCCCAAACCGGTTTGCGGGCCAGCCACCTGCGCCTCCGCTGGATCCTGGCTTTCCAGTTGTCGGGCAGAAACTCGACTGCCAAAGGATCCGAGAAGCCCGGCGCCTGCGACGTGCTGTGCGGCTAGGTTTTCCGGACGCACCGTCCCGCTCCCTGTTACTATCGTGCCCATGAAGCCTGGCTTTTGGCTACTCCCATTTCTGTTTGCCTGCGCGGCAATTGCCACGGCCCAGACCGGACCGGTGGTGACGGTAACCGGCGGCCAGATTCGCGGCCAGTCTACGCCGGATGGCGGCGCCGCATTCAAGAGCATTCCTTACGCGCGGCCGCCTTTGGCCGAGCTTCGCTGGCGCGAGCCGCAGCCGGTGGCGGCGTGGAACGGCATTCGCGACGCCGGCGCTTTCAGCGTCGCTTGCACGCAACTCTCCGAGGGCTGGAATATCCGGTACGTGCCGAGCAGCGCCGAAGACTGCCTGTACCTCAACGTGGCTGCGCCCGCGTGGCCGCCAGCGGCGAAACTTCCGGTGATGGTCTGGATTCACGGCGGATCGAACACGGCCGGTTCCGGAGAAGCGGCGGGATTCGATCAACGCACGCTGGTGCGGCGCGGACTGGTGCTGGTCACCATCAACTACCGCCTGGGCGCGTTGGGATTTCTGGCGCATCCCGGGCTGGCCCGCGAATCGCCGCACCACACATCCGGTAATTACGGACTGCTGGACCAGATCGCGGCGCTCGAGTGGGTGCGGAAGAACATCGCAACATTCGGCGGAGATCCGGACAGAGTGACGGTGGCGGGGCAATCGGCGGGGGCGATGGACGTCAGCCTGCTGATGACGTCGCCGCCGGCCCGTGGGCTGTTCCGCCGCGCCATCGCGGAGAGCGGCGCGGTCTCCATATTCAAAGGGTCCAGAACTCGCGGCGCGGCCGAGGATCTGGGGCAGAAGATGGCCGCCGAATTGAAATTGCCGGAGGGCGATGCCATCTCGCGGTTGCGCCAGGCGCCGGCGGTAGAGATTCTGGAAGCCGCCAAGCGCGCCAGTGGCGGCGATCGGACGGGCCTGGAGACTTCGGTGGACGGGTGGGTCTTGCCGAAGCCGCCGGCGGAGGTCTTCGCGGCTGGCGAGAGTCTCGCGGTGCCGTTGACGATCGGCAGCACTGCGCAGGAAATTGGCGGCGACGATCCCGCTGCGAAGGTTAGAAGCGCGATTCAAGAAGCCTATGGCGGCTTGGCGGATCGGGCGCTGGCGCTGTATGGCCTGGCGGGAAGCGGCGAAGGAAAGCCAGACCCTTTGTACGGCGGGCCGGGTGTCGAGTGGCCGACCGATGAGGTATTCCGATGCCCGGTGGTCGCCGAAGCCGTGGCGCATGCCGCCGCCGGCCACGTCACCTACCAGTACGGATTCGACCACGCGGCGCCGGACCGGCATGGCAACCAGCATGGCATGGGGCACTCCGCGGAATTGAATTTCCTTTTCGGGACGTGGGGAAGCGATGTCCAGCTTGCGCTGATCGACCGGAAAATCTCGGACCTGATGCAGTCCAACTGGGCGAATTTCGTGCGCACCGGCGACCCCAACGGGGAGGGCTTGCCGCGATGGCCCAGCTTCACCGTGAAAGAGCAGGAGTACCTGGCGTTCACCGACGACGGCGCAGTGGTGAAGTCCGGGCTGCGGCGGGAGTTTTGCGAGGTGTTCATGGAACATCTAAAGGCGGGCGCGCGGCGCGAAACGGTACCGCAGCAGCGTCCATAAAGCTTCCCAACCATCCCGGGCGCGAATCTTTTTGCCCTCCGCGATGCCGCGCGCGTTGTAGCTGACCGGGACTTCGTGGATGCGATAACCGAGGCGGCGCGCTTTGGCCGTCACTTCCGGGCAGAACTCAAAGCGGCGGCATTTGAGATGGATTCCGCGCAGCACAGTCGTGCGAAATGCTTTGTACGCGGTGGCCTCGTCGGTCAGTTGCGCGCGATAGAGCAGGTTCGCCGCTGCTGTCAGGACGTGGTTGGCGACGCGGTTGGGCAGCGCCATCGACACGCTTTTGCCGAGAAAACGCGAGCCGTAGACGATATGCGCCTGGCCACTGACGATGGGTTCCAGGAGGCGCGCGTAATCGTTCGGATCGTATTCGAGGTCGCCATCCTGGATCAGGACAATGTCGCCTGTCGCCAGTTGGATGCCAGCGCGAATCGCCGATCCTTTCCCGGAGTGACTGATTCGCCGATGCGTGACCTCCCCAAGCATCTCACCATGCATCTGCGTGGTTCCATCCGTGGAACCGTCGTCGATCACAATGATCTCCTTCACGCACCCGGCGGGCAGTGGCGCGCGCCGCACGCGTTCCAGCACCTGACTGAAAGTGTGGAATTCGTTGTAGACCGGAATGACGATGGAGACCTTCATGGCTTCCGCAGCACCGCGAAGAGCGACTGGCCGAAGCCCGGCGGCGCGATGGCTTCCAGGCGCGACATCCACGGCACAACGCACCGGTCGAAGATTCGGATCTGGTGTTCGGACTGAGCTTCGCGCCGGAATACGTGCGCGTTGATCCACCATCCGAAGAAGCCGACGGCGTTGACGTAGTGCAGCTTTTCGATGCGGAGACCGGTGCGATGCGCGAGCCCGGCCAGCGCGTTGCGGCTGTATCGCCGGTAATGGCACAGATTCCGATCGATGGGGCCGTAGAGCGCCTGGAATGCCGGCACGAGCAGCACGATCACCGCGCCCGGCACGAGCACGGATGCCATGGCTTCGAGCGCCCGGCTGTCGTCCTCGATGTGCTCCAGTACGTTCAGGCAGACGCAGGAATCCGGGCGCCAGCGCGCCAAGTCCGAAAATGCCGCGCTGTCCGGTTCGCAAACGAAAGCATGCAGATTAGGCTGATTGGAATACCGCTGTCGCAGCCGTTCGACGCAGGCGGGATCCACATCCACGGCGAGGACCGTTTCGCGATCGAGCAACATCCTGGTGAAATTGCCGATACCGCAGCCCACCTCAATCACCCGCTGTCCCAGATCAGGCGCAACCAGGCGGCCTTGCCAGGCGAAGTAGTTGGTGGCCTGCGCCATGCGTTCCTGATCTGCTATGGTGTAGATCGACGCATGCATAGCCTCCTATTCTAAGAGACCGCATGTTGCTCCCGCACCTGGCCCAGTTTCTGCCTCTCACCAATCCGCTCGGCATGGGCGCCAGCGACCTCATCGAACTGGCGCTGGCCGCTCTGCTGCTGGCGCTCGCGCTGGCATGGCGTCCATGGTGGGAGCCTTATGCGGCCAGGCTGGCGCAAAAGCCGGCCTGGTGCGTGCTGCTGCTGGGCGCGCTGCCGGTGGCTTTGCGGCTGCTGCTTCTCCCGCACCATCCCGCGCCCGTGCCGGATATTTATGACGAATTCAGTCATCTGCTGGTTGCGGATACGTTGCGGCATTTTCGGCTGGCGAATCCGGCGCATCCGTTCCATCGGTTCTTCGAAACGTTCTTCGTCCTGCAGGAGCCAACTTATAGCTCGATCTACCCTGTTGGCCAAGGCGCGGCGCTGGCTCTCGGCTGGATGATTTTTGGCACTCCCTGGGCTGGGGTGGCGATCCCGGTGGCGGCACTGTGCGCGCTCTGCTACTGGATGCTGCGCGGGTGGACCACGCCCGGTTGGGCGCTCGCGGGCGGCGGGCTGGCCGTAATGGAATTCGGACCGCTGAACCAGTGGATGAACGGCTATTGGGGAGGCGCGCTTCCAGCGGCGGCCGGCTGCCTGGTTTTCGGAGCGCTGCCTAGACTGCGGCGCGACGGGCGTCCGCGCGATGCGGCGCTGCTCGGCGCAGGCCTGGCGATCCACTTACTGACTCGCCCGTATGAATCTGTGTTCCTGTTGCTTTGCGTCATTCTATACTTGTTGCCGGCGTGGCGGTCAGTCGTCAAACCCCTGCTGGCCGCGGTCTTGGTGGTGCTGCCAGCCGTCGGCCTCACGCTGCTCCAGAACAAAGAAGTCACGGGCAGTTGGACGACTGCACCTTATGTGCTCGGCCAATATCAGTACGGCGTCCCCGCGGCGCTCACCTTTCAAGGGAATCCGGCGCCGCACCGAGAACTTACCCGCGAACAGCAGATGGATTATAGGATGCAGCTTTCATTTCGCGGGGAGCGTCCGGAGACCATGGGAAGCTATCTGTCGCGCATGGTATACCGCATCCGTTACTATCGCTTCTTCTTTATGCCGCCGCTCTATCTGGCGCTGCCATTCTTCTTTGGGGCTCTCTGGGAGCGGCGGTTTTGGTGGGTGGTGGTTTGCCCGCTGATCCTTGCCCTGGGAACCAACTTCTTTCCGGCTTTCCAGTACCATTACATGGCCGGAGTGACGTGCCTGTTTGTCCTGGCTGGCGTTACCGGGCTGCGGCAACTGAGCCGGTGCAGCGCTTTGGCAGCCCGCATCGTTTTCTTAGTGTGTATCGGGCAGTTTGTTTTCGAATACGGACTCCATGCGATCAGCAGCGACCCGTGGTCGCTGGCGTTGCGGAACCCGGAGCGGCGCGTCGCCGTGGCCAAGCAGCTTGCGCTGGCGGGCGGCAAGCAACTGGTCTTCGTGCGATATTGGCCGCGCCATATTTTCCAGGATGAATGGGTTTACAACGCGGCGGATATCGACGGCGCGCGGGTGGTTTGGGCGCGCGACCTCGGCGCGGCCGAGAATGACGAGCTGCGCCGGTACTATCCGGATCGCAGCGTGTGGCTGCTGGAACCCGATGCGCGTCCGCCCCGGTTAGCGCCGTACGCAGCGCAGTAGGCGGGTTTCGCGCAGGACGAGAGCCGCAAGAAGGTGCGTCACTATTGAGCCTCAAATACTCGCTTCGATAGATCGAAGTGGCCAACTGTGAATGGATTGGCGCACGCGGAAACTGTGCTACCTGGCGGAAAACGGTCGTTGTGGACGAAGTTCGATTGACGGACCGGTCCCGTGAAATCCCCGTCACGCCAACTGGCCGCAAAACGCGCATGCCGTCGAGTGCCACTCGTAGCGCAGTTGTTATTTGGCGCCTATGGTCCGTCCCAACCGGGGGTGCTTAACCGTTTTAGGGAAACCGCTCCCCTGAGAAGCCGTGAAACAATCGAGGGTCGCAGGCGGAACCGCCTGCGCCACCAAAAGAAATCCTGTGTTTCGAGTGGTGGGGCGGGCGGTTCCGCCTGCCGAGCCAGATCAAGGGCGATTTTTTCACGGCTTCTGACGGTCGCGGCTCGGTAACAGTCGCGTTGATTTCTCACGGCTTACTACTCTGAGCCGCGACCGTCAGAGAGCGGTTGCTTTCAGTCAAGAAATCCCCAAAACGGTTAAGTACCCCCCAAACCGGTGCCTCCAGCTCCGTCCGCGCCCCACCTTGTTACCATGGTAGGCTGCGCACCGGGATCCACACATCCATAGCGGCGTCGTTCGAAAGCGCCGCCATAAAGCTTCGGAGTTGGGAGCCAACACATTCCAGATTTTCTCGTCGAGCCCCCGGATGTGGCGCGCATCGGCGCCTGGCGCGGAAC
>OCTA010005073.1_pt1 | contig 11434 bp, 7 predicted proteins | sample 1538991 | NCBI WGS metagenome assembly OCTA01 (sample SAMEA3539302, study PRJEB22396) | soil metagenome | biome: tundra; feature: field; material: soil | place: USA | collected 2010-05 | depth 0.15 m | reverse complement strand
ACACGTCCACCAGCTTCGCGGTGAAATCCGTGTCGCGCGCGCTGGAAGCCACGTACAACACCGCCTGCACTCTGCCGAGTGCCTCTAAGTCGCGTTTCAGCGGCTTGGTGGTGTACACCAGGACGTCCTTGCGCTGCTCCACGGGGCGCTGGTCCATCGGTCCCCAAGGGAAGATTTTCGGGTTGCAGCACACCGCGCCGCCGCGCGTGGGCGCCGGGGTGTACGGGTCGAAGACGAACTGGTCCGTGGCCGGCTTGCGAGCCGGTTTCTCGCCCAGCGCGCCATCGCCCGCCAGCGAATTCGCCTTTCCCGCGCTCTCCAGGTACAGGATCTTCTGGCGGCCTTCCGCCGGCGGCCACTCCCGCTCTTCGCGCCAAAGGTTAGAGCCCATCATGAAGATCTTTACCGGGGGCTTGGAAAGCAGGGGCGAATCCTTGCCCATCAGCCACTGGTCGAACCACTCCATCTGAAGCGCCCGCACCGGCACGCTGGCATTCGCGCCAAAGCTCACATTTTCGAACGGCGCCGACATGTTGTGCGCCCACGGACCCACCAGGACGCGATTCACGCCGCTCCGCTTGCGCAGCGCGGCGAACGCTTCCAGGTCGCTCTGCACGAAATTGTCGTACCACCCGCCCACGGCAAACACCGGCACGCGCACTTTGTCGAGCTGCTCCCTGGTGCTGATGGCGCGCCAGAACGCATCGAACGCGGGATGTTCCATCACCTCGCGGTACATTGGCGAAGCCCAGCCCAGCGCCGCCACGTCCGCCGAGCGCACCGGCAGATGCAGCACGAACTGGCTGAAATCGTGGTGATACCCTGGAGCGCGCAGATTCTCCGCCATCCACTCCAACCGGTTGCCCAGCTTCACGGCGCCGCCCGTCGAGTAATACCGGTCGCGATAGTCGTCGTACCCGGAGACCACCGGGAAGATGGCTTTCAGGTGAGGATTATTGGCGAGGGCGGCCTTCCATTGCACGATCCCCAGGTACGACCCGCCCATCATGCCGATCTTGCCGTCGCTCCATGGCTGGCGGGCGATCCAGTTCAGGGTATCGTCGCCGTCCTGCACTTCCTGAGTCAACGGCTGGAACGCGCCCTCGCTCTCGTACCGCCCGCGCACGTCCTGTACCACGATGGCGTATCCGTGGTCCACGAAGGCCTGGTAATTCGCTGTGATGTCCGCGCCCTTGCCGTACGGCGTGCGCACCAGGATGGCCGGCACACGCCCCCGTTCCGATGCCAGAAAAACGTTGGCCGACAGGCGGACTCCGTCGCGCATGGCCACCGGCACGTGGAGATATTTCACGATGGGCTTTTGCGCGGCCGGGGCCGCTGCCACGCAGCCAGCCAGAATCAGATACAGCTTTCGCACAGAAGGTCCCAATATCGTTTTCCGATTTGCTCCACCCGATGGTGTGCCCCAATGTGCCCGGCCCCCCGTTGGCCGATCGCACGGGCCACCTCTCGCATCGATGTTAGCAGAACCATGTGATGGCGTAGGGAGTCGCCCTCCGCCGGCCCCGCCGCGATGCGCACGCACGCATCCTCCGGAAACGGCGCCGATTCCAGCCCATCGGTGAGCAGCACGGGCTTGCCGATGCCCATCATGCGGACGGTGATTCCGGAGCTCTCCCCCGCCGCCGGATAGCGCAGATTGATGCAGGCATCCACGGCGCGCGCCGCCAGCCAGAATTCGCGCTCCGCCAGATGCGGCAGGCGCACGACGCCGGGCGCGTCGATCATCGGCGCCACCGCGCGTTCCAGGTCCGTCGATACGAACTGCCCGGCCACGAGCAACGCTGTCCGCGGCATTTGCGAGTGCACCGCCGCGAACGCCCCAAGTACCGCCGCCACCCGCTTGGACTCGCGGAGATACCCGAACACCCCGAACAGGAAGGTCCCCGGTTCCACGCCCGGGCTCCCTCCAAGTGACGCGCGATAGCGCAGCACCGTGGCTTCATCCGGCAGTGGCGGAGGCGCGAACAAATGCGGAATCTCCACCACGCGCGCGCTGTCCGCGTGTTCCCTCACCGCCCGGGCCGCCGCCGGATTGTGCACCACCACCGCCAGGGCGCGTTCCGCCGCGCGCTTCAGCATCGGGTAGCGAAAGTACCGCTCATCCGCCGCCGAACCCGCGCGCGCCCGCCACAACTCCCGTCCCAGATCGCGATTCCACTCCCCGTAGTTGTAGACGAACTCGTCCACATACCCGGTCTCGCTCAATTGGCCCAGGAAAAAATGATTGAGCACCGCATCGTGCAACACCACCACTCCCGGGCTCGCCATGGCCCGCCGGTAGATTTCCGCATGCAGGCCGTTATTCCCCAGGTGATAGAGTGCCGCGTCCGAGTGCGCGGGCGCTACCTCCACCCGTCCGTGCCGGCGCAATTCGGTGAGCAGCGCCGCCGCATAATCGGCGACTCCGGTGCGCGCCGGGGGCAGGGGCGAAAAGAATCCGGCGGTCATGCGCGAGTCCGAGCTTCGCTCGGATGGACAAGCCGGACGCTTATCCCACTGTGAGTCACGGCTTCCTCCGCCGTCCGAACAACGCCGTTCCCACGCGCACGCAGGTCGAGCCCTCTTCGATGGCCGTCTCCAGGTCGTTGGACATGCCCATGGAAAGCTCGGCCAGTCCGTGTGCCTCCGCCAGTTCGCGCAGACTCCGAAAAAACCCTCGCGGCGCTTCCGGATCTTCCGACCACGGCGGCATCGTCATCAGCCCGCGCAGTCGCAGATTGGGGCACGCCCGCACGCAGGCGATCAACGCCGGCACGCCGCCCGGGTCCGCGCCGCTCTTCGACTCTTCCTCGCTCAGCTTGACCTCCAGCATCACGTCGAGCGCGCGCCCGGCATCGTTCAAGCGCCGCGCCAGTTTCGCCGAATCCACGGTTTGCACTACCTGGAACAATTCCGCTGCTTTGGCCGCCTTGTTGGATTGCAGATGCCCGATCAAATGAAACCGCGTCCCGGCCAGCCCGCTCACCGATGGCGCTTTGCCTTCGAACTCCTGCACGTAGTTCTCACCGAACTCCCGCAGTCCCAGGGCGTATGCTTCCTGAATCGCTTCCGCGGGAAAGATCTTGGTGACCGCGAGCAACAGAATCCGCGCAGGATCGCGCCGCGCACGTTCCGACGCGCGCTCGATGCGCGCGCGCACCGCCGTCAGTCTCTCCGCCAGGCCGTCCATGGCTGTTTTCACGCTCCAGTATCCCACGAGCAGGGCCGCTCCAGTGGTTCTCCGGCACCCGGATACGCGCCGAATGCACCTCTAACCCCCACTTTTGGTTGGTGCTTACGCGTTCCGGCTGTTATCCTTGTGTTGTCAGTATCTTAAGTCATATCTACTAATGATACTATTGCCCAAAATTAACGTCTCTTCACCGCAATATCCATACAACTGAAACCGTATTCCTGGTATTCTGAATGTCTAAAGCTTTTAGGGTCTGAAGAGGATATTCTCAATGAGGAAAGTACTCGCTCTATCTATTTGCGCGCTCGTCTTCGTGGCGGGTGCATACGCGCAGGCCGCGGCCGGACTTGGCTCCGTTTCCGGTACAGTCCGCGACGCCACGGGTGCGGTAATCCCCGGCGCGACCGTAGTCGTTGCCAACGACGGCAAGGGCATCAAACGCACCATGTCGTCCACCGACGCGGGCGTGTTCGCGGCGCCCGCCCTGGTTCCATCCTCGGGTTACAGCCTCACGGTAACCAAGCAGGGCTTCTCCAACTACGAAGTCAAGGAGTTTGAAGTCCTGGTCGGCCAGAGCGTGGATTTCAAGGTCGGGCTTACGATAGGCTCGTCGACCACCAAGGTCGATGTCAGCGCGGAAGCGCCGCTCATCGAAGAGACCAAGAGCGGTGTCACCGCCACGGTGGGCGAGGCGCAGATTCTCGACTTGCCTATTAATGGGCGTCGCGTGGATAGCTTCGTGCTGCTCACCCCCGCCGTCACCAACGATGGCGAATTCGGTCTGATCAGCTTCCGCGGAATCGCCATGGGCAACAGCTTCCTCACCGATGGCAACGACACGACGGAGAGTTTCTACAACGAGAACGCCGGCCGTACCCGCATCGGCGCCGGACTCTCGCAGGACGCTGTCCAGGAATTCCAGGTACTGTCTAATGGCTTCTCGGCCGAATTTGGGCGCGCCATGGGCGGCGTAGTCAACACCGTCACCAAGAGCGGCCAAAACGAAACCCACGGCACCGGCTACTGGTTCTTCCGCAACCGCACTCTGGAAGCCACGGACCGTTACGCCAATGGATACAATCTTCCCGAATGGCGGCACACCGCCGGCGCCAGTCTGGGCGGCGCGCTGAAGAAGGACAAGCTGTTCTACTTCGTCAATTTTGATTTCACCGATCGCAGCTTCCCGGCTCTCAACCGCATCGTTAACAGCTCACTCACCGATCCGACCGGCAACTTCATCCCGGCGTCCAACTGCGTCCCCGCCGCCGCCGGCCCCACCCAGGCGCAGTGCACCGCCGCCATCAACTTCATCCAGAAGCAGATGAATGTGCTGGTACCGCGCACCTACAAGCAGGACCTGGGCTTCGCCAAGCTCGACTACCATATCAACGATCGCAATTCGATCAGCGTCGATATGAACCTGATGCACTGGCGCTCGCCGCACGGAATTCAGACGCAAGCCGTGCTCACTGGCGGCGCCGCCCTCGGCAACAATGGCAACTCCACCGTGGAAGACCGTTATGGCAAGGCCTCCTGGACTTCCGTAGTCACGCCCAACGCCGTCAACGAACTGCGCTTCGGCTGGTTCAAGGACCGCCTCTCCGATCCCGGCGCCAGCGATCTGTTCCCGGCCGAAACCGGCCCGACCTATATCACCGTTGCCGGCTCCACCGTGGGCGCGGCGCAAGCCTACCCTCGCACCTACCCCAGCGAAAACCGCTACCAGATCGTCGAGAACTATAGCTGGACCAAGGGCGCCCACGCAATCAAGTTCGGCACGGATTTCCAGACCACGCAGGACTGGATGAATCAGCTCTTCAACGAGTTCGGCGGCTACAGCTATACCAACCTGCTGGCATTCGCCAAGGATTTCACGGGCAACAACATCTTGCAGGCCAGGAACTACTCCTCCTTCAGCCAGCAGTTCGGCAACCCGATCCAGAATATCCGCACCACCGACATCAACTTCTACGCGCAGGATACCTGGAAGCTCTCCAAACGCCTGACCTTCAACTACGGCTTGCGCTACGAGAAGACCTGGATCCCGCAGCCGACCATTGTCAATCCGGATTACCCGGCCACCGGAGTCATTAACTCCCCCAATAAGAATTTCGCGCCCCGCGCCAGCCTCTCGTATTCGCTCGGCGACCGCACCGTGCTTCGCGTCGGCTACGGCATTTTCTATGCCCGCTTCCATGGCAACGCGCTGGACACCATGTATCTCGGTAATGGAAAGTATCAGACCGCGATTTCCATCAACAACACGCAGGCCGGCGCGCCGGTATTCAATGGAGTCCTTGCCAGTGCGGCAGGCATCCCCCTCGGCAGCGTCGCGTTGACCATGGCCGATAAGAACTTCCACTCGCCATATACGCAACAGGGAACGCTGGCCCTGGACCACCAACTGACTCGCGATCTCGCCATCAGCGCGAGTTACATCTGGACTCGCGGCATAGGCCTCTTCGTGCAGCGCGATCTCAACCTCGGCCAGCCTACCTCACAGGCATACACCTATATCATTCAGGACGCCGCCGGCAACAATGTGGGCACCTACTCCACGCCTCTGTTTGTTCTCAATGGCGGGCTCAGGCCGGATCCCCGGTACGGTAAGGTCCTCCAGGTGGAGAACGGCGGCCAGTCGTGGTACAACGCCTTGGCCATTCAGCTCAACAAGCGCTTTTCCCACAGCTTCCAGGCTCAGGTGAATTACACCTGGTCGCATGCCATCGACGATGGCAACGAACAGGGCGCCAGCTGGAACGTCGCCAGCAGTTTCAACAACGCTACGTTCAACGGCAACTACGCGTTGGACAAGGGCTCTTCCACGCTCGATCAGCGCCATCGCGTGTCCATCAACTGGATCTGGTCACCCACCCTCACCAAGAGCTCGTCGACCGCCGCCAAGTTCCTGTTGAATGGCTGGGAACTCTCCGCCATTACGACGCTGGCCTCCGCCCACCCGATGTCGGCCACCGTCAACGCTCCCAGCACTTCCAACGGCGCCGAGTTCCCTGGCATCCAGCTTGCCTATGGTTCGCTCACCGGTACCGGCGGCTCCTCACGTGTTCCGTTTTGGCCCTATGACAGCCTCAACATCGATCAGATCTACAACGTCGATGCCCGCCTCACCAAAAAGTTCGCCATCGGCGAGCGCGCCAGGCTGAACCTCGGTTTTGAAGCCTTCAACGCCTTCAACACCATTCACAACACCGGCATCCAGACCGCCGCTTACAGTGTGTCCGGTAATGTCTTGAAGCCGGTGCTCACGAGCGGCGTATCGCACCTGGGTGACGGCAATGCGTCACAGGGCTTCCCCGACGGCACCAACGCCCGCCGTATGCAGGTCGCCGTGCGCTTCACGTTCTAAGCATTACAGTAGGACAGGCCTCCTGGCCTGTCCGCCTTTTCTAACTCCGAGGGGCAGCCGCGCAAGCGGCTGCCCCTTTTCCTATGTGGCGCGTGAATTCCGCGGGTCCGAGGTCTCCACTGCATCGACTGGCCCGCGAACATAGAACCGGCACGCGCAGAACCGGCAGTGCTGGGGAATCCTCCCGAACGCCCGCATCACCGCATCGCGCCAGCCGCGTGGCATCGAAGGCACGATATCCTTCCCGAAACAGCGCGGGCAGCGCAGCTCGCCGGGCAGGATGTGAAATGGCTTATCGACGACCACTATCCGGAAGTCTACCAGATGCCACGGCACCACTGGGCTGGCACCGGCTTCAGCCTGCCGACTGCCACGCACGGTGTTAGCCTATCGTGGTGCGCAGCTTCTTCCTCTTCCTCTCCCACCTGAAATGGTTACGCCGATGGATGGAAACCTCCGCCATCGCGCAGCGGCTCGCTACCCGGTTCGTGGCTGGCGAAACACTCGATCAAGCCCTGGCGGTCGCCCGCAAGCTCAACGCCGAGGGCATCACCGTGACGCTCGACCACCTCGGCGAAAGCGTATCCACCCTGGAAGAAGCCGCCGAAGCCCGCGACGTCTACCTGCGGACCCTCGACGCCATCCATGGCAACGGTATCCAGGGCGGCGTTTCGCTCAAACTCACTCAGTTCGGCCTCGATCTTTCCTGGGAGCAGTGCCTGGCCAACGTGGAACAACTCGTGCGCCGCGCCACCGAACTCTCCAGCTTCGTCCGCGTCGATATGGAGTCGAGCGATTACACCGATCGCACGCTCGACGTGGTACACACGCTACACGCACGATTCGGCGCGGTAGGCGTCGTCATTCAGAGCTACCTGTATCGCAGCCAGGCGGATATCGAAAAGCTCTGCGCCGCGAAAATCGGCGTCCGCCTGTGCAAAGGGGCTTACCTCGAACCGGCTGCCGTGGCCTTTCCGCGGAAGAGCGATGTGGACAAGAGTTACCTCGAACTCACCCGCTATCTTCTGACCAACGGCGTTTATCCCGGCATTGCCACCCACGATGAAGCCGTCATCCGCCAGGCCTGCCAGTTCGTCACCGAGCGCCAGGTTCCCCACGATTCGTTCGAATTCCAGATGCTCTACGGCATCCGCCGCGACCTGCAGCGCCGCCTGGTAGCCGAGGGCTACCGCCTGCGCCTGTACGTCCCCTTCGGCAAAGCCTGGTACCCCTACTACATGCGCCGACTGGCCGAACGTCCGGCCAATGTGTTCTTCATGCTGCGCAACCTGTTCCGGCGTTAGCAAACGCGTTGCTTGCGCGCCGCTCCGGTTCGTCCGAAACTAAAGAGCGGCAGGGAGAGTCTAACGGGTATGCGCTACTGGGCATGGTTTGTCGCCAAACTGGCAGTTACCGCAGTGGTGGCGAACCTTACGCTCAAGCTGGTCTCGGGGATGTTCCCGCCGGAAAAGGACGCGCTGGCCCCTCTAAGCAACGGCGTTTCCTTTCTGTTGTGCGATTTCGTACTGCTACTCTGTTTTCTGCTCTTCGCCGGCGCGCTGTACCTCATTGTCTGGGACCAGCGCTACCGCTGCCGGGTGTGCCTGCGGCGTCTGCGCATGCCGGTTGCCACCGGGTCCTGGAGCCGCATCCTGTTGTTCGGACGCCCGCGGATCGAATACATCTGCCCATACGGCCATGGCACCCTCCGCGAAGACGACCTCCACATCTCCGGCCTCTCCGCCGCCGAGTGGACCCCAAACTCCGACGATATCTGGGCCGAACTATGTGCCCCGGGTAAGGAATCCGACCGCTCGTGAACCCCGTTCCCCGATGGCGTATCGCCGCCGCCGTGCTGGTGCTCGCCGCATTGCTCGGTTTCGGCGCCCTTTTCGCCCCGATTTACGCCGATAACCTCAAGCTCCAGACCTACGTGGAGGAAATTACACGTCGTGCGGACAGTCAGAAACAGCCCGATGAAGCGCTCCGCCAGATCGTCTTGAAAAGAGCCCGCGAACTGGATCTTCCCGTAATGGCAGACAACGTGCAGATCATGCGCTCGACTGAGGGCCTCAGAATCGATGTCCGCTACTTTGTCCGCGTCACGCTGCCCGGCTATACCGTCGATTTGCACTTCTACCCCGGCGCCGGCAGCCGGTAGGTGGGACAGACGATCGCATTTTGTCGTCTGTCGCCCGGTTTATTGCATTGATGCATGACAGACCACGAAGGACGATAGTCCGTCCCACATGAGAGAATCGTTAGTAGTGCCGAAAACCGACGAAAAGACCGCCCGGCAAAAAATGAAGCTGCGCATCCCGCACGGCAGCGGCTTCACCCGCCTGGTGCTGGGTCCGACCGGGCGGATCCTGGTTACCGCGTTCTCGCTGCTGGTCATCGCCGGTTTGGGCGCCTTTACGTATTTCTACGCACATTATAGCCGGATAATCGACGAGAAGCTCCGCGCCGGCATCTTTGCCAATTCCGCCAAGATTTTTGCCGCTCCCGAATCGGTTTCGGTGGGCGATGCGCACACTCCCGACGGCATCGCCACCGACCTGCGGCGCTCCGGTTATACCGAGTCTCGCGGTAACCCGGTCGGCTACTTCCAGCTCCATTCGAATTACATCGAGATATTCCCCCAATCCGATTCTTACTTCGACCAGGAACCCGGTCTCATTCGCTTCGCCAACGGTAAGATCTCCCAGATCGTTTCCCTGCAGGACAATACCGCCCGCAATCAGTACCAGCTCGAGCCGCAACTCATCCAGGCGATCTCCGGGCCGGCGCGCGAGAAGCGCCGCATGGTAAAGTTCCACGACATCCCGAAGATCATGGTGGATGCCGTCACTTCGATTGAAGACAAGCGCTTCTTCCAGCACCTCGGCTTCGACCCCGTCCGCATCCTCAAGGCGGTCTACGTGGATGTCAAGGAGGGCCGCAAGGATCAGGGCGCCTCCACCCTGAGCATGCAGACGGCGCGCATGTTTTTTCTCACCCAGGACAAGAGCTTCAAGCGCAAGGCGGCCGAAGTCATCATCACCCTCCAACTGGAACAAAAGCTGTCCAAAGAGGAGATTTTCGAATACTACGCCAACCAGGTGGACCTGGGCTGGCGCGGCACCTTCCACATCGTGGGCCTGGCGCAGGCCTCCGAAGCCTACCTGGGGAAGGAACTCAACAGCATTACGCTTCCCGAAGCCGCCGAGATCGCCGGCATGATCCAGCGCCCGGGCTACTTCGACCCCTTCCGGCACCCCGACCGGCTGCGCGACCGGCGCAACATCGTGCTGCAGTTGATGCGGCAGAACGACGTGATCAACGACCGCGATTACGCGCTCGCCACCGACGCTCCGCTCACCGTGACCAAGTCGGGGTCCACCAGCGCGGAAGCTCCGTATTTCGTCGACATGGTGAACGACAGGTTGCAGAACATGTTCCAGGACGCCGATTTTCAGTCCAACGCGTTCCGCGTCTACACCACGGTGGATATGCGCCTGCAGCGCGCCGCGGTGGAAGCGGTCCGCCTGGGCATGATCGGTGTCGACGAGCAGATCAGGAAGCAGCGCCGTTTCAGGGGACAGACGCCTCCCACGCCGCAGGTCGCGCTGGTCGCCATCGATCCCCATACCGGCGAAGTCAAGGCGCTGGTGGGCGGACGCAACTACGGGTTGAGCCAGCTCAATCACTCGCTGGCCAAGCGGCAGCCCGGGTCCATCTTCAAACCGTTCGTCTACGCCACCGCGCTCGATACCGCCGTCTCCGGCGCCACCACCGTGCTCACCGCCTCCAGCACCGTGGTAGACGAGGCCACCACCTTCTATTTCGATAACCAGACCTACTCGCCCGGCAACTTCGAGAAGAAATTCTACGGCAAGGTCACCTTGCGCGAGGCGATGGCCCACTCCCTCAACGTCGCCACCGTGAAGGTGGGACAGTTGGTGGGATTCGATCGCGTGGTGGATATGGCCAACCGCGCCGGCATGAACTACCGCATCCAGCCGACACCGGCGGTAGCTCTGGGCGCCTACGAAATCACACCCGTCGAAGCGGCGGGCGCGTACACCATCTTCGCCAACGGCGGCGACTACCTGAAGCCCAGCTTCCTTTCCATGGTGCGCGCGCAGGATGGCAAGGTGGTGTTCAAGAACAAGGGTGAAAAGAAGCAGGTGCTGGATCCTCGGGTCGCCTACCTCACCACCAGCCTGCTGGAAGAGGTGCTGCGCACCGGCACGGCGGCCGGCGTTACAGCCCGCTACAATCTGAGAATCCCCGCCGCCGGCAAGACCGGCACCTCGCACGACGGCTGGTTTGCCGGTTACACCAGTGAACTTTTGTGCGTGGTTTGGGTGGGCTTCGACGATAACCGCGAACTCAACCTGGAAGGCGCGCACTCGGCGGCGCCCATATGGGCGGAGTTCATGAAGCGCGCTCTGGCATATCGTGAGTACCGCGATGTCAAACCGTTCAGCGCGCCGGCCGGCATCGTCTCGCTCACCATCTGTACCGAGTCGGGGATGCCGGCCGCTCCGAATTGTCCCAAGACGCGCTCCGAAGTCTACATCGCGGGCACTGAGCCCGTTGGAGTTTGCCCGCTGCACGGCGGGCGCAGCGGGATCACCAACGTCGCCGGATGGGACACCAGTCCACCGCCCGCCCAACAGCCCCCCACGCGCTCCGCTCCAACCGTCACGGGCTCGCAGGGCGACGGAATGGCGCCGCCCGACTCGGCCGCGCGCCGCGCCGCGCGCCAGGCCTCCGGCCAGGCGGCGGCTGCCGCCGTTCCCCCGCCGGCGTCCCCGAAGGACGAGACCAAGAAACCGGCAGAGAATAAGGGGGTTCTCCAGCGCATATGGCGTGTGTTTAAATAA
>OCTA010005071.1_pt1 | contig 11437 bp, 13 predicted proteins | sample 1538991 | NCBI WGS metagenome assembly OCTA01 (sample SAMEA3539302, study PRJEB22396) | soil metagenome | biome: tundra; feature: field; material: soil | place: USA | collected 2010-05 | depth 0.15 m | reverse complement strand
TGCGGAGACTTCCTGCGCAGGATCACGACCTGGTGCCTGAGCATCGCGTTCTCGATGACGAGTTCCCGTCGGCTTCGAACAATGTCGGCCGCCACTCTGCGCGCGCCGCTCGGCCCGCCGTGGGGTGCCACCGCTTTCCACATGGCGCCGGCTCTCGACCGGACCCAGCCAACGATGTGACGCAGGAAGTTCATCTCCAACTTCGACCACGTTCCAGGTAGCCGATCAACGAGGGTCTCCGACGAAGTTCCTGTGTTGTTTCACACGGATGACCATGGTAGCCAGCACGGCCCTCCCCTGATCTATTGCGGCACTGTCCATCGAGCTCCCGGCGTCGTTGTGCGCAGCGACGACGGTCCCCTGGGTACCGCCGCATTGGTACCGCCACATCCCAAACACTCGACCACCACCGCCACACCGACACGAGACCAACCCATGATCACCTCCCCTCAGTTCCACACAGAAACTGGGGGTCCGAAGCTTTACGTCCAGGATCGAGAATCGACTTTGCGGCGCAGGATTCCTCTGCGCCGACGCTCTTCGGCTCGTTCTCGACAAGCCAGCCACCTCCTATGCCGGGCGCCTCCTATCGTGATCTCTGCCACCACTGCATGCGGATCCGAGAGGCCCGCCTAATTCTCGTGCTCTCGACGGAACTTTGGAGCATTCTCACGCCGCATTATCCGAGTCCAAGCTTCCTGTGCCCAAACGCTTCCGCTGTTCGTTTCTGATAATCGTCGGTGTCTTCTTCGCCGTGGCCCTGGCGCCTCGGCGCGCTCACGCTTACGCATGGATGATTGGCCACGGCTACGCCGGCTGCGCGACCTGCCACCTCGATCCGTCGGGGGCGGGCCTCTTGAACGAGTTCGGCCGCGAGGAGGCCGCCGACACCCTGCGCTCCCACTACGGCACCGACCCGGCGCCCGTCGAACCGTTCTTCGGTCTCTGGAAGAATCCCGACTGGCTGCTCACCGGCGGGAGCTTTCGCGACGGGCTCTTCTTTATGAAAGCGGGCAGTGCACCGTACTCCCAGCAAAACATCCTCATGCAGGCCGACCTGCGGGTGGGAATCGACGCGGGCCGCTGGCGAGCCGCCGGAAGTCTCGGGGTCCTGGCCAACGGGGACTTTCCGGCAGCGGTAGTGGCGTCCAACAGCGCCAGCTTGGTGGCGCGCGAGTACTGGGCCGGCTACACGTTCGAGAACGACACCGTCTTGCTCCGCGCCGGCCGGATCAACGTGCCGTACGGCATACGATCGATCGAGCACACCCTGTTCGTGCGGGTGGCGACCCAGACCGACATCAACGATACGCAAGAGCATGGCGTGGCCCTGGCTTTTCGGGGGAGCGGATTCCGCGGCGAGCTGATGGCCATCGCAGGTAACTACCAGGAGTCTCCCGATGCCTACCGCCAGCGGGGCTACAGCGGATACGTCGAATGGAGTCCGAACAGCCGCTACGCCTTCGGCCTCAACAGCCTCGTCACCTACGCCAAACATGACGTCTCCCTAGGGGTCGCGAATCTTCGTCAGGCCCAGGGTCTAACGTTACGTGCCGCGCCTGTCGATAAGTTGGTGTTGCTAGGCGAGGTCGACTACGTCGGAGAGGGCTTGTCGGGCCAGCCACACTGGAATGGCCTGGCTACGATGCTCCAGGCAGACTTCGAGCCCTGGCAGGGGTTACATTTCATCGGCACGGGCGAGACATACGGCTCGGGGCAGCCCGAGACGGACACCTCCTGGAGCCTGTGGGGGAGCGTGGCTTGGTTCTTCTACTCGCACGTCGACGTTCGATTCGACTACGTGCATCAGAGCTACTCCTCGCCTCCCCCCGAGGGGCGCATTCCGATCGAGACATACTTGGTCCAACTCCATCTCTTCTTATGAGGCCATCCATGCGGACCAAATCCCTGTCTACGTTGCTGATGGTTGGGTCTGCCGTCCTCTGCCTGACGATCGCGCCCGCCCAGGCGCGGGCCGTTTCTCGCTTCCCGGGCAACATCACCGACTATTTCACGCCCCATCTCGGGTACACGCCGCCCTGCAGTCTCTGCCACATCGACGGGATCACGGGCTCCGGCAGCGTTCAAACGCCGTTCGGCATATCGATGCTCGCGCACGGGTTGACGAGCGACCGGAGCACACTCACTCCTGCTCTCGACGCCCTCAAGGCCGACAACGTCGACAGTGACGGAGACGGCGTTTCGGACATCGACGAGCTGATCGCGAACACCGATCCGAACACCCCCGCCGACGTCCCGCTGTCGCCAAGCGACCTTTCGTATGGCTGTGCGGTCGCGCCCGGGCACGGCACCCGCGGGCAACCCTATCTGGCGTTCGGAACCGTCCTCGCCGCCGCGGTCGTCGTCAGGCGACGCCGTCAAGGCAAGAGCTGACGGTTTCCCTTCCTTCCGAGAGCCGCGTGGCCGGGATCTGCTGCGGCGTTTCGGCCCACGCAGGGAAGTTGCTCTTGAGTAGCGCCTTGTCGCTCTCTCCGACACCTTCACCGCGGGGGTGTGTCGGGATGGCGTAGGGCCTGAGCGGCATCTCTCCTGACGCCACGTGCTCCCAATAGGTCTGCAGATCGTCCTGTCGCTCTTCCTCGTTGCTGAAGCCCGCGCGCTGCTGGCGCGAATGGAGGGACCTCCGAAATTAGTTGCTGCCCTGTTGTACGGTGGAGGGCTGCGATTGCTGGAGGCGCGACAGCTTCGCGTCAAGGACATCGACTTCGACCGCCGGTAACCGTACGGCGCAGGACGTGGGGTCAGGGCGGGCGTGGACGCCAGCGGTGGGGGAGCAGGTCGTCGATCTCCGCGGCCGGGTGAGTCTGGACTCGTAGGAGCACGTCGCTGAGGTAGTCGAGCGGGTTGACGCCGTTGTTCGTGGACTTGTTGTGCGTGACGGTGCTGCGTATTCGAATTGGCAGTGGGCGACCGTGTGCGCGTCGGAGTCGCTGGCGGCGCTGCGCCGAACCACCCCGCTGCACGGCGCAACGCGCGCGCAGTCCACGACGCGTGAGCGACGCCGAGCGCGCCAAGATACTCGACACGTTCCACAGCGCGGAGTTCGGAGACCAGTCGGTCATCGAGGTGTACGCGACGCTGCTCAGCCGAGGCGTGTACCTGGCGTCGATTCGCACGATGTACCGAGTCCTGGCCGCGCAGGGCGAAACGAACGGAGTTCGAAGCGATTCAGATCGGTCTTTCCTATGCGCTTTAGACCGCGTTGACATCTTCCTGGCCAGCCACTGGAGTACCGCGTTTAGCTGCCGCGAGCAGACCGCCCAGGATCGGGATGCCGATGCCAGCCGATGGCGGTGTCGGGCTTCACGAGCGGGACGGCGTCCAGAAGGCGGTGGAAGCGGCCGGCCAGCGCGCCGATGAGCTAGCGATCGAATCGGCGCAAGCGAGGGCGCTTGATCTGGCGGCGGACCACGATGAATTTCTGGCGAAGGATCAGGTTCTCGGCGACCAGGGCTGCCCGGGGCGCGACGAAGGCCAGGACGAGGCCGAACAGGAGGCGAAGGAGGCCGATCACGGTTGCGACCGACTACCACGATGGTCTGTTCCTCGCACGGCTGGCGTCCGTGCGGGGGCAGGGTAACCGGGCGCGGGGGAGGTCGCGGATCTGGCGCCGCGACGGCCCGGTCACCGTCGGGGACACCGGATACGATCCAGCTCACTACGGAGTATTTGCGCCCCACAACCGGTGATCCCGCTGAAAGTTGGACGCTCAAACGCCACCGGCGACCGCAGGATCTGCGAAAAACCTGCATGTCTGCGGGGTCCTCTACGCAAGGATTGCCGTCTATCGTTAAGCCAAGGGCGTCGTTACGGTGGCATCCCTTGGCATTCGCATTGCATTCAATGCCTTCACACATCTGGATGAGGGGTTGCCGCACTTGCGTACCTCCGTCGAAGTCACACCGAATCCGAACTGCCACAAAATCCCGGTATCTATGCCGCTCGCAGTCCCCCCACGTGATACCGTCGATCGGCACCGCAAGGTGGGGGGAGAGGTCAGTTGATGCTGCCGATCAAGCGCATTCTGATTGCCGTCGATTTGGCGGACACCCAGGAATCGGTGCCGCGAGCAGCATTGAATACTGCTCATGCGCTGCGCGATCACGGGGGAAGTGAGGTTGCTCGGCGTCTGATCGCCGAGGTGGTTCCTCTCGCCCAATCGTTGGACGCATCGATTGAGATCGTCTACGTGCGCGAGACGCCGACTCACGACGTTGCTGGCGGGCGTTCGGGTATCGACGAGGTCGACGATTGGATCGAGCAGCAGCTGGGAAAGCTCGCTGAGACTGTCATCGTCGCTGGGATCTCCTGCATAACGACCAGTCTCCAGGGATCCGTCCATAGGGAACTCGTAGCGCATGTGACGAAGACGAGTGCGGATCTGGTCGTTCTGGGAAGCCATGGGCGATGGCACTTCCTGGAAAGCTGTGCCGAACGTGTGCTCCTCAAGGCCCATCGGCGAATTCTGGTTGTACCGATTCTGCAGATCGAGCATGGGAAGTAGGCTGCCCGCTGAGCGGGGCGCACCGTCGTCTGGTGCCAAAAACCGATCGAGGAAAATGTTCATGACTCCGGGGGCTTGAGGATAACCTCGAAAGGGCTTTGCGCTGCTGTGCACCAGGACATTCAGGACAAATGCGTACGCATCCCTGTGGAACGCAGAAACTCCATCCGAGGCTCAAGCGGCACGCTTTTCCTCCGACGGTGGGGCTCGCGCCGACACGGCGAAGCCGTAGCGATGGTGCAGACCGCCAAGGATCGGGATGCTAACGATTCGGGTTCCCATCGGTGGCCGAGGAGGGGCAGATGTCGGGCGCCGTCGGGGGACTGCATCCGAAGTCCGCGATGGGGCCGGCCATGATAGTAGGGGAGGTAGTCGTGGAGAATGCGCTCAGCATGCTGCTCGTCTTTGAGGATGATGTGGTCGAAGCAGTCCCTGCGCAGGGTGCCGATGACCCGCTCGCCGAAGGGATTGGCCGTGGGCGCGCGAGGTGGTGTGGCGAGGAGTCGGGTGCCGAGTGCTCGGACGCGGCGCTGGAAGTCGGCGCCGTAGATCGAGTCTCGGTCGTGGACGAGGAATCGGGGGATCTGCTGAGTATCGCTCGTCGCCTCCGCGATGCGCTGGGCGGCCCAGCAGGCGCTAGGGTGCTCGGTGACGCCGGCGTGGACGATCGTGCGTCGGCCGAGGGACAGAACGACGAAGACGTAGAGGAGGCGGAATTTCCACGTGACGAGGACGAAGAAGTCGCAGGCCCAGGTCTCGTGTAGGTGGTTACGGATGAATGTGGTCCAGCGTTGGCCACGCTGTCGGTCGAGGTTGGACGGGCGGGCAGTCTAATAGCGACGAGCATCGACGGGCCGCTTACTTCGCGCAGGGGCAGCAGAAGAACAGCACGTTGAACGGCGTCGGGATGGTTATGCTCGTGCAACCGAGGGCAGAGTCGGGGGTGGCACCCGTGCACGTCATCGCGATGTCCGAGGCGCTACACGGATCCTCGCAGCCCGACGGACCGCAGATTTGAAACGAAGGATCGGCGGCACAGCTCGGGATGGCGGTCGCCTGGCACATGAGGGTGCTGTTTTGGTCGGCGAGCGAGTTTGATCCGTCGCAGCTTGCGATGGACGTGACGAGAAAGACCGCCACGAGAAGGAACGGGATGGCGGAGATCGTCGAGATACGCATCATGAGGCTCGCGCGAAGAATACACATTTGGAGGCCTCCGCGCCGGGCGACACCGGCGGATTTACGACAGGCCGCGCGACGTCAACCATCCGACGACTGGGTGACGGGCTTCACAGATTCCAGACCTCCGCCGTCACGACGGGGAGCGGCGAGGACTTACGCTGCACCGCGAGGTGCGGCTTGATCCCGAGGTCGAGCACCTTCTGCGGGAAGTCGCCGCGGCAGTAGGCCGATCACGGTTCCGACCGCGTACCACGATGGCCTGTCTCTGGCTCGGCGGGGGTCCGAGCGGGGCAGGATGGTCGGACGCGGGGGGAGGTCGCGGATCGGGGGCCGCGACGGCCCCGTCACCGGCGGGGACACTGGATTAGATCCAGCTCACTACGGAATATTTGCGCCCAACAGTCAGCAGATCATCGCCGCCGAATTGGCCAAGCTCGGCTACCAGATCTCCCCGCGCACCGTCGCGAAGTATCGCCCGTCCGATCTCGACCGACAGCGTGGCCAACGCTGGACTACGTTCATCCGCAACCACCTGCACGAGACCTGGGCCTGTGACTTCTTCGTCCTCATCACCGCGAGATTCCGCGTCCTCTACGTCTTCGTCGTTCTCTCCCTCGGCCGGCGCACCATCGTCCACGCTGGCGTCACCGACCATCCAACCGCCCGCTGGGCCGCCCAGCGCATCGCGGAGGCGACCAGCGATGCCCAGCAGATCCCGCGATTCCTCGTCCACGACCGAGACTCGATCTATGGCACCGACTTCCATCGCCGCGTCCGAGGACTTGGCACCCGACTCCTCGCCACACCCCCTCGCGCGCCGACGTTCAATGCGTTCGGCGAGCGGGTGATCGGTACCCTACGCCGGGACTGCTTCGACCACATCATCGTCAAGGACCAGCAGCATGCCGAGCGCGTTCTCCACGACTACCTGGCCTACTACCATGGCCGGCCCCATCGCGGCCTGCGTATGCAGTCGCCCGACGGCGCCCGACACCTGCCCCCTCCTCGGCCGCCAAACGGAACCCGAATCGTTGGCATCCCGATCCTCGGCGGTCTGCATCATCGCTACGGCTTTGCGGCAGCTCCACGCGTACCACCGTCGGTGGAACAGCGTGCCGCTTGAGCCTCCGATGGAGTTTCTGCGCCCGACAGGTCTTACGAGAGTGTGCGCTCGCTCTTGAATCGCGAACCGCTAAGATTGCTGCAGCGGGCGACTATGTCAGCCCTCGCTCACTCGAACTCGCTGGTCGCACAGTTGCGGCTGAATGTCGCGGGGCTCGAAGTCGGTGTGGACGTCCGGGTGTTGGTACGTCGCATCCGTGACCACCCGCCACCGCCGGGCGGCGTGCCGGTCACGTGCGTCGAGCTTTCGTGGGAGGCGACGAGGATGCCGGCTCTCTTTCCAACTATGCTGGCGGAGCTGTTTGCGCGTCCGCTTTCTTCGAACGAGACGCTACTCGGAATCGATGGAAGCTACTGGCTTCCGCTCGGTGCCGTCGGAAATGCGATTGATGCCGCGGTCGGACACCGAATCGCCGAATCCGTAGTGCGTCGTCTCCTCGCGGATCTCGCGGATCAAGTCGAAGCCGAGCTTGTGCTCGACCGAGATTGCAGCCCCCCGGAGAATCGGGTGCTTCCCGGATGAGTTGGCACTTCCTGAACATCGCCGCCGGTCTCCGCTCCGCAAAAGTTGCAGGCTCGCAAGAGGTCAATATGCAATTACTTCGATCCCGGGCGCGAGCGTCCGCAGACGGGCGGCCGCGGCATCGAGATCTGCGACCGAGAGCGGGAGCGTGGACGAGTAGACCGGCGTGGCCGCGGGGGCGCGGGTGATGGTCCCGAGGTGGGCGCGTCGGGGGTGAATGCACCGCAGCGCCTCTCCGAGCGCATCGATCGCGCCGGGGGTCGCGTTGTCGACGGCGCCGCGGACGAGAAGCGTCTGCGTCTCGACGCCCATCATCCTGGCGTAGACTTCGATTAGCCGGCGGGCGGACAGTCCCCGAGGCGTGGCGTTTAGCGCGCGCAAGAGATCGTCCCGGGCCGCGTCGAGCTTGAGTACGGCGCGATCGGCGAGGGCCAAGGCGCCTCGCACGGTCGCCTTTCCGGCCGCGACTCCGTTCGAGAGAACGGTCACCGTGGCACGCGGGGCCAGACGATCACGCAGCGTGCGCGCCAGGAGCAGGGCCTCGCGAAATCGAGGGTGGAGCGTCGGTTCGCCAGCGCCGGCGAAGCAGATGTCATTGATGGCGGGATCGGTCGTGAGGGCCTCAACGAGATCCCGTTCCAGCGAAGCCAACGAAGGGAACGGGGGGTCCGCGCGCCGACGGTGCCGAGCCCTCTCGCCGCCGCACTGACAATAGCTGCAGTCGTACGTGCAGAGCCTGATCCCTTGCGGCAGGAGGTTTATCCCCAGCGAGCGGCCGAACCGTCGGCTGTGCACCGGCCCGTAGACGAGCGGTGGCGCACGATCTACATCCCGGGCCGGAAGAGAGACCAGATCTGGTTCCGCGCGGCCGTTCATTGGTGGCCTCCCGCGACGACCTCGAGCGCCGCACGGTCGGGTAACACGACGCCACGGCGGCCAGGTTCGACCAGACCCTCCTGGCGCAGGCCGCTCATGACCCGGATGGTCGTCTCCGTTGTCGTCCCGACCAGTGCGGCGAGCTCTTGGCGCGAGAGCGCCAGCGGAACCACGACTCGCCCATGGTCTTCTCTGCCCGTCCAGTCGGCCAGACGGAGGAGGAAGCGCGCGATGCGGTGGCGGACCCCGAATACGGACAGGTCCTCGACGCGCTGGTGTGCGCGACGGAGACTGGTGTGAAGGAGCGCGAGCACGTTGCGAACGGCATCGGCATTTGAGGCGACGAAGGCGAGCGCGTCATCCCTAGGGATGGCCAGCACCGTAGAGGGATGGACGCAGACCGCACCGGCGTCGTAGCGCCCGCCATCCGTGAGCGCCGCCTCTCCGAGCACGTCGCCCGGTCCGACCAATTCGATGATCACGTCGCGGCTTTCGAGCGCGCGAACGAGCTTGACCACCCCTCGCGTAATCAAGAAGAGCGCCACGGCGGGGGCGCCCTCCTCGTAAAACCGGTCACCGCGAGTGCGATCGAGCAGGGACGCGTGCCTTGCCAGCGCAGCGACCGATTCCAACGGCATGTCGCGGCAGATAGAGCTTCGCGCGAGCTGCTCTAACGCGCTCGCATGAAGGGGGGTCATGTCGACCAGGGAACGCAAGACGCGTACCACGTCCGATCCATGACAGGCGTCATGCTTTGGGGAACGAAAGTGCGCAATTCTTACGCCATGCAAAGCGGTCCCGCGGCGACTCCGGAGCAAGTGATGGGAACGTGCCTGCGGCTCGAGCTCGAGGCCAGCGCCCTTTATCGCCGATTCCAGGCGGCAGCTCCGGATGCCGATCTCTCTGACCTTTGGGAGACGATGGCCCGGGCGGAGCTCCACCACGCCCACCTGATCGATCAGCTCGCCTTTCGGCGCGGCTTCAAGGTGCCGGCCATTTCGCGGGAGGCACTGGCGGCGGTCGTCGAGCGGATAGAGGCCATTCGACGAGAAGCCGACGCTCCCGATCTGGGCCCCGATCACATGCTGTCAATCACCGCAGCGTTGGAGTTCTCCGAGATGGACGACCTCTTCGGCTCGATCTGCCAGGCAGGGGGGATCGATCCCGACGCGGGCCGCGCGGATCACCTGGCGCCTCTGCTGAACGTCGTGCTCGCGCGAAAGAGTGGAGACGGCGTGCTCCGGCACCTGCTGGCGGCCATGATCCGCCTGCGTCGCCGCGCCGAAACGGCGTACGCCTTGCGGCCACCGGGCGCCGTTCCCGTCCCCGCTCACGAACCTTGACGGGCGTTGGTCCTGGTCGGAGCAAGCTCGGACTTGGGCGTTTTCAGGGACGCGAATTCGGCGCATGACGGGCGTCATAGGACTGCCGGGCCGATCCTGGCAACGATATCCAAGGAGGCGCAATGCTCGAAGCACAAGCAGAGGTGGAATCGGTTTCGCTGATGTTGCAGCTTCACCACCGGCGCTTGGACGAACTCTTTGACCGGGTCGAGATCGCGACCGAGATCGGCAGCTGGAGCGAGGCGAGGCGTGAATTCGGGCAATTCCGAACGTCACTCGAGGAGCACTTTCGGATCGAGGAGGAATTCATGTTCCCCTCTTTCGAAGCGTTCACGCGCGCGCTGGGCGGACCGACCGCTGCCATGCGAGCTGAGCACTGCGAGATAGGCCGATTCCTCGACGTTATCGAGCACCTTCTTCGCGACGAGCAGCCGCTTGGCGAGATCGGCGCAGCATTCGAGGCCATCCTCGACACACACAACGCGAAGGAAGAACAGGGCCTCTATCCGCTGTTCGAACGGCACGCGCCTCCAGAGGCCTATTCGGCGCTGGACCTCGAGCTGCGCCCTCTGAGCGCTGGAGCGAGGTGATCGCGCCGGAGACGCCTTCTCGGCCGGAATCACCTCGATGCTGGGAGGCGGCTCCCTGACGGGCGTCATGTCGGTCCGGCACGAAGAGAGGTTTGCTGAGCTTCATGGCGACGAACAGTTCCGACGAAGGCGCACCGAATCCGACCCGCCACCAGACGTGGCAAAGGTGGACGGACGCACATCAGTGGACGTCACGAGGTCGCCTGGGCCCTACTGCGATAGCTGCCCTGTTCTGGGTCGCTGGATGCGCCGGCGTAAGAGTCGCGGGAGGCACTGGTGGCGCTGACGGTAGTTCGCCGTGTATCGACCTTGACGGAGACGGCTATGGTGTGAACTGCCCGTTGGGCCCGGACTGCAACGATAGCGATCCGACGGTGCATCAATGCCCCACCATAGTTATAGACCCCAATTGGGTGCCCACTTCCGACGGAGGCGCGCCGGATGTCTTCGTGCCACCCGCCGTCGAGACGCCAACGTGCCCGCAGGGGAGCCGGCGAGTCCACGTCAAGAATATCTGGTCGACGGACGTCACTCCGACGCTGGGGAGTTTCGGTAGTCCTCCGCTGGCGGTCGTCATCGCGGACGTTACGCACAACTGGTTGACGCACGACGCGCGGAAGGAGGCGGTTGGTTGCGATTGGTACTCCGACTGCCTGCCGACGACAAGCGAGACCGTAACGATCGCGGCCATCGATCCGACGACGGGCTGTGTCGCCAACCAGCCCTCTGGCAACATCGACATCAGTCAGGTCGCAAGTAAGAGCGACATCTACATCGACTACGGAGGTCCCAGCGCGACCCTTGCCAACGACTACAGCCAAGGCAACCTGCGGGTGACGGTTGATCCGGCCGCCGCCGGGATTGCGGTCTGCACGCCGGGTCAACCGGACACGACGACGCCTGTCGGTTTCACGAAGGTCCACGTCCGCTGGCCGTGGGGTGATCCGGCCAAGACCGGCTTTCCCGGCACCGCCTGCGACGCTTCCGAGGGCTGGCCGACCCCGCCTTATCCGAGCAGTCTGACGGTCAACACCGGCGGCGGCGTTTGCGTGCAGCCGATGCTGGAGTTTCAGGACGGGCATTGCCCCTGGTACACGGTCCTCGTCCCGAACAGCAAATGGACGGCGGGCAGCACATTCCAGATCGCTTACCCAGATTTCTCAGGCTTGCAGAGCGCCGCGTTGACGCTGCCCGCTCGGACGGCGGACGAGTTTTGGGTCGGGTACGCGGGTCCACCCGACACGCCGGCGTGCATGAACTACTCCACGCGGGCTGA
>OCTA010005070.1_pt1 | contig 11439 bp, 10 predicted proteins | sample 1538991 | NCBI WGS metagenome assembly OCTA01 (sample SAMEA3539302, study PRJEB22396) | soil metagenome | biome: tundra; feature: field; material: soil | place: USA | collected 2010-05 | depth 0.15 m | reverse complement strand
ATCAACTTCGTCACAATGCCGCCAACTGGCTAGATAATCTTGATCCGTGGCTGCACCACAATCCGACTCCACCGCCCACACTCAAACAACAAACCAAGGCTCTCACCGATAAGACCAGTAAGCTGTCATTTGGCAACCTGCTCATGGCGGGCGATATGGGTTCTCTCGACAAGGCTGGCTTCCTGCATGGCGTGAATTCCTCGCAGTACAAGAAGCAACTCTCCTATCTGATGGCCGATGCCTCCAAGGAGTACGGAGCCGCCACCGGCCTAAAGCTGAAGAACATGGATCCGAATTCCATCCAGGGACTCATCAAGAAGATGGAGAACTCTGCTCTCCTGAAGGCTGATGATCGTTCCGGTACGGCATGGATGAAGCATCAGTATGCCGTAGATAAATTGGGCAAGTTCGTCGGCGCCGATGGGGATCTCGCCGCTCTCGCCGCCCTACACAACGCCAAGACTGGTATCGCCGGAACGCGATCCACGCTCGCACACCTCAAGGCTGAGGGCGGCTCGCTGGATCACATCAAGGGCGTGGAAGATCAACTCAGACAGCAGTTGACGCACGAGAAGAATCTTGAATCTGATATGCAGGGCGTGTCTCAAACCTCGGATATCCAAAAGCAAACGACCACACTCGTGCAAGCCCTGAAGGCCAAGGACACCACCCAGAATACGCTGCTCAACAACATACTGAGTACGCTGAAAACCATTCAGGGCCAGGGCAGCAGTGGCAGCACAACCAGCACGAGCGGAATGGTACCGAACACGGCCAATAGGAACACCACGGGAGCCGGAGGATAACGATGGCGTTTACTCTCCCGCCGCGTCGCCCGGAAGCCCCCAAGGTGGCGCCAGTAATCGTCGGAGGTGCCGGTAACAACAACGCCGTCCTGGTCGTCTTGACGCCTATTGGGCAGACAACAGCACCCGTCACGGGCAACGCCGCAGGATCTACAAGTGGTATCACGTTTTCATTGATCGGAGACGCGGTTTACAGCCCAGCAACCGGTGGACAGGGTGGATGGCAGACCGTTGATCGTCCCCGTGAAGTTGCTGGAATGCAATGGTACGACCGTTCACCGATGCAACTCGTTCTTCCTTTGCTGATGGATTCTGCGATCATCAATGGTATAGCGGGGGCCGGATCACCGATCGAGTACACATGCCAGCTCCTTGACGGATGGCAGGACAAGATTCCTGGCACGAATATGCCTCCGGTCTTTTCGATCAGCGGCCCGATTCCCGGTCTTCAGCACCAGTGGTGCATCTTCACGCTCTCATTCACTGAAGCCATCCGGGACGCACAAGCGGGATTCCGCACGCAGCAGAAGGTGGACCTCACGCTTTACGAGTACAACTCTGTGTTGCAATCGACTCTCAACACCCCAGGCCCGGCAGCGCAAGCGGCGTACCTGAACGCACAGCAGAACAATGGCGCACTCGGATACTACGTCTATCAGGTTGTCACCGGGGATACCCTTGATTCGATCGCCGCTCGTCTTCTGAACAACTACGCCGCTTGGCCGTCGATCGCATCCCTGAACAACATCCGTGACCCGCAGAATCTCGTACCCGGACAACAGTTGCTGATACCAAATAGCTAAATGGCAAGCCAAACCGTTACCGCCCAACAGGTCTACAACCAGGTTCTCTCTATGGGTGGCTCGACTATACAGGCCCAGGTCGCCGCCGCTTTGGTGAGCGGTATCGAATCCGGTGGCCAACTTGACGACCAGAACCCAACCTCGACAGCGAGTGGGATATTCCAGTTCCTCACATCCACCTGGCTAGCCGATGGTGGAGGGGCATATGCTCCGCGCGCCAGAGACGCCAACTTCGCTGATCAGGTTCAAGTCTATCTGAATGCGAGCCGGGGTAACAACTTCTATGCGTGGAAGCCAGACTTGGTGCTTAACGGCGGACCGCGGTCATACGATGGCATACCTATTTACGCTCCGGTTCCGGGTTCGCCGGTCGCCAACAAGATCGCCCAGCTCGGCCTTGCTGGAGGTGCAGGCAGTGCCGTTACCATAGCATCGGCTACGTCCGGATCCTATGGGTCGGCGCCCGTCGGACCCATCGGCTCCAACTATGCGTACATCGCACCCGGTTCGACGGCGACACAGGGATTCGGCAATCTCACTATCGGCGATATCACTATCAACGCCGGACCGCTCGATCCCAACTTCGCCTCGGCCGTTACGGATGTAATCGTTGAGCGCAATATCGCGTCTGCCTCTACGGTAACGATCCAAATCGCCGATCCCCTTCGTACCATTTTGCGATCCGAGATATACACATACACCGACATCCTGGAGATGGACGGTCTCCTGTTCGCTCTCGTTGAGATCACAAAGACTGGCGATCAGATCCAGTATATCTTCGAGGCTTACGGCGTTTTCTTGCTTCGGCAGCAAACCGGATCGATCGCTTCCGCCACTACCACCAACATCACTGGATTCGCCGAGCAACTCGTTCGAGCGATTCCTGGTCTTGGTTTCATTGGTCAGGTCGATCGGCTCGCTGGCGCTCCCGCTATTGCCGTGGGACGCGGCACCACGACTAACCCCAACGAGGACTCGTGGACTGCCCTGGTGCGTGTTGCTGCAACCGCAGGGTGGCGCGTCTTCGAAAGCAACAATGTGATCCACTTCGGCTCCGATCCGTTCTGGATGACGTTTCCCTCGGTGGCTACGCTGCAAGAGTTCACCACGAACACCTTCAACATCGATTTCGACTATGACATCGGACAACCATTCGGCAACGTCACCGTTACCGGTGTGGCTAATCTCCTGGACTACCCTCCTGGCTCCGTGGTCACTCTAGTGGGCATGGGACCGGCTTCGGCATTCGGCGGCCTCTGGTTGGTGAACGACATGCAGAGAGATTTCTTCAGCCCAGAAATGACCATGACCCTTCAAAGTCCGATCTCCGTCGAACTATTCCTCAACCCATCGCAAGCGGACCTCGGTATCACCGGTATTAACGCATCGAGTGTGGCCTAATGGCGAATCTCAGCGATCCGAACGTCGCCCTCCAGTTCCATACGCGTATGCGTACCGGGTGGCGCGTACCGGCGGAACAAATATCGGGCACGCAGGTTGGTTACGTTCTCGACAACAACGTTACGAATCCGATCATCAACCCTCCAGGCACATGCAGTATAGTCGTTCCCACCTATAGCCCCAGCACGCGATTGGGACCGGTGACGTTTCCTGGTTCCCTCGTCCCCCCCGGTGGTGGGCTTCCTGGTCCAACGGTTGTCGGCGGAACTCAGTGCGTGGTGGCGTTCATTCCTCCTGCCGCCAATGCGCCATCAGCCATCATAGGACAGATCCTCGGTTTTGTGAACTGGCCCCCGGTTTCCGGCGCGTCCAATCCACTGGAATCCGAGGCTACGCAAGGCCAATGGTTCTTCAATAGCTCCACCCAGAGTATGCATTTTTTCAATGGCACATCATGGGTGGATATCAGCGCATACGGTATCACGGGTCCAGTGGGTCCCCTCGGCCCGACTGGCAACACTGGCTCAGCTTCGACGGTCACTGGTCCGACTGGACATACTGGATCAACCGGACCGACAGGATCGACTTCAACGGTTACGGGACCAACAGGCCCAACCGGTCCCTAATCATATTCACCTCCGTTCTCGGAATCCCCGAAAGGCAGAAAAATAATGGCAACCTCACTCCCGTACTTTCCAAACCAATTTTCGAACTTCCCGTATGCTGATCCGCAGACATCGGCGCTCGAAGCCGTTGAGCAATATATTGGCTTGACCGGAGCCACTGGTCCGAGCACCATTACCGGACGACTGAACTCGATCGTTGGTGGTCCCACAGGTCCCATCGGTCCTACAGGACGGGCTACGGGTATGACGGGTGCAGCCGGTGCGACTGGTGCCGGAGGAGCAACCGGTCCAACGGGCAACACTGGGCACACGGGTGCAGCCGGAGCCGCCGCGACCGGAGCTACTGGATCAGGCGGCGCCACAGGCCCCTCTGGTGGTCCTACGGGTCCCACGGGCTCGGGTGGTGCTACTGGGCCTTCTGGTGGTCCGGTAGGCCCTACGGGCAACACAGGGGCCAATGGTGCCACTGGGCCAACGGGTGCTGCGGGAACTAACGGGGCGACCGGTAACACGGGAGCCGGAGCTACGGGTCCGACTGGCATCCAGGGTGTTCAAGGCGCAACCGGGTACACCGGTAACACTGGGCCGACTGGTGCCGGTAACTTCACTGGTCCGACTGGCGCAACCGGTAACACCGGTCCGATTTCAGTAACGACTGGTCCCACAGGACCGTCAACGGGCATGACTGGACCCGCTGGAGCAACGGGACCATCGGGTGCCGCTGGCGGCCCTACCGGCAATACTGGTCCAGCGGGAGCAGCGGGTATCGGAATCACTGGTCCCAATGGTGTCACTGGACCGACTGGTCCACAGGGAAACGCAGGCAACCAGGGTACGGCTGGTCTAACCGGTAACACTGGTAACACCGGTCCCACGGGTGCGGTCGCTGCCACTGGTCCAACCGGAGCTACATCTACGGTAACCGGTCCGACTGGTTCTGGTGGAGCAACCGGACCAACGGCTACCGGCCTGGAAGTCGGAGCTGGGGTGCCCTCGGGCGCTCCTGCGGGCGGAACCTACTTCTACTTCAACTCCACCGGTACGTCATTAAGTCACTATTTGTTCTACTGGTCAGGTTCGGCGTGGATCGCCATTGTGTAACTAGCGGTTAGCGGGACGCATGGCGGAGAGGACCTGGGATATCGGCACACGAGCGAGGAACGCTCGGGAGTCTTTGAATCCCAAGGAGGCAATAAAATCTCCGCCGTGCGTCACCAACCCCGCAGCATATTCAATCATCGGCACGTCTGTCAACACTTCATCGAACACGAAGTAGAAGGGCGGCGTGAATTCCATCAGATAGCCATTGTTGTTGAATATGCAGAACCGATGAAAGTACCTCCGATGACCAGTTTCCCAGTCTACCTGGTGGATAACGGAGACGTAGAAGTCCTCATAGCGAATAGCCTGTGATCCTCCTCGAAATTCCTTTGAGTCTTCGGAGAGGATCCACGGTCGTTCTTCATAGGTGATCCCGTTTCGCATCACCGCCGCCGGATTACACAAATAGATGAAATCCCGACTACCCTCAAGGTTGGACCAGTTTTTTTGCACGCGATCAAAGTTCTCATAGATCTCAGGGTCAACGAGAGCGTCATGGTCTAGGCGAGCGGTGACTATAGTGGGTAAGCCATCTATTCGATGTTCGCGTAGATTGCCGTAGACCTGCCAATGGTCGTTGGCCCAGTATAGTCTAGCATCTTCTAGGCCCCTGACCTGGGTATATTTGATCGGACCCCATTTGCAGGGTTTGATCTGCTGCACGTCAACGATGTCAAGTTCGCTATCTAAGGTGGCGATGTAGTTCTTAGTACGGATCACGTTGTGTGGGTCGTGCGTTAAGTATTGGCCCAGGTCATTCATCGAATAGTTGCTCGACCGGATGATACAGCGGTAACCCTCGGGACCAAAACTGATGCTGGGATTGAACTGGGTCCAGTCCGGATCGACATCGATCTTCAGCTCTTTGGTGCTGGCGCCGGGGAAAATGTCCTTCAGGGCAGAGTAGTTCACAGTCTCATTATACCGTTTGGAGGAACGAATGTCAAGTCATAACTATCATTTCCCCTTGACGCTCTGTATGATTGTCAAGGACGAAGCCCACATCATCGAAAGATGCCTGGATTCTGTTAAGGATCACATCACTGGATGGGTGATTATAGACACCGGGTCAACGGATGACACCATGGCGATCATCCAGAATGAGTTAAAGGACATTCCGGGTATCCTCCTAGAAAGTCCGTTCATCAATTTTGCCCATAACCGGACGGAACTGATTCAAAAAGCCAGGGAGTTTGTCCAGGCTCCAGTACGCCGGGGGTTGAATACGGGATACCTGCTTCTACTGGACGCAGATCACGTCGTTCACGGAGACTTTAGCGGTGTCGGCGATGCGGACGGATATCTGATCGAACTCCCCGCTGTTGGTCAAAATATCTCATTTAGAATGCCATATTTGGTGGGCGCCGACATCCACTGGGAATATCGCTCGGTCACTCACGAGTATCTAACAGCTCCCGTCCCCTTTGAATACGAGAATCTTGATTCCTGCACAATCGAACACTTTGGGGATGGCGGAACTCGCTATGAGAAGTTCGAGCGCGACCTGCGCCTGCTTGAAGAGGCGTACGCCGAGGACCCGAACAATGAACGCACCGTTTACTACCTTGCTCAGACCCACGAGGGACTCGGCAACACCGAGCGGGCCATCGAACTCTTCACGCGTCGCACGCAACTCGGTGGGTGGGATCAGGAAATCTTCTGGACCTACTTCAGGATTGCCGAACTGACCGGGCGTGTCGAGGATTATCTGACCGCTTGGCTCTATCGCACATCCCGCTGGGAACCGATACAGCGCGCCATGAAGATCCTGAACGAGCAACGAAACTACCACGCCGTGCTCGCCCTAGCCAAGGCCGCCACGCAGGCTCCATCCACAGACCACTTCTTTGTCGAGCGGTGGGTAGAGGAGTACGGACTGGCGTTTGAATACTGTCTCGCTCTGTGGTGGACCGGCGATATTGCCGCCGCCAAATCAGGCTGGGAAACAATGCTCACACTGGAAACCATCACGGACGGGTACAGGGAATCTTGCATCAACAATCTGACGCATTGCTAGGACTTGAATGACATACATTTACGATGCGCCGATCGAATACGATGCCGTTCAGTCGTACGATTTCGCCGCAGCGTGGGGCAGCACGGGCGCCCCCCCTACGATCCTTCCCCACCTGTCTGCCGCTATGGTGTTACAGGGCGATGGAACTTTCGCGTTCTGGCAGCAGGGAACGCTGGATGAGGTAGCCCAGTGCGTCGAGATGATCTGTGGTACCGAGCAGGGTAGCCGCACGGTCGTTCCCGGCTTCGGTTTGCCGCCGCTTGTATTTACACTCAACCAAAACGAGAAGGCGATCATGGCGGCTATCAATACCTGGGAGGATCGAGCTACGGTTAATCTGAACATCACCTCATCTGCCCAGGACGTTGTTTCCATTCAGGTGAACACCAGCCTACGAAGTGGTTCGACCTCCTAGTGTCGAATACTTTCACCGTCACCCCTGCCGGGTACATCGCTCTGCCAGTCACCGTTGATCCGAACCAAATAATTCAACAAGCGATCGCGGCGATTCAGGCGGATTTGCCTGGTTGGATCCCCAAGGAGGGCCACATCGAACTTTTGCTCTTGGAGCAGTTCGGTGCCATGACGGCGCAGGCTGCGAACGTGGCGGCATCTGCGTCAATAGCGATCTTTGAATACTTCGGCCAACTCCTCGGCATCCTTCCAATCAACGGAGCACCGGCAACCGCTCTCTCTACTTGGACGATGGTGGACACCAACGGGTACACAGTACCAGCGGGCACGGTAGTCGGCTACCAGGCATCCAACGGACAGCAATCACTGTTCAGCACGACCACCTCGTTCAGCACGGTCGCCGCTTCACCAGGCAGAACCATCCCGGCCGCACAGTTGAACTCAGGTTCTCCGAATATCGTTGACCCGGCAAACTCCTTTACGGAAGCCGACGTGAATAAGTCGGTGAGTGACGGCGGGGTGGCGATCCCGCAGGCCTCCTGTACCGTCGGGAACACCACGATCGCATCTGGTTCCAACGGGGCATCGCTTCCACAGGCAACGATTGATGTGGCGTCGGTCACCGGGTTCGCTACGGCTGGCACGCTGATCGTACAGACGACGAACGGCTACACGACAGTGGCCTATACCGGCGTATCGGGTGGCAACTCGTTCACTGGTTGTTCCGGCGGCACCGGTTCTCTCATCACCGGGGGACTGGTGATTGCGGATTTGATTCTGCCCACCGGAACTATCACGGTTAACTCCACAACGGGATTCAACTCGACTGGTTCCGTAATCGTCTTCACCAACACCGGCACGGCCGCTGCTCCAGTCTTCACACCACAGTTCGTGACCTACGCCGGAATCAGCGGTACGACGTTTACGGGATGCACGGGCGGCGTGGGCAATCTCTGGAACACACACCACGTTGACCCCTATATCCTATCGATTCAAACGGTGGGAGAGGCAACGCTGTCGGTGAACGCGATCGCCAACGAGTCTGGCGAGGCCGTCACGCTAGGTGCTATTTCTGGTACGCAGGTGGTGACCAATGTGCCGATCCAGTCGCAAAACGTCGGATCGCTCCTCAATAACCTTCCAACCGGACCATTAACTCTCGTCTTTCCTAATCTCTCCTTCGTCTACGGTATCTCCGCTTCTACGGTTTCTTCTGGAGGAACCGATCCGGAGACTACTCAGCAGTACATCGATCGGCTTTCTACCGAACTCCAACTTCTGACGCCGCGCCCCATTCTGCCGACGGATTACGCTATTCTGGCTCAGAGCGTCGCTGGCGTCAACCGAGCCACAGCATACAACAACACCTATGCGGGGGCCACCTTCCCGGTAAACCTAGCGAGTGGGAGCCCGACTGTTACGGCAGCCCCAGCGACCACCATCGCTTCTGGTTCGAACGGCGTGAATCTGCCACAAGCGACTATCGATGTGGCGTCTACTACAAACTTCTCGCCCGTCGGATCCCTACTGGTGGACACCTCTGACGGTTTTGTGGAAGTGAACTACACCGGCATCACCGCCACCTCGTTCACCGGATGCTCGGGCGGAGCGGGGTCGATGTCTACCGGTAACGTCGTCTCTGGAAGCACGTTTCTCTTCGGTTCCTTCGAAGTGGGATTGCCGATAACCGGGGCCGGGATCCCCAGCTCAACCTCCCTCGCTATCTATGAGAACCCGGTCCAGTTCAACATGAGCAACAACGCAAACAGTGACGAGACGTACGTTACGGCCACCATTGCTCCGCAAACAAACGTAGAGGCCGCCGTCGCCCTGTCGGCCATCGACTCCAATGGAGTAGCGGTATCCGGTTCGATCTCGGCTCAGATCGTAGCCCTTCTGTCCTCTCTTCGTGAAGTAAACTTCATGGTCTCCTACCTCCAGCCATCTTATCAGGATTTGTGGGTCAACTACATCGTGATCGCCACGCCAGGCGCTAACCTTTCAACGGTAACGGCCAGTGTGGACACTGCCGTTACGGCTTACCTTTCACCAGCGAACTGGGCCGGGGGCAGCAACACGCCCCCCGCCTGGGACACCACTGTTTCTTACGTCTACTACCTCTCGTTGGCCACTGTGATCGAGAGCGTGGCGGGTGTACAATCTATCCAGGTGGTGGGGGGAACCCCAAGTCTCGGTATCGGAACGTCCCCCAACCCCGCATACGGGTACGCCGATATCTCACTCGCTGGGGCTATAAACGTCAACCTGCCCAACCTAATCACTGTTAGCGGTACCGCTCTACCGGGATCATAGTGATTACCCCACAGCAGGCCACACCCGACACGCTGACCCTCTACGGCTACCTTCCGCAGTTCGTGCAAGATAATGACGCGGCGAACAATTATCAGTTCCTGACATGGCTCAACGGCATCATCGGCGAAGGCAGCGACCAGGCATCTCTGGAATACGACTATGCCTATAGTAACGGCGTCATCACTCCATTAGATCCGTTCATTGAGTTTCCTGACACCTCCGAGGGAGGCGAGGCGACAGTATCCAATAATCCGATCCCAGCGGCCATCGGCCTCCAAGCAATAAATCAGATCATTCGAGACACTCCGTTCGATCCGGGTTATTCGATATTACTAGACATCAACCGTTGTCCAACCTATGCGTTGCCATGGTTGGGTCAGTTTGTCGGCGTCCGTTTCCCACAGGTACAACCAGATAATGTGATGCGCCAAGCCATCCAGAACGAAAGCGCATTCCAGCGTGGCACAGTCGGCGCTATCGCCTCGGCTGGCAACGCACAAATGGTAGCATCGTACACGATCACCGTTCTTGAGCGTACCTCATACGTCGGCGATGTGATCGGTTACGATCCATACGCCATAACGATTTCGTTCCCGTTGGTCGGAGTCGGTTCTCTTTCCTACGGTCAACTCTTCGCCGACTTCTCGACATATGCTGCGGTTCAGGGCGCGTACTCGACGTATGGCGCCATGGCTGGATTCACCACAAACATGGAGAACGCGGTCCTTCGTGCCGTGCCTGCTGGCATCATCGTCTACTGGAATCCCTTCTAAGGAACTTTATGCCAACAACCACATCGCGTCTGGCCATCCCAGTACCGCTGAGCACCGATCCGGCCAATGTGCCCGGCGACATGCTCAATCTTGCCGACGCGTTAGACAGTGGAGCGAATGCCAACTATTCCGGTGTTGCCGTCATCGTCGCCACTCCGGGCGCCCTCGGCGGACTTCCGGCCGCTCCGATTATCGGAACCTTTTACTCTGTCAACAGTTCGCCGCCTTATCTCCTGTATTACAGCGGAGAATCGACACCCGGCACAGGAACGGCACCGACGGGTTGGCGTCTTGTCGGCCAAGCTGGTTCTAATGTAGCGAACATCTCGAACACCTCGCCCGGCAACTCGGCAATTCCCGGATCGCAACCGGTATGGGCGCCGCTCGATCACCGGCATGGATCCCTTCCGTGGTCTGCGGGACAGACAACATCCCTATCGGGACAGGTGGCGGGTGATGGAAATGTCAATGCCTACGCTCGTGCCAACCATTTCCATCGCGATCCTAGTTTGATTCCTGTCACTGGACAGTTGGGCACAGCCTTTCCGCTCACGGGCTCTCCTCAGACCTTCTTGACGACGGCGAATCTCGGAGTCGGCATTTGGGTGGTCCACTTAACCGCCTCAGTCTATAACCCGGAGGGTCTGATTGTCATACAAGCACAGACAGGAACAGCTACGGCGACATTAGTTGGAGCGACGGTCGGATCGTTTGAAAACATCAATGTTACTCCGATCTACGGACAAGTCACATTGACAATGCTTGTCACCGTTACGACATCCGGTACCCTCGTGTTTCAGGGCTCCATGCCGATCGATACCGGCGGAACAATCGCCGTTGATTCACGTAATAGCGCAGGATATGTGGCGGTGCCAGCCTAATGAGTCTTTCCGTTTTCCCTGAAGCAGTAGACCAGTTCCCGAATCCCACTCCGATACAGTTGATGAGCGCGGTACCGCACGCCGAGCTGCACAATCAGGTCAGCGCGGCAACCTCAGCTCTTGAGTACAAGGTCGGAGTCAACGCCTCGCAAGACATGAGTAGCCTCGACTGGGGTCTGCGTAATCCCTCTTCGATCAATCCTGGACACGTACACACACAGTATGGTCCGACCGGATTTACCGGAAACACCGGACCGACGGGAACCACCGGCAGCACCGGACCAGTCTCGGTCACCACCGGTCC
>OCTA010005069.1_pt1 | contig 11440 bp, 9 predicted proteins | sample 1538991 | NCBI WGS metagenome assembly OCTA01 (sample SAMEA3539302, study PRJEB22396) | soil metagenome | biome: tundra; feature: field; material: soil | place: USA | collected 2010-05 | depth 0.15 m | reverse complement strand
AGATTGGTCAGTGACTGGAGTTCAGACGTGTGCTCTTCCGATCTCCGTGACCGCCGGACGGGCCGGCGGCGGGTACAAGAACGGGTTCCTGCAGGACGCCGCGGACAAGGGCATCATCTTCGATGTCGTCCGCAAAGAGCCAGATCAGAAGGGCTTCACCCCGTTGCCCCGCAGGTGGGCCGTCGAGCGCACCTTCGGCTGGCTCGTCCTGCACAGGCGGCTTGTCCGTGACTTCGAGACCCTCCCGGAACGTTCCACCTCGATGATCTACTGGGCGATGACCGGCAACATGGCGAGCAGGCTCACCGGAGAAAACACCCCAACCTGGCGAGACACCCCCGCCGAAACCGGCGAACCATCACTGACCTAAATCAGATGCCCTCTCAGATCGTGATCGGGTCCAGCCGCCGCAGCCGATGGCAGCAGCTCACCGGCGGCGGTCGAACGTGCAACGGTTATCCGGGAGGCGGGTGCGTTCGGCATCGACGTCCACGTCATCGCCCGGCGCGAGCTGCCCCCGGCCGAGCCTTCGAGGCGAGCGCCCGAGAGTCCTGACCTCGCAGAGATCACGTGGTGAGCTCAGTCCGCAGCTTTGCCTGAGCCGATGCGGCCCGTGAATTAGGCGGCGCCGGGCCGGCCTGCCTCGCCGTCAGGACCGGCCGGTCCTAGCCGCCAGGACCGGCCGCCAGGTCACGCAGTCCCAGCTCGTCGGCTCTGGCCAGCATGTCGGCCGGATCGGCGTAGACCCGGTACGCGCCGGACCGCTCGAGTTCCTCGCGGCCGTATCCCCCCGACATCAGGCCGACGCCGAGCGAGCCGGCGCGCCGGGCAGCCAGCAGGTCCCAGACGCTGTCCCCGACGACCATGGCGTGCTCCGGGCGGATGCCGAGCAGCGCGGCCGCGGCCAGGAACAGGTCCGGGTCGGGCTTAGCGTGCCGCACCATGTCACGGGTCACCATCGGCGCGTCGTCGGGCAGCCCGAGCATCGGCAGGGCAAGCCTTGCGACCTCGTGGCGCCCGCTTGTCGCGATCGCCCAGGGCACGCCGTGCTCGGTCAGGGCGGCCAGCAGCCGCGCCGCGCCTGGCAGCGGGCGGACTGAGTCCGCCTGGGCGAGGTACTCGGCAGCGTGGGCATGCTGCAGCGACTCGATCTCGGCTGCCGACAGCGACAGGCCTGTCTCGCGCAGCAGCGCGGAGACGAACAGGCCGCCGCTCATGCCGATACGGCGATGAATCCGCCACACCGACAGGTCGATACCCTGGCCCGACAGCGCATGGCGCCAGGCGATCACGTTCTGGTACACGCTGTCGATCAGCGTGCCGTCCAGGTCGAACAGCAGAGCGGGCTGCGGCGGCTCCTGATAGCTCACCCGGCCGGTCATGTTCTCCACCCTAGCTAGCGAGCGGGCTGGTCGCCGCGCCCTTGCCTGGCCTGGTGCCGGACCAGTCCGGGCCGGGGCGGACCAGGCCTGGCCGGGGCGATCTGGGGCGGGCGCGGGGCGGGCGGGGCTTGCGCCGACCGGCGGCCAGTCAGGGCAGGAATTTCCGGGCGCAATTGTAGATTCGCTCGCTCGCTTTCCCGTCGCCAAAGGGGCAGGGAATACTAGCGAGCCGGTCCGCGAGCCCGGTATCGGCAATGAGCAGCCGGCCGAGATCCCCGATCTGGGGGCCGGGGCGGATGAGGTGGGCGAAGCCGGCCGTAATGGCCTCCGGCCGCTCCGTGGAGTTCCTGACCACGATCAGCGGTCGCTTGAGCACCGTGCACTCTTCCTGGACGCCGCCCGAATCGGAAACCAGCAGCCGGGCAAGCCGGGCCAGCGCCAGGAAGGTGGCATGGTCAACCGGCGGAATCGACTGCAGCCGGTCCAGCGCCGCCGTCAGTCCATGACGCTCAGCTGCCAGCCGGGTTCGGGGATGCAGCGGGATCAGCACGGGCAGCCCGAGCTTGCTGAGCTCAGCCAGAATGATCTCCAGCCGGGCCCGGTCATCGGTGTTTTCCGGCCGGTGGATGGTGGCCAGCACGTAGCCGCCGGGCTCGGCGCCGAACCCGGCAGCGATCCGCCGGGCAGCCGGCTCGGTTGGCAGCATCTGGCTCGTGGCCTCGACGATGGTGTTCCCGGTCAGCACGATCTTGCTGGCTGGCACCCCTTCCGCCTGGAGGTTTGCCATGGCCTGCCTGGTCGGCGCGCAGTGCACGTCGGCGAGAACTCCGGTCACGCACCTGTTTATCTCCTCGGGCATGGCGCGGTCGAAGGACCTCAGCCCGGCCTCGACGTGGATCACGGGCACACCAGCGTAGCTCGCGGCCTGAGCGCCGGCCGATGCCGTGTTGGTGTCTCCCTGGACGATCACTGCGGCCGGCCGGTCGGCGGCGAATGCCGAACCCAGCTGGTCGATCATCTGGCCCACCTGGGTGTGCCGGGGCGCGCCGCAGATGCCCGACAGCGTCTGCGCCTGGCGAAGGCCGGCCGCCGCGAGAAAGACGCCGGATAGTTCCTCGTCTTCGTGCTGGCAGGTATGCAGCAGCCGGCCGCTGTCGCCGAGCATGCGGACAACTGGTGCTAGCTTCACTATTTCTGGGCGAGTTCCGATGACAATCGCAATGTACCGGCGTTTGGTATTCATGCCATTTTGACTTTCTCGTGGTCCCGTATTGAACTCGACCGAGAGAATATCGGCGGCAGGCTGGCCCCTTGCTGGTAACTCGATGACAGCGAGTTTATAGTTGCCGGATTTTAGTTTCTGCACCCGGTATATTTCGCTAACGCCGGGCGCATTCGACTACAGCGGCCGATTGGCACAGCGGCCGCTGCGCGCGCCGGGCACCGGCCGCGTGCTGCCGCCGGGATACGACGATGATCGAAAGCCGGCGAGCGCCACCGCTGGCGGCAAGGGCGCTGGCGGCAGGCGACGGCGGGCACGCGCAGCGCGCCGTTAGCCTTGCAGCAGGACACCGCGCGGCTTGACACCGCGCGACTCGATACTGCGCGACTCGTTCGGCAGCGGGAGGCGGCAGACACGATGCAGGCAGTTGACTCCTACGTCGCGCTCGGAGACAGCTTCACCGAGGGTGTCGGTGACCCGAGCCCGGACGGGAAGGGCTGCCGCGGCTGGGCCGATCAGTTTGCGGAGCGGCTTGCCCGGCAGCAGCCTGGCTTCCGGTACGCCAACCTGGCCATCCGCGGGAAGCTCCTGACGCAGATCATCGACGAGCAGGTGCCGAGTGCCATCGCGATGGCCCCGGAACTGGTGAGCCTGGCCGCCGGCGGCAACGACCTGCTGCGGCCGCGCGCCGATCCGGAAGCCCTGGCCCAGATCTTCGGTGACGCAGTGGCCCGGCTGGCCGCGGCCGGCTGCCGCGTGCTGGCGTTCGCCGGTTTCGATCCCGGCACCTTCCCGCTGGTCCGGATGATCCGCGGTAAGGCTGCCGCCTACAACAGCCGCATCGCGGCGATCGCGGAGCGCGGTGACTGCATGCTGGTGGATCTGTGGTCCATGACCGTGCTGGCGGACCCGCGGGAATGGTGCGAAGACCGGCTGCACCTGGCCCCGGACGGGCACCGCCGGGTAGCGCTGCGGGCTTGCGAGGCAGTCGGGCTGCCGGTGGAAGAGGACTGGCGTGCGCCGCTGCCGCGCGATCCGCGGATGACGGCCGCGGGCCGCGGCGCGGGCGGCTGGCTGGCGGCCAGGCGCGGCGATGCGCACTGGGTCAGGGCGCACGGGGCGCCGTGGGTATCCAGGCGGCTGCGCGGGGTGTCCAGCGGTGACGGCATGACGCCGAAGCGGCCCGAACTCCTGCCGCTGTAGTGCTGCGACCCAGCCAAAGATCTAGCCGGCTGAGGGGACGAGCACAGTCCATCGGCCTTGCCGATCGAGATCCCACACCGCTCGCACCTGTGCGAGCGGAACGCGGTTGAGGCCGACCCGCGCAGCTTGCCGCTGGCCAGGAGGTTCATTCCGGCACTTCCTCGAAGTGAGGAAGCTCCCCGACGGCGTGCAGGACTGCCGCCCGCACGGCAGGGGCCACCCGACGAACACGGCGATCCGCCGCTGCCACGCCCGGAGCAGCCGGGGCTGGCGCACTTGATGGGCATGCCCCTGGCGGTGCCAGGCGTGATGCAGCCGGCCCTGGTGGTGCCAGGCGCGAACTGGCTGCGCCTGGGCGCGGGCCGCGCCCTGTGCGGCATCGCTGGCATGGGCGGTGGCCACATTGCGCGCTTGCCGGGCGCCGTGCTGGTCGGCGCCGCCACCCGGATGGGCATCCGGCCACCTCGGACGGATTAGTAGAGCCTGGTGCCGGCCGCCGCCGGCACCAGGACCGGGCGCGGGCCGGCCTGCGGGCCCAGGTCGGCCAGGACATTCCGCAGCTGGCTGAGGGATGCGGAAATCCAGGGCAGCGACAGCGGATCGTCGGAACCCAGCGCGGCCTCGCGCTGGGCGTCGCTGTCGCCGTAGAGCAGACCGGTGGCGACCCGCATGCGCAGCGCGCGCTCGTCCTCGCCGAAGGCGCTGGCCGGCAGCACCCCGGTGCCGTAGCGGTCGAGGAGATGCCTGGCTAGCTGTGACCCGGTGGTGATGCCAATCCGGTCGCGCAGGTGCTCCCGCCAGGGCTCGAAGTCGGGATACAGGTAGAACGCCGCATGCGGGGCGGGCACCAGCAGCCCTGCCGCCGCGAAGACATCAGCCGCGGCGCGGGCGACGGTGGCGTGCAGGGACCGGCTCCGGGCAACCCGTTTCGTAATCTCGGCAGGCTCGCCGAACGCATAGGCGGCCGCGTGCTGGATCGGCACCGGCGGCGCAGACCAGATTTCGCTGCAGATGCCGAGCAGCCGGTCGCGCAGGTCGATGCCCAGTTCGCTGGCCGGCAGGCGCGCCGCGCCGATCCGCCAGCCGCCGAGTGCGAGGCTCTTGCTGAGTGCGGTGGTGATCACCGTGCGTTCCGGAGCGATCGTCGCGGGGCTGGTTACCGGGGCCGCAGCGTCGTAGATCAGGTCGCGGTAGATCTCGTCCGAGATGATTATCAGATCGTGCCTGGCCGCGACCTCGCAGAGCGCGCGGACTGTTCCCCGCGCGGCAACCTGGCCCGTCGGATTGTCTGGCAGCGTGACGATGACGGAGCCGATCCGACGGCCCTGCGCACGTGCGGCCGCGACGGCCAGCTCGAGCTGGCCAGGGTCGCAGATGCCGCCTTCGCCTCGGGGGACGGGCACGTAGTGCGCGCGGGTGCCCGTCAGCCCTGCCTGCGCCGCGTAGCTTACCCAGCTCGGCCTGGGCAGCGCCACGTCCGCGCCGATGGCCAGCAGCAGGCCGAACAGCAGCGGCTTGCTGCCGGGTCCGCAGACGACCGAGCCGGCACCGGTCGCTAGCCCGCGCCGGTCCCAGTAGCCTGCCGCGGCCGCGCGCAGCTCGGGCAGGCCGGCTACCGGGCCGTAGCCGCCCCGGCCTGCCGCGGCTGCGAGCGCGTCGCGCAGCACCGCGGCGACAGGCAGGCCCGCCTCGCCGAACGCGAGCGGCAGGACTGGCTTGCCGAGACGGCGGCGTACGGCCAGCGCTTCGTTGGCGGCGAGGGTGGCGGAAACGGGGACGCGCGCGGGCGCCGTGGTCAGTGGTGCGAGCGTGTCAGGCCCGGCCCAGGGCATGCGGGATCCTCTCTTAGCGGGATTCTTGGCGCGGCGTAACCTGTCGTCGCCCGGCCTGAGGAGTTCAGGCCTCATTGCCGCTACCAGCGTGAGGGATCGTCAAGCATCAGCGCAAGCACGAAATTCTCTCGCAATGCGTAAGCTCTTCTTATGCTTGACATGCACAGACTGCGATTGCTGAAGGAATTCGCCGAGCGCGGCACCATAGCTGCCACCGGCGCCGCGCTCGGCTACACCCCGTCCGCGGTATCGCAGCAGCTTGCCGCGCTAGAACGGGAGACCGGGGTGGCGCTGCTCGACCGGACGCCGCGCACCGCTGAGCTCACCGACGCCGGACGGCGCCTGGTCATGCATGCCGAGCGCATCCTGGCCCTGGCCGAGCAGGCCGAGGCCGACCTGGCCGCACCCGAGCCGTCCGGCCGGGTGGCCGTCGCCGCGTTCCCGACAGCTGCCGTCGCATTCGCGCCGGCGCTCACCAGCTGCGTGCGCGGCCATCACGGCCTCACCTTCGTCCTGCGGCAGTTTCCCCGGGGCGAGGCGCTGCGGCAGGTCCGCACCGGCGAGATCGATGTGGCGCTTGTGGACGACTGGTCCGGCCGGATGTTCGCGGCCGTGCCAGGCGCTCTGCGGTTCTATCCGCTGATCCGGGATCCGCTGGTGCTCGTCGTGCCGCGCGGCCACCCGGTGGCGGATACGAGCGAGCCGGTGGACCTGAACCTGCTGCGCACCGAGCGGTGGCTGGCCGCGCCCGCCGGGGAGCCTTCCCGGCAGATGGTGGACATGCTGCTCGCTGAGGCCAGGGTTCCGCCCGAACCGTGGGAGTTCGAGGGCCTGACGACGATCCTGACCCTGGTGGCGCGCGGTATCGGGATTGCCGCGCTGCCGCGGCTCACGCTGGCGGCGGGGGAGCGGCGGGTCGTGGTTCGTGAGCTGCCCGGCACCGAGCGGGTACGCGACATCTACGCCGTGGCACGAACATCAAGCATCCGCCGTCCGTCGGTCGCGGCGATTCTCAGCGCGGTGCGCGGCGCGGCCGGGCAGCTGTCCGCTCGCGGCGGCTAGGCCGCCGGCCCTGTCGCGGCCGCGCGGCCCAGGCTGCCCGCTCGATGGGGCAGGTCATGCACCTCGGACCGCCGCGGCCCCGGCCGAGCTCGCTGCCGCTGATGGCGATGACCTCGATGCCGTTCTCGCGCAAAAAGGTATTCGTGGTGACGTTCCGCTCGTAGGCCACGACAACGCCGGGCTCGACGGCCAGCACGTTGCAGCCGTCATCCCACTGCTCGCGCTGGGCCGAGTGAACATCCTGGGTCGCGCTCAGCACCGTGATCCGGCGCAGGCCGAGCGCCGCCGCGATGGCCGAATGCATGTCCTGCGGCGGGTGATCGGTCACCTTCAGCTCCCGGGAGCCGGCGCCCGGCTCGACGGTGTAGGACGGCAGCATTCCCATCCCGGCGTACTTGACGAAGACCCCGTAGTCCGCCATGGTCAGCACCGTGTCCAGGTGCATGAAGGCACGGGCCTTCGGCATGTTGATGGCCACGAGGCGGTTTGCGGCACCGGCCGAGAAAAGCCGGTGCGCGAGCATCTCGACCGCCTGCGGCTGGGTCCGCTCGCTCATCCCGGCCAGCACGGCGCCGTTGCCCAGCACCAGGATGTCACCGCCCTCGATCGTGGCCGGCGCGCTTTGCGCGCCATGCAGCCATACCTCGAACCCGCTGCCGGCGAACATCGGGTGCCAGCGGTAGAGCGCCTCGCCGAGGATCGTCTCCGGCCTGCGCGCTCGCCGGCGCATCGCATTGACCGCCACGCCGCCGTAAATCCAGCAGGAAGCATCGCGCTGATACAGCACGTTCGGCAGCGGCGCGAGGACGAAGTCGTCAGCTTCCAGCGAGTGGAAGGCGATGCTCCGCGGCTCGGGAGCCAGTTCCAGGATCTCTCGCTTGGTGATTCCGCCGATCAGGAACTCCGCGAGGCTCCCGGCATCAAGGCCTTCCAGCGCGCCGCGCAGCGCATCCGCGGCGAGCGGACCGTGCATCCGCGGGTCGAACACCCGGTCCAGGACATAATTGCGGGCCTCGCCGATCGCGAGCGTCTGGGCCAGCAGATCGCCGTAGTAGTGCACCTGGACGCCGCGCTCGCGCAGCGCCCCGGCAAATGCGTCATGCTCGGCCTGGGCTTCCGATACCCAGAGCACGCCATCAAAGAGCAGGTCGGAAGCGTTATCGGGGGTAAGCCGCTTCAGCTCCAGACCCGGCCGGTGCAAGATCACCTGCCGCAGACGGCCGACCTCAGAGTCGACTCCGAACATGCCAGCCCCCCGGATTCTGGTACCGATTCCTGCTCTCAGTTATTTCATGTGCCCGGCTATGCTGCCGCCGTGAAGCTTGATCTTTCCCTGGATCCGGCGCGGCTAGCCGCGCGGCTGGTCGACGTGCCCTCGGTGAGCGGCGAGGAAGCCGAGCTGGCCGATGCGATAGCCGCCGCGCTCGCCGGCCTGCCGCACCTGGACACCCACCGTGACGGCAACGCGCTGGTCGCCAGGACTGACCTCGGGCGGGCGGAGCGCGTCGTGCTGGCCGGGCACATCGACACCGTCCCGGTCGCCGGCAACCTCCCGTCGCGCAGCGAGAACGGCGTGCTGCACGGGTGCGGCAGCTGCGACATGAAGGCCGGCGTGGCCGTGCAGCTGCGCCTCGCGGCCCGGCTCACCGAGCCGTCCAGGGATGTTACCTACGTCTTCTACGACTGCGAGGAAGTCGAAGCCGAGCGCAACGGGCTGCTTCGGCTGAGCCGCCGCCGGCCCGACCTGCTCGGCGGAGATCTTGCCGTGCTGCTTGAACCCACCGGCGGCGTGGTCGAGGGCGGCTGCCAGGGGACGCTGCGGGCGCAGGTCTTGGCCGGCGGGCAGCGGGCGCACAGCGCCCGGTCCTGGATGGGCCGGAACGCGATTCACCAGGCCGGCGCGATCCTGGACGTGCTGCGCCGGTACGCCGCGCGGATGCCCGAGGTGGACGGGCTGACTTACCATGAGGGGCTCAACGCTGTCGGCATCGCCGGCGGGGTGGCCGGCAACGTCGTTCCGGACGAATGCGTGGTCACCGTCAACTTCCGGTTCGCGCCCGATCGCTCGCCCGAGCAGGCGGCGGCTTACGTGCGGGACCTGTTCAGCGGCTTCGATGTGCGCATCACCGATGTCGCCGGGGGCGCCCGGCCTGGTCTGGCTGATCCGGCGGCGGCGTCTTTCGTGCGGGCGGTGGGTGGCCTGCCGCGGGCGAAACTGGGCTGGACCGACGTCGCGCGGTTCGCGGCGCTGGGCATCCCTGCGGTGAACTACGGACCCGGTGACCCCGAGCTTGCGCATACCCCCGGCGAGCACGTGGAGCTGGCGGCCATCCGCGCGTGCGAGGAGCGAATCGGGGCCTGGCTGGCCGCCTGAGCCCGCCCGCCGCGGAGAGCCGGGCCAACCGCGATGAGCCTGCCCCCGGCCGCAAGCACCGGAAGCATTCCCGCAGAGCCCGATGCGCGGGAGCGACGGCTGAGACCGTCGCTTCCCGGCATCAGCGGGCACCGCACCGGTTTACTGCGGCGGCGCCTGCGCCAGGACCAGGCTGCTGGTGTGCTTCTGCCCGGTGGTGTCAACCCAGCTGATGGACGCCGACGCGCCCGCGGGGTAGTCCTGCATGATGGTGGTCAGTGAGCTCGGCGTGGTGACCGTCTTGCCGCCGACCGCGGTGATTACGTCGCCAGCGGAGATGCCGGCCGTGGCGGCGGGCGTGCCGCAAAGCTCGCCCAGGATCAGCGCGCCGGAGCTCACCGGTGCGACGCTCGCCGGGACGCCGGCGTTCTGGTCGTTGGCATTGCAGCTCGTGGCGGCCGGGGGGACACCGGCGCCGCTCCCGCTTTCCTCGCTCTGCATCTCCAGCTGCCGCTGGCGTGCTGGGCTGGCCGTCGTGCTCGCCTTGTCATTGGGGACAAGCACGCCGAGGAAGCCCGTCGTGCCGATCTTGATGGTGGCGCTGCCCTGGCCGGCGATGATGGTCCTGGCGATCGACAGCGCCCTGTTGATCGGGATGGCGAAACCGACGCTCTGCTGGCTGCCGCCCAGGCTGCCGGTCGCGGCCGCGGTGTTCATGCCGATCACCTTTCCGGCGGTACTGGACAGCGGGCCGCCAGAATCACCAGGCACGATGTCCGCATTGGTCTGCAGCATGCCGTGCAATCGCTCGCTTGTCCCGCTGCCGCCATCGCCTGCGGTGATCGTCTGGTTCAGCGCGGTGATGGAGCCGGCCACTGCGGGCGCTCCGCCCGCACCCTCGGCGTTGCCCAGTGCGACCACCTGGTCGCCCAGCTTGACGCTGGCGGAGTTGCCGAGCGGCACCGTCTGAAGGCCGGATGCGTTCTGCAGCTTCAGCACCGCGACGTCGTCGGTCTTGTCGTAGCCGAGCCACTTGGCGGTGAAGCGCTTGCCTGTTTTCACGACTGTGGCGGTCAGCCCGGTGGAGCCAGCGATGACATGGTTGTTGGTCAGGACGACGCCGTCGCTGCGGATGATCATTCCGGTGGCCGCCGCTGTGCCGCCCTGGTACTGCAGGCTGCTGCTGATGTCCACCAGCCCGGGCGACACGGCATTGACAACCGCCTGCTCCCTGGCATTGCTGACGGTGCCCGAGCCGGACCCGGAGCTGCCGCCGAAGCCGCCGAACGGGCTGGCGCCGCTGCCGTCGCCATTGTTTCCGAGCCCGCTGTTCCCGAGCCCGCTGCCGGCGCCGCGGCGGCCGATGGAATTCGATGCGCTGGATGACGATGTGCTGGCGTGGTCGGCCAGCAGGACAGCTGCCGCGCCGGCCCCGGCCGCCAGTACCGCGACGAGCACATAGGCCAGCAGGCCCTTGCCCGGGCGGCGGCGCGGCGGCGGCTGCTGAATGTAGCCGCCAGGCGGCCCGTACGGCCCCGGCGGCCCGTAGCCGCCCTCCTGGCCGTAGCCGCCCGCCTGGCCGTAAGCACCGGGAGGGCCGTAAGCACCGGGAGGGCCGTAGCCGCCTGGCTGGCCGTATCCGTAACCACCCGGCTGGCCGTAAGCGTCCTGCTGGCCGTAAGCGCGTTGCTGGCCGTAGCCGCCGGGCTGGCCGCCCGGCTGCCCGTAGCCTTCCGCGTCCGGCTGGCCAGAATCGCTCGGCCTGGGCTGGGCGAAGCCGCCGCCATCGCCGGCACCGAAGGCGGCTGTCGGGGCATCGGCGCTGGCAGTGCCCGGCGCGCCGGGGCCGGGCTGGCCCGGCTCAGGCTGCTGCGACTGGCCCGTCTCCTGCGCAGCCGCCGACTCGGTGCCGCTGTGCTGCTCTGCGGCCCCGGCGCCCCCGTCGGCGGGAGCCGGCCGGGAGCCTGCATATCCAGGCTGCTGCTCGCCGCCGCCGCGCTGCTCTTCTTGCATGTCCGTCCCCTCTGCCCCGAGCCAGCCTACTTCCGCCTGCCGTTGCCTGGTCCAATGCTGACTGCCGGTCCGGCCGTGCCGGGCGCTCTCCTAGTAGGCACCAGCTGCCTGGGCGTTAGCTGAATGGCGCCTGAGGATCCCCTCGTGTGACGCGGTTCACAGATTGCTGGCCGGGCTGCCTCCGGGGCCCGGACAGGGCACGGCTTGTCGTTGCGGGTAAAAGAGATATATCTTAACTTCACCGCGGCTGACTCTCGGGCCGCCACAGCCGGACTTCGCCAGATACAGGAGTGATGATGTCCGCACCAGCCCGCACTAACCCACCGGACCTGACCCGGCGGGATGAATTCGCCGTTTCCGGGGCGGTGATGTC
>OCTA010005065.1_pt1 | contig 11444 bp, 11 predicted proteins | sample 1538991 | NCBI WGS metagenome assembly OCTA01 (sample SAMEA3539302, study PRJEB22396) | soil metagenome | biome: tundra; feature: field; material: soil | place: USA | collected 2010-05 | depth 0.15 m | reverse complement strand
CAAGGGACCGTGGCCAAGGGACCGTGGTCAGCAGCCGCCGGGCGGTCCCGGGATGCCCGGGCCGACCTCGGGCTGATCGACGATACCGGTCACCACGTCCCGCAGCACGGCGCCGAAGTGCACCACGTACCACACCCCGCGCCAGGAGATCAGGGACGCGATGCCGAACGAGCGCTCCTGACCGTGCTGCTCGTAGACGACCCGGGCGCCGGGAACATGCCAGTAGCCCAGCGTGTTATCGCACTCACCCGGGTAGACCCAGACCTCGTCGTCGACCGGCACGATCACCCGGACCAGCCGCGCGCCGGAGCCCGCCATGCCGTGGGCCGCGCCGACATCGAGGGTGAAGTCGTACCACAGCCGTTCGTGCCAGTCCGCGGCGGGATCATAGAGCGCCTTCAGCTGCTGGTACGCCCCCAGCGGGAAGAAGGCGGGCAGTCCGAGGCGAGAGTTCCCCGTGGTCACGGCCAGCCACAGATCGGTCATCGCGTGGCGGAAGGCCACCGAGTCCGTGCTGGGCAGGGTGCGGGTCTGCGGCTCGGCGCCCGCGCCGGGCGCTACCGGCAGGGCGGTTGGCGGCCCGGTGTGATGGATCGCCGGGGTGGCGCGAGGCGGCGGATCCGACGGCGGCCGCGTCGAGGGCGCGCTGGTCGCGCCCGCGCTGGTCGCGCCCGCGCTGGGCCTCGTCGCCGTTTGCGGTGCGGGAGCCGCGGCACTGCCGCACCCGGCTAGCCCGCCTCCTGCCAGCAGAACCGCGACGACGATCGCCGCCAGCGGCGGCCGCCGGGACCACTTCATGCTGTCACCCGCCACGTTCGCGTTCCCGTCCCGAGTGCAGCCGAGACTACTGCACCACCGGGGAGGCAGACCGGCGGACCGAAATGTCAGAGGGACAAGGCACTATGGATCCATGAGAACAGATTCTCGCCAGTATCGGCCTGACCTGCGGCCCACCATCCGTCTGATCGTCGGGTATATCCGTTGAAGTAGGATATGTATATACGATAGGAGGCCGCCGATGTCCAAGACGCTCATTGACGTGGATGATGACCTGCTCGACCAGGCGCAGGCCGCACTGGGCGCCCGGACCAAGCGGGAGACGGTGAACCGGGCGCTGGCCGAGGCCGTCGCGTCGGTGGCCCGCAAGCGCGAGGTCGAGCGGCTGGACCTCGGCGTCTACGCCGGTCTCGGCAACCCGACGGTGATGGAACAGGCGTGGCGATAGCCCGTTATCTGGCGGATAAGAGCGCCCTGGCCCGGTGGCACCATCCGCCGGTGCGAACGGTGCTGGCCCCGCTCGTCGAGCACGGGCTGATCGCGACCTGCGGGATCACCGAACTGGTGGTGCTGTTCAGCGCGCGCGGCCGGGCTGACTGCGACCAGGTCGCGGCGGACCGGCGGCACGCCTACGAATGGCTGCCGACCGAGGACGGCGACCTGCGGCGTGCACTCAGCGTCCAGGCCGAGCTCACCGCTCGCGGCCAGCTTGGCGCGGTGTCGCTGGCGGACCTGATCATCGCGGCCGTCGCCGAACGGCACCGCGTCTGCGTGCTGCACTACGACGCCGACTACGAGCGCGTCGCGACGATCACCGGCCAGCCCACCCGGTGGGTGGTTCCGGAGGGCAGCGTCACATGACGGGCACAGATGCCCTGGACGGGTTCTCACCCGCGACCCGGGCCTGGTTCGAGGGCGCGTTCGCCGAGCCCACGCTCGCTCAGGCGGGTGCGTGGCGAGCGATCGGCAAGGGCGAGGACACGCTGGTCGTCGCGCCGACCGGATCGGGCAAGACCCTGGCTGCGTTCCTGTGGGCGATCGACAAGCTGGCGGCGCTGCCGCCGCCCGCCGACCCGAAGCGACGTACCCGGGTGCTCTACGTCTCCCCGCTGAAAGCGCTGGCGGTGGACATCGAGCGGAACCTGCGGGCGCCGCTGACCGGGATCAGGCAGGCCGCGCACCGGCTGGGCCTGGAGGAACCAGACATCAGGGTGGCCGTCCGCACCGGCGACACCGCCGCGGAAGAGCGCAGGAAGCTGGCCAGCAAGCCGCCCGACATCCTCATCACCACGCCGGAGTCGTTGTTCCTGCTGCTCACCTCGCAAGCGAGGGAAACCCTGCGCGGGGTGGAAACGGTCATCGTCGACGAGGTGCACGCCGTCGCGGGCAACAAGCGCGGCGCGCACCTGGCCCTGTCCCTGGAACGCCTGGACGCCCTGGGTGAGACGGCACGGCGCAGCCAGGCGGGGAACGCGACCGGGGGGGACAGCATCCGCGCCGCCCAGCGGGTGGGCCTGTCCGCGACGGTGCGGCCGGCCGAAGAGGTCGCCACCTTCCTCGGCGGCAGCCACCCGGTCACCGTCGTGCAGCCGCCCAGCCCCAAGCGTATCGAGCTGCAGGTCGTGGTCCCGGTCGAGGACATGACGGAGCTGGACACCGGTCCGGGCCGCAGCACCGGAGACGACGGCGATGGCCTCGGCGACCCGGCGCCCCGGCGCTCCATCTGGCCGCACGTCGAGGAGCGGGTGCTCGACCTGATCGAGCAGCACAAGTCCACGATCGTGTTCGCGAACTCGCGGCGGCTCGCCGAGCGCCTGTGCGGCCGGCTGAACGAGCTGGCAGCAGAACGGGCAGAAGCGGCCGAGGAAGCCCGAGCGGCCCGCGTCAGTGCGGAGGGCCCGAGGGGCGGCCGGGCGCCAGCCGAGCTGATGGCACAGGCAGGCGTGGCAGCAGGCGCGCCGGCCGAAGTCGCCCGGGCGCACCACGGCTCGGTCTCGCGGCTGGAACGCGCCGAGATCGAAGAAGCGCTCAAGGCCGGCCGGCTGCCGGCCGTCGTCGCGACGTCCAGCCTCGAACTCGGCATCGACATGGGCGCGGTGGACCTGGTTATCCAGGTCGAGGCGCCCCCCTCGGTGGCCAGCGGCCTGCAGCGGGTCGGCCGGGCCGGGCACAACGTCGGCGACATCTCACGCGGCATCATCTTCCCCAAGTACCAAGGCGACCTGGTCCAGTCCGCCGTCGTCGCCGAACGCATGCGGGCCGGCGAGATCGAAGAGCTGAAGATCCCGCATAACCCGCTCGACGTGCTGGCTCAGCAGATCGTCGCGATGACGGCCGTCGACGACTGGATGGTCGACGAGCTTGAGCAGACGGTCCGCAAGGCCGCCCCGTTCGGCGGGCTGACCAGGGGGATCCTCGAAGCGGTACTGGACATGCTGGCCGGGCGCTATCCCAGTGAGGAGTTCGCCGGCCTGCGGCCGCGCATCGTCTGGGACCGGGTGGCGGGAACCATCAGGGCCCGGCCCGGCGCGCAGCGGCTGGCCGTGACCAATGGCGGCACGATCCCGGACCGGGGGCTCTTCGGCGTGTTCCTGGCCACCGACACGGGCGGCTCTGCAGACTCTGGCCGGCAGCCGCGGCGGGTCGGGGAACTCGACGAGGAGATGGTGTACGAGTCGCGGGTCGGCGACGTGTTCGTGCTCGGCGCCAGCTCGTGGCGGATCGAGGACATCACGCCGGACCGCGTGCTGGTCACGCCGGCCCCCGGCCAGCCGGGGAAGCTGCCGTTCTGGCACGGCGATACGCCGGGACGGCCGGCCGAGCTTGGCCGCGCGATCGGCCAGGCCTGCCGCGAGCTGGCCGCGGCTTCCGAACCGGACGCGACCAGGAAGCTGGAGCAAGCAGGCCTGGACGAGCTGGCGGCCCGGAACCTGATCAGGTACCTGGCCGAACAGCGCGCGGCCACCGGATACGTGCCCGACGACCGGACGCTGGTGCTCGAGCGGTTCCGCGATGAGCTCGGCGACTGGCGGGTCGTCTTGCACAGCCCGTACGGGGACCGGGTGCACGCGCCCTGGGCGCTGGCCATCGCGGCCCGGCTGCGGGAGCGGTACGGCGGGATGGACGTGCAGGCGCTGCACACCGACGACGGCATCATCATCCGGGTACCGGACTCCGACGAGCCGCCGCCGAGCGGGATCGCGCTGCTCGACCCGGACGACATCGGCGATCTCATCACCGCCGAGGTCGGCGCCAGCGCGCTGTTCGCCTCCAGGTTCCGTGAGTGCGCCAGCCGGGCGCTGCTGCTGCCGCGCCGTCAGCCGGGCCGCCGCACGCCGCTGTGGCAGCAGCGGCAGCGCTCCGCGCAGCTGCTCGAGGTGGCGAGCAGGTACCCGGCGTTCCCGATCGTGCTTGAGACGGTCCGGGAGTGCCTGCGTGACGTCTTCGACGTGCCGGCGCTGACCGGGCTGCTGCGTGACATCGCCGCCCGGCGGATCAGGATCGTCGAGGTCGAGACGGCCACCCCGAGCCCGTTCGGCAAGTCTCTGCTGTTCCGGTACGTCGGGGCGTTCATGTACGAGGGCGACGCGCCGCTGGCCGAACGCCGCGCGCAAGCGCTGTCGCTCGACCCCGCCCTGCTGGCCGAACTGCTCGGCCAGGACGGGCTGCGCGAGCTGCTCGACCCGGCCGTCATGGCCGAGGTCGAACGCGACCTGCAGCGCCTGTCGGCGTCCCGGCGCTGCCGGGACGTGGAGGGGGTCGCCGACCTGCTCCGCACCACCGGGCCGCTGACGGCTGAGGAGGTAGCGGACAGGTGCGTGGAGGGTGCCGCCGCGGGTGACTGGCTCGCGGAACTGGCCGCGGCCCGCCGCAGCATTCAGGTCAGGGTCGCCGGACAGCCGATGTGGGCCGCTATCGAGGACGCCGGACGGCTAAGGGACGCGCTCGGGGTGCCGCTGCCGGCCGGGATCCCCGAGGCCTTCACCGAGCCGGTCGCCGACCCGCTGGGCGACCTGGTGGCCAGGTACGCGCGGACGCACGGCCCGTTCACGGCCGACGCGCTGGCCGGGCGCTACGGGCTCGGCGTGGCGGTGGTCACGCTGACGCTGCGACGGCTCACGGCCAGCGGCCGCGTGGTCGAAGGTGAGTTCCTGCCCGCCGGGCAGGCCGCTGCGAAGGGTACCGAGTGGTGCGACGCCGAGGTGCTTCGGCTGCTGCGGCGGCGGTGCCTGGCCCGGCTGCGCAAGGAAGCGGAGCCGGTGCCGCCCGAGGTACTGGCCCGGTTCCTGCCCGCCTGGCATGGGATCGGCACGCACGGCTCAGCCGGGACGTCAGGCTCCGGCGGCTCGCGGCGGCGGGCCGACGCGGGATCGGTGCTTGAGGTGCTTGAGCGGCTGGCCGGAGTGCCGGTGCCCGCGTCCGCGCTGGAGACGCTGATCCTGCCCGGGCGGGTGCCCGGCTACTCCCCCGCCCTGCTCGACGAGCTGACCTCAGCCGGCGAGATCGTCTGGTCCGGCGCGGGCGCACTGCCTGGGGGCGACGGCTGGCTGGTGCTCGCGCCCGCCGACAGCGCACCGCTGCTGCTGCCCGAGCCGGGCGAGGTCACCATGACCCCGGTGCACGCCGCGGTCCTGGCGGTGCTCGGCGGAGGCGGAGCGCTGTTCTTCCGCATGCTCAGCGACCGGGTCGCGGCCATGCTGGCCGGCGAGCAGGCCAGCCCGGCGCGGCCCGACGACAACGAGGTCGCGGCGGCGATCTGGGACCTGGTGTGGGCCGGGCTGCTCACCAACGACACGCTTACCCCGCTCCGGCTGGTGCTCGGCGGCCAGCCTCGCCGGGCGGCTGCGCCCGCCCGGTCCGTGCCGCGGCCGCGGCCGGGCGGACCGGGGCGCAGGTACAACTTCGGCCGGCCGTCGATGCCGACCCGCACCGGTCCGCCCACCGTCAGCGGCCGGTGGTCCCTGCTACCCGGCCGGGGCCCGCTCGCGGCCGCCGGCCAGGGCGACGCCGACCCGACCATGCGGGCGCACGCGCTCGCGCTGACGCTGCTCGAGCGGCATGGCGTGCTGACCAGGGGCGCGGTGGCCGCCGAAAGGATCACCGGCGGCTTCGCCGCGGTCTACCCGGTGCTGCGCGCGATGGAGGAGGCCGGCCAGTGCCGCCGCGGCTACTTCGTCGAGGGGCTCGGCGGAGCGCAGTTCGCGCTGCCCGGAGCGGTGGACCGGATGCGTGCGGTGGCCGACCCCCATGGGCTCCCCGGGAGCCCCCAGGGGGGAACGGGGGGGATGGTTCCCCCCCGTGATCGGGGGGTTCCGGGGGGGCGTCCCCCCGGGCAAGCACTGGTGCTCGCGGCGGCCGACCCGGCTCAGCCGTACGGGGCGGCGCTGCCCTGGCCTGACCGCCCGGGCGAGACGCCGGCTTCCCACCGGCCGGGCCGCAAGGCGGGCGCGCTTACCGTGCTGGTCGACGGATCGCTGGTCCTGTACGTCGAGCGCGGCGGGCGGACCTTGCTGTCCTGGACCGAGGACGTCGAGGTGCTGGCTCCGGCCACGGCCGCGCTGGCCGCCGCGGTACGCGCGGGCGCGCTCGGGCGGCTGACCGTGGAGCGGGCCGACGGCTTGCGGGCCGGCGGTGATTCCCCGCTGACCCAGGCCCTGGAGACCGCTGGATTCCGGCCGACGCCGCGGGGGTTGCGGCTTCGCGCCAGCTGAGCTCCACCCAGGGCCTTCTCAGCCGGCTGGGTCAGTTCAGCTGGAACGCCCTCGGCCAGGGTCACCCCGCTCACGCCGCCGGAATCGCCGATCGCCGTGCAGGACGTGGCCGACGGGCAGGACACGGCCACCAGCTGGGAATTGGCCCCTTGGCTGGGTGCCTGCTGAATGGTCCACTTGGTGCCGTTCCAGCGCTCGACCAGGACCTGGGTGCCGTTACCGCTGCCGATCGCCGAGCCCGTGGCCGCGCAACGGCGCTGGACATCATCGTGGATAGCTAGCTTCGCGTGACCGTGGTAACTATCCACGATCTTGCCGAGGGGTGGTGCTTGGGGGAACCGGGCTTCTGGGCAGGGCGAGAATGCGCGCGGCCAGGTCTGCTTCATGCAGTTTGTCGCGCCGTGCTCGGGCGGCAGCCGATAGTTGCTCGGTCAGCCCCGCGATCTCGCCGATGGCATGTTCGTCCGAGGCGGTCCGCGCGACCAGGTCGAGATATTTGTCGTTGAACTCGGACAGCTTGACCGCTTGCTGCCAGTCGCGATCAGCCTCGTCAGCGGCATTGACCTGCTCGGCGTAGCGTTCCAGCGCCACCACGCGCGCGGCGGTAGATTCTTGCGCCAGCTCAATGGCACGCCGATGAGCTCTCAAGACGTCTGCTGTCATGGGGCCAGCGCCGCCGCCGAGGGTATTTTTGGCCAGCAGGGAGCGGAGGCTGGTTATCTCGCGGAATTTACCTGCGAGTTCCCATTCGTGCTGTCTGAGCAGCCCGTCGTGGATGGGGTGCTTAAGCAGCCCGGCGGCCCGCACATCGGAGTTGAGAATGGTGCCGATGGCTCGCTGGCCGCGGCCAAGCAGGGCCTGGCTTGTCTCGTCCAGGTCGTCGGGGAAGATTACTTTGTCGCGGGCCAGCCGCCGGTCAAGGCGGCTGGCCCGGCGCTGGAAGGTTCCCGCGGCCATCGCCATCGCGGCCGCGGCGGCCAGCCATCCGGCCCGGCCTATCGATGGCGGGTCGATAAACACCAAGATCATGCAGGCTGCCGCGAGCAGCCAGCACCAGGCGGCCACGGGCCGGGATCCACCACTCCGGCCCCCTGGTAGAAGGACCGCGATGTCCCCTTGCGGGCTGAAAACGGGCCGCTGGCTGACCGCCCACCGGCGGAACGACGACGGCATTCCGGGATCGCACACCGGCTCGACGGCACGAGAATGCCGGGCACCGGGCTGGGCCGCCCTCATCTCCGGCGACTGGGCAGGAAGGCTGCTCCCGACGACCATCAGCTGTCACCGCCCCGGCAAGGTACCCAGATCACCGGGACGATCATGGCCTGCTCCGCGAGGCGGGCTGGCGCAGGACCACCGCCAGGCGCGCCGCTCCGGCCAGCATGCTCGGCACGAAGCGGGCCCGCCGGAGCCGCGTCGGCGTGTGATACAGGTCGCTCTTCCATTCCTCGATGTAGCGTTCGCGGCTGGCCGGAGGCAGCAGCGCAGCCGCCAGGCCCACCGCCCGGGTGGTGCAACGGCCCAGTGGTCCCGAGGCCCGGGCGGCGTTGTGCGCCGCGGCCGCGGCCAGCCGCGCGTACCGCGCCGTCATCAACGCGGTGTAGGGCGCGTAGTGGGAAGTCTCGGCGCGGCGCCGCGCCATGTCAGCCCAGCCGGCAGCCACGCGGGCGGCCCGTTCGGCGCGCTGCGCAGCCCGATGCGCGCCTGCTTCCCGGGCGGCGTCCGCCGCGTACCGGGTGGCGTTCGCCGCCGCCGCCGCGTACTTGGCCGTGCTGGCGATACCGGCCATCTGGCCGTAGACCACGCCAGCTTCGATGATCTGCTCGTGCTTGCTGCCGCTCCTGGCGGCCTCCTCACTGAGGATGAGCCTGGATCCCACGTCCTGCGCGCGACGGCGCTGCACCGCTATATTGGCCGCTCGCGTCGCTTCCCGGGCGGCAGCGGCGGCCGCGGTGGCATACCGGTCCGCCATGACGGCGCTGACCGCGGCAACGGACCGGGCTGGCCTGGTCACGCGCCCGCCCCACTGGTACCGGGCGCAGCTATCCGCCATGCCCGGGAGGCGGTCTTCCTGGTCTGCTGGATGGCCCGCAGCGCCTCGTCGGCACATTCGGCGCCTTCACGGGTGAGCCGGTAGTAGCGACGCCGGGGCCGGCCCTCGGCGATATGCGCGTCCGGATCTTCCCAGTCACTTTCGACCCACCCGATGCCCTCGAGCCGGGCCAAGATCGGGTAGATCGTCCCGCTCGGCAGGCCGGTGGCCGCGCACACGTCAAGGCCGTACCGGGAGTCGGCAGGCTCGCTGAGCATCTCACCGAGCACCATCTGCACCTGGAGCGTCATCCGCGGCTTCGCCATACCCTGTACTCTACATAGCCTATAGACGGCCTAGCAAGACTTATTTCTAGCCGCGGCGACCGGGCCCCCTACCTACGAGACCGGCCCGGGTCCGGAGGCTCGTCGATGCGCATCTGCGGCGCGGTCGGGTGGACCATCGGCTGGTAGCCGGCCGCGATCGCGGCGATGATCGCCGGGGGTGTCAGCACCTCGACGGGGCCGGACACGCCGGCCCCCTCCGCGGCGCCGTAACCGGCCGGCGACCACGGCCACAGCTGACCACCGATGAGCAGGCCGATGCCGGCCGCCGCGCGGATCATGACCCCTTCGGGCAGCTGCCCGGCGTCCATGACGCGGGTGACCTGACGCCGTGACCGGCCGACCCGCTCGCGGTGCAGCACCGCGTCCATCTCGCGGGCCCACGGCCTGCGGGCCAGCGACTGCGCCACCTGCCAGGCCGCGGCGAAACCGACGAGGTCGCGGTGGCGGCAGTACCCGCACGGCCGGTGCCCAGCGGCCAGCGCGGTCGCCTCATCGAGAAAGAACAGCGCCGTCCACCGGCCCGGCGGCATCGGATCGCGACGGGCACCCTTCCAGTCCAGCACGCAGCAGATCCACGCCTTCGACCGCCAGCGGCTAACCCCAAGCTCACGGCGCTGCCCGTGCAGGCAGCCACGATTGCCCATCATCAGGCCACGGGCAGGGTCCGCGACGATCTCACCCGTCGGCAGCACCCGGTTCTGCAGTGGCACGGTCCCATCCTCCGCCACGAGTACGACACCGCAGCGGAGAGGGGTCCGCGGCTGCGCGCCGGGTCAGTTCGGCCCGGCCGGCCTATTACTATTCCGTAGACCAAAGCTGAACATCTCGCGGTAATGCCGGCACGTCTCATCCTCGCGATGAGCGGCCGCAAAGGCCACCGCCCTGTAACGTGCTTTCTTGGGGGGAAAAATGACCGAACAGCCACCAAGCCACGGCCGCCCTGATGATTGGAGCCGCGGCGGTTACGTTCCCGGCGAGCAGTACTACGGCGAGCAGTACGACGGCTCGGAGGCAGGTTCATCCCGGCCCGGCCAGGGAGCGGCCGACGCGGCCCGGCCGGGCGCGCCCGGCACCGGGCGGCCCGGTCCAGGGGCCGGCGGTCCAGGTATGGGCGGTCCAGGGGCAGGGCCAGGGACGCCGACCGCGCCGCTCCGGCAGGCCGCGCCGCCGCAGGGAGCGCCGCCGCAGGGAGCGCCGCCGCAGGGAGCGCCGCCGCAGGGAGCCACGCAGCAGCGCGAACCGCACTATGGGGCGGCGCAACAGGGTGCGGCGCAACAGGGTGCGGCGCAACAGGGTGCGGCGCAGCCAGGGGCATTTCAGCAGGGCGTATTTCCGCAGGACATTTTTCAGCAGGGACGGCCGCAGCAGGGACTACCGCGACAGGGGGCCGACTCGAAGGGCTTCTTTGGCGCCCTGTTCGACTTCAGTTTCACGTCGTTCGTGACCACCCGGATCATCAAGGTGCTCTACGCTCTGGTCCTGGTCCTGGCCGTGCTGACCGCACTGTTTTATACCGTCATCATGTTCAGGGTGAGCGCGGGCCTCGGCCTGGTCACGCTGATCATCGGTGACCCGCTGTTCATCATCATCGTCATGGCGTTCTGGCGCCTGGTGCTTGAGGCTTTCGTGGTGGTCTTCCGGATCGCCGAAGACGTCCGGGCCCTGCGCGAGCGCGGCGACCGCTAGCCGTTGGGTCTGCGGTCCCGGGCGGCCGCGGCGTACTGAGCCACGGCCTGCGCATACTTCTGCTGGGTCTCGCCCTGGCCGGGGGCCTGGCTCGCGGGGCAAGATGGGGACATGGTTCGTTCCGCGCCACGTCATGACCGGGATGCGAGCGGGCCGACCGAGGTGCTGGCGGCCAAGGCCGCGTTGCGGCAGGAGGTCTGGTCCGCGATGCGGGCGGCCAAGGTGGCGCGGTTCCCCGGGGCGGCCGGGCGTATCCCGAACTTCACCGGGGCCGAGGCGGCGGCCGAGCGGCTGCGGGCGATGCCCGCGTGGCGGGCGGCCGGAACCGTGAAGGCCAACCCGGACTCGGCGCAGCTGCCGGTGCGGCAGCGCGCGCTGGAGGACGGCAAGACCGTGTACATGGCGGTCCCGCGGCTAGCCGGGCCGGAGCCGTTCTTCGCGCTGGACCCCGACCACCTGAGCGAGCCTCCGCGCAAAGCCGCCTCGATCAGCGGCGCGACCCGGTCCGCGCGGCGGGTCATGCTGGCCGAGGTGGCCCCGGTCGACCTGGTGGTGATGGGCTCGGTGGCGGCTGGGGAGGACGGCGCGCGGCTGGGCAAGGGCGGCGGGTTCGCCGACCTGGAATTCGCGCTGGCCACGGCGGCGGGGCTGATCGGACCGCACACCATCTCCGTCACCACCGTGCACGAGATCCAGGTCCGGCCGGCCGGGACGATCCCGCTGACCGGCCACGACGTGCTGGTGGACTTCATCGTCACGCCTGAGCGGGTCATCGACTGCCGCCTGCGGCACGGGCCGCGGCCGGCCGCGGGCCTCTGCTGGCAGGACCTGACTGAGGAGAAGATCGCGGCGATACCGCTGCTGGCCGCGCAGCGGGCCGGACAAGGGTAA
>OCTA010005062.1_pt1 | contig 11449 bp, 7 predicted proteins | sample 1538991 | NCBI WGS metagenome assembly OCTA01 (sample SAMEA3539302, study PRJEB22396) | soil metagenome | biome: tundra; feature: field; material: soil | place: USA | collected 2010-05 | depth 0.15 m | reverse complement strand
GTGATAATCGCCACGCCGATCGATCTGGCACGGGTGATCAAGATCGACAAGCCCGCCTTGCGGGTTACTTATGAGGTGGAAGAACTAACCAAGCCGGGTTTGGCAGAGAAACTAGCCACGCTGACCCAGCGGCACGAACACGCGCTGGTGTAGATCGTGGAGCGACGGGCGCCTCGCCCGTCCACAAGTTGTTTTCGGAAGGAGTTGTTTTGGGAAGGGCACGAGTTCACTCGTGCCGATAAGAGCCGTAAGAATGCGGGCTTTAGCCCCCGAGGGACTCAGTCTGCATTCGATTCACATTGAGGTCAACGATGAACGCAAACGACTTTCTCTCGATCAAAGATTTTTCGCCCTCCGAGATCCAATACCTGCTGGTTCTAGGCCGCCAGGTAAAGGCCCATCCGACAACCTACAGCGAAGCCCTCAAGCGCAAAACGCTGGCGATGATCTTTGAAAAGCCCTCGCTGCGCACGCGCGTCAGCTTCGATGTCGGCATCCAGCAGCTCGGCGGTTTTTCCGTCTACCTCTCTCCTGCCGAAATCAACTTGGGCAAGCGGGAGTCCGTATACGACGTGGCCAAGAATCTGGAGCGGATGGTCCAGGGGATCATGATCCGAACCTTCTCCCACGAAATCGTGGAGCAGATGGCGGAATACGCCGGCATTCCCGTGATCAACGGACTGACCGACTACAGCCATCCCTGCCAGGCGCTGGCCGACTATCTGACCATCTGGGAAGCCAAGGGAGGCATTGATGGCTTGAAGGTGGCCTTCGTGGGCGACGGGAATAATGTCGCGCACTCGCTGATGTTTGCCGGCGCGCAACTGGGAGCGCACGTGTGGGTAGCAACGCCGCCTGGATACGAACCAAAGGCTGAAGCTATCAACTGGGCAAAACAACGCAGCCGCGAAACCGGCGGAACATGCACGGTCACAAATGACCCGCGAGAAGCGGTACTCGCCGCGGATGTGGTCTATACCGACGCATGGACCAGCATGGGACAGGAATCCGAGAGAGAAAAACGCAAGAACTTGTTCGGACGATATCAGGTCAACAAGGACCTGTTCAGCCATGCTCAGCGCGACGCGATTTTCCTGCACTGTCTGCCGGCCCATCGCGGCGACGAGGTGACCGCGGACGTGATCGATTCGCCGCAATCGCTGGTATTTCAGCAAGCGGAGAACCGGTTGCACGCGCAGAAGGCCATCATGCTCGAACTGATGAAAGGTGAGTTCGTAAAACTGCCGGACCTGGCCGAATTGCGCGAACTGGCGCACGTGTAGGAACCAGCGATAGAAGGTGCCCCAGGTTCGCGCCCGTTCTTTGGGCGCTAACCTGGGTACCAGTCTCAGCGAAACCTATGAAGACGATACTCTTAGCCGTGGGCGGCAACTCCCTGATTCGGGCGGGGGAGAAGGGGACCATGGCGGAGCAGTTGTCCAACGCCCGCCGCACCGCGCGCGAAATTGTCGGCCTCATCCGCGACGGCTATCGTATCGTCCTCACGCACGGAAACGGTCCGCAAGTGGGAGCCGCACTCCTGCGATCCGAGGCGGGAGCAAGCCAGGTCCCGGGGCTGCCTCTGGACGTCTGCGACGCAGCCACACAGGGCGAAATCGGCTACATTCTCGAGCAATCGCTGGAATCGGAATTTCAGTTGGCGGATGTGCACGTTCCCGTCATCAGCGTACTGACGCAGAGCGTAATTTCGCTGGATGACCCAGCCATGAAGCATCCCAACAAGCCGGTCGGCCCGTTTTATTCGCGCGAGGAAGCAGAGGAGCGCAAGCGTCAACTGGGATGGGAGATCGTCGAGGATGCGGCCCGTGGCTACCGGCGCGTGGTGCCCTCGCCTGAGCCAATTGAGATCGTCGAACTAGAGGTCATTCGCCAACTGGTCGATCACGGAGTTCTCGTGATTGCTTGTGGAGGAGGCGGCATTCCAATCGCCCGGCAAGGCGGCCAACCAATCGGCGTAGAGGCAGTGATCGACAAGGACCGTGCCTCGGCGCTACTTGCGTCGCGCCTCGGAGTAGACTTGTTTGTCATCTCCACCGACACGGATTACGTTTACCTCGATTACAAGAAGCCTGCGCAACGCCCGCTCCACGAGGTTTGCGCCTCCGATCTGGAACGCTACCTGGCGGCAGGACATTTCCCGCCGGGAAGTATGGGCCCGAAAATCGAATCGGTATTGCGCTTTTTGCGAGAAGGCGGCAAGCAAGCGATCATCGCCTCCGCCGAGAACCTGCGAACCGCGGTAGCGGGCGGTACAGGCACACATATGTTCCTAGACCAGACGCAGTTGGAAATCAAGTCCGAAACGCACATTGCACTTCCCGCCGGAGGACGCTGACCTATGCCGGAGCCCGAGATCATGACTCACCCCATCGACCCTGTGGAATCACGGCAAGGAATCGCAAAGAAGGATGCCAAGCCGAAGCACGTCATCGAGTCCCAGCAATTCACGGTTCCGTTGCTGATGGAACTCTTCGACCGTTCGCGCCTCATGGAGCGAGTGGCAGCCCGTGGCGGGACTCTCGACTACCAAAACCGCATCATGGCGACGCTCTTCTATGCGCCTTCCACGCGGACCCGCTTTTCGTTCGAAGCTGCCATGCTGCGCCTCGGGGGGCGCGTGTTATCGACGGAGCAGGCCAGTGCGTTCTCGTCCGAGATCAAGGAAGAGCAAGTTGAGGATTCCATCCGCATCCTGTCCGGATACAGCGACGTGATCGTGATCCGCCATCACGCGGCCGATGGTGCGAAACGGGCAGCGCAGGTTTCGACTGTGCCCGTCATCAATGCCGGCGATGGCAATGGCGGCCAGCACCCGACCCAGGCCCTGCTCGACCTTTACACCATCTATCGCGAACGTCCCATCAACGGCCTCAGCGTTGCCATCATCGGTGAATTGGATAAAGGACGCACTGCCCGTTCGCTGGCCTATCTGCTGGCCAAATTCGAACGAGTGAAAATATTCTTCGTGAGCCCTCCGGAAATGCAGATGAAACCCGATATTCTGGATTATCTCGAAGAGCATGACGTGCGCTATGAACTGGAGTCCGACCTGAACCGCGTGATTGGAGAGGTCGACGTAATCTACCAAACGCGCATTCATCCGGAGCGAGTCCATGACCGCGATCGAGGCAACCTGCACCGCTTTGCGATCGATTCGGCGCTGGTCCAACGCATGAAAACCGACGCCCTGATCCTCCATCCGCTGCCGCGCACGGCCGAACTGGACAAGTCAGTCGATGACGATCCGAGGGCGCTGTATTTCCGCCAGGCCAAGAACGGCCTGTACGTGCGCATGGCACTATTAACGATGCTTCTAGAAGGAAATTAGTAGTCCTGGACGAAATAGGCGTATCCGAAAGGAATTCATATGACCGTGCACGACCGTGTTCTTCGCACTCATGATTTTGTGGAACTCGAGAATCTTTATGGCGCCCATAACTATCATCCGCTGGACGTAGTGATCGAGCGCGCCGATGGTGTTTGGGTCTACGACGTCGACGGTCGCCGCTACCTTGACTGCCTCGCCGCATATTCCGCAGTCAACCAGGGGCACTGCCATCCCAAGATCCTGCGCACATTGACGGAACAGGCGGAAAAAGTCACCCTCACCTCGCGCGCGTTCCGCAATGAACAACTCCCCCTGCTCTACCAGGACCTACACAACCTGACTGGATTTGACATGGCTCTGCCGATGAACTCCGGAGCCGAGGCGGTGGAGACCGCGCTGAAGACCGCGCGCAAATGGGGATACAAGATCAAAGGCATTCCTCAAGACCAAGCCGAGATCATCGTTTGCGCCAACAATTTCCACGGACGGACCATCTCCATCGTCGGCTTCTCAACCGATGAGCAATATCGCGACGGCTTCGGCCCCTTCACTCCCGGCTTCAAAGTGATCCCATTCGGCGACGCTGCGGCACTGCGCGTGGCGATTACGCCCAACACCTGCGCATTTCTGGTCGAGCCAATTCAAGGCGAAGCTGGAATTGTGATTCCTCCCGCGGGCTTCCTGAAAGAGGCTGCGGAAATATGCCATCGCAATCGCGTCCTGCTGATGCTGGATGAAATTCAGTCCGGCCTGGGACGCACGGGCAAGCTCTTCGCGTACATGCACGAGGACATCACACCCGACGTGCTCATCATCGGCAAAGCCCTGGCCGGTGGTTTCTACCCAGTCTCAGCCGTGCTGGCGTCGAAAGAAATCCTCGGCGTTTACAACCCCGGCGACCATGGCAGCACCTTCGGCGGCAATCCCCTGGGATGCGCGGTCGCCCGCACTGCGCTCCGAGTGCTCATCGACGAAAAGCTCGTGGAACGCTCGGCTGAATTGGGAGCATACTTCCTGGGGCTGTTGCAGACCCTGACTTCCCCGAACCTGAAAGAAGTGCGCGGACGAGGCCTCTGGATTGGCATCGAACTAAACAGCCCGGCGCGCCCCTATTGCGAGGCGCTGAAGGAAGAAGGCATTCTCTGCAAGGAAACTCATGACAGAGTGATTCGCGTAGCGCCGCCGCTGGTCATCACACGGGAAGAAATCGATTGGGCGTTCCCACGGATCGAACGGGTAATTCTGGGCAAATCGTAGCGTCGTCCTGGCCAAACGGAACGCGGACCAGGACTGTCGCCCGAAGGCTCAGCGTTGATCACCAGCGTTGGATCAGTGGGAAACTTGCGAAGGTTCGACCGCTTTACTTTGCGTCTCCGGAGCATCTACCGCAACGACTCTTGGGGGCCCATCGGACTCATAGAGCACATGTACACGTTTCTCGACCTTCTCGAAGCTGGCCTCCCCTCTAGACTGTCCGGCCCAAAGCGCACGGCTTGCTTCGTGATCTCCGCAGCTTTCTCATACTGCCCCTGTAAGGCGAACAGTGTGCCCAAATTGTTGTACATTTCGCTTGCCCGCGGGTAGCTCTCAATCTCTTCCTGAGACGTCTGGGCCGCTTTATCCAGTTCTCCTGTGACATTCGAATAGTAGTTGGCGGTGATCACCAGCTTTTCCTGTGCGCTGGCATGTTCCCGCAACTGGAATGCTTTGGTGTCGTACTCGGTGGCTCGCCCTGTCTGGGAAAGACACTGACCTCCTAACCATCCTCCCCGAAAAAACTTGACTTAAGCCCAACCCTGACCTCAACTAGATCCAGCGCACATACAGTTGCTGCTCTGCCACCCGCTCCTTGACAAAAAAATTGGTTCGAAACCAACCAGCCGTCGAGACTCCCCAATGCACGAGTCCCAATGCACGAATCCGGGGCCATGCTCGCGCCAATGGCGAAACTAAGTCCCTATATTCCATAGTCACTTATGGTTAAGGTCTTTATTTATGAATACTTTGCAATGGAAACTCGCCAAGTGTTAAACCTATTATTGGCAGCTAACTCCCACGCACTCAAGACTTTGCCTATAAGTCACTGCGGCTCAAGACTTTGGCAAGGAATTGTCGCTAAGATGATGATTCTAATAGAGGCGTAAATAGGGGTAGGGGGTGCCAATTGCGGGGGAAGTGCTCGAGATCATCGCTCCCTCATATCTAAGTCCCACGCTTTCAATACTTTACATGTAAGTCACTGCCGCTCAAGACTTTGGCAAGGAATTGTCGCTAACTTGATGATTCTAATAGAGGCGTGAATGGGGGGTAGGGGTACCCCATCTAGCGCCGCGCACGTTCCGTTATGTTCAGTCCGCTGACAGATCCTACTTCTCAATCGTACGTTGATCCGCTGGCGGCTTTTGCGACACCTGCGAGGCAGTAGGCAATTGGGAAACATCCCAGCCCCCGCCCAGCGCTTCCACCAGCAGGACGGCGCCGGTCATCTGCTGGACATTCAGGTTGGTGAGGGTTTGCTGCGTATTCAACAATGCAGTTTGGGTCGTCAGTAAATTGAGGTAGGGATCGATGCCGGTCTCATAGCGCGCCTTTTCGAGATCGTAGGCTTGCTGGGCCGCTTCGACTGCTGCTTGCTCCTGCTTGATTTCCTGCCAGAGCAAGCGCGTCTGCGCCAGGTAATCTTCCACCTGCTGAAATGCGGTCAGCACGGTTTGCCGGTAGTTGGCGACATCGGCGTTGTAGGTTGCAATGTATTGCTCGATGGTGGCGCGGCGCAAACCCGCATCGAAGACAGTCTCCGAGACGGATGGTCCAATCGACCAGACGCGGCTGGAGGCATTGAATAGCTTGCTGATCGCAGAAGAGGCGAATCCGCCGCTGGCGCTCAATGTCAGGGAGGGATAGAAAGCGGCATAGCCAATGCCAATCACTGCGTTGGCCGACGCCATCTGCCGCTCAGCGGCAGCAATGTCCGGGCGGCGTTCCAGAAGTTGCGAGGGCGTGCCGGTTGGAATTGCGGGTGGCTGAACGAGGAGTGGACGCACAGGAATGGTGAAATCGGTCGCAGTTTTGCCGAGCAGAGTGGCGATGGCGTGCTCGTACTGCGCGCGCGCTATGCCGACGTTGGTAGCGGCCGCGCGCGCGCTTTCGAGTGTCTGAATGGCCTGCTGCACGGATACTTCCGTATCGGTTCCCGTGTCATACCGCGCCTGCGCGAGTTTGACCAACTCTTCATCTGCCTGCACGGTTGCATTGAGCACCCGTTGCAACTCATCTTGCCCGCGAATTTGAAAATATGTCTCGGCGAGAGTGGCTTGTTCCAGCAAGCGCTCGTTCTCAAGGTCGGCGGCGCTCACCTGCGCGGCCGCCTGAAACTCCCGTACAGTGTTGCGCACGCGGCCGAACAGGTCCGGTGCCCAGGAAATATCAACCGGTGTGCTGAATTCTGTGATATCGCCACCACTGTTCGATGTCCCGCCCGTTCCTGCGGTGCCGGAGCCGGTGTTCGACGACGAACGCGATCGCGTAACGCCGGCACCGACGGACACTGTCGGGTAATACTGCGCATGCGCCTCGCGGATCTGCGCGCGGGCTGCGAGATAGTTCTCGAAAAAGACCTTGATGTTCTGGTTATTGATGTTCAACTGCTGTTCAAGGTCATTCAGTTCGGGCTGCTGAAATATTTCCCACCAATTGCCCCGGAGCATGGCGTCCTGGGGTGAGGCGACCTTCCAACCCTCCGCATCCTGAAAGTTGATCGGGGACTCCTTGTAATTCGGGGCGGCTGGCATGGACGCGGACGGCTTGTGATATCGCGGCCCAACCGCGCAGCCAGACAGACTGAAGCACAGGAGCGTGATCGCAGTAATGAACCCACCCAAGTGGAGCTTGGATGGAGCACCCACTGTTTCAACTACGCGGAACATTCGAACACTTAATCTCATACCGTGCCTTCTTCAGTTGCGGGACTGAATGTGTCATGTTCTCTCCCCATCACGCGTAACCGCAGCCGGTCCATAAATAAATAAACCACGGGAGTTGTGTACAGCGTCAGTAACTGGCTCACAATCAGGCCGCCCACAATGGAAATGCCCAACGGCCGCCGCAACTCCGAACCTGTGCCGGTTCCAAAGGCGAGCGGCAGGGCCCCAAACAATGCTGCCATCGTGGTCATCAGGATGGGACGGAAGCGCAGCAGGCAGGCCGTGAAGATGGCGTCATAAGTGGTCATACCGTGTTCGCGCTCGGCTTGCAATGCAAAGTCGATCATCATGATGGCGTTCTTTTTTACGATGCCGATCAGCAGTACGATGCCGATAATGGAAATGACGTTGAGGTCATTGTGGAAAATCATCAGCGCCAGCATGGCGCCTACGCTAGCGGAAGGCAGCGTGGAAATGATGGTCAGCGGATGCACCAGGCTCTCGTACAGAATTCCGAGCACGATGTAGACCGCGAGCAGAGCAACGAAAACCAGGGTCTTCTGCGTACTCAACGAATCCTGATACGCCTGCAACGTGCCGGAGAAGTAGCCGTGAATGGTGGACGGCGTCCCCAGCTTGTCCTGCATTTGCTGGATCAAGCGCGTCGCGTCGCTAAGAGCGAGACCCCCTCCAAGATTGAATGAGACCGTCACGGACGGGAACAGACCGGAGTGCGCGACCGAGAGCGGCGCGGTATTGGTCTTCAGGCTTGCAATGGTGGAAAGCGGTATATTGCCATGGCCATTTTGAAGATAAATGTTCTTGAGGCCAGCGGGCGATTGCCCATACGGCGGCGCGACTTCCAGGACCACATAATACTGATTCAACGGCTTGAAAATGACCGACGTTTCCTGCTGGCCAAAGGCGCTATACAAAGTGGAATCGAGTTGCTGCGGGGTGAACGCGAGGCGTGCGGCGGAGATTCTGTCATAGGTCAGGTAGGCTTGGAGACCACCATTTTGCTGGTCTGAGTTCACGTCCTGCAGGTCGGGAAGCTTTTTCATGTTGGCGAGCAGAATCGGTCCCCACTTGTTGAGATCCTCCACGTTGTCGGCCTGGATGGTGTACTGGTAAAGCGCAGCGCTGGCGCGGCCGCCGATGCGTATATCCTGCGCGGGCTGCAAAAATGCCTGAGCCACCGGAAGGCGGTTGAGATTGGGACGGAGCCGGTTGATGATCGCCGCGGCGCTCACTTTGCGCTCGCTGAGGGGCTTAAGAGCGATGTAGATGAACCCGCCATTGCCGCCACCAGTGTAGGCATTCACATGGGAGACAGCCGGATCGGCTTTAATGACATCCACAAGCTGCAGGATAGAGTTGTCCATCAAAGGAAAGGAGGCGTCCTGCGGGCCCTGCACTCCGCCGACAATCGCTCCCGTGTCCTGCTGCGGAAAGAATCCTTTCGGGACTCGCATAATCAGAACCACGTTGAGCGCAATCACCAAGACCAGAACGGTGAGCACCAAGCCGGGATTGTCGAGAAACCAGCGGAGGCTATTGGTATATCTTCCGAGGATCCAGTTAAAGAATCGTTCGCTAAAGCGATACAGACGGCCATGCTCCTCCTCGCTCTGCGCTTTCAGAAGATGGGCGCACATCATGGGCGTGGTGGTCAGCGAGATAACCATGGACACCAGGATGGCCGTGGAAAGCGTCACCGCAAATTCACGGAAGAGACGGCCTACGATTCCACCCATCATCAGAATGGGGATGAAGACGGCAATCAGCGACATACTGATGGAAAAGACGGTGAATCCGATTTCACGCGCGCCGAGAAGTGCCGCGGCAAACGGTTCCATGCCCGCTTCCAGATGACGCGAAATATTCTCCATCACCACGATTGCGTCATCCACGACAAAGCCAGTGGAGATGGTGAGGGCCATGAGCGAGAGATTATCCAGACTGTAGCCGCACAGGTACATGACCGCGAACGTGCCGACAAGGGATACCGGAACGGCGACGCTCGGGATCATGGTGGCGCGCACGTTTCTTAAGAAGAAAAACACGACCAGGACAACGAGTATGACGGAGATGATCAACGAACGCTCTACATCACTCAGACTGGCGCGGATGGTGGTGGTCCGGTCAAAGACATTCGTGATATCAATTCCCGCCGGAATAGAAGCTTTCAAGGAGGGAACGGCCGCTTTGATGCGGTCGACCGTTTCAATAATGTTGGCGCCGGGCTGGCGGAAGATGATCATGGTGACCGACTTTTTGCCATCCATGTAGCCGGCGTTACGCACATTCTGCACGGAATCGATTACGTCACCGACATCGGAAAGTCGCACGGCGCTGCCGTTGTGCTGGCCGACGATCAGGGGCTTGTAGTCGGCAGCGTGCGTCATTTGATCGTTAGCAACGATGTCAGCCGTCGTGCTCCCGTCGGCGACTTGGCCAAGGGCGAGATGGGAGTTGGCAAGGCGCAGCGTATTCTCTACCGAGCCGTAGGAGATGCCGTAGCTGTTCATCTGCGTGGGGTTGAGTTCCACACGGACCGCAGGCGAGGATGAACCACCTACGCTCACCTGCCCCACCCCGGGTATTTGCGAGATGCGCTGCGCCAGGACGGTGGAGGCGGAATCGTACATCGATCCTTTGTTGTAGATGCTGGACGTGAGCGCCAGAATCATGATGGGCGCGTCCGCCGGATTGACCTTGCGATAAGTTGGATTGCCGGGCAAGTTCGCGGGCAGATAGGTGCGAGCCGCATTGATGGCGGCCTCGACGTCGCGAGCGGCACCATCGATGTTCCGGCTCAAATCAAACTGGATGGTGATGTTGGTGCTTCCCAGCGAACTGGACGACGTCATTTCCGTAATGCCGGCGATGTGTCCGAGCTGGCGCTCGAGGGGAGTAGCGACGGAAGAGGCCATGATCTCCGCGCTCGCGCCCGGCAGTCCGGTATTGATGTTGATGGTCGGAAAGTCCACCTGGGGCAGCGGAGAAGCAGGCAACACTGAATAGGCGATGGCGCCGGCGATGGCAATGGCAACGGTCAGCAGCGTGGTCGCTACCGGGCGGCGAATAAATGGAGTGGAGACGCTCATAGCAAGCTATGTCTGCTCCGTGGACGGCAGCGCTTCGCCGGGATTGTGATCACCCTTCTTCGAGAAGCGCTGTGCGATCCTGTCAAAGAAAATGTAGATGACCGGGGTGGTATAGAGGGTGAGCACCTGGCTCAGGAGCAAGCCTCCCACCATGGCGATGCCGAGCGGCCGACGCAGCTCGGAGCCGAGGCCTGAGCCGAAGGCCAGCGGCAGTCCGCCGAGCAACGCGGCCATGGTCGTCATCATGATCGGGCGAAAACGCAGCAGACTCGCCTCATAAATGGCGTCGGTCGAAGACTTGCCATGTTGGCGCTCCGCTTCCAGGGCGAAGTCCACGATCATGATGCCGTTCTTCTTCACGATGCCGATCAACAAAATGATGCCGATGATCGCGACCACACTCAGGTCCTGGCCAAACAACATCAGCGCGAGTAACGCGCCCACCCCGGCGGAAGGCAAAGTCGAAAGGATGGTGATCGGGTGGATGAAGCTCTCGTACAAAACGCCGAGCACGATGTAGACCGTCACCAGAGCCGCCAGAATTAGCAACGACTCGTTGGAGAGTGAATTGTGGAACGATGCCGCCGTGCCCTCGAAGCCGGTTTGCAAGCTGGGGGGCGGATTCAGGTCGGTAGCCAGCTTGTCAATATTGCTGATCGCAGTGCCGAGCGAGGCCTTGGGAGCAAGATTGAACGATATAGTGACGGCCGGGAATTGTCCCTGATGGGTGATGGTCAGGGGTTGCCTGACCAAATCGACGTGCGTGAAGGCGCTCAGTGGAACCGCGTTCGCAATTTGCGAACTGTTGCTCAAATTGGTAGTGACAGTCGTTTTCGCCAGCGCGGTTTGAATCGGCGCCAGCAGCGACTGGGCGGGAGTGGGCGTGAACTGAGCAGACTGCGTGGTGGCGTTCGATCCTGCGGATGCGGAACTCGAAGATGCGAACGAGGTGGCTGCCCCGGCGCCGACGGCATTGGTTGAGGCATTGGATTGCAGGAAGATGGACTGCAATTTGTCGGGACTGGTTTGGAACGAGGGCAGCGCCTCCAGGATTACGTGGTACTGAT
>OCTA010005058.1_pt1 | contig 11460 bp, 10 predicted proteins | sample 1538991 | NCBI WGS metagenome assembly OCTA01 (sample SAMEA3539302, study PRJEB22396) | soil metagenome | biome: tundra; feature: field; material: soil | place: USA | collected 2010-05 | depth 0.15 m | reverse complement strand
TGCCGATCGGCGGCCTCAAGCAGAAGGTGCTCGCCGCCCACGCGGCCGGGCTCACGGATGTGGTCCTACCCGAGCGAAACCGCGGTGACCTCGACGACGTCCCCGAGGAAGTTCGTGAAGCGATGACGTTCCACATGGCGATGACGATCGATGAGGTGCTGGCGGTCGCGCTCGAGCCCGCCGCCGTCTCTTCGGCGGCCGCTTGATCTGACGCACGCTGCTTCTGACGTCGCGGGCGACGCGCGCGTGGACCGAACGGTCAACGCCCGCGGTGCCCGCGGCGTTCAGGCCGCCGCGCGCCGGTGAGAGCCGGTCTTTCAGAACGTCCGGTAGGACTGGATCGAGATGAAGAAGCCGTGGCCGGTCTCGACCTCGGTGCAGGTCAGGCCTGATCTGCGACTCGAGCACTGAAACCGGCCGATGACCGTTTCACTGCCGTAGGCGAGCGATGGGGCCGTCGGATCGAGGGTCGTGTCACCGGCGCACACGAGCGTGCCTGCTCCCGAGCCGCCCACCTCCATACCCTGGCCGTAATCGACCTCCGGCGGGCAGCTCGCCGGTCTGGCCGGTGGTGACCAGGATCTGCGCTTGATGTCGCAGCGGGCGATGCCGGCGACGATCATGCAGCCGATGTTCCCCGACGGGGACTTGAAGGCCGACACATGAAGCACCGACGTCGCCGGGGTGGGCGTGGTGGTGCTTGTCGTCGAAGACGAGATGATCGTCGTGGTCGGCGAAGCCGTGGAGGCGGCCGTGGTCGAAGGTGCGGTCGTGGCTGTAGAAGCGGCCGTCGCCCCGGTCGTCGTGACCGTGACCGTCTTCGTGGCGCTGGAGCCGCAGGCCGCCGACGCCAGTGCCATCGGGAGGCAGGCCGAGGCAAGCAGGCGTCTCATCGCGCACAGCGTATTCACTGTCCGACGGAGGCGTCGCTGCTGACGAGGACCTGGGTCGGGTAGGTTGCAGCACATGAGCACAATCTCAGCTTCAGAAGAGCAGCGAGTCCTAGACCAGGTTCCCAAGCAGCTGTACATCGGCGGCGAATGGCGAGACGGAGCCAAGGGCACCGTAGCCGTCGAAGACCCGTCGACGGGAGAGTCGCTGTGCGAGGTTGCCGACGCATCGGTCGACGACGCCCGCGCCGCCCTGGACGCCGCCGTCGACGCCGGCGCCGAGTTCGCCCAGCATCCTCCCCGTGAGCGCGGCGAGATCCTGCGCCGCGCGTTTGAGGCGATCATCGCACGCGAGGACGAGCTGGCGCTCGTGATGACGCTGGAGATGGGCAAACCGCTGAAGGAGGCAAAGGCGGAGATCGCCTACGGCGCCGAGTTCCTGCGCTGGTTCTCCGAGCAGGCGGTGCGGATTGAGGGGCGCTATGGCGTGTCCCCCAACGGCGCCGGCCGGCTGCTGACGATGAAGCAGCCGGTGGGACCCTGCCTGCTGATCACTCCCTGGAACTTCCCCCTGGCGATGGGCACGCGCAAGATCGGTCCGGCAATCGCGGCCGGCTGCACGATGGTCGTCAAGCCCGCTCAGCAAACGCCACTGACGATGCTGGCGCTGGTCAAGATCCTGGAGGAGGCCGGGCTGCCCGCCGGCGTGGTCAACCTGATCACCGCCTCCTCCTCCGGTGAGGCGACGGGGCCGATGATCTCGGACCCGCGCCTGCGCAAGCTGTCGTTCACGGGCTCGACCGAGGTCGGGCGCAAGCTGATGGAGCAGGCGTCGCAGAACCTGCTGCGGCTCTCGCTGGAGCTTGGCGGCAACGCGCCGTTCATCGTCTTTGACGACGCGGACATCGACGCGGCCGTGCAGGGCGCGATGATCGCGAAGATGCGCAACATCGGCGAGGCCTGCACCGCCGCCAATCGCTTCCACGTGGCCGGATCGGTCGCGGAGGAGTTCGCGGAGAAGCTAGCCCAGAAGATGGGCGCGATGAAGGTGGGACGCGGCACCGAGGACGGCGTCGAGGTCGGCCCGCTGATCGATGACACCCAGCGCGGCAAGGTGGCCGAGCTCGTCGAGGATGCCGTCGGTCGTGGCGCCCATGCGGTCGTCGGCGGAAAGTCCCGTGACGGTGCCGGCTACTTCTATGACCCGACCGTGCTCACCGATGTGCCCGACGACGCCCGGCTGCTCACCGAGGAGATCTTCGGCCCGGTCGCCCCCGTCAAGGGCTTCGCCGACGAGGACGAGGCGATCGCGGCGGCCAACGACACCCAGTACGGGCTCGTCTCCTATGTCTACACGCGCGACCTCAGGCGAGCCCTGCGCGTCGTCGAGAAGCTCGAGACCGGCATGATCGGCCTCAACCAGGGCATGGTCTCAAACCCGGCCGCCCCGTTCGGCGGGGTCAAGCAGTCGGGCATCGGCCGCGAGGGCGGACCCGAGGGCATCGAGGAGTACCTGGAGACCAAGTACGTAGCCGTGAACCTCTAGCGGGGAGCGCGCGAGGGCACGCTTCAGGCGCGAGTGGCGTGACAGGATCGGGCGATGCCGGTCACCGCCACGATCGGCGTCTATGACTTTGACGCCGTCACCTTCAGCAAGACGTTGCTCGCGGCCGGCGTCGACCTGCTGGTGGACGTGCGCCAGCGCCGGGGCGTGCGCGGCAGCCAGTATGCATGGGCCAACTCACTGCGGCTGCAGGGGCTGCTGGCCGGCGCCGGGATCGCTTACAGCCACCATCGCGAGCTCGCGCCCACGACCGAGCTGCGCCACCTCCAGTACCGCGCGGACGACCGGACAGGGGTCGGCAAGCGGACCCGTGAGCTCCTGGCGCCGGAATACGTGGCGCGCTACACCAGCGAGATCCTGGACCACGTCGACCTGGGCCCGCTGATCTGCGAGCTCGACGCCCGCTCAGGCCTCGGGGCGCTGCTATGCGTAGAGAGCGAGCCCGCCGCTTGCCACCGTTCGCTGATCACCGCCCGGCTCGCCGAACGCCACGGCTACAGCGTCACCCACCTGAGGCCGCCGGCGACCTGACCTCACTTGGTCGCCGGCGCCCGCTTACGAGAACTCAGCGACTTGCCAACTCGTTGACGAAGTCTCCGTTGGGGGCGCCGAGCCCCGTCATGCTGTCGAAGCCGGGGGCCGTGGACAGCGCGACGTCTTGCGTGGTGCAGGTTCCATTGTCGGTGCAGAACATCTCCTGGCCCTCGTAGTCGATGATCCGCGTCGAGTAGAAGTACCCATCGCCGGGTGTGATCGAGTTGGCGTAGTCAGCCCTCGACTTCGCGTGAGGAATGCCGTCACGCGCTGGACATCGGTCGCCGAGGGCGAGAAGCGCTGCTCCCACTGCGCCGGCGTGAGGTACTTGCCGTACGTGGTGCTCCCCGGCGTGGAGACGGCCTGTGCGAAGGCCTGGGCACCCGGAAGGTCCGAGAGCTTGAGCTCGACCTCGAAGTCGATCGAGCTGCTGCCGGCCACCGCGCCGACGCGGGGAGTGTCGGCCGCTGCCGGTGAAGCGGAGTTGCGCAGCGTGACCGTCGACGCCGGCCCGGATGCCGCGCCCGCGGGCGCGCTGGCGACGAGCGCAGCCATGATCGTGGCGACCGTTGATACGCACGCGGCTACTCGATGATTCCTCACAGCGGCTCCCCCTTGAGCGGTTCGAACCGCAATCCCTTAGCGGAGCAATACCCACCGCGACGCACCAAGTGCTGTCCGATCACCTCGGGCTGATCGTGCTGGACCCGCTGCCGCCGCAGTGAAGCTCTATTCAGCTTCAGCAAATCCGGAGCAGCGGGTGACGGGCAGCTGCGGGTAGCGTGGAAAGCGCTCGGGCTCGTCCCGTGACCGGCGGCACAAGGAGAAGACCGAGCCGCGCGTGGTCCTGACGAGTTGCTGGTGTCGGCAGACGTTGCAGAGTCCGGCCGCCGGCCGGACTGTGCCGGCCGACTCGCTCACGAACCCGGGCGCCGCTGGAACGGGCGCCGGCTCATGGCCGTGTCAGCTCCTCGAGCATCAGCACGAAGGATCGGTACGGCCGTCCGGTGTGTTCGCGCAGGGCCAGCTCGCAGGTCCGGTTGCTTGACACGCAGGCGTCAAACTCGCGGCCCTGCAGCTCTCGCGTGGTGTCGCGCAACGCCGAGGCGGGCAGCTCGGGATGAAGCCAGCCCCGGTCCCCGCCCATCCCGCAGCAGCCGGTCGAGACGGGGATGACCACCTCGTCGGCGACCGACTCGGCGATCGACACCAGCTTGCCGGTAAGCCCCAGATGCGCTGCTGAACAGGTCGGATGCACCAGCAGGCTGGGCAGCTTGCGCTGCGGCGCCAGCCGCTCCAGTAGGCGATCGTGAACCCAGTCGATCGAGTCCAACACCTCGATGCCGTCGAGTTCCAGCTCGCCGGTCAGGCCCTGCGCGCACGAGCTGGCGTCGGTGACGACCACCAGCCGGCCGTTCTCGGTCCAGCGCTGCAGCGCCGCCCCGGTGCCGGCGGCCATCTGGTCACGCCCGGACTGATAGCCCTTGGAGCTCCACGGCGTCGCGCAGCAGTGGCCCGCGACGTCCGGCGGGATCCACAGCGGTAGCCCGGCGCGCGCCGAGAGCGCAAGCAGCGCCTGGGGCACGGTCGGGCCCGGCGGCTCTCCGCGGGCGTTGCCGAAGATCCGATTCAGGCACGAGGGCAGGTAGACGGCGGCCGCTCCGGCGCGCTCGGTGTCCGGCAGCCGCCCGGGCGCGGCCCGGGGCATCGACGGAGTCCACTCGGGCACCAGCTCAGACCCAGCGCGCCTCCGCAACGCCGAGCCGGCCGCCTGCAGCCGGCGGTCGCCCAGCCACCGCGCCAGCAGCGCGCCGGTGCGCAGGGCCGTCCGTGCGGCCCGCTCGGCGGTCGCATAGCGCTTGGCGATCTCCAGCGCCGCCCGCTCAGCGCGCTCATCGTGCTCACGAGCGCGCAGTCCCTTCACCAGCCGGCCGGTATCGATTCCGACCGGACATGCGAGCATGCAGGTGCCGTCGACCGCGCACGTCTGGATCGCGTCGTACTCGTACTGCTGCGCCAACGCCTGCAGCACGGGCGATCCCGGCGCCTGGCGCGCCATCTCCCGGCGCAGCGCGATCCGCTGGCGAGGCGTGGTGGTCACGTTGCGTGACGGGCACACCGGCTCACAGAAGCCGCACTCGATGCACTTGGTCGCGACGTCCTCGATCTCGGGCACCCCCTTGAGATTGCGCAGGTGCACGCCGGGCTCGCGGTTGAGCACGATCCCAGGTGCGAGGATCCCCTCCGGATCAGCGAGCCGCTTGACCTGCCACATCAGCTCGGTTGCCCGGCTCCCCCACTCGCGCTCCACGAACGGCGCCATGTTGATTCCCGTCCCGTGCTCGGCCTTCAGCGACCCGTCGTACTTGTCGACGATCAGCGCCACCAGATCGTGGATGAACGCGTCGTAGCGCTCGAGCTCGGCGGGCTGGCTGAAGTTCGCCCCCAGGATGAAGTGCAGGTTGCCGGCCGACGCGTGGCCAGCAACGCCCGGTAGGAAGCCGTGCGCCAGCAGCAGCGCCTGCAGGTCTGAGACCGCCTCGGCGACGCGGGCCGGCGGCACGCAGACATCCTCGATGATCATCGTCACACCCGGCGGGCGCATCGCCGCCAGCAAACCCTGCATGCCCTCCCGTACGCGCCACAGCATCTCGATCTGCTCGGGTTCACGGCTGAAGCCCGGCTTGCTCAGCAGCGCGCGGCCGTGGAGGATATCCAGCGCCGCCCGCTCTGGCGCGTCGAGCTGGTCAGGATCCTCGGCGCGGAACTCGATCAGCAGCGCCGCGGAGGTCGGTGGCAGCTCCTTCCACGCTTCAGGGATGCCCGGCATGTTGTAGGCGGCGGCGATCAGCGTCGGGGCGACCATCAGCTCGGTCGCGGTGGCCCCCGCGGCCACCAGCGGACCGACCGCGTCCGCAGCCGCGTCGAGGTCCTCAAAGCAGGCCAGCGCGAGCGTCGTGTGGCGCCCGAGCGGGACCGTCTCGAACACGGCCTCGGCGACGAATGCGAGCGTTCCCTCCGAGCCCACGATCAGCCTCCGGAAGATCTCCAGCGGCGATTCGGCATCAAGGAACGCGCACAGCCGGTAGCCGGTCGTGTTCTTGATCTTGAACTTGTCCGCCACGCGCTGGGCCAGCGCGCCGTCCGCGCGCAGCTCGTCGCGGATCTGGGCCAGGCCGGCGGCCAGCTCAGGCGCCGCATGGGCAAAGCGCTCCTCGGCGCCTGCGGCGGCAGTGTCGATCACCACTCCGTTGGCCAGCACGAGGGTCATCGAACGGACCGTCTGATAGGAGTCGGCGCTGACCCCGCATCGCATCCCGCCGGAGTTGTTGGCGATCACCCCGCCGACGCAGGCGATGTTGGTGCTGGCCGGATCCGGGCCCAGCCGCCGCCCGTGGCGCGCCAGCCGGCGGTTGACGTGCCCAAGCACGGTCCCGGGGCCGACGCGGGCCAGCCGGCCATCTCGCTCGATCGAGATGTGCTGCCAGTGGCGGCGGACATCGACCAGGATCGAGTCGGTCTGGGATTGGCCGTTGAGGCTCGTGCCGCCGGCCCGGAAGACCAGCGGCGCGTGCAGCTCGCCGGCCAGCTTCAACAGCGCCACGACGTCACCGACGTCGTGCGGCATTGCAACCGCCCGGGGGATCATCCGATAGGGGCTGGCATCCGATGCGTAGGCGATCAGATCAAGGGCCCGCGTCAGCACACGGTCTGACCCCAGCCCGGCCGTCAGCTGCGAGCGCAGGGGTTCAGGGGTTCCGCCGGCGACCCAACCAGGCGCGCGGTCAGCCGCCGGCTGGAGCGCGTCGGCGCCCACCCGGATCAGGTCGGGGGCGAGCGTGGTCACTATTCCAGCCACATCCCCGAGGCAACCGGTACCTGCAGCAGGCGAGGTCCATCGCCGGCGCCGATCGTCTCGCGCAGCGCCGCGGTCAGGGCCTCACGGCCGCTGACCTCCCGCGCCTGCATCCCGTACGCGCGCGCGACCGCCGCCACGTCGAGCCCCGGCAGGTCCAGCCCCGGCGCACCTGAGACCTGCTCGAGCATCGCGAACCACTTGAGGATCATGTACTCCTGGTTTCGCAGCACCAGGAAGGTCACGGGCAGCTTGTAGGCGACCGCGCTCCACAGCGCGGTGATCCCGTACTGGGCCGAGCCCTCGCCGAGCACGCACACGACCGGGCGACTGGGCTGGGCCAGCTGCACGCCGACCGCCGCCGAGATTCCGTAGCCAAGCCCGCCGCTGGCGCAGAAGTAGTAGCTGCCCGGGGTCGAGATCCGCAGCCGGTTGCGCAGCGCCAACGTGCTGGACGGCGTCTCGACCACCGCGATCCCGTCCGGTGGCCAGGCATCGGCGAGCGCCGCCATCGCCTCGGAGCCGCTCAACGGATCGGCGCGCGGCGGCTCGCCCGGCGCCGGGCGCGGCACCGGCGCCCGGCGGTCTGACTCGCCCACCAGTTCGACCAGGCGCTCCAGCGCGATCGCCACGTCGCCGACGATCGCGTCGCCCATCGGTGCGCGGGCCGCCTCGCCAGCATCGCTGGTGATCGCCACCAGCCTCGTATCGGGCGCCAGCAACGGGCCGGGCAGGTACGGGTAGTACGGGAACACGGAGGAGCCGACCACGAGCACGAGGTCATGGTCCTTGAGCGTCTCGGAGATCGGGCCGATCGCGGGGGGCAGGATCCCGACGAAGGCCGGATGGCGCTCCGGGAAGCCGATCCGCGAACCACCGGTGGCGGGGCTCGCCCAGACCGCCAGGCGCTGGCGCTCGGCCAGCGCGACCGCCGCATCCCAGCCGCCGCTGGCGTCGATCTCGGGACCGGCGATCAGCGCCGGATTGCGCGCCGCCTCGAGCGCCCGCGCAAGCTCCGTCAGCGCATCGGCATCCGGCGCGCCGCGCCCACTGACCCTGCGCGCGGTCGCCTGGCGCGAGCGGTCCTCGTCTGCCTCCTGATTCCAGTCGTCCATCGGGATCGAGACGAACGCCGGTCCCCGCGGTGGGAGCGTCGCATGGTGGATCGCCCGGGCCAGCGCCCCGGGCACGTCCTGCGCCCGCGGCGGCTCATGGCTCCACTTGACGTATGGCTGCGGGCCGACCGTCGCGTCGCGGTTTGTCAGATTCGCCTCGATCGTGATCTGCGCGCGAACCTGCTGGCCGGCGGTGATCACCAACGGCGCCTTGTTGGCCTGCGCGTTGAAGATCCCGCCCACGGCGTTGCCGACGCCGGGAGCCGTGTGCAGGTTGACGTGCGTCGGGCGCCCCGTGGCCTGGGCATAGCCGTCGGCCATCCCAACCACCACCAGCTCCTGCAGACCGAGCACGTACGTGAAGTCCTCCGGGAAGTCAGCGAGCATCGGTAGCTCAGTCGAGCCGGGATTGCCGAAGATCGTCGTCATCCCATGGGCGCGAAACAGCTCAAAGGTCGCTTCACGTACGTTGGCCATCAGCGTGCTCCTCCTTGGTCGCTGCGCAGACTATTGGGCGCTCGGCATCCACATGGTCGTGGGGCCCTATAACTTCGCCAGCACTTCGGCGGCGGCGCGCTCGCCCGAGCTCACCGCGCCGTCCATGTAGCCGTTCCAGTAGGTGGCGGTTTCCGTACCCGCCCAGTGAATCCTGCCGACCGGCTCGCGCAGCCGCGATCCGTAGACCAGCAGCGTGCCCGGGCTTGGGATGCCGACCGGGCAGCCTCGGGTCCATGCTCCGCGCTCCAGCTGGTCTCCAGGAAGTCCCGCGGATGTCTGGCCTGCGGCCCAAAGAAGCCGGCGTATTGCGCCAGCACCGACGCCCGCCGGGCCGGGGGCGACATCGTCGCGTACCGGCGCGCGTCGTCGCCACCGACAAAGCTGAACAGGAGCCCGGGGCGCCCGCCGGGAGGTGAGTCATCGAACGTCAGGCTCGCCGGGCCCGCCGTCGCCACGGCCGTGCCGGTCAGCCCCTGATCGCGCCAGAACGGACGGTCGTAGACCGCCGCGACCTTGGTCAGCGTTCCCTGCCCGAAGCGCTGGGTCAGCTGATCACGCTGAAACGGCAGGATCGGCTGGTAGTCGATCCGGCCGGCCAGCGCCGGCGCAATCGCCACGATCGCCTGCCTGGCGTTGACCGTGGCCCGGTCAGACACGACGGTGACGCCATCAGCGTTCTGCTCGATCCGGCGCACCGGCGAGCCCAGCACGAGACGCTGGGCGAGGCGCGCCGCCAGCTCCAGCGCGATCACCTGCGAGCCACCTCTAAAGCGCGACATCTGCGCGCCGCCGCGCGTGTTGAAGTTGCGCTGGAAGGTCCCGGGGTGGGTCCGGTCGCCCGAAGCGGCGACGTAGAACAGCGTGAACAGCAGCGAGAGCTCCCGCGGCTCGGCTCCGAAGATCGCCCGGGTGGCGGCCGCGACGAGCTGGTTGAAACGCGGCGTGACGTCGTGGGCGTTGATGAAGCTCTCCAGCGTCTGGCCGTCCCAGGCGGCGGCGTTGACGGCCGTCCAGGGAGCAGCTACCGGCACCGATTTCGACATCTGGTCGATCTCCAGCACAATCGTCGCGAGGTCGCCGGCGATCGTCGGATCGGGCGGAGCGGTGCCGAACGGGCTCCTGTCGCTGTAGGTCAGCCGCGTGCCGTCGGCGACATATAGGTCGTTGCCCTTGTCGTAGACCGGGAACGTCCCCACGCCCAGCTCGCGGGCGAGCGCCATCACGCGATCCTGGGTCGGCCCCACGAACGTGCCGCCCCGCTCTGAGACGTGCCCACCGCCGAGGTCGTGGTTCCAGACCCGGCCGCCGACCCGGTCGCGCGCCTCCAGCACGACCACCGAGCGTCCCGCCTGCGAGAGCGTGTGCGCCGCCGTCAGGCCGGCGAAGCCGGCGCCGATCACGACGACATCGGCCGAGCTCGGGACGGGCGCTCCCTTTGACGCGGTCCTGCGCGCCGGCCTGGCGACCTGCGCCGAGGCGGGTGCGGCGGCGGCCGCTCCGGCGACCAGCGTGCCCGCGACGAACCGGCGCCGACTGATCTGGCGCTGCTCGCCGTGGCGATCGGAGGTCATCTGCGCGTTTGCCTCCGGCATCCGATCATCGCGGGGCGGCATTCAGGCCGGCGTAGTTGCGGCGGTCGGCCGCCGATGCCACGGCCACCAACTGGTCGTGATCGAGCGCCCGCGGCGTCCCGATCGCGGCCGCGCGCCAGTACACCGTGCAGGCCCACTCCAGCAGGCGCGAGTGCTCCATCGCCGCGTCGAGGTCTGCCCGTGCACGATCGCCCCGTGATTGGCCATCAGCGCCGCGGAGCGACCCTGCAGGGCGTCGAGCGTCAGCTGAGCCAGCTCGGGGCTGCCAAAGGTGGCGTAGGGGGCGACGCGGATCGGTCCCCCGAGCGCCAGCAGCTGATAGTGGACGGCCGGAAGCTCATCGATCACGCACGCAAGCGCGGTCGCAAATGGCGCATGCATGTGCACCACGGCGCCGGCACCATAGCGCCGGTAGACACCGAGGTGCAGATCGAGCTCGGAGGTCGGCGCGCCGTGTCCCTCCAGCCGGTTTCCGTCAAGGTCGACGATCACCATGTCGCCGGGGTCCAGGTTCGCCAGCGCCGCGCCGCTGGGCGTCACGGCGATCCGATCGCCCGCGCGCTGCGAGATGTTTCCAGCGGTCCCCAGGACGAGCCCTTCTTCGGCCAGGCGCCGCGCTGCCGCCGCGACTCGTTCCCGCTCAGCTTCGAGCATCAGCGCCTCTCATGGCCGCGACGCTAACAAATACCGTCGTGTCATCCCGCCCCGTGAGGGCACCGCTTGGAGAAGTCTTAGCTGAGGACCGCCGTAAGAACCAAGTCTCTGCGGGCCGCCGCCGAAGCATCTCGCCCTTCCTATACTTTCTGAAGTATGCTCACGTTCCGGCGACTTCTCGGCTTCCTGCGCCCGTATCGCAGCGGCGTGATCTGGTCCTTCGCGCTGGCCTTCGGCGCGCTGGCCGGGACCGTGCTGATCCCGTACCTGACCGGGCGGGCGATCAACTCGATCGGCGCCCACAACCACCACCAGCTGACAGTTCTGGCGCTCGCGATCGTGCTCGCCGGCCTGATGCGACTGATGCTGAGCGTGTTTCGCCGCCTGGTCGCCGGGCGCGTCTCGCTCGGTGTCGAGATGGACATGCGCAACCGGCTCTACGGGCAACTGCAGCGCCTGGAGCTTTCGTTCTTTGACCGCCAGCAGACCGGTCAGCTGATGTCGCGCGCCACCGTCGACCTGCAGTCCGTGCGCTTCTTCCTAGGCTACGGGCTGATCTTCATCGCCCAATCGCTGCTGACGATCCTGCTCGCTGGGGTGGCGATGTTCGCGCTGCAGCCCGGCCTGGCCGCGATCTCGCTGGCGCCGGTTCCGTTCGTGGTGGTGATCGCCTTCCGCTACGGACATAAGTCCCGGCCGGCCCTGCAGGAGGCCCAGCAGCGGATCGCCGAGCTCACCGCCGACGCCGAGGAGAACG
>OCTA010005057.1_pt1 | contig 11461 bp, 13 predicted proteins | sample 1538991 | NCBI WGS metagenome assembly OCTA01 (sample SAMEA3539302, study PRJEB22396) | soil metagenome | biome: tundra; feature: field; material: soil | place: USA | collected 2010-05 | depth 0.15 m | reverse complement strand
CGAGATTGGTCAGTGACTGGAGTTCAGACGTGTGCTCTTCCGATCTATGTCACCGAGCCGCGTGAAGTGGGCTGCGGTGGCATGGCCGCTCATCGCCGCTGGCCTCACGCGCGCGTCGTGCCTTGCCTGGCTCAAGGAGCACGGTCATCCCGAGCCGCCGAAGTCGGCGTGCATCGGCTGTCCATTTCGCAGCCGCTTCGGCTGGAGCACTCTGACTCCGGCTGAGCGCTCAGACGCGATCCAGGTGGACGCCGCGATCCGCCACCTGCCGAAGATGCGAGGCGATGTCTACCTGCACCGCGACTGCCGGCCCCTGAGCGAGATCGACCTGCGCTCTCCCGAGGAACGCGGCCAACTGAGCGTCCTCGATGGGGAGTGCGGAGGCTGGTGTGAAGCCTGAGCGAAGTTCAGGGGCTCACTGCCAGTCCGGTCGGGGTCGAGCCCACCCCTTAAGGCCAGCAAACCGGCTCTGCGGCGCGTAAAGCCCTGCGCTGCGCGTCGCCTGCGGCGATCCCTGACGGGACAGGGCTTGACCCGCCCCGCCGGCCCGCTCAAGGCCAGGGGCGTGCTCAACCACGACCTCAAGGAGACAGCGATGAACAAGCACTCGCAGCGACCCAGCGGTCTGCTCGTCCCAGCGCACGTGCAGCTCGGAGCGCCGCGCGCGGTTCACTGCAAGCGCGAGCGCCACCACGTATATGTAGGGCGCAACCCGAAGTGGATGCCCCCCTCGAAGTGGGGCAACCCGTTCGAGGTCGGCAAGCACGGCGCGCGCGGGGAGTGCATCGCGCTCTATGAGCGCTGGCTGCTCGAAAACGAGGCGCTGATGGCGGCGCTGCCCGAGCTGCGCGGGCTGGTGCTCGGGTGCTGGTGCGCGCCGCGCGCCTGCCACGGCGATGTGCTGGTGCGGTTGGCGAACGCGGACAGGTGAAAGGAAACGTGCGGTGGCCCGCCGCGCGACGCGGCGGGCACCTCGACGTTGGATGACAAAGCACAGATTCTTCGGGGTGCCTGCAGCCTCAAGGATCGCACCCCTACGGGGTGCGGGAACGGCTGGGACCGGCACCCGCACACGAGCGGCTGCCACTACAGAAAGGCCAGGCACATGAGCGCCCACACGAACCTAGTTTGTATGTGTTGCGGGCACATACAGCCCGTGCAGCGTGACCAGATGCCGTCACGCTGCGAGAACTGCCGTGAGTCGTTTGCCGCTCACGGCTACTTCCTCCACGACGACACCACCGATGCGGAGGAGGCCTCGCAGGACGCTTTGGACACGAGCGCCAGCTTGCGAATGTCAGGAGTCAGCCGATGAGCGCTACGCAATCTCCTCTCACAATCACCTACACCGGCGACCCGGTAGCGGTAGACCCCGAACGGATCACCAAGGAGATGTTCGTGCCCAACGTCGGTCACGACGGCGCGCTCTATGCCGATGACTTGCCGGGTCAGGTGGCCTCCGAGCCGTCTAACCTGGCCGAGTCCGAAGGCGCACTCCTCATCCCGAATGGTCTCGTTCTCGACTGCTACGGCGACGACGACCACGGCGGCGGCGGCTTCATCCTCGTGGCATATCCGGCGGGCGAGCGCCACGCCGGCGTTACCTGCGGGTGGCGCGACGCCGACAATCTCGCCCGTGGGGCCGAAGACGACCGCGACGACAATGACGCGAATGTGGTCAGAGAAGCGCTGGAGCTCATGGCTGCGGAGATCAACGCCGCACTGAGCGGGCAGTAAGACATGGTTAGGCGCCAGACGGCGGCGGGCGAGACCCGCCCGGTGTGCGCGAAGCGGCTCGCTTACCCATGCCTGCCCGCCCGTCCGTCGTCTAGCACGAGGGTCCTATCACACCCCTCCCTGAGAGATCGGCTTACGCCTTCAAGCAATTGAGAATCGCCCCCTGACAGGGGCGCACTGATTTCACATTATCAATTGCTTGACTCTCCTTCCGGGGCGTGATGAGCAGAGGGCAAGTTCGCAAGCTCACAACAATAGAAAGGCACAGCACACCATGAGCCCTCACGCATCAGCACCCAGCACAGCAACCCCCAGGCAGCTTTCATATCTCAGGAACCTCGCGCTGCAGACTGGCACCACGTTCAGCCTCCCCAGGACGCGACGCGACGCGAGTTGTGAAATCGAGCGGCTGAAGGGACTGAAGGTGAGCCGGGGCACGTACTTGGAAACCCCCCGGCGCCACCTGGACCCAGCCGAGCAGCCCTACGCGACCGAGCAGAAGGATGGCGAGGTCAGCGGCTACGGGTCAAGCGCAAGGTGGGGAGAGCCAGCCCCGCGGCGCTCGGCGCCGGCACCGGCACCGCGGCGAGCCGAGGGCGAGCCGTTGGAGCTCGGGCGCTATGAGACCAGGGCGGGGGAGAAGCGAGCGCTCTACGGCATCCGCATCGAGGGCAGGCCGCGGATCATCGACGCGGCGGCCGAAGACCGGGGGCGCATCTACACAGTCGAGGAGGACCTGTGCGAGAAGGGCGGCTACGGCGAAGTCAAGGCGCTCGTCGCGGACTACATCGCCCAGGCTGAGCAGCTCGGGGGCATCCCGATGGCAAGGACGCCTCGGCACACCATCCAGCTGCAAGCGGCGTGAGCCCGAGCCGGCAAAGGCGGCTGGACCTACCCGAACCGCGTGTCCGCCTGACCGCGACCCTCGCACGCGAGCGGCCGGCAAGAGCGTCGCCCGCGGCAGGAGGAACCACTATGCCTGGCTCGTCCAAGGCATGTGCCTCGGCGCTGCGCTGGATGAGACCTACTTCCAGCGGCGCCTGAAGCGACTCGGCATCACGCCGCTCAGCGCCCGCACCCGCGCGCTGATCACGCTCGCCACGACGATGACGCCGACCATCCTCGCCGACCTGTTCGGGATCTCCGGGTCGGGCGCCAGCAACTGGTATCAGCTCGCCAGCGGGCAATGGGCCCGCTACGCCGCCGAGAAGAGCAGAGGCTTCGCCACCACCGACGGCTGACCGTAGCGATCCTCGCTACCATATGTTTGTGACCACCGAGGTGTCCACATGAAGGTCGTGACGGTGCGTGACTTCCGCGACCACGCCACGGAGATGTTCCGATCCGAGGATGTGATCCTCGTGACACGCGACGGCTCGCCCGCAGGGTTCTTCTTGCCCTGGGACACGCCGGAGCTACCAGTCGAGGTCCGCCGCGAGGTGTTCCTGCGCCTATCGGAGCAGATCGGCGGCGCGCTCGCAGCCAAAGGCGTCAGCGAGCAAGAGGTACTCGGCGATTTCGCTGCCGCCCGCGGTCGTCGCTGACGCGAACGTCGTCCTCTCGGCGCTGATCGGCGGTCGCGCCCGCCTCGTCATCGCCTCCCCGCACGCGCCGCGGTGCGTCGCCGCCCGAGGTGGACAGTATCGCCTCCCTCCCAATCGAGGGAGGACTTGGTTCCGCGGTTGAGGAGGCCAGCCGTCGGGTCGCAGGCGCGCGAGATGTACCGTGCCTCGGTGGTCGGCGAGATGCCAGAGCAACTGCCCACCGCTCCTCGATCGGGGCCCCATCGCAACTTTGCGAGGCCTCCCGTGTATTTGCTTGCAACCGGCGGGTGTACGACACGGCCAATCGACGACAAACCACACGCGGTCGTTGCATGGCGTGATCGGACATCCGCCCAACGGGCCGCTACGACATCCGGCTGATCCATGACGCGAGACTGAGAAGAGAGGCAGATACTGTGCGGAAGAGTCTATTTGTGGCGTTCCTCGGAGCCCTCGCACTTGGCGGCTCAGGCTTGACGATCGCGTCTGGCGCGTCTGGTGGCGGCGCCCCGACGGTCACGGCCGGCGCGGCGAGTGCGATCACCAACACGAGCGCCACGCTCACGGGATCGGTCAATCCCAACGGACAGGCCACGACCTACGCGTTCCAGTACGGGACAAGCACCGCGTACTCGGAACAGACGGCGGTGCAGGATGCCGGGTCTGGCACCATGCAGGTGGCGGTCACGGCGAACATCGCGGACCTGCGGCCCGGGACCACATACCATTTCCGGCTCATCGCGACGAACGCCAGCGGCACCTCGGCGGGAAGCGACGCGGCGTTCACGACGGGGGGGCCCGCTCCCCCGCCCAGCGCCTCATTGGCCGCGACGACCGGTACGACGACTGGGATCGATGCCCACGGCGCGGAACTGACGGGCACGATCAACCCCTCGGGCTCACCTGTGGGCGAAACGGTGCGTTACTACTTCCAGCTCGGAACGACGCAACCGTACGGACTGCAGACCATCGTCCAGACCTTCCCGGCGGGGAGCGCGACGGTCCCGGTTCATGCCTTGGCGACCGGACTGGAGAGCGCTCAGATCTACCATTACAGACTGCTCGCCGTCAACGCCAGCGGCGGTGTAAGCGCCGGCGCAGATCAGACCTTCTCGACGCTACCTACAGCGCGTCTTCGACCACTGGCGGTCGAAGTGTCGGTGTCGCCGACCTTCCAAAGAAGGCTCCCGGATACCGTGAAGGTGTCGGGAAGGCTTGTGCCACCGCCCTCGCTGACTAGCGCCCAGGCCTGCCAGGGCTACTTCGACATCGACTTCAGAGTCGGAAACATCGCCATTCAGATGCTGCGTGCCGGCATTCACAGCGACTGCACCTTCAGCCTGCCGGTGGTCTTCCATAACCGCCAGCGTCTGCTCGGAGGGCATGTGCGGGTGGAGGTCCTGTTCGCGGACAACCAGTTTCTGCAGCGGCTGGAAGCACCCACGAAGGCGATCCAGATCGGCTGAGGAGGCTGCCTTATCGGCCGAGTGAGCGTCTGAGCGGCCCTCGCTCAGACGCTCGCTCGGGAGGACGAAGAGCAGCCCGAGCCGACGCCTACCCTGCGCTAGCTCTCGGCGCCAGGCAGCAGCCTCCCGGTTGGGGTTCCGCTCTTAACTCGATGGTGTTGGGCCTAGCAGGCACAGTCCGCACCCTTCGAGGCATTCAGGACTGAGGAATACGGGCTCTTCGCCAGTCAAGTGACGGACACGGCGAGCTGCGACTCCTGCCCGGGGGACGTAGCGCCTGGGTGGCGCGTGCTGGGCCGGGCCCCTCCCGATTCTCGCACGCTGCGCGTGCGCGGGAGCGGGGCAACGGCCCGCACCCGGCGGGCCAATACCCGCGAAGGAGAGCGATGAGCACGATCACTGCACCTCGTCCCCGAACCAGCCAGCAAGCCGCGCTGCGAACAGGCGCGCAACGTGTCCCGTCCCAGCTGGGCCTTTACACCGACCATCGCGCCGGCGCGGCACGGGAGGTCATCTGCCTGCCTGGAGCTGGCGGGAGCACCCTCGTCATCGACCGTCTCGCTGGCACGCACTCCGACCCGCGCCTGGTCGCTCACCTCGCGGCTGACGAGCCATCCGGGAATGCCGGCATCGTCAGCGAGGTGTACCTCGCCGACGAGAGCAAGGGCAACTGCCGGCCCGTGAGCGCTGAAGACCTTCAGCTCACCCCGTTCGCCAGCTGCCCTTCGAGCGTCGACAGCAAAGCGTGGCCGGACACGTCGCTGCTCGACAGCGACGGCGTCGTCTACCGCATACGTGAGATGTCCACGGACGGGTCGTTCCCCGAGCTGCGCTGGACGCGCTCGCTCGATCCCGGCCGCGAAGAGCCGTTCGAGACCCTGAGGTTGCGCGACGTCGTGGCTCGCCTCGAGGACTACGAGCCCGCGCGCGCCATCACCGCCGACGCGCTTGCCGTCCACCGCCAGGACCCCTGTCTGTCGACCTGCCGGCTGCGAGGCGAGCTTGAGCGCCTGGTGTGCAGCCCCATCGTGCTCAACCGCGGCCTACGCGAAGTCATCCAGCGCAAGGTCGTGCGTGGCGAGCTGAGCATGAGTGAGATCGCGATTCGCTGCGGACGGACCAAGCGTGACAGACGCGGCAACCTTAGCGGCGAGACCAGCTGGCTGGCACGCCGCATCGGCCAGCTCCCGGAGGGAGGCGAGGCCGAGCCCACGCCGTGGGTGCACACCGACGTGCTGGCGCTCATCGCCCGGGACGGCCTTGCCGCCAATCCTCACGAGGTCGAACTGTGAGTCGCCGGGATCGCTGCTGTGAGAGAGCGGTGCGGGCCGACCTCACCCCAATGCTGGCACGCCTGCCGGCGTGCGGTGGGGCTGGGGATCGGCCCCGCACCCGGCGGGGCCAGCAACCGAAGGGATGCTGGCTGATGGCTCACCACAAGTTCACCGAGGCCGAGCGCGCCGAGCGCCGCCAGGCCGACCGAGACCGCCTCGAGCAAGCGGCACGCGCACTGCTCACCTCCGAGGGGTGGCAGCGCTGGGTGCGGGTGCGCTCCATGAACGGCCTGGCGCGCTACTCGTTCGGCAACCAGCTGCTGATCGCCACGCAACGACCGGACGCCACGTATGTCGCCGGGTTCCGGGCGTTCCTGGAGCTGAACCGCTGCGTTCGCAAGGGCGAGCGCGCGATCCGCATCCTCGCCCCGATGGGCATCCGCGACCGCGAGAAGGACGCACGCGAGGGGCAGGCCAAGCGCGAGGACGAGCAGCCGGCGCGGACCGTGTTTCGTGCCGTGTCGGTGTTCGATGTCTCCCAGACCGACCCGCTGCCGGGCAAGGAGCCCGTCGCGCTGGAGGCGCGGCGTCAGCCGATCCAGGGCGCCACCCACGCGCATCTGCTGACGCCGCTGGAGCAGCTAGCGGCCGAGCTCGGCTACACCGTCCATCATCGGCCCATCGACGGTCGGGCCGATGGCTGGTGCGACAGCCACAAGCACGAGATCGTCGTCAACGAGGCGCTGCCGGCGAACGCGCAGGTGCGGGTGCTCGTGCACGAGCTCGCACACAGCCTCGGAGTCGGCTACCGCGACTACGGACGCCGCCGCGCCGAGGTGCTCGTCGACACCGTCACCCACATCGTCTGCGGCTCAGTCGGCCTCGACATCTCCGCATCAAGCGTGCCGTATGTCGCAGGCTGGGGCGAGACGGGCGAGCTGGACGCCATCCGCGGCTACGCGGAGACGATCGACAAGATCGCGCGGCGCATCGAAGACAGCCTCACACACGAGCAGACACCCCAAGCGGTTCACGACGCCCCACTCGCGGCATGACCGAGTGATCCCCCGCCGATCCGCCAGGAGCACGTATCCGCGCACGTCGGGTTGACGGCGACGTGAGCTGGCCAGCAAGGTGGGAGTGGAAGGTCCGGCTGCGGTGATCAGCCCGCTCCAGCCCACCGGCCGCACCCAGCTCGCCAGGACCGCAGGCCACGGCCGCGGCGATCTGCTGCGGGCCCCCGCGCTGCCTGCCGGTTCGCGGCTTCGGGCTACGCGCTTCCGCTGACGCTGGGAAGCCGCGCATGTAGTGCGAGCCCGGTCTCACCGGCACCAGCACACGGCCGAGCTGGCACGCGGGCTCGCGCCCGCCAGTGACCGAGCCTCCCACGGTCGGCTCTCCTACCCGCCCCCGGCGCCGTGCAATGCCGGCCTGCGCAGCCCTGCGGGCTGCACGCTCGCCGCTCGCTACCGCTCACGGCCTCGCGCGGCCGGCGCACAGCGCCAAGCCCGGACAGACTAGATGCACACCCGTGCGAGCGCTGTGTGAGCGCTGTGGGAATTCGTTGGCCGGTCTCGGGGGGTCGTGGTCTGTATCGGGTGTGATGACCGCAGCCAGCATCGGTGCCGCCAAGGGCGGCGGGTACGCGCGCTACCTGGAGTCAAAGACCATCCAGCCAGAGCGCGGGGACTACTACCTGACCCCGACCGGGGAGCCGACGCAGGCCCCCGGCCGGTGGCTCGCCACACCCGACACGCTTGCGCGGCTGGGGATCGAGGGCAGCACGATCGAGGGCCAGGATTTCATCGCGCTGATGGAGGGCCGTCATCCCAGGACGGGCGGGTGGCTTCGCCGGGAGGGCGCGGGCGGCGGGCGGGGGGGAGGGATCGACCTGACGTTCAGCGCCCCGAAGTCGGTTTCTGCGGTGTGGGCGCTCGGCGACGAGAGCCAGCGGCGGGACATGGAGGCGTCGCACGCCGCCGCGGTCAGCGAAGCGATGGCTCATCTCACCGAGACTGTGCCGATAGTCCGCCGCCGCTATGGCGGTGAGGTCGTGGAGGAGCCTGCACGGGAGGTGGTGGCCGCCGAGTACCGGCACACGACCGCGCGCGGCGTGATGGATGGCGATGCGCCGGACCCGCAGCTGCACAGTCATGTCGTGGTCACGAGCGCGGTCCGCGATGACGGGCGGATCGTGGCGGTTGCTTCCAGGCCGGTCTTCCGCTCCGCCCGTGAGGTCGGCGCCTACTATCGCTCGGCGCTCGCGCACCAGCTTCAGCAGCGTGGGTATGCGATCGAGCAGGGCACTGGCAAGCACGGCCGCTACTTCGAGATCGCTGGTGTTCCACGCGGGCTGTCGGAGGCGTTTTCTGCCCGCAGCCGCGAGGTCGCCCAGGCCGCGGAGCGGTTCCGCGCCAGGTGGGGCCGGGCGCCGGAGCGTGGCGAGCTGCGCCAGCTGAAGCTCGAGAACCGCAAGGCGAAGATCCCGGTCACGCGAGGCCACCTGCAACACGTCTGGAACGAGACCGCTGAGCGCTTCCAGTTCGTCGGGGATCGCGTTGGCCGGCTGCTCGAGACGGCGCGTGGGTCGCGGCCGGAGCATGCGCTTGAGGATCGTGTCGAGGAGCGTCTGACCGAGCGCGCCGCCATGTTCGAGCCCCGCGAGTTCCGCGCGGTCCTCCTAGAGCAATCCGTTGGTGAACTGGCGCCGCGGGAGGCGCTTGTCCTCTCGCGGGCGATGATCGCCGAGCGACGGGTGCTGCCGCTGGAAGGCGGGCTGATGACGACCCTCGCGGTACGCGCGCGCGAGCAGGCGATCGAGCGCAGATTCACCGAGCTCGCCGGCACGGGCGGCCGGGACGTGGGGGAGAGGGCTCGCGCGGTCGCAGGCGATCAGGTCGCCGAGCGGATCGCCGGTCGCCTCAGCGACGAGCAAACCCACGCCCTACAGGTCATCACCGGCCCCGAGCGCGGAGCGATCCTCGTTGGACCCGCGGGGACCGGCAAGGGCGTCGTGATCGACGCCGCCGCCAGGGCCGAGCAGTACAGCGGCCATCAGACGTTGGGGATCGCGGTGTCGGGTTCCACCGCTCAACGACTCGGGCAGGACAGTCCCGCGCTCGCCGGGCAGACGCTCACGCTCGACGCGCTCGTCGCGCGGGTAGAGCGCGGGCAGCTCGCCATAGGCGAGCACACGACGATCTACTTCGACGAGGCCGGAATGGCCGACACCCACCGCCTTGAGCGGCTCACCGAAATGGTGGAGCACGCGGGCTCCAAGCTGATCGCGATCGGCGACGCCGCGCAGCTGCCCTCGATCGGTGCCGGAGGCATGTTCGACCGGCTGGCCGAGCTCGCGCCCAGCGCCGCGCTCTCAAACATCCGCCGGACCTTGGACCCCGAGGAACAGCGCGCGTGGGCGGACCTGCGCGCCGGGCGCTCAGACCGGGCAATGGCGCACTACCAAGCACGCGGGCAGCTGCACATCGCGGACACCCGCGATGAGGCCGTCGAGCAGGCCGTGGAGAGCTGGGCGGCACTCACCGAGACCCACGACCCGAGTGAGGTGGCGTTGATCTCCGACGCCTCAAACCAGGAGATCCACCGCCTCAACGCCCGCGCGCAGCACTACCGTGCGCAGCGCGGCGAGCTCGGCGAGCTGGAGGTCCAGGTGCCAGGCGTTCACTATGGCATCCGCCAGGGCGACCGGGTATCGATGATCGAGCAGCACCACGAGCGGGGGCGGGAGCGCATCGAGAACGGCAGCCAAGGCGAAGTCCTCGACATCACCCCGGCCGGAGAAGTGCTCATCGAGTTCGACGTGACCGGCCGCAGGCGAACACTGGCCGGCGAAGACCTCGCCCGAGTTCGATTGGGGTACGCGCAGCACATCCACCGCGCGCAGGGCGCGACCGTCACCCGCACCCTCGTCGTCACCGGGGGATGGCAGACCAGCAAGGAGCCCGCCTACGTCGAGGCGTCCCGCGCCCGCCAGGGCACCGACTGGTTCGTCTCACGCGAGGACCTCGGAGCCGAAGGGCACGACACCGACCGCATCAGCCGCCTCGCCGCGAACATGCGCCGCAGCCACTCCCAGACCCCATCGCTCGCGCACCCCGAGCTACCCAACCGCGACTACGGGCCAGGCTTCCACCACCCGATCGCACCCAGCCGCCGCAGCCGGCTACCGGGAATCGCCCGCGCCATCAACCGCATCGTCCAACCACCAGCACAGGAGCGAACACGATGAGCCACCGCCTCCAGATCGTCCTCCCCGACCCCGTAGCCCTCCAGCTACACGAACTCGCCGCGGGCGCAGATACACCACGCTCAACGCTCGCCGGCCAGATGGTCCGAAACGGCGTTGCGCTCGCCGCCAAGGACGGCAAGGTCCGCCCGCTCAGACCCGCCCCGGTGCTCGTCGGCGGCAAGGGCAGCGAGCGCGCGCCGTGGCTTGAGCCCTACGGCGGCGACCCCAACTGGCGCCAAGAGATGTGGGGCGCGATCGTCGCACTGCACGGCCGCTACCCCCGTCACCTCGAAGCGCTCAAGGACAAGTGGTGGACCGACGACTCGCAGACCGAGACGCTGTGCGCGCTGGCCGTGTGGCGAGCAGAGCTCGACGACACGGGCCAAGACCCCCGCGAGGAGCTTGCCTTCCAGAACCAGCTCGCCGACTACGCCCACATCCTGCGCCAGCAAGGCGGCGGCGTCACCAAGGCATGGAAGCCCGGTGCGCCGCCCGCAGAGTGGGCGGGGAAATAGCCGCCCGCCAGCCCGACAGCTACACGTTGCGCTCGACATTTTCGAGGGCACCCAGCAAGCAGTCGGGCAACGATCAACAGCTGGATCGCCCGGCAGACGTCGGCCCAACGTGGTCCCCGGGGGGTGCTCGCTGGTTAGCTGTTACTGGTCGCCTGGATGGCCTGGAGCTGCCCTTCAGACGCCGTCACTTTGTGGAGTTCGGGGGTGGTGTTCCCCAGCGTTTCACACACGACGGACACCGTGCTGGATTTGGTCGTGTTCAGAGCCGCATCCAGCACCTCGCGCGCTGCTACCAAAAGCTGGGGATCAACTCGCGCAAGCAACTGCCTAATGCGCTCGCTGCGAACAGCGGCCAGCGGTAGGTCCCCGCCATCCTCCAAGGTCCTCGACGAGGCGGCCACCGGACCCGGCAGCCGAGCCAACGCCAGACAGGCTGAGGCGCGCCTGAACGCGCACGCCCGCAAGCCCTCGAAGCCCTCGGCTGGCCCCAGCCCGCGTCGATCGACTGTGAGGTCCACAACCGGCGTGGAGCTCCAGTCCAAGGCTCGCGTCGGCACCTCTGCCTGACCGGCAGGGCCTGGCGGCGGAAATCCTCTGGCAGTCGCAACGCAGTGAACGCTGGGGCCGCGCATGCGTCCCGGTGGTCCATTCCGAGCAGCCAGTCAGAGTACCTTCA
>OCTA010005054.1_pt1 | contig 11462 bp, 7 predicted proteins | sample 1538991 | NCBI WGS metagenome assembly OCTA01 (sample SAMEA3539302, study PRJEB22396) | soil metagenome | biome: tundra; feature: field; material: soil | place: USA | collected 2010-05 | depth 0.15 m | reverse complement strand
ACCTTTCGGATCTCCCCCCCGCTGAGCCCACCCGCCGATGTCGTTGCCGTTGATGTCGTGGTCATGAGCTCACCCCTTCTCACTACCCTTTTGGAGGAAGTAGAGCTGCGGGTCGGCGGAGCGTCTCAGGGGACGACCCGGAGATCTTCCATGTTTATGGCGAATTGCTCTCATTTTTGGCTCGCAGCCAATGATCGAGCGCTACTCTGCGAGAGGATCCGCCGCGCGGGCACCCATCTTGCTAGCCACGTTGCCGCGCCCGCTACGGAACGTTCATCTGGAAGGCGACGGCGTAGTTCTGTCCCGGCATTGCCGTCAGGTATCCGACGAACGGGTCCGTGTCGTGGAGCAGCCCCCACCGCACGGTCCCCGAGGCGCGCGGCGTTCCGTCGGTGGTCCAGGCGTAGGCGACGGTGAGGCCCGACGCCGGAAGGTCCGTCGCGCAGGTGATCTGAACCATGTCGCCGGAGATGGCGACGCCGCTGATCGCGACCGGCGTGCTGCCGCTCGCTACCTCGAATCCCTTCCCTTGCGCCCACGCCGTGTTCGCCGACTGGTGCGGCGCCGGGAGCGTCGTGTCCCAGGCAAGGGGCGCCACCGGCACGTTGAAGGTCACGGTGATGACCCGGCCGCTCCGAGAAGTCGCGGTCGGTTGCAGCGGCTGCCAGTTGTTGCCGAGGACCACACGCTGATAAAAGACCTGCGCGTATTTTTCGCCGAGCCGCTCGTAGTCTTTGTTGACGAGGTGGGTGTAGTCGCTGACGTAGGAATACTGGTATTTGGGACCGGTACAGATGACGGAGCCCGGGTGATCGACGCCGATCTGCCACTGCGCGAGCGTGGCCGGCGAGGTTGACCCGGCCGTCATCGGATTCGAGTGCTGTTGCGACAGCAACATCGGGATGGTGCCGGTCTGTCCCGTGAGGGGCGGCAGATCCTGGTTGTAGCTCGACCAGAGCATCAGCATGTCGCCCTCGTAGCTGGTGCTCGCGGCGTCGGACTCGCCGTGCGTGAACAGAATGGCGCCAACGCCGTAGCTCTTCCCCTGCGCCTTGGCCAGCCGGGCGATCGCCGCGACCTCGAACAGCGATGCCACGTAGGCGCGCCCGGTGGTGCCGGTGTCGGTGGCGCCTCTTTGAAGGACGCTGATCGGCTGCCCGGCCTCGCCGACCTCGGTCTGGGTGGTCACGTAGTCGGTCGCCCCGGCCCCCTTTGCGAGCGACGTGATCTCGTCGGCCATCGCCGTGTGTACGGTCTCGCCGTAGATGTTCGCCGGGTACGGGCTCGGATAGGCGGTTGTGATCGTGCGGAGCGGCTCGACGAGCGGCACCATCGACAGCGAACCGTTGGTCGGATCGAACGGCGGCACCGTCGCGTTGCCGAGCGACAGCTTGAGGTTGTGGAAGGGCTGCGTGGTGGCCCCGATCGGCATGGCGGGCGCGTTGCCGTGCCCGCCGACCGCGAGGCTCTGGCCGGTCCCAACGATCCCGACCCAATTCCAGGTTGGTGGGGGTCTTCCCGCCGCACCGCCGTTGCCCGCGGTCGCTCCTCCGGCGTTTCCGCTTCCCGCGCCGCCTCCGGATCCGCCGACGGCGCCGGCCGACCCGCCACGTCCACCCGAACCAGCGGTGCCGCTCGCACCGCCGCCGGCTCCCCCACTACCACCGCCCGCTTGGCCACCGTTTCCGGTGATTCCCCCCACGTTTCCGGTTCCGGTGGCGCCTCCGGATCCGCCCGCCCCGCCGACCGACCCACCACGCCCACCGGAACCAACGGCGCCGCTCGCGCCACCACTCGCCCCCGCACTGCCGGCCCCCCCACCGCTGCCGCCCGCGCGACCGCCGGCCGCTCGACCACCGTTTCCGGTAGTCGTCGCGCCGCCTCCGCCGTCCTGAACGCCCTTCCCGCTCGCGCATCCGGCGGCGGCTAACAGCAGGAACGCCAAGGTGACTCGGGCACCCACCGCGTCGGCGCCACCTCCCCGAACGAGACATGGCCGGCGACCGCCACGCGGACGCTCGGGCTCGAGCTGACCAGGCTCAGCTTCGGTGACAGGCGCCATCTCGACCCGATGATCGCACAAATGATCCGCGATCTGCTGGCGGATTATCTCGCGATGAAAGCCGACATCGATGCTCTCGATGCGGAGCCCAGCACCGCCGAGCGGTCAGGCTTGGCGGCGTAGGTACTCGCGGGGCGTGACGCGGCGGAGGGCGCGGAACACGCGGTGAAACTGCGCATAGCTGCCAAATCCCGCCGCCAGCGCCGCCCCGAGCAGGTTGGTCCGGCCGCGATCCAGCAATACCGAGAATCGATCGAGCCGCAGCCGATTCCGATACTCGACCAGCGACATTCCCATCTCGGATTTGAAGACCCGCGCGAGGCGGCTCAGGCTGATGTCGAGGGCGTCGGAGATCTCCTTGCCGCCCAAGGCGGGATCTTTCGCCAGCATGCCAACCGTAGCCGCGGCCAGCCGACGGTTCCGCGATTCGCCCGGCGGCGCCGAGCCGCGCCCCAACGAGCCATGGACCGGATCCAGGATCGTCCCGATCAACGAGCAGAGGATCGCCGCGTGAGCCTGCTTGTCCTCGTCGACCGGCCCGTCGCTGATCCCTGCGTCGTTGAACAGCATCCCGATGGGCGCCCGCGTCGAGCGGATCGGCGTGCACGCTACCCAACCTTGCCCGGCGATCCCCGTTTTCCCCATCCGATGCTCGACGATGGGGCAGTTCTCGAACACCGTGAAGTGAGCACCCTCCTCGTCCGATCGACGGAAGGCCTCACGATCGGTGTCGCTGACGTCGTACATGATCTGATGCTCGTCGACGACCACCCCGTTGAGGTCCATCCCCCAGGTCCCCAACATCAGGTTGCGCGCCCGATCGAGCACGAAGATCCCGGCGCGCACGAGACCGATCCGTTCGCAGCAGAGCTCGACGGCCCGGCGAATGATCAAATCCGGATCGTCGAGCCCGTGGATCTCGTCGAATGCTGCCAACAACGACGCCAACTCGCCCCGCGCAGATCGATCCATCACCTTCGGGATGGGAGCCTTCGGCCCGAGGATGATAGGCCAATCCACACGGCGGCGGCGCGTCACGGGGGATTGTCCCTAATATGCCCAGCCGTTTCGAGGGGCGGTAAGGCTGGGGAGCCCGTAGCTCCCTCTTTTGGGGCGGAACGCGTCACCCGATCGACGTCAAGGCCCTGGGTTGGTACGGGGGAGCGTCCAATTGTTGAGGGTGCCGGCATTGATCCAATGGTTGCGAGGTCGGCAGCCGACAACATGGGGCTGGCCGGAGGCATCGCTCCGCTTCCCACTATGACATAGAAGGTGGACGTTGCCGCTTGTCCGCCCCTTCAAGAAGGCCCTGGAGACGGGGCGCATGACCGCTTCCCCCCGACGATCCGCCGGACCGCCTCGTCCCAGGCGTGCCGGGCGATCGAATCCGCCTCCCCTACTCCTCGTCCTCCCGCGCCGCCGCCAGCATCGTCAGCACACCCATATCCTCCAACGTCGTCACGTCGCCGCGGACGGCGCCGCTGGTGGCGATCTCGCGCAGCAAGCGCCGCATGATCTTCCCCGAGCGCGTTTTCGGCAGCGCGTCGGTGAAGCGGATCTCGTCGGGTCGCGCTAGCGCGCCGATCTCTTTCACGACGTGGGCCGTGAGCGCCTTCTTCAGCTCGGCGCCCGCCTCCACCCCACCCTTGGGTGTTACAAACGCGAAGATCGCCGGTCCCTTGAGCTCGTGCGGCGGGCCGACCACCGCGGCCTCGGCGACGTGCGGATGTGAGACCAGCGCACTCTCGATCTCCGCCGTACCCAGTCGGTGCCCGGCCACGTTGAGCACGTCGTCAACCCGCCCCATGACCCAGAAGTAGCCGTCCTCGTCCTCTCTCGACCCGTCACCGGTGAAGTAGACGCCCGGCACCTCGGACCAATACTGCTTCGCGAACCGCTCCGGATCTCCGTGTATGCCGCGCAACATCGACGGCCACGGCTTCTTGATCACCAGGAAGCCGCCTTCGTTGGGCGCGCACGGCGTGCCGTCGCGTTTGACCACCTGCGGGCCGACCCCGAAGAACGGGCGCGCGCAGCTTCCCGGCTTCGCGTCGGTGATCCCCGGCAGCGGCGTCATCATGATGGCGCCCGTTTCGGGTCTGCCACCAGGTGTCGACGATTGGGCAGCGGCCGCCACCAATGACCTCGTGGTACCACATCCAGGCCTCCGGATTGATTGGCTCGCCGACGCTCCCGAGCAGGCGCAACGACGACAGATCGTGCTTCCCCGGCTGGTCGTCGCCCCAGCGGACGAACGCCCGGATCGCCGTCGGCGCCGTATAGAAAATCGATACCTTCCGTCGTTCGATGATCGACCAGAAGCGGTCCTTCTCGGGATGATCGGGCGCGCCTTCGTACATGACCGTCGTGGTGCCGTTCGACAGGGGCCCGTAGACCATGTAGCTGTGCCCCGTGACCCAGCCGACGTCGGCGGTGCACCAGAAAATGTCGTCCTCGCGAAGATCGAAGACGACCTTCGTCGTGAGGTGCGCGCCCAGCAGGTACCCGCCGGTCGTGTGAACCACGCCTTTGGGTTTCCCCGTCGTCCCCGACGTGTACAGGATGAAGAGCGGATGCTCGGACGGCAGGCTGACCGGCGGGCAGTCGGCGGACGCAGCTTTCAATAGGTCGTCCCACCACAGATCGCGGCCGCCCTCCATCCTGACCGCCTCCCCCGTCCGGCGCACCACGATGCAAGTCTTCACCGTCGGTGTCTCCGGCAGCGCGCCGTCGACGTTGGCCTTCAGCGGGACCGCCTTGCCCCGCCGCCAGCCGCCGTCGGCGGTGATACAAAGCTTGGCGCTGCAGTCGTTGATCCGATCGCGTAGCGCTTCGGACGAAAAGCCTCCAAATACCACGGTGTGCGTGGCGCCAATCCGCGTGCAGGCCAACATCGCGATGGCGGCCTCCGGGATCATCGGCAGGTAGATGGCGACCACGTCCCCGGCGGCGATGCCCAGCCCCAGCATGACGTTGCCGAGCTTGCAGACCTCCGCGTGCAGCTCGCGGTAGGTCAGCTTGCGGCTGTCGCCCGGCTCGCCTTCCCAGTCGAGCGCGACCTTGTCGCCGCGGGTGGCCAGGTGCCGGTCGAGGCAGTTCGCCGAGACGTTGAGCTCGCCGCCGTCGAACCAGCGGGCCGAGGGGAGATCCCAGGAGAGCACCTTCGCCCAGGGGCGGCTCCAGAGGAGCTCGGCCTGCGCGGTCTCCGCCCAGAATCCTTCCGGATCGTCGATCGATCGTCGATAGAGCTTCTCGTACGCGGCTGCGTCGTTGAGCCGAGCACGCGCCACGAAGGCGGCCGGCGGCGGGAAACGTCGCGCCTCACGCGAGATCGACTGGATCGTGCCCTCTGCGTCTGCGGCGTCCGACGCGACCTGCTGCTGGGATTTGTCCTTGGCCATCACCACCTCTAGGATCAACGTATCGTGAAACCGTCCAGACTTTCGAGCCCAACCGCCGTCGGCGCGTCATCCACGTCGACGCCGGCGACATGGGCGCCGCGCGGCCCCTGGCGAAGCCAACCGACCAGCGCGTCGACCGCCGCGGAACGCGGGCGGCCAGGATCCTCTATCTCTCCTGGCCAGAACCAGAGTTCGACAACGCAACGAGTCGGTTGGCTCTTTGCGGGCGCTTCGCCCAAAGGTCGTCTCTCATTTATTGCGCCGACCTCTCATTTATGGAGGCACACGTCCACCTGTGGCAGCGCCGGGCATATTGAGCAGCGAATGACTTTCTGACAGCCCCTTCCCCCCATTCGGAGGAGTCGAATCATGTCTCTACGTAAGAACGGCCTTCTCTTGGCTTCGTGGCGCGCACGGCATTTCGCCGCAACGGTGGCGCTCGGTGCGTCCCTGCTCGCCGGCGCCTCGGCGTCGGCCGCGTCGCTGACCCAGGTCACCGCGGCGTGGAACGGGGGAACGACCGAGCCGAGCTACATCTCGATGTACGAGTACGTCCCCAACACCGTCGCGACGAACCCGCCGATCCTGGTGGTCGTCCACTATTGCGGCGGAAGCGCGAGCGGGATCTTCGGAGAGGCGCAGGGGGGCAATATCATCTCCGCAGCCGACAGCGAAGGCTTCATCATGATCTTTCCGCAGTTGGCCAGCAGCCGGAACTGCTGGGACGTGGCGACGACGGCATCCCTCACGCACGCCACTGGAACGCAGAGCGGCGGCGACACCAAGGCCATCGTCGACATGGTCAACTACGAGATCAGCACGCGCCACGCGAACGCCAACCGCGTCTACTCGATCGGATCCTCGTCCGGCGCCATGATGACGGAGGCCCTGCTGGCGGTTTATCCCGACGTGTTCAAGGGGGGAGCCGAGTTCTCGGGGGTCCCGGCCGGTTGTTGGTCCGATCAGTACGCGACGTCGAACCAGTGGAGCGGTCCGTGCGCGGGTGGTACGAACACCATGACCGCGGCGGCGTGGGGAGCGCTGGTTCGCGGCATGTATCCCAGCTATCCGGCCAACGGATTCCGCCCGCGCATCCAGCTCTGGCACGGGACGGCAGACACGACCATCAGCCCCACCAACCAGACCCAGGCCATCTTGGAATGGACGAACGTCATGGGGCTTCCCACGAATCCGACGACGACGACGACCGTGACGATCAGCGGCCACTCGTACATGCGCCAGCAATGGACCGACCCTACGTGCTCGTCGATAACGCAACTCGACGCCTGGACTGAGAGCAACGGCCCGCACGGCACCGACGCAAACATGAATGGTCAGTACTCGCTCCCGTTCATGAACCTCGACAAGACACCGTTCGCGGCGACCGACCCGCAGGCGGCGTGCGGCAGCGGCAGCACCGGCAGCGGCGGCACCACTGGCAGCGCCGGCACCACCGGCAGCGCCGGCACCACTGGCAGCGCCGGCACCACTGGCAGCGCCGGCGCCACCGGATCCGGCGGAAAGGGCGGCACCACCGGGAGCGGCGGCCGCGGCGCCGGCGGCGTCACCGGTTCAGGCGGGACAAGCAGCACCGGGACCGGCGGGACCAGCTCGACCGGCAGCGGCGGCAACACCGGTTCAGGCGGGACGACTGTCACCGGTAGCGGCGGAAACAACTCAAGCGGCTCGGGCGGCAACACGGGCTCGGGCGGAGACACCGGGACCGGCACCGGCGGAGACAGCGGGGCCGGCTCGGGCGGAGACACCGGGACCGGCACCGGCGGAAGCACGCAGACCCCTGCCGCGGCGCCTGGATGCGCTTGCGACGTCGGCAGTGCACCGGGAGGCAACGCGTTCGTGTTGTTGTTGGCAGGAATCTTCGTTGTGATGTCGCGTCGACGACGTACCGAGCGTTCGCCACACGCGTAGTGAGCGATGGCTGCTCGCCGCCGGAATTGCACATTTCGGCGGCGAGGGCTTCGGCAAACAAGCAACGAGGCTGCGCCTGCCGGCCGGAATACGATTTCGGCGGGTGCATTGTAGATCTGGCGGATTGCCGGATTGAGAGCGGCGCAATCAAACGACTCGCTCGTGTTTGCGCGTTAACGGCATTTCGCTGGAGATCCGCCGTCAATTTGTGCAATGTTGCGCAATCATGAAGCTGAGCCGTCGTCCGTTAGCCGCCCTCGCAGTCGTCGCGCTGTTGCTCCCGGGGTTGCGCGCGTTCGCGCAGACATCGTCGTCGAGCTCCGCTGACGAGTTCGAACAGGACGACAGTAAGCCAAAACCCAAGTCCGACAAATCCGAGGAGACGACGGCCAATCCGGAGGCGCCTGCGGAGCCCGTCGCGCCGACCAGGCGAGCGCCGGCCGCAGCGCCCGCAACGCCCAAGCCGGCGTCGGACAACCCGTACGTCCCCTTTGCCCCGCCCATTTCTCCGCTGGGCATCGACGTGCCGAATGCCAGCATCCACTTCGGCCTGCTGGCCCAGCCGCAATTGGAGGTGGCCGGCGGGCCGGACGCCAGCCTGACGTCGAAGAACCTGTTCCTGCGTCGGATTCGCTTCATGGTCAGCGGGACGCTCTACAAGTACTTCGAGTTCTTCTTTGATACGGATTACCCGAACCTGTTCAAAAATGACTCGGCGGACACGATGGCCGGGACGTACAAGAACGCGCCCGGGCTGAGCATCCAGGACGCCTACATCACGTTCAAGCCGCTCGGGGACCTGATCAAGGTCGACGCCGGGTTCATGCTGCCGCCGGGGCCCCACAACGGGCTCGAGAGCGCCGCGAAGCTCTACAGCACGGACTACTTCGTGAACATCTTCCGGCGCAGCATCTTCAACGACAGCGACCCGCTGGGCAGCGCCGGTCAAAGCCCGGTGGGACGGGACCTCGGGGTCCAGCTGCGCTTGCTGGTGCTCGGAGGCCACCTCGAGGCCCGCGCCGGCGTGTTCCAGGGGATACGTAACAACCCGGTTCCGGCATCGACCGGGGTCATCGCCGAGGTCGGGGACTACAACATCTTCCGCCTCGCGGGGCGCGTGCAAGTGAACTTGCTCGACGCCGAGCCCGGGTTTTTCTACCAAGGAACGTATCACGGCACGAAGAAGATCTTTTCGTTCGGCGGCTTCTACGACTTCCAAAGCCAACAGGCGCCCATAACCACGTACAAGTACTACGGCGGCGACGCCATCCTCGATCTCCCGCTCGGACCGGGAATCGTCACCGCGCAGGCGGACATCGTGCGGTGGAACGACGAAATAATCTCCGAAATGCCGGTGCCGACAAACACGGCGTACATGGCCCAGGCCGGCTATCTGATCGCGCCGATCATGCTGAGCCCATTCGTACAGTACGAGCGTCTCGTCGCCCCGAATATTGCCAATCCCGATCCGACGATGTCGGGCACGGTCGCCGACCCCACCAACCCGAGCGAGAATCGCTACAGTGGGGGCCTCTCGTTCTGGCCTTACGGGCACAACATGAACCTCAAAGTTTTGGGCGCCCACGTGACCCGCAACCCGGCGCCGCACGCCTTCAATCAGATCAACCTGCAGTGGCAACTGTATTTCTTCTAGTCTTACGGGGGGCGGCTCGCTGCCGCTCGCGTCCCCCGGTCCCCCCTCGCTCCGCGCGGCGAAGCCGCGCTGCGCTCGCCTGCACGAGTAACGGCTAACTTGGCATCACCCGTTCTGCCCGCGCTCTGAAGTTGCCCTAAAGTTGCCCTACAGTGGTCGCGGCTGGCAGGGGGTCGTGCTTCGGAGGTGGGTGAAGGCGAGGATGAAGGGAAGGCCCTCGCCGGGTCCGCTCTCGGGCGGAAAGAAGGGGCGCGGCTTGTCGTAGCAAGTCTTCAGATAGGATTTGAAGTAGGGGTCTTGGATCAGGCCGAAGGGGGGCGTGATCACTGCGGCCACGCCGTCGCGCTCGATGCGGGAGACGATTTCTTCTCCCTTGACCGTGCCGGCCTCGACCCAGCTCGGATTCAGATCGGCCAGCTCGCCCGATACGCGCAGACCGCTCTCCAGCGCCAGGAACGACACAATGGTCGGATCGCCGAAGATGGTTTCTGCCTCTGTCGCTGCCGCTGCCTTGGGGAGCACCGATTCGCTGCCCACCCAATGGGCTGGATCGAGCTCCTGGGAACGTGCCACCTGGCCGTGGAGCACGTGGGGCCAGAACGAATAGTGGCGGTCGTCCAAGCTCTCGCGATGCGAGCGCGCTGCCGCCCATCCGCCAGAAGTCAACGCCATGACCGCCACGACCCCCGATAAGATCAGCCAGGAACCTCGGCGAGAACCTTGGGAAGTCCGCTGCGCCCGCGCTTTGGACGGATGGCGCGCCGGGCGCCACCGAGCCACCGCCGCATCGAATCCCATTGCCGCCAGCAGAGCCAGCAGTGGCGCGATCACCACGACGTAGAGGAAGACCGCCCCGCTGAGCGCCAAAACGACGGCGATGTGCGCGGTCACCACGGCAAGGAGCACGCGCACGTCGCGTGACGACGGCGGTCCCGGGTCGCCGCTCGTCGCCCGTGTGCGAACACGCGCCAGCAGAACCAATGCCAGTCCCGCCCCCACGAACAGGTAGACGTGCTCATAGATCCACGGCGTGAAGTCGTCCCAGAACTGAGCGCTGACGCCCTGTCCTACGCGAAAATGGAAGAGATGAATCCCGATCAGGCTCCCCCACAGATGACGGCCCCCCATCGCCCATACGCCGCCAAACACGATCGCGCAGACGAGGAGGGCGCCGAGGGCGAACGAAAACGCATCTCGCGGGCGACGGGCGACGGTCAGCAAGGCAATGATGCCGCCAACCACCAGTCCATGCTGGTCCGCAGCCAACGACACTCCGAGGCAGAGGCCAGCCCGAAAAGGTTGCCCCCTCAACGAAAACAGAACACAGGCGGAGGCGGTGAGCGCCACCAGCTGAATACCGGTGTAGTGGACCCGTGCGAAAACCTCCGGGGAGGTGAGGAAGAGCAAGGCCGCGAAAGCCCCAGCGCGCCACGAAGCCAGGCGCCAACCGCCCCAGAGCAGCAGTCCCGCGGTGGCAAGCTCCATCCCCGCCACCAGGGCTCGGGCGGCGAGCAACGGCGAACAACCCATTTTCATGAGCCACGCCAGCGGAAAGAGCACCAGGGGCGGCCGTGCGCTGTCGATGTCCCGGTACAGCACCGCGCCCTGGGTCATTCGATGCGCCACGTATAGATGGATCTGTTCGTCGGTCCAAGAATAGAAGAAGACCGTGCAGTGTTTCCAGATCAGCGCCCCGACCGCAGCCGCGAACAGCAAGGTCCAGCAGACAATCTCCAGCCTCGAGATCGGTAGCCTCACGTGTTCGCTAGCGGACGACTCAACCTGGAGTCCGGGCTTGGGCTTGCTTCGATGGCGATGGGTGGGACTGGCCATGGCTGTCGGAGCGTGAGGGCTCTCTAGCGACGGGGAAGGGCGTTCATCACGCCGGCGTAGGCCGGCTTCTTGACGTAGCTATCATCTCAAAGCGTGCTGATCTGACGATCGCGGCTCTCTCGGATGCAGATGAGGCCGATCACGAAGGTCACCGCGGCGACGACCACCGGATAATAGAGACCGGCGAAGATGTTCCCGTTGGCGGCGACCAGGGCCGCGGCGGTGAGCGGCAACATCCCGCCAAACCAGCCGTTGCCGATGTGGTACGGCAACGACATCGAGGTGTAGCGGATCCGCGCCGGGAACAGCTCGACCAGGAAGGCGGCGATTGGACCGTACACCATCGTCACGTAGATGAGCTGGATGAACACCAGCAGGATCAACACCGGCACGTTGACGTCGGCGGGGACCGCCTCCTTCGGGTAGCCGAGCGTCTTGAGCGCTCCAGTCAGCTTGGCCTCGTCCCAGCCGACGATGACGGCGTCGTTGATGTGCGTGACCGCCTGGGCGCCGGCGCCGTCCACGGTCTCGAACGAGAGGCTGCGCTTGGAGAGGAAGTCCTGCACCTTGTCGCACTCGCTGT
>OCTA010005053.1_pt1 | contig 11464 bp, 10 predicted proteins | sample 1538991 | NCBI WGS metagenome assembly OCTA01 (sample SAMEA3539302, study PRJEB22396) | soil metagenome | biome: tundra; feature: field; material: soil | place: USA | collected 2010-05 | depth 0.15 m | reverse complement strand
GAGCACACCACCCCACCAACAGACACACCTTCATAGGCAACCCCCAAGTACTATCGGAAATAAGAGCGATAATGATAACCCATCACTGTAGTTGGACTTCGTAGCTGTCATGGTCGACGGGACGAGAAAATCTTGAGCTTACGAGCCTGCACGATCTCCGAAAAGAAATTCCAGCGCCTCAGGAAAACGCCCGGCCCAAGCTGATTCGGAGTGGTTGGCGCCTTCGTCGATGCGAACCTTCAAACGCTGATCGTCCAAACCGGCTGTCCTCAAAACAGATTCCAGCTCGCTCACGTCGTTAACAATCTTCGCGTCCTTACGTGCATCGCCAATCTCTCGCGTACCCATTGCGAGGTAGGTGCGCTCCGGCCACTGACTGAATCGACGGCTCTCGCTCAGAATTCTTCGCTTCGCTACAAAAAGCGAAGGACTCTCGATGAGCGCCCGTCCAAAGATACCCGGAGTCGCCAGTTGCGTGTAGAGAGTAATCAAACCGCCCAGAGAAGAACCTCCCAATCCCGTATTTGGCGGGCCTTTCATCACCGGATATCGTTCTTCGATCAGCGGCATGACCTCTTGCTGCAGAAATTCTGGATAGAACTTTCCTTTCGTATTCAGAACGTTCGGATCTTTCGATGGATAAGGGATGTATTCGTTAGCGCGATTTTTCGTGTTGTCGATGCCGACGATAATGAGACTACGAATCTGCTGCTCGGCGATTAATCGGGTTGCGGTCTCGCTCACCTGCCAGTGCACACCCGCGAAAGCCGCCGCTGGATCAAATAGATTTTGACCGTCGTTCAAGTAAAGAACTGGATAGCGCGTCTCTCCCCAGCCGTCGTAGTCCGGCGGAAGCCAAACGCGCAGCAGACGTGTGTTTGCGAAAATCTGGCTCCGAAGCTCATGCAGCCATACTTGACCAAAAGGAATTGGCACTGCGACCGGCGCCACCTGCTTTTGCGGCTTTACTTTTCGAGTTCTCAGAGGCGGCATGAGGGATTGGTCTGTATCAGCTAGGGCAGGTGCGCCGGCGCCTACTTCCAAATTACAAACCCCTGTGTGAACTTTCAATACTGCCTACTTGGTAAAAGCATGTTTCAATCCAACCACCGCAGACAGTAACGTGATCATCGTTATGATCGCCAGCGAACTCAAACACAATATGCAATACACGCCCAGAACGCGCGCTTCAATGTAGGTCAGATATAAGGCGAACGCCAGGCCAGCGGACGCCGCTGCAAACAGCATCGCCGGAGTTTCACGCCGCCTGCGATATACGGTCGCGAGACCCGCGAGCGCTGCGTATCCTAGCATCCCGATCAGTGCGACCGGTATTCCAAAGATTGAAGAATACGAACTTCGATTAACGATGTCGCAGTTGAAGTTCTCTCCTATATCGCAGAACGGCGTTTTAGAAGTCGCGTAGTGATGCTGCAAGGACTCAGCCGACACAATGATTCCGCAGACGGCCAAGATCGCAATGACGCTCATCAGTCGCCGTGCCAGCGCCGTCATGGCAACTCGCATCCCGTACGGTCGCTCAATTCTTTCATTGTGAAGACGCGCTCCACTCGCTCGCCGGTTGGCGGAAACTGCCACGTCGGATAGTGCTTGATCCCTTCGTCTTTGCAAACCTGCGCAATTCCGTGGGCGTCGCCCTTGATGCCACATTCCACATATGGTGCGTACTCGAACGACGCGCCAAACTTTTCTTTCTCCTCGGAGCAGTGCGGGCACCAATACGCTCCGTACATTTTCGCGCCCCGATCGCTCAAACACCGCGCGAACCTATCGTACTTGTGTTGATTGCGATTCTCCAGGTAATAGGCCAGGCCAAATACGACGAGGATAATCACTGCATAGACCGCGATGCGGCCCGTGTTGTACCGCGATGTCCTGATCCCTTGTCGTTGCTTTTGTCTTTCTCTACGCTCTTGCGACATGGAATTTTTATATCACGATCAGGCAGAGATGCGACATGCTCCGCTCACACTACAACGTTGAGCGCGGAGGGCAGTACGTCAATTGATTTGCACTCCAGTGTCAATACTTCGCCATCAACCATCACATCGACCGGACCTTCAAGTTGAAACTCGACTCGCTTCGCAGCCTTACGCTCTGCCAACGGATGATCGGTGTGCGTGCCGTCATAGAGGGTCGACAGATTTCGGATCAAGCCGAGCCTGCTGATTGGCCCCCAGCGTACGTATTCGATCAACCCGTCATCGGTGACCGCGTCGGGAGCGATCATCATGGTGCCCCCGGTAAATTTGCTGTTGTTGAACGTCAGAAACAAACAACGTCGACGGTCGAACTCTTGCTGACCCTCGACTCGAACTGGAAAAGGACGCCGGTCAAGCCGGGCGAGACAAAGAAAAATCGATAGCAAGTAGCCAAATTGCCCTAGTTCCAAGAAATGTCGATGACGCAGAGCTGCTACATTCGCGGTGAATCCAACACTTAACAAATTGGTGAAGTAAATCGCTCCATCGCGATGAGTAAGTCGTAACACATCGCAAGGCCGGCATCGCCGCTCTTCCAGCGCGAGAATCGAGTGTTCCAAGCCATCTTTGCTTGAAGCGTCGCCCATGAAATCGCGCAGGAATGAATTGCCTGTGCCCAGCGGAAGGAAGCCCAACGTTGGGACCTGCTGATCTAGAGTGGATGCATCCGCAGGCGCACTACTGGGAAACAACCCATTAACGACCTCATACGAAGTGCCATCTCCCCCGACCGCGAGGAATCTGCGATAACCGCGCTGGTACGCATCGCGAGTAATCCGTGTCGCATCGCCAGCGGCAGAAGTTTCTACAGTCTCCAGAATGATTCCAGCGGCGCGAAGGCGGTTCAGCGCCGCGCCGACACGTTCACCGCAGCGCCCGCCGCCAGCTGCCGGATTGATAATGGCTAAGAAAGTTTCGTTCACGATTCGGTGGTGCAAACTTAGATCTCTATGATCGATTTCCGCTCCGCGGTGGCACCAATCTCCGTCGCCAGTTCTCCTCGCTTGATTTTCAGTGAAGCCGTCCGCGGAAAATCCTTCTCCCACAACAGGTAGCCACCCACACGCTTGAAGCCGGCCAGTCGCCGGTTCCGCGCTACGATCTCTTCGCGCAAACGATCGTCGAAACGCTGATTCTGCTCCAATCGAACGACAAGAACGAGCATTTCGTTCCCCAGCGATTTCTGAGGCCACAGATAATTCGCCGCAAACACGCAAAATTCTTTCACTGGCAAGCCGTCAAACACTGCTTCGATATCTTCGGGATAAATATTTTTCCCGCCTTCGGTCACAATCATATTTTTCTTGCGGCCGACGAGTTGCAGGTGACCGTGCTTTTCAAAGCGTCCCTGATCGCCCGTCAGAAGCCAGCCTTCGACAATCGTCTGCGCCGTCAGTTCCGGATCATCCAAATAATGCGACATCACGGCGCGGCTGCGTACGGCGACTTCGCCGATCCCGTCCGTGTCTGGATTGAGAATACGTACCTCGCTTCCCGGCAGCGGCTTCCCTACCGTATCGGCGCGAAACGGTTTCAGATCGTTGAGTGTCACAGCCGTGCAAGCCTCGGTCAACCCGTATCCACACGTCACCGGAATCCCCAGATCGTAGAAAAACTGTAGCGTTGCGGGGTCGGTGAAAGCTCCACCGACGATCAGCGCTTTCAGATCTCCGCCAAATGCCTTATGCACCTGGGGTAACAGACGGCGGCTCAACCCGACTCGAGGACGATCTCGCGTCAGCATTTTATTCAGGGCAATCAAACGGTTGAGCATCCATCGCTTTTTAGGCTCTAGCTCGTCGAACTTTGCTCGCAGGCCGCGTTCGAGGTTCTTCAGAACCATCGGCACCAAACTCACAAAGGTAATGCGGTAGCGGACAAATGCATCTCGAACGAACTCCGGCCGAAGCGTCCGCAGATGCACTACGCAAGCCCCGCAGATGAACGGCCCGATAAATCCCACCATGAAATCAATCGCATGATTGGTGGGCAGAATGCTCAAATAACGCACCCCTGGCCAAAATGGATACCACGCTGTAAGCGCAGTACATTGCTCCAAATAGCTATCGTGCGTCAGCACACACCCCTTCGGACGCCCGCCGGTCCCCGAAGAATACACGATGCAGGCCGTGTCCTCACGCTGACGCGCTACAAACTGGGGGTCGCCCTTTCTCTTAAACTCCTCCCATCGAAAAGCGCCATGCAACTCCGCTCCCGCGGGCGCTTCTGTCACGAGCACAATGTCAGTTTTGAGTTTCGCAAACTCTGGCGATTGCGTGGTCGCGCGCCACAGGTAGTATTCGACAATCAGAAATCGCGCTTTCGAGTGCGCGAGTAGCTGCAGATGTTCGACTGCCGTCAGTTTGTAATCTAGCGGGACGAGAACTCCTCCACAGAAAAAAATCGCGTAAGCCGAAATCAGCCACTTCGACTGATTCGTCATGACGATCGCAGCGCGGTCTCCGGCTTTGAAATCGGCGTCCTGGAGGGCACGGCAGAGCGGGCGCGCCATTTCCTTAAAGTCAGCGTACGTAAGGCGAACTTTTTCGCGGTCACGATCTGCTTCGATCAGACAGGTTTCGTTCGGCCAACGATCCAGCGCATCGGTTAGCGCCGCACCCAGGCTCGCATATTGACGAAGATCAAGCATTCAGGATTTTAATGTATCTACTTTTGTCCTTCCGGGCGAAAGAGACGTTCTACAGCCGAGCCTGAATGCGATTCGCTAAGGCTCGAAAATCAGAGACACCCTGCAATTCGTAATCCGGCAGTTCAATGCGGAAGTGATGCTCAAGGCGAGTCAGTAGGTCGAGCGCCTGCAGACTGTCAATGCCGAGCGTCTTAAAGAAGTCGTCATCGGGCGTGAGTTTCTCTCGCGGCACATTGAAGTGCGCTGCGGCGAGAGTCAAGATTTCATCAAGCGTGTGATCGATACTTGAGGCGGACATAGGTTGTCAGATTACCAATTACAAATCACCATTCGCAAATTTACGGCAAGTACGGCTGCACGCCTTCGTTCTCCACAAACCGGCGCAGCCCTTCTTCGACTGCTGGGCGCGAATAAAGGTCGCAAAAAATATCAATTTCGCGTTTCAACTCTTCGTACGGAATCGGTTTAACAAACTGTTTCGCAGCCGCCGCCGTCTGCGGATCAAATTTCGCCACCTGGCTTGCCGTCGCTCGCGCCACTCTCAGCGACTCGCCTTCAGCCGCGATCTGACTGACAAGCCCAATCTGCTGCGCCTTCATCACGTTAAAACTGCGCCCGGTCAGAAGTAGATCGCGGACCACTGCATTGCCCAAATCCCGCTTCAGTCGCGGAATCCCGCCGAACCCAGGAATCAGGCCCAGCCGTAATTCCGGGAAGCAAAAGCGCGCCATGCGATCGGCAATAATAATGTCGCAAACCAAGGCGAGCTCGAAACCGCCGCCAAACGTCACTCCGTGCACGGCTGCAATCGTCGTCAGAGGCAATGCGTCGAGCGTATTCATCACCGCATGGATTCGCTCCAGAAAATCGCGCACTCCACGCAACGCGGCGGACTTTTCCATCTTTTGCCCGCGCTCAAATAGCTCACGCAGATCCGCTCCAGCCGAAAATCCAGCCTTTTGGGTGGAGTGAATGATCAGAGCATGCGCTTCATTCGCCAGTTCAGGAAGAGCAGTCGAGAACCTCTCTAGTTCTTCGAGCGTGAGCGACCCAATTTCGTTGCAAGCCTCACGATGCAAAGCGAGTTCGATTGTGCCATTCACAATCTGCCACGAAAGTGTCTGCCCTTTGAACGCGTTCATGCCGTCATCGTCGCCCGGTTCTTCGAAGCCTGGCTCTTTGAAGACTGGCCGCTCACATCCTGATTTGTTGCGATGCGGTTCTTAGAGTTGTCGTACATCGCGTCGATTTCCTTACGAAATCGCTCCGCGATCAAATCGCGTTTCAGCTTGCCATTCGCGGTCAACAGTCCGCTCTCGATCGTGAATGCGTCTCCCGCCAGATGGAAAGCGCGCACCTGCTTGTAATGCGGCAGGCTCGGATTCACAGCGTCAAGCGCAGCTTGTACCTTCGCGCTCGTCACTTTGCCGGTAATCAGCCCAGCCAGATAGCCACGTCCATTGCCCACAACAACAACCTGGATCGCCTCAGGCAATTCATGCAGGATCTTGTCCTCGATTGGTTCTGGCGCAATGTTATGGCCCGAGCCAAGAATGATAAGGTTCTTCAGACGACCGACGATTCTCCAATTTCCATTCGGATCCATTTCGCCCTGATCTCCGGTATGAAACCAGCCGTCGCGCAGAACCTTCGCCGTCTCTTCCGGACGATTCCAATATCCAGGAAAAATATTCGGCCCGCGCACGATGATTTCTTCGTTCTCGGCGATCTGCATCTCCACGCCCGCGATCGCCGGCCCCGCCCGCCCCGGAATTACCGCTGAATCAGGGTCATCCATCGTGCAGATTGCGGTCGTTTCGGTCAATCCGTATACCTGCAGCACGGGAATTCCGAGCATCATAAAAAATAGCTGCGTCTCGACACTAAGGGGTGCCGAGCCACAAATCAGAGCCCGCAAGTTTCCACCAATCATCTTTTTGCGGATCGTAGGAAACACCAGCCGCTTCGCGAGGCCGAGCCAAATCGCGTCCCCGGCCCGCGATTTGCCCTCTTGCCGCCGCACCCAGACACCTTTTGCTTTGCTGTACAGCTTTAACGGAAATCCGCCCGTCTTCCACAGTTGCTCGTCAACCGCCTTACGCATTCGCTCGAGGAGTGCCGGAACGTTCAGGAAATAATCAGGCGACGCCAGTCGCATTTCAGGGGCGATTTTCTGCAGATCCGTATTCAACGTAAGCTTGCTTCCGCGCAGCAGGCAGGTCAGCATCATGATCCACGAACCCGCAAAGCAGAGCGGCAAGTAGTGAAATACCGCGTCCTGACCAGGACGCCTTTTCATCAGCTGATCTAATCGGCCTGACGTGCAGCCCAGCATGTATCCGATGTTTGCAGCATTTAACGTCACACCCTTGGCTTCGCCCGAAGTGCCCGAGGTGTAGATGATCGTCACTATATTTTCGTCCGTAACCACGACCGTGGAATTCTCCACCGGTTCGCGGCTCGCCGTAAAAACACTTCCAAAACAAAACTGCGGCGGTGCCTCTGGCCAGGCCGCCACAATCGCATCGGCCAGTGATTGTTCGCCACACGCAATCACCGAAGGCCAACAATCTTTCATCATCGCAACCAATTCGGCAGGCGCTTGTCGCGCATAAAGAGGCACAACTGTTAACCCCTCCGCCATAATCGCGAGATCCATTGCGATCCATTGCGCCGAGTTATGCGCCAGCAAGCCGCACCGGTCGCCTTGTTTCAAACGAAGGCGCCGCAAATAAGCTCGAGCCACCAGCACCTGTGCCAGCAAATCGCGCGCTGAGGTCGGAACAGCGTGGCCCTCGCGCAATTCCTCTAGTACTACGGCATCGCCACTGCGCTCGAGGCTCGCAAAGATTTGTTCTAGAAATGTCATCGGATTTTCAATCGGACTTACGAATACGCCGCCACCAGTTGATTCAAACCATCGCTCATGGGAGGCAAATAATCTTCCCAGCTCCACTCCCCACGACGCGTTGGAAAGTCCGGATACCGTCGCTGAACTTCTTCCTCAAAGTAAACGCCCATCCGCGCCATCATTTTCAAATTGCGAACCGTAGTTCGTGCAATTCCGTCGGCGATGCGTTCACCATCACGATCCAGAATTTCGATCGCCGCCAAAGTTCGCGCCTCAAGATCAGAATCATCCACATTCATCAGCAGCTCTTGATGGCCGCGTTCGTTCATTAAATTGCGAATTCGCTCATCCATCGTAATGCCCGCCGAGGCTACCAGCGCCGGCATCGAAGTCACGATCCCGTGATAGCGCGAAGACACCATCATGCGGCAAGCGCGCAGAATGCTCACCAACTGATACATGTTGTATTCGTCGGACGTCAGAACCGGAACTCCGCCAAGCTTTTCAGAGATACGCCCGCAAGGTCGAGCATCCATACGTTCGGTCGCCACCAGCACTACGAAAACATTCTTCTTCTGCCGGAACGCTGCGACCGCCTTGGCAATTGAACTCAAATAATATTCGTAGGCACGGTCCGCTTCGGGTCCAGCATTGTGGAAGTATGGTCCGCGATAATGGCTCTCTTTATATGCTCCCGTTAAACTGTGCACTGCGGCCTTGGTCACCGAGGCTTTTACGGGCCATTCAAACGGATTGATGGGACAGACGGCCAGCACCGGCGTCTTACCGTCCCAACCGACATCGCACAATGCTTTCTGCCCGTATTCCGCTCCCAGCGGCTCGAACGTCCACGCCGTATCAGTGCCCAGTTCTGTTGGCACGCCCAGTTCGCGCAGAATTCTTCGCGATTCGTCGTTGCGTGTAATCACCAGCGAATTCCTACAGTAACGCCCGCACATCTTCGCAACCAGCGGATCCATGTGTCCTGCTTCCGCGCCATATCCGATCGATAGCTTATTCTCAGCCGCCGCAATACCGAGCGACCCGATCATCATTGTCGCTAGCGCGTTCGCGAACTTGGATTTGAACATCGAACCTTCACAGGCCACGACTCCATGGTGTTTCGGGACTTCATTTGCCAGAAATGGAGGAAAGATATCCGGCAGCCTCACCTGCGACGTTCCTTCGAAATATCCTCGCGAGCGGTCAAAATTAAACGTCATCATGCTGAGGTCGACGTTTTCAGGACCGAGAATACGCCGGATCTGCCGCAACATTTCTTCCACCCTGACATCTGATCCGGTGTTTCGCGTGCCGTTGTAACCTGCGAACAACAACTTCAGTTTTTCACCGGGCTGCCAGGGCTCGCGCTTGCCCATCATCCACTGGACTTTTTTCCCCTCGATGATGCTCGACACCCAAGCTTCCAGAAAGAAGTCCATCATGCGGCGGACCCTCCCGCTCGGGTGGCTTCGGGCCAGGGTTGATAGGGATATTGAAAATCACACTCGCGACTGAAGCGAAGCAGCGGAAAACTGTATTGTGAAAACGGCGCCGGCTTGCGGCCCATTTCCGAGGTGACGCGCGTGTTATCGAATACCGTATTCCAGGTTAAATACGGCATGAATACCTTCATCAGCGCCGCACCATGACCCACTGGACCTTTGCGATTCGCCAGAGTATTTACGGCAGAAGCAAATGGATTTTCCAAAATCGGCAGAAATATCGGGCCGCGTTTATTCTGCTCCGCTGCAAGCGCTTGCGTTAACTCACGAAATGTCTGCGCGCCGTTTCCCGAGGACAAATGGTAAATATCGTGCGCGGGATTTTCCTTCATATGCAACGTCGAGATCGCATCGGCCACGAAGTCCACATTTACGATGTCGATCTTATCGTGCGGACGAAACGGCAACACCGGCAATCCCGCCAAAAATACAAACGACCGCACCATGTCGAACTGCGTCGTCTGCGGATATCGGCTGTCTCCAAGCACGATGCTTGGGCGAAAAATTGTCAGCGGCACATCCGGTAACAACTCGCGCACCATGTGCTCGCAGAACTTTTTCGTTCGGGCATACGGATCGTAATCTGAACGGCCCCACTCAATGGAGTGGTCTTCCAAAACAACTTCATGAGTGCGCTTGCCGGCGACGGCGACGGTGCTCACATTCGAAAACCGCCGCAGCCCGTGATAATACTGCGAGCGGCGCGCCAACTGCACCACCTCGAGCGTCCCGCGCAGGTTTACATTCAAACAACTTTTCTCAGACTTGCGGTTGAGAGATGCGGCGCAATGGATCACCGAATCCGTCGTATGAACGAGCCGATCATAATCGGCCGGATCAAGGCCAAACTGCGGAAGCGTGATATCGCCGCGAAAGATTCGAATCTTCGCCTGCAAATATTCGTAGAAGCGCGGAAACGTCAGATGCAGTTGCAGGGCCTGCCACAGCCGAAGTTCAGCGTCTCGCGCATCGCGGCCGCGCACCAACAGGTTTACGGTCGCATCATGTTGCTCCAGCAGGTTTGCGGCAACATGTGCACCAATGTAACCGGTCCCACCGGTCAGGAATATCGCCACGTTGCTCCGTTCGTGCCCGTCTTCACGGCGTCGCCATTGCCGTTTGTCGTCGTTAGATTTGTCTTTCGATTTGCCGCTGCGGGCACGTTGATCGCTGATGGCATCTGCAGCAGTCGCGGCTCCCGCGCTTCCAGCGAACGCCCTTCAATCAGCGGATACGTCCACCGCCGCAATGCCGGAATATGGATGTTGATCCAATACTCCCACCAATCAAGCCCCGCCGTGTCGTAGCCGAAAATCTCTTTTTCTTCGGGCGTCAGGGCTTGCGAAAGCTTTTCGACATTGTCGGCAACAAAATCATGCTCATTGTGGAGAATGAATGGTTCGAACAATCCGACTAACTTTTCCACGCGTTCAAGGTTGCGCTCGGTCTTAGCGAGCGGCTTCTTCATCGCCGAAGGCAACGGAGACATCACTCTCTGAATCGACTTGATAATCATTTTCTGCGCCGGCGCCGACATCCTGTTATAGCGCTCCTTCGAAACTGGAATCGCGTCCATCCGCAACCGCAGCCAGTATTCAAGCCCTTCCTGTGCGCGATAGTGGCGGCGGTGCCCCAGCGACGTCAATTCAATTGACCGCCCCATGTCACAAGGGTTGGTCACCGAAGTCGCCAACTGATATAGAGGATCATGGCGGCGCTCGACCAGTGCGGCGCCAATTAAGGTCATCCCGGCACACACCGCGTCTACCGGAATAATATCCAGCCGCTTACGTTCGTTTGAGGGTAGTTGGCGAAACGCAGTCCCCAACAAATACGACAGCGATGCGGACGTATTGATGCCCTCATTCCATCCGCGAAATGGCTTCGTCACCGATGTCTCGACAATCGCCGGACGCACGATGGCAATGGGCAAACCCGCACCGTGCTTGGCAATCATCGACTCGGCCAGACTCTTGGTGAATGTGTAAGTGTTCGGCCATCCCAGCTCTTTTGCGCGGCGTGTCGCTTCTTCAGTAAGAAAATTCTTCAGCCACCGAACCTTATTCTTGCGGATCTGATTCTCGAGCGCCTGCCCACTAAGCCCCTTAGCCGCGTGCTCTTTTTCAAACGCCTGCTGCCTCAACTCCTCGGCAACTTCTGGGCCCTCGGCGCGCGCCTCCGCCGACTCAACCAATTCGTGCAGGCGATGCCACTCTTTTTCGGCGTCGAAATCAGCCACTCCCGCGGGAGTATAGTTCAGGCGCACTCGCTCACTCACGCGACCATCGCGTTGCCCCGCCACATAGCAGGTCGATAGATGCAACAAAGCGGCATGATCCGAGGCGCGAACGAACTTGATCAGATGATGGGTCGAATCGACGTTCACCGCCAAGGCGTCGCGCAGATCGGGATTAAAATCCGTCAGGCCAGAGCTATTAATAATGAGGTCGAGATT
>OCTA010005051.1_pt1 | contig 11464 bp, 6 predicted proteins | sample 1538991 | NCBI WGS metagenome assembly OCTA01 (sample SAMEA3539302, study PRJEB22396) | soil metagenome | biome: tundra; feature: field; material: soil | place: USA | collected 2010-05 | depth 0.15 m | reverse complement strand
GAGGCGGTGCGGATTGTGGCGCAGAAGTGCGGCATTCCGCTGCCCAAGCGGGAGTTTTCGTCGCCCGAAGAAGCCGCCGAAGCGCGGCTGCGAGCGCGGCTCCTGGAGCTTCACGAGACCGCAACCGCATGGTTCGAGGAGCAGTTTCGCAGCCCCGAAGGCGCAATCGCCCGCGAATACCTGGCCGGCCGCGGACTGACTCCCGAAGGGATCAAGGCTTTTCGCATCGGTTACGCCCCCGACAGCTTCAACGCCCTGCGCGACCGGCTCAGCGGGATGGCCGACAATGAGACCCTGCGGGCCAGTGGCCTGTTCAGCTCAAAGGAGCAGGGCGACGGCAGCCTGGGGCCCCTCTACGACCGCTTCCGCAAGCGTGTGATGTTTCCCATCGCCAACGAGAGCGGCCGGGTGATCGCCTTCACCGCGCGCACACTGGAGACGGGCGAGAAGGCGGGCGCCAAGTACATCAATTCCCCGGAGACGCCGCTCTACTCGAAGGGGTCTGTTCTCTTCAACATGGACAAGGCGCGCACCGCGATTCGTCAGCTTGAGTTTGCCCTGCTGGTCGAGGGCCAGATGGACTGCATCTCGGTCTTTCTGCGCGGCATTCAAAACGTGATCGCCACCAGCGGAACGGCCTTTACCGAACAGCAGGTGGCCCTGCTGCGCCGCCACACATCGCAGGTGGTGGTAAACTTCGATCCCGACGCCGCCGGCAGCAATGCCGCCGAGAAGTCCATCGCCCTGCTCACCGAGGAGGGCTTCACCATTAAGATCGTCACCCTCGACGACGGCCTGGACCCCGACCGCTATATCCGCGAGCGCGGCGTGGAAGCCTATACGGCGGCGTTGCGCGGCGCACGCAGGCAGGCCGACTATCTGATCGAGCGCGCAAGGCAGATGTTCCCCGGCGCCAGCGCGGAGCAGAAGGTAAAGGCCATGAACTACCTGCTGCCGCACATTCGCAGGATGCCGGAGAAGCTGGCGCGCGACCAGTTTGCCGGCGACGCCGCTCAAAAACTGGGCATCGACTCCGTCGTCCTGCAGGTAAAGGCCATGAACTACTTGCTGCCGCACATCCGCAGGATGCCGGAGAAGCTGGCGCGCGACCAGTTTGCAGGCGACGCCGCGCAAAAACTGGGCATCGATTCCGTCGTCCTGCGCGAAGAACTGCGCCAGGCCGCGCTCCGGCGGCGCGACCATATCGAGGTGCGGGCCGCCACGCTCACCGAAGTAGAACGGGTGCTGCTGCGGGCGCTGGCCATCATCGACCCCGAGGACGAGCAAGCACGGCGGCTGGCGGCCGAGGCGCTGGCCCAGCAACCGGCGTGGTTTGAGCACCTGGGCACCTTTCAGGCCATGCAATCGCTCATTGCACGCCAGGCCAACGACCCGATCAACGCGGTCGAGGACCCGGGGCAGCGGGCTTTGCTGGCTGAGGCGCTGCTGGCCGAGACCAAGCCGCCCTCTGAGAGCGAGGTTCTGAGCGCCATCCAGGAGATCCAGGAGCGGGCCATTGAGAACCGCCAGCGCGACCTGCGCGCCTTGATCGCCGAAGCCGAACGCCGCGGCGACTTTACCGAGCTTGCCCTGATGACCCAGCAGAAGCTGGAACTGGACCGGGCGCTGCGACAGTTGCACAACCAGAAGCCGCCGGAACGATAAACATTTTCGGACCGTTTTGGAGCAAGGCCGGAAAACGGCAGTTATTTCGGAACGCTGGCTGGAAGCGATTTCACCGCATATTCGACCCCTCCGTGGATGCCGTCTTGATCGCCGCCGGCGCGTGCAGGTACCGGCTGGCAAAGTCGAGGAACGTCGGCCAGTTCGGGCCCGGCGTGTGTCCGCCGGAGTGTTGGCGGAAGCCCAAATCCCCATCGACCAGCCCCGTCTCGATGGGCGGGAACGCCGTGGTTCCAAGGTCCTGTTTGCCCAGCAGCCGGTAAACCGGGCCGGCAGCGGATTCCGCCAGGAACATCCCCCGAGCGTCGGCCCATCCGTCCCCCACACTCGCGCCAGCGCCGATAAATACCGGGCGCGGCGCGCATAAGGCGATCAGCTCGTGGCTATCCACCGGCATATCGCCGGGAGTGAGCGGGCCTGCATACTTGAGGAAGTTGCCAGCCATCCAGTGGTATTCGCCCGCTGCCGCCAGGTTCTCTGTCAACTCGCCGAAGACGTGCCGGTAGAGCTTGGCGCCGCCGGTGCCGGAGGAGCTGATGTAGGCAACCGCGAAACGCGAATCGTATGCCATGGTCACCAGAGCCGTCTTTCCAAAGCGCGAGTGTCCCTCAATGCCCACTTGTTTCGCATCGACGGCTTTGTCGGTCTCAAAATAATCCACAGCCCGGCTGGCGCCCCAGGCCCAGGCGCGCAGCGTGCCCCAATCGTCCAGCTTGCGCGGTTGGCCCTTGTTCACAAGTCCGATGATGCCCTCGGTCAGCCCGGCGCCGTTGTCGGCCTGGTAGCTGGTGGGGCTCAGAATCGCATAGCCCCAACCCTTGGCCAGCACTTGCTGCTGCCACGTCGGGCCCTCGTTTCCGGGTCCTCCGGGCATCATCTCGGGAATGCTCTTGGCGATGGCCGCCATGAACTCGTTGCTGAAGGCCAGCTCCATGATGACCGGGACCGGACCGGCGGCAAGTGCCGGGGTGGTCAGGGTGAGGTCGATGTTGACCGCAATCCGCGGCCAGGCCGAGTTGTCCACATGCCCCGTCAGCCTCTTGATCACGACCGGGACATCGCCGATCTTTTCTGCCGTGGTGCCGACCACCTCCCATGTCACCCTGGGCAAGTTGGCAGGGACGCGGCCCAGTATCTCGCGATCGAAGTCCTCCGCGATCTCCGGACGGCGCTTCATCCACCAGACCTTGGCCGAGGTCACGCGCTTGCCGTTCTTGAGCAGCAAAGGGTCGGGCAGGCTGGGGTAAACGTTGGCCTTCGACTCGTCGTAATTGACCGCGTAAGGCGATTTGGGATCATGGCTGGCCCCTGGCCGGAGTTCCTTGATGCCGAGCAGGTCCATGAGCCGCTGGTGATCCTTCTCAGAGGCCGCCCGGATCGCCAATTGCTCGGGCGTGGGCGCAAACCGGGGCGGAGGCGCGGGTGGTGGAGGAGTGGCAGACGCCGCCTGCGCCGCCAGCCGGCACAAGGCAGGGCAAACAAGAAGAACCAGCGCCATCGCCACAAACCCGCAATGCGCAATCGACCGCAATTCGGACATGGGAAACCTCACTTTCACAACGCCTCCCGACGGGGAAACCGAAGCGGCCCCAAGAATATCGATCTGTCTTAACTTGAGCAAGGTTCGACTTGAGCAAGGTTCGACTTGAGCAAGGTTCAATTTGAGCAAGGTTCGACTTGAGCAAGGTTCAATTTGAGCAAGGCAATGCGCTCGCTTCGATGCGTCGATGCTTCCCTCCAGTCCAGGCGGAATGCGGAGCTCTTGGTCCCAATCTCCAAACGAAAGTACTCAAGTCCGGCGGGCTTGCGCCGATGAGATGAGCGAACCACCTGAGAAAGGGCTTCCCGCATGCATTGGCTACGCTGTCTCCCCGTTGCTCGCAAATTCCTCTACGCCTTCGGCATCGTTTGCGGTCTCTGCATCGCGCTGGGGGCTTACACGTTCATCACTTTTCATGACATCGCGGCGAAGAGCCAGAACGTGAGCTCGAAGAGCTTTCCCTCCGTGGTCCAACTGGGGGAAATTCGCGGGGCAATCGCCTCCGTGCGACGGGCGGACCTCGGCCTGCTGCTATGCACCGAAGCCGCGTGCTCGGCCACCTACACTGCGAAGCGCCAGAAAGCCTTTGCCGACTATCAGACGGGCGTCAAAGCGTACGAACTCCTGATCAGCCAACCCGAAGAGCGCGAACTCTACCAGAAGTTCACGGCCTCCTTTGCGCAGTACCAGGAAGCCAGCAATCGCTGCGCCACATTGCTGGCGGCCGGGAAAGCCGGCGATGCGTTGGATATTCTCGTGTCGCCATCCGTGATCACATTAGTCGACGTTAGCCAGCAGGGGGCGGATGAAGACCTCCAACTCAACATTCAGGCCGGGACGGAACAGACCGGAGCCGCCACCAGTGCGAGCGTTCACGCCACTTGGATCAACGCCGGAGTCACCCTCCTGATCGTCCTCCTTTGCGCACTTATCGGCGCGTTGCTCACGAATGTGATCGCACCGCGCCTGATCAGAGTCCTGGCCGGCCTGGAAAGTTTGGCCGCCAAGGATCTGACGGTATACGTCAAGGCGACCGGAACCGACGAGATCGGCCGTGTTGCCAATGCGTTTGACGCCAGCGTAGCCTCCATCCGCGAAGTTCTGCAGGCGGTGGCCCAAGGCGCGGATACGCTCTCCGCCGCCACCACTGAGATCAGCACTCGCGCGGTCCAACAAGCCGGCAACGCCCACACCCAGTCCAGCAAGACCAACCAGATTGCCGCCGCGGCCCAGGAGATGACCGCGACCATCGGTGAGATCAGCCACAATGCCGAGAGCGCAGCCAGCGCCAGTCGCGTGTCGGCTGAAACCGCCGATCAGGGCGGCGCCGTCATGCAGGCCGCGACTGTCACCATGGAAAAGATCGCCGCCGCCACCAGCTCAGTCTCAGAGAAAATGACATCGCTTGCCCACCGCTCCGAGGAGATCGGCAAGGTCGTCAACGTCATTCAGGAGATCAGCGAGCAAACCAACCTGCTGGCCCTCAATGCCGCCATTGAAGCCGCCCGCGCTGGAGAGCACGGCCGCGGCTTTGCCGTCGTCGCCGGCGAGGTCCGCCGTCTGGCTGAGCGCACCAAGGGCGCCACGGAAGAGATCGCCGGCACCATCCGCAGCATCCAGGATGAGACCCGCCAAACCCTCCAGGTGATGCACGACAGCCGCGCCGCCGTCGAATCCGGCATGGGTGAAACCGCCCACGCACGCAGGAGCCTTGAGGCCATCATCGACTCGTCCAAACAGGTCGAGCACCAGATTCATCTCATCGCCACAGCCGCCACGCAGCAGACCTCCGCCTCCGGCGAAATCTCCGAATCTGCATGCCAAATCTCCCAGCTTTCCATTGAGAGCGCGCAAGGCGCCGAAGAAGCCGTCGAAGCCCTCAAAAACCTCGCCTCGCTGGCTGCCGACCTGGATGGCATGATCCGCCAGTTCCGCCTGGAGGGAGGAGAGCAGTCCGGCAGGACACTCCGCAGCCAGGGCCAGCCGGCGGTCCAGCAAACCTTGAGGCCCGCGCACCTATAACCCTTTTTGAAATCCTTCAGGAGTCTCGCAATGAACAACACAATTCGATCAAGTGTGGTGCTGGCCGTGGTTGCCTCGTTAGCCTGCGTCGTGGGCTTCGCCCAGTCCTCCGGGGAAGCGATCTACAACCAGAAGTGCCTGAACTGTCATGGCCCCGACGGCTTGGCCAACTCGGGGATGGGCAAAGCAATGAAGGTTAAGCCGGTGAACGATCCTGGGGTCAAGAAGTTCTCTGAGGCGGAGATGATTGACCTCGCCCGGAACGGCATGGGCAAGATGCAGCCCTACAAAGACGAGCTGAGCAGCGCGCAAATCAAGGCCTCAGTTGACTACTTTCGCACGTTCATCAAGTAAGGAATGATTGCACGCGTCAAGCTTGCCGGAAGTTGCAAGTGGGAGATTCTTCCCGTCAACCCCGCTGCAAAGACGGCGCCAGCCCGGACCACATATCTGCAACCCCAGTGACCGTCAACCCACCAGAGTCGCGGTGCGTGCGAATGCATACGCGGCGATGACCTAAGGAGACTCTGCGCAAGTCTGGCATTGTGTCAAGGCACGACTTTAGTCGTGCCGTAAATGCCGCAATATTAACGTGGGCTTTAGCCCCTGAAGGGATGCGGGATTCGCAACAGATACTTGTTCAGAGCCTCCCTAACGGGCGCGGGCGAGAACGACGGTTACGTCGTCCGGTTGCTCCGCGCCGCCAATCCACTCCACCACGGCATCCGTGATGACATCACCGATGCGGGAGAGCGGCTGGTCGCGATGCGCCTGAATCAACGCAATCAGGCGCTCCTCACCGAATTCGCTTGAGTCGTTCTCCGGTTCGGTGACGCCGTCGCTGAATGCGACGAAGAGATCGCCCGGCTGCATCGAAGTCGTGGATTCGTCATAGGTCGCACCATCAAAGAGTCCGGCGACCGTGCCGGAGGTGTCGAGGCGGGAGACCCTGCCATCCACGCTCAGCATAATGGGCGGCAGGTGGCCAGCATTGCAATAAGTTAACTCGCGCGCTGTCGCGTCATAGCAGCCCAGGAACATGGTTGCGTACTTCTCCGGTGGAGTGCAGCGAAAAAGCTGATAGTTCAAGGCGGCCATCAACATGCCCGGAGAAAGTCGCAATTGGGTGGCGCCGTCTCCCCGATAGTTCATGCCACGATCGACGTTGGAGAGTCCTCCAGCTCCCAACGCCGCCGGCATCGATACATTATCCGGCGCCAGCGAATATGCACGGACGAAGGCATGCACAGTCGCCATCAACAGAGCAGCGGAAATCCCCTTTCCACTGATGTCGCCCACCGCCAGCACCAGCCTGTCGCTGCCGAGGGGAATGAAGTCGTAGTAGTCCCCGCTTAGCGAGCGTGCAGGGCGGCAGACGCCGTAGACATCCAATGAAGTAAGTTCCGTGAACTTGTGGGGGAAGAGCAAATCCTGCACTTCATAGGCGAAGTCGAGTTCGCTCTCCATTCGCTGCTTCTGTTTCTGCTCGGCAACGAGCTTGACCAGCGATTCGGTCATGGAGTTGAATGACTGTTCCAACACCGCCATCTGGTCGCGGCCGCGGATCTGGATGCGATGCGTGAGGTCGCCTCGGTTTACATGCTCCGTGGCCCTATAGAGTTCTGCCACAGCGAGTGTCATGCTGCGCGTCAGCCGTATGCCGATAAAAAGCGCCGCCAACTCAACCAGTCCTAAGAGAATTGCGATAACGAGCAGTCCGGACTCCAGGATTTTCGCTTTGTCACCCAGCGAGGCAAACAACGTACTGTAAATCATCGACGGCCGAGTGACGACACCGATCGCACCGTCTTGTGATTGTCCAGTTTCCCAGTCAACTGCTTTGAAAATTGTATAAAAGCCAAATGCCCGATCGAACCGGTTGGAAGGCGGCGGAGCGATCCCGGCCTCCACGCGTTTGAGCGCGGTTCGATCGGCTATTGTCGGCGGTGGGACTTCAAGGTTGCCCCCCCGGCCGGGCGGAATCAAAGTCACCGAGCCCAGACTAGAAGCTGCCGATTGAAGCAGTTCCGGCGTGATGGGAACGCTGGAGATCACGGTAAGCCGCGCGCCGTCCTCGTCGTAGAGCTTGACCGCGCGCAGATACAAGCTGTCCCCATCCATAACGAGACCGCTGAAATCTCCCTTGATCGCGTCCGGCACTCTCGCGGGACGAGCCTTGATGAGCGCACCTCCGGAGGAGAGCATGAAGCCCTCTTTGCCTTGCCATACGGTGACGGTGCGCTGCGGGAAATCCTCGCCCGAAGCGGTGGCGAGTTGCCCGGCAATATGCCTATCCAGTTTTCCGGAGCGGTCCAGAGTACTTAGTTGCGACGCCAAGACATCGTTCGCCGCTTCCAGATGCAGCGACGCCGATTGCAAATTCGACATCGCAACATAAGTGGCAAATTGCCCGGCAAACAGATAGGCGCCCACGCTGACGAGCAACAACAGGAGCAAGATCGGAATGACACCGATGAAGATATAGGTGACGATCAGTCGATGGCGCAGCCGCCACATAAGCTGCCGCCGGGCCCAACCCAAGCTAAGCCATAACGCGCAGAAAGCGAACACAAGCGTAACAAGCGTCGCCCAGCCGCTCAGCGTCGAACTTGACGCAGAACCGGTGATCCAGCGAAGAGCGACGAGGAGCACGCTCAATCCGCCAGACCACAAAGTTGTGCGGCCCCACTTGGTGCGCGGACGGAGGATCCGCATAACGCGAGTCCTGACAGCACTAGACCCCGGAAGCTTGATCATCTTTGCATCCTCCGCTTGTTTCTTTCGGGCGACCCATGACCGGCGTTATCTGGAATTTCATTTGGTTCTCAACCGTTCCACATTATACCCATCGATGGATTCCAGCACAGGTTTCCTCCTTTGGCTCGAGGGGTGCCTGGAACATGGGAACTCGCATCTCAAACACGGTTTCATCCCGCCCTGAAACGGTGGTCTATGGAAACTCTGCGCAAGTCCAAATCCGCATCTGCTTTGAAAGGGCGCGGCTTTAGCCGCGCCGCAAATGGCCCACAAAATGACTGGGCTTTAGCCCCCGAGGGAATACTTCTACACGCAGAACTGTCCCTCGTTGAACTTAATCGGAGATTCCCTACGGTAACTTGCCCGGCGGTGCCAGGGGCGTTGAAGTTACCTGCAAACTCTCATTGTCCATAAGTTCGATCCCCCAGTTGATGCAATCAGGGCTTGGCGCTCCCGGCCCAGTCTTCAGATTTGTCGGCAGCCGGAACCCCCGTCCTCCACCCCGGCCTGCCGCCACTTTTCCTGCCGCTGTCAGCTACGGTTCCGGCAGCGCTTTTGTTCCCGACCCGAAATCTTCACGTACCCCTTGTTCCTCGCCGCCCCGCCCTATGGTAGCCTCCGATTAAGGACCATCGCCGCTTCACCGCCGGACCCTCCGCGGCCAAGATCGATTGCACCCCCTGGAGAGAGATTCTCGCATGAGCGCCGTCAAGTATGACCTGATCGTCATTGGTTCCGGGCCCTCCGGGCAGCGGGCCGCCGTGGCCGCCTCCAAAATGAACAAGCGGGTGGCCGTTGTCGAGGCCCGTTCCGTCGTCGGAGGCGTCTGCGTCAACACCGGCACCATTCCCTCCAAAACCATGCGCGAAGCCGTCCTGCACCTCTCCGGTTACAACTACCGGGCGCTCTATGGCATGAACTACCGGGTCAAGGAAAAGATCACCATGGCCGACCTGGCCTTCCGCGTCCAGGCGGTTATCAAGACCGAGGTGGACGTCACCGAGGCCCAGCTCTCCCGCAACGGCATCGACGTAATTCATGGCATCGCCCACTTCGTCGATCCCCACCAGGTGCTCGTCGTAGGCCCTCAGTCCCAGACCACCCTTGAAGCCGCCCGCATCATTCTGGCCGTGGGCACCCGGCCGGCCGACTCGCCCAAGGTGCCCATCAACGGCCGCACCATCGTCAACAGCGACCAGATTCTCGATTTGCCGGAGCTGCCCCGCTCGTTGATTGTGGTTGGCGGCGGCGTCGTCGGTGTCGAATACACCTGCATGTTCGCCATCCTCGGCGTCCGCGTCACCGTCATTGAAAAGCGCGACCGCCTGCTTGAATTCGCCGACCGCGAGATGATCGAAGCTCTCAGTTACCACCTGCGCGACAGCCGCGTCACCCTCCGGCTGGGCGAAGAGGTGCAGAGCGTCGAACAGTTGCCCGACGGCATTGTGGTTGCAAATCTCGAAAGCAAGAAGAAGGTCTCCGGCGACGCGCTGCTCTATGCCGTGGGCCGTCAGGGCGCCATCGACGACCTCAACCTGGCCGCCGCCGGTATCGAGGCCGACAATCGCGGCCGCATCCCCGTCGACGAGAACTACCAGACCAAAGTCGAGCACATCTTTGCCGTCGGCGATGTAGTCGGATTCCCTTCTCTGGCCTCGGTCTCGATGGAGCAGGGACGCATCGCTGCCGCCCGCGCCTTCAACGACTGCGCCACCTCCTCCAACCCCAGCTTCTATCCCTACGGCATCTACACCATCCCCGAGATCAGCTTCATCGGCAAGACCGAAGAGCAGTTGACCGACGAGGATGTGCCCTACGAAGTGGGTTTGGCCTACTATCGCGAAACTGCCCGCGGCCAGATTCGCGGCGACACCACCGGTCGACTCAAGCTCGTCTTCCATCGCGACACCCGCAAGATCCTCGGCGTGCACATCATCGGCGAGGGCGCCGCCGAACTGGTCCACATCGGCCAGGCGGTCATGATCCTGGGCGGCACCATCGACTACTTCATCGATACCGTCTTCAACTACCCCACTCTCGCCGAGTGCTACAAGGCCGCCGCCTTCAACGGCCTCGGCCGTCTGAACCGCTACCAGGCGGGATAATCGAAATGATGCAGTTTACTGAAACGCTTCGGGGTTTGAAAGGACGCGGCTTGATCACTGTAGAAGAACACTGGGTTCGTGTCAGGGCACGACTTCAGTCGTGCCGCAAATAACGGCGAAATAAGCACGGGCTTTAGCCCCTGAGGTATGCTTTTTGGGGATTTGGTTTCGATGAATAGCCTTTGCCATACAACGAGTGCACCATCGCCCCAATCCCCAAGGAGGGCGCAATGACCACCGCCATCGGCGTCGTAATGACCGAACACATCGTAGCCGGAAGGCTCCAGGACCAGCGCCTCGCCGGCAAGCTCCTCCGCTATCCTGAAAGCGCAGACGAGCTTGACGCGCTCTCAGCCATCCCCGGCAGCGAGCTGGTCGAACTGCTGGCCACGCAGATCGCCGCCCTGGCCGCCAACGAGGCCGTCCCTGTGGACGCCATCGGCGTCGCCGTTCCCGGCATCATCCGCTCCGGCGTGGTCGAGGACTCGCCCAACCTCTCCCAGATCAAAGGAATGCGCCTTGCCAACGATCTGACCAAAGTCCTCTCCGCCCGCGGCATCATGGCCCCCGTCCATGTGGCCAACGCCGCCGACGCCATCGCCGCCGGCGTCGCCGCCACCCGAGGCCAGCTCAACAAGCTCACCCGCGTCTGGACCATCGGCAACGGCATCGGCTATGGCCGCTGGCCGTATATCGACGGCGTTTGGGAAGGCGGTCACGTCACCGTCTCCCTCGACCCCAAGGAACGCTTCTGCGGATGCGGCGGCATCGGCCACCTTGAAGGCATCATGGGCTACCGCGCCATGCGCCTGCGCTTCCTCGACCTTGAACCGGAAGAAGTCTTTGCCCTGGCCAAGCAGGGCGACGCCCGCTGCCGCGAGTTTGTCGATCTCTGGCATCGCGCTCTGGCCGCCGCCACGGCCTCTTTCATCCACCTCGCCGGCCCCGGACGCTTTTACTTCACCGGCCACAACGTAGGCTTCCTTGAGCTGCCCGTGCTGCGCGCCCACCTCGAATCCATGGTCAAGATGAGCACCTTGCAAGGCTTCTCGCTTGAAATCCTCCCGCCCGACGACGAAACCGCCCTCCTCGGCGCCGGGGTGAGCGCGCTGCGCGCATTGGCGCAGTGAGGATGAGAGTGCTTTCTCGAATATGCGCAGCATATGTTGCCGCTTTGAATGGGTACGGCTTTACTGTGTGCGGCCAGAACAGTTTTGAAAGGGCACGACTTCAGTCGTGCCGTAAGTGCCGCAAAATCAATAGGGCTTTAGCCCCTGAGGGAAGCTTTTCGCCGGGTGCCCCACCCGCGCCGCGTCGTTGTTCTTGCGGCTAGGGTGGGATTCGCTGTAGCTTTTCA
>OCTA010005050.1_pt1 | contig 11467 bp, 14 predicted proteins | sample 1538991 | NCBI WGS metagenome assembly OCTA01 (sample SAMEA3539302, study PRJEB22396) | soil metagenome | biome: tundra; feature: field; material: soil | place: USA | collected 2010-05 | depth 0.15 m | reverse complement strand
CGGTCGGGATCCGGAGGGTCTTGAGATGCAACGTCCTTGGCCAGGTGTGAGCCGAAATCGAGCGCACCTACGGCCTAACCGTCGTCGAAGGCCGTGAGGGTAAAGGGATGCCCGGGTTGAGCAGAGCGGAACTGGAGCGCACCACACGAGAGCGGTGGGCAGAACCCCCTACGGATCACCCTCGCCCGCATCGTACGTGAGGCATCGGTCGCCTCAAAAGACGAAGCAGAGTTCGTCCGGCGCCTTCGGGGGAGCGGGGCGCTCGTGGGCCCCGCTTCCTGCCAACATTCCGCCAACCGACTTTGGGGTGCAGGAGGCCGCAGGCGCTGCACTCGGCCATCGGGATGCAGCGAAAGCCCAGGTGAGCGGTCCTCAGCGGTGATTGAGCCACCCTCTCAAGGTGGAGACACGGGTTCGAACCCCGTTGGGACTACCAGTTTGAGTTCGTCGACGAAGTCGTGGATCGCCGCAGTGCTTCCGAGCTTGCCTGTCGGAGTCAGTCGATAGATCCCTTGGCGACGATCCACTGACAGGTCTGCCCGGTGACCTCCGCGATGAGATCGAAATCTGCGTCGTAGTGGAGAAGCGTCAGTCCGTGCTCCTCAGCAGCGGCGGCGATCAAGAGGTCCGGTACCTTTCGGCCCCGCAGGCGCTTTGCCGACAGAAGTCGTTGAGTCTGGCGAGCCCGCGCGACATGTGTCTCTGACGTTTCCACGAGTGTCAGTACTTGGAGCGCACCGATCAGCTGATCCCACTCCGCGTCGTTGCGGGCCGAGAATCCCACCTCAAGGTCGGAAATACCGGCCCGGGCCGCCGAACCAGCTTGAACGAATGACTCGAGCGCGGAACGCACGGGTGGGGAGCCGACGCGGGTGAGGACGCTCGTGTCGACAAGATGGGTCAGCGCCACGCGTCATCTCGATCGGAGAGAGGCATGCTGGCGAGCACGTCCATCGAGTCGCTGACAACCTCTGATCGATCGGAGCTCACCAGACGAAGCGCCTCGTTCACCGTGGCCTTGATCGTGGTCGTGCCCAGCTGCGATCGGGCAGCATCAAGGGCGTCTTCGTCGATGTCCACAAGCCTCTTGGTCATACGAAGAGTATATATTATTGTGGCAACGATATATACATCCATCAGTGACAAGACGGTCGATGTGTCGGCCAAAACCCAACATTTCACCCAACAACTTCGTTCCAGTGTGTCGCATGAAGCGTCAGTGGGTGCCATCGGCCATCGCAGGCGACCGCCTTGAGGTGCAGGAATGCGACGCCGCGGGACGTGCCGGGGCTCAATGCGATGATTCGTTCCACTCTCCTAGGGTGGTGACCGAGGTGCATGTGTCGGTCGGCAACCAGGTCGTGGTCGACTAGTCCCTGGCACGGGTCGATCCCGCCTCCGAGCAAGTCCAAGTCATACCCGACGCTGGGGAGGAACAGCAATGAGAAGCCCACAACGCACGACGCTCCGGGGCTTGCCCGAGCGCGTCCAGATCTACGAGGTCGGCCCGCGCGACGGCCTGCAGAACGAAGCACAGATTCTGAGCGTGGAGGCGAAGGCGGAGTTCGTGCGCCGCCTGGTGGCGGCTGGGCTGAGTGCTGTCGAACTGACCAGCTTCGTCCCCGCCAAGTGGGTACCCCAGCTGGCCGACGCCGAGGAGTTGGTAGCCCAGCTCGGACCACTTCCTGGTCGACACCCGGTTCTCGTGCCCAACGAACGGGGCCTCGAGCGCGCTCTTGCCTGCGGCGTGAAAGAGATCGCAGTGTTCGCCAGCGCTACCGAGAGCTTCGCCCAGCGCAACCTGAACCGCACCCTGTCCGAGTCGCTGGAGCTCTTCGCACCGGTGGTTAGCCGGGCTGTCGAGGCCGGGCTCCCGGTTCGAGGGTATGTCTCGATGTGCTTCGGTGATCCCTGGGAGGGAGCCGTCCCGGTCGCACAGGTCGCAGCCGTGGCCACCGAGCTGGCCGGCATGGGATGTGGCGAACTGTCGCTCGGCGACACCATCGGCGTAGCGACGCCCGGCCAGGTCGTCGAGCTGCTGGCCAAGCTCAACGATCGAGGTCTCGGGCCCGACCGACTTGCCGTGCATTTCCACGATACCTACGGCCAAGCCCTTGCCAACACGCTGGTCGCCCTCCAACACGGGGTGACCACGGTGGACTCTTCGGCCGGGGGGCTCGGCGGGTGCCCCTACGCCGGCAGTGCGACCGGCAACCTGGCCACCGAAGACCTGGTGTGGCAGTTGCGCGGTCTGGGCGTCGACACCGGTGTCGACCTCGAAGCACTCTGCCGTACAAGTCTGTGGATGGCCGGACTGCTCGGTCGGCCGAGTCCATCGCGTACCGTTACGGCACTGGCCCCGACTCTCCAGTGACTGTGCTGTGTGCCTGTGTGTGACAGTGTGCGATCCCATGCCCTGATTCGAGGAGAACCCTGATGCTCGATACCAGACTCAGCGAAGAACAGGAACACTTGCGCAAGACCGTCGAGGATTTCGCCCGCAAGGTCGTTGCCCCGGTCGCTACCCACCACGACTCGACGGCTACCTTCCCCTACGACGTGGTTCGCCAGATGGGTGAGATGGGACTGTTCGGTCTCCCGTTTCCTGAGGAGTACGAGGGAATGGGTGGTGACTACTTCGCGCTGTGCCTGGCGATCGAGGAGCTTGCCCGGGTCGACCAGAGTGTGGCGATAACCCTCGAGGCAGGGTGCTCCCTCGGTGCGATGCCGGTCTACCGTTTCGGAACCGAGGCCCAGAAGCAGCACTGGCTCCCGCTGCTGTGCTCGGGTCAGGCGCTCGGTGCCTTCGGGTTGACAGAGGCTGGTGCGGGCAGCGATGCGGGCGGCACGCGGACCACGGCGAGGCTCGAGGACGGGCAGTGGATCATCAACGGCTCCAAGGCCTTCATCACCAACTCCGGCACGGATATCACCAAACTTGTAACAGTGGCCGCAGTAACCGGTGAGGGCCCTGACGGCAAGCAGGAGATCAGCTCGATTCTCGTGGAAGTTCCGACACCGGGGTTCACGGCCGATCCTCCCTACGACAAGGTCGGTTGGCATGCGTCCGACACCCACCCGCTGTCTTTCAACGACCTTCGGGTGCCAGAGGAGAACCTTCTCGGCGAACGCGGGCGGGGGTATGCCAATTTCCTCCGCATCCTCGACGAGGGCCGGATCGCGATCTCGGCCCTTGCCGTCGGTGCGGCCCAGGGCTGTGTGGACGAGAGCCTCAAGTACGCCAAGGAGCGCGAGGCGTTCGGCCGGCCCATCGGGCGCAATCAGGCCATCTCGTTCAAGATCGCCGAGATGGAGGCACGGACGTACGTGGCGCGGTGTGCCTACTACGATGCCGCCGCCAGGATGCTCACCGGCCGGCCGTTCAAGAAGGAGGCGGCCATAGCCAAGCTGGTCTCGTCCAACGCAGCCATGGACAACGCGCGGGACGCGACACAGATCCACGGGGGCTACGGGTTCATGAACGAGTGCCCCGCCGCCCGGCACTACCGTGACTCGGAGGTCCTCGAAATCGGAGAGGGAACCAGTGAGGTGCAAAAGATGCTGATCGCCAGATTGTTGGGGCTGTAGATGGACAAAGTCGTGGGCACCGCCGCCGAAGCGGTGCAAGATATCCTCAATGGAGCGTCGCTCGCAGTGGGAGGTTTCGGGTTGTGCGGTATCCCGACCGCGTTGATCGAGGCATTGCTCGTCAGCGGTGTCAGGGACCTCGAGACGGTGAGCAACAACTGCGGAGTCGACGAGTGGGGTCTGGGGATGCTGCTGTCCGCCAAGCGCATCCGCCGGACCACGGGTTCGTACGTCGGCGAGAACAAAGAGTTCGAGCGACAGTTCCTCTCCGGAGAGTTGGAGGTGGAGCTGGTCCCACAGGGAACACTGGCCGAGCGGCTGAGGGCGGGAGGCGCGGGCATCCCTGCCTTCTACACGCCGGCCGGGGTGGGTACCCAGGTGGCCGAGGGCGGGTTGCCCTGGCGCTACGACGGTGCCGGCGGCATCGGACTCGCCTCGCCACCCAAAGAGCTTCGTGAGTTCGATGGCCGGCCTTACGTCCTCGAGCGGGGGATAAGGACCGACTTCGCCCTGGTCCACGCCCGCTTCGGTGATCGTCACGGCAACCTGATCTACGAGAAGAGCGCACAGAACTTCAACCCGCTGTGCGCGGCCGCCGGACGGGTGACCATAGCTGAGGTCGAGGAACTGGTCGACCCGGGTGGGCTGGACCCGATGCAAGTGCACACGCCTGGGATCTTCGTCCAGCGGGTGGTGCACGCGCCCGGTATCGAAAAGCGGATCGAGAAGAGGACGGTGGCGCGGTGATCGGCTTGACACGCGACGAACTGGCGGCGCGAGTCGCGGCCGAGCTGGCCGATGGGCAGTACGTCAACCTAGGTATCGGATTGCCGACACTGGTGCCCAACTTCGTGCCCGACGGGCTGCACATCGTGCTGCACGCCGAGAACGGGATTCTCGGTGTGGGACCCTACCCGGCGGAGGAGGCCATCGACCCGGACCTGATCAACGCAGGCAAGGAGACCGTGACGGTCGTGCCCGGCGCGTCGTATTTCGACTCGGCTGCGTCGTTCTCGATGATCCGCGGTGGCCACGTAGACGTCGCCGTCCTCGGGGCCATGCAGGTGTCGGCCACCGGCGACCTGGCCAACTGGATGATTCCCGGGAAGATGGTGAAGGGAATGGGCGGAGCAATGGACCTCGTACATGGGGCGAAGCGGGTGATCGTGATGATGGAGCACACCTCCAGGGATGGGGGGTACAAGATCGTGCGCGAGTGCACCCTGCCCCTGACCGGTCAGGCATGTGTCCAGCGGATCATCACCGACCTTGCAGTGATCGACGTGGAACCCGAGGGTCTCCTGCTGCGCGAGATCGCGCCTGGCGTCACGCTGGACGACGTGCGCGCCGCCACCGAACCTCAGCTCATCGTCGCCCTGATCTGAGAAACGCATGTGGTACGCCGGCAAGGGTGCCCAGCGGGATGTTGTGGCCAGGTTGGTTGGTCACCGATGGGGCGCCCTCGGTGTCGAGTGCGGTCTGGCGGATCGCCGAAAGTGCCTCATCGATGTGATCGCGGGTGTCCCAAAATGGCACATCCGCGCTCATAACTCTTCTCTTAAAACGGCTCATCCGGGAATTGGGCGGGTTTGAGAGTAGAGGTCGAGGCCACCGCAATGGAAGTAGATGGCGGTCTTGAAGTTCTCCCGGTTGCAGTAGCCGCGGGCCGACACTCTCATGATCACTCCAGAGAATGAGACCCTCCGCGCCGGCGTTGGTGATGCGGTGGGCAAAGAAGGCGAGCAGCCCTGCAAGATGACGCTTGAGCGTGCGTGCGGCTTCGACGACCGGCTTCAGGCGCGAGTGCGGCTCCCATGTCGGCGGCCACACCCATCGCGAGCATTTGAAACAGGACAAGCGCGCCGGTTGAGCGATTGTTTCGAAGAAACTTCCGGAGACCCCGAAAATCAATTCATCGGGCTATCCAGGAAGCTCCCGCTAGTAGCGTCACCTTGACCCAAGCTCCCGAGCTAGCCGCCTAGCGGCACCTTGCTGCTTCACCGGCACCTGGGATTGGCATTTGGGTGGTCTGAGGTCAGGGGCCCGTCGTCGTGGTTGTCGAGCCGGCGGTGATGGGAGATCCATCAGCGTTCTGCCCACAGTAGGCATCGACTGCGGTGCCGTCCGCCATGATCGCTGCAGTCGCGAAGGCGCTGGCATTCCCGGTGGCGATGGCATTATTGGCGGCAATGGCGAGCGGTCCGGCACTGGCGACGATCGCTGACGGTGCCTTCGCCTGGAAGTCGCTGATGGTGCTCTGGTTGGCCTTGAAGATGGCGATCAGATCGGACGGCTGCTGGGCTACGGATGTCGCCTTGTCGAGAATGGCATTGTCATTGCAGAACGCTGTCTTGTCGCCGGCACCCGCGGCTTGGCCGACCTGGGCGCTGAAGTAGGCAGTACCGTTCTTGACCGAGGTCACGGTCACGTGAACCGGTAACGTCGTCGTCGACCCCTGAGCTGTCAGCGTGCAGTCAATGGCTGCGCCAACCTTGGCCTCGAGCCCTCCCGGGCAGCTGATCTTCGGCGTCGGTTGGCTGGTTTCGGTGGCCAACTGACTGGCCACCTGGGACTCCAAGTCGCTCTGGGAAACCTCGTTCTTGCCGATTGAGACGTGGGCGCTGCAGGCGCTAAAGACCGCCGCACAGACAAGTCCGGCGGCGAGAACACGAACTGGCCGAGAGAATTTCATTTTGTATTCATATCTCGGATCCACGAAGATCGCCAGCATCGGCTCGTCACGGGCCGAGGAGCTCGAGGTCCCGATTGCTGGTCCGTCCGACGCCACGGCGGTGCGGCCCCTCGTGCCCTTTGTGCCCTGGCCAATCATGCCGATCCATGGCCATGAGGAAGGGCGGGCTCAACCGGTCAGCGCAAGAAGCTCGGCAAGCTTCTCCAATGGCTTCATGAATCCTAGGATCTCCCGGGGACGGTTGTTGAGGCTTCTTGCGATCCGAGCAAGATCCTCAGCGGAGTGGACGGAAAGGTCCGTTCCCTTCGGCATGTACTGGCGCAAGAGCCCATTCGTATTCTCGTTGGATCCGCGCTGCCAAGGACTGTGAGGATCGCAGAAGTAGACCTGCACGCCGGTGTCGACGGTGAACTGGCGGTGCTGATTGAGCTCGCTTCCCTGGTCCCAAGTGATTGAGCGCACGAGTTCCGCGGGGAGGTCGGCGATGGCGACCTTCATTGCTTCATTCACGCCTGCCGCAGTTTTGCCATCGGGAAGGTGCAAGAGCAGCGCGAAACGGGTACTCCGCTCGACGAGCGTTCCGACGGCCGAGCGGTTCTTGGCCCCCATAATGAGGTCTCCTTCCCAGTGTCCAGGCACAGCCCTGTCGGCAGCTTCGGCTGGGCGCTCGGAGATCATGACCATGCCGCCTATCCGCGTGGGCGACTCAAACCGAGTGTGATGCTGGCGGTGCGCTCGGCCGGACCGCAAGCAACGGGTGAGTTCCCTGCGCAGCTCGCCCCGGCCTTGGACAAAGAGGGATTGATAGATCGTCTCGTGGCTCACCCACATCATCGGATCGTCTGGGAACTCGACACGCAAGCGACGAGCAATCTCTTCGGGAGACCACCACTCCTCCAGCCACTCGGTCACCTTGTCGAGCAATAGGCCGCAGCACAGCTTCGAGGCCTTGGGACGCCGCGCCCGGTGCCCAGCCCGCCGGTGAGCCACTGTCGCGCAATAGTCGGCGCGCCCGGCTCTACCGCCGACTTCTCGAGACACGGTCGAGGCCGCTCGGCTGATCAACTGGGCGATCGCCGAGAATGTCTCGCCTCGTTCGATGCCGACCCGGATCTCCTCTCTCTCCGCCATCGAAAGTCGGGCTGGCGACGGATCCCACTCTTTGGGCGCACGGAGGCGGATTGCCTGGCGAATTAGGACGTTGCCGACCGCAGACTTCGAGCAACCGAGGAGGCGCGCCACCTCTCGTGAAGTGCGGCCATCCTCGGATAACCGAACTGCCTCTGACTCCAACTCCAGGGACATCTTCGTCATATGGATCCTCCTCGATGGGCTTCGCCAACAATGGTTGGCTCACCGAGTTATTGCAGTGATCCCTTGAGCCCGCCAAGTCCCCGGTTTTGGCCACCGGAAGTCCCCGCTGATGGCCACCGGAAGTCCCCGCTGATGGCCACCGGAAGTCCCCGCCCCTCGCTGAAGCGTCCACGTGAGGGTCCCTTCGACCGGTCACGGCGGCGGCGAAGGTCTTGTCGAAGTTGGTCTCTCGCGGACTCGTCACGGAATCGACCGGGATGATGCCGGACAGCGGCCGGGTCACTAAGGAGGTTGTCACCACGAGGGTCGGGGTGTCGGACGCTGTCGACCGAGGAGAAGTCCGGGACTATTTTGACCTCATGTCCATCGGGACGGATCGCTCACTCTTGGTGGAAACGGGTCTGGCCTGCTTGATCGGAAGGTACTCTCCCTCTCAACCCGACCATTGCGTCGACTCGATTGTGAGGACCCTCGGGTACTTCGGCCACGCCGCTGATGGCCCGAAGTTGCCCGGGGCAAGGGCGGAGACCGAGGAGTACCGGATGCGAAGACAACGACCGCTCATGAAGCACATCGCCATGTTCGGCGGCTGACCTGTCGTGTTCGAGGGCCCGGACCCAGCGTTGGAGCCACAAACACCAGTTCGACTCCAAGGAGGCGCTGCTTCCGTGGCCGGTGCTGCGTGAGGCGTGCTACGACCATGTCGTGGATGCGATCCGCCGCGTCAAGCCAACGAGACGCGTTCTTGGGCGACGTGAATGTCTCTGCCCGGGTTCGACCCGGCCTGCAGCCGTTCCAGCGGCACCTCTTGCGTGCTCTGATCGACGGGTCCACTGCAGCCGGGTCGATATATTCGACGAGATGGTGACGATGACGGAGCAGTGGCCTGACCGCGCCGATGAGAGTCGTCCCGATCCTCCCGAGGTAGATCGACGGGTTCGGGCGGCGGTGGTCACCGCCGTGGCGGCGGGCATCCCGTTCCACCACGAGCACGTGTCTCGAGCATTGGGCGCCGACATGTTCGCACCCGTTGGGGAGACGAAGATCGCTGCGGCACTCATCGACAGCTACCCGTACAACCTGATCAGCGTTGAGCTTGCCTCTTCAGCGCGAGCCGGCTTCGACCCGGTTTAGAGGCAGTTTTCAACGGGCCGGCACGACGCCGAGCCCGACCATCAACAAGGGGAGCACCACCATGACTGATGTCGTCTCTGCAGCAGAACGGGGGAAGCCCCAAGGAGGGAGGACTGCGATCCGAACACAGGGCCTGTCCAAGCGCTACGGCCCCGTGGACGCGCTCATAAACCTCGATCTCGAAGTGGCCGAGGGCGAAGTGGTCGGCTACCTCGGCCCGAACGGGGCGGGCAAGACGACGACGATCCGCTTGCTGCTCGGGCTGGCCCGCCCCACGGCTGGGCGCGCCGAGATCTTCGGTATCGACTGCCAGCGCCAGCCCGTCGAAGCGCACCGACGAGTGGCCTACGTGCCGGGCGAAGCAAGCTTGTGGCCGTCGCTCACGGGCGCCGAGACGTTGCATCTCCTCGGCCGAGTGCAGGGCCGGGTCGACGCCGGCTACCGCGACGAGCTGATCGAACGCTTCGACCTCGACGCCTCCAAGAAGGTCCGCGCCTATTCCAAGGGCAACCGACAGAAGGTCATCCTCATCGCCGGCCTCATGACGCGCGCCGACCTGCTTCTCCTCGACGAGCCGACGGCCGGTCTCGACCCCTTGATGGAACAGGCCTTCCGCCACTGCATCCACGAGGCCCGCGAGCGCGGGCAAACCGTCTTTCTCTCTTCGCACATCCTGAGTGAGGTCGAGGCGCTGTGCGACCGAGTGGGGATCCTGCGTGAGGGGGCGCTGGTCGAGATGGGGACGATGGCGGAACTGCGTCACCTCTCCGCCCTCACCGTGGAGGCCACTTTCGACGGATCCGTCCCCGATCTCACCGGGGTGGAGGGGGTGAGCTCGATCGAGACCGTCGGGCACGTCGTGCGCTGCCAGGTTCGCGGGTCCGTCGAGCCGCTACTGCAGGCCCTGGCGGCATCAGGGGTCCACGAGCTGCTCAGCCACGAGCCCTCCTTGGAGGAGTTGTTCCTCGCACACTACGGGCGGCGCGCGGAGACCCAAGGCGTCACGGCAGATGCCGGCTGACCCCGCCGTCTCCGCGCCGGCTGCGGCCGGGCGCTTGCCCAGCACAGTGGTGGCGCGCCTGACGGCGAAGAAAGCGGCGCGCTCCGGCGCCTTGTGGGGCTATTTCTTCGGAATATGCGTGGCCTCGTCCGCGCTCACCTACCTGTCGAGCTACAAGACCCGGGCGGCCCGGGAGAACCTGGTCGCGTCCTTCGGATCGAATACCGCGTTGGCCGCCCTCTTCGGACCCGCCCATCAGCTCCAGACGGTCGCCGGTTTCACCGCATACAAGGTCCTGGGGTTCTTGAGCATCGTCGGCGCCGTCTGGGGGCTGTTGGCCGGGACGCGGCTGCTGCGCGGTGAGGAGGATGCCGGGCGCTGGGAGCTCCTCCTCGCCGGTCAGACCACCCGGAGGGGCGCGGCGGCCCAGGCGCTCGCCGGGCTCAGCGCCGGACTCGCAGCCCTCTTTGCGGTCACTGCGCTGGTGACCGTGGTGACCGGGCGATCGTCGAAGGTCCACTTCGCGGTGGGTGAGGCCGTGTTCTTCGCGCTGGCGCTCGTGTGCAGCGCTGCGGTGTTCCTCGCCGTTGGGGCTCTCGCCAGCCAGCTGGCCGCCACCCGCCGCCAGGCGGCGGCCTACGGTGGCTACGCACTCGGCGCCTGCTACGTGCTGCGCATGGTGGCCGATTCCGGCGTCGGCCTCGACTGGCTCCGATGGGCGACGCCGTTCGGATGGGTGGAGCTGCTCCAGCCACTCACCGCGCCCGACTGGCTCCCGCTGCTCCCGACTGCCACGTTCATCGTGGCGCTCTCAGGCGCGACCGTGCACCTGGCCGGGACCCGTGACCTCGGGGCCTCCGTCTTCCCTGATCGATCGAGCGCGCCGATGCGTCCCCGGCTGCTCAATGGGGCGTTGGGGCTTGCCGCCCGGCTCATGCGTCCCACGGTCGTCGCCTGGGGAGCGGCACTCGCCGTCACCGCGTTCATCTTCGGGTTCATCGCCAAGCCGGCCGGCGTCGCCCTGTCCGGCTCCAACAGCATCAACCGGGTGCTCTCCCATCTCGGAGCGCACGGCGCCGGCGCCGATGCCTATCTGGGCATTGCGTTCCTGATGATGTCGATCATGCTTGTCTTCGTCGCTGCCGGGCAAGTGACTGCCTCGCGGGCGGAGGAGGCCGAGGGGCGCCTCGACATCCTTCTCGTGCGGCCGCTGTCACGCTGGTCATGGCTCGGGGGCCGGGTCTTGGAGGCCACCGCGGTTCTCGTGGTTGGCGGCTTGAGCGTCGGCGTATTCGCCTGGCTGGGCGCCGCCAGCGGGCACGCGGGCCTGCCTTTCTCGAGCATCGTCGACGCGGGGCTCAACCTGGCGCCTCCGGCGTTGTTTGTTGTCGGTGTCGGGGCGCTCGTGATCGGGGTGTGGCCCCGGGCCACGTCGATCGCCACCTACGGCCTCATCGTATGGTCGATCCTGGTCACACTGGTCGGTGGGTTTTCGAACAACAACCATTGGCTGCTCGACACTTCTTTGTTCCACCAGATGGCCCCGGCGCCCGCATCCGCCCCGAACTGGACCGCCGGCGGGGTTATGACCGCCATCGGCGCAGCGGCCGCCATGGTCGGTGCGGCCGCGTTCCGGCGCCGTGACCTGGTTGGTGAATGACGGGTATGTCATCCCACTTGCCCATTATGGGAAAGTGGGATACAGTTCAGGACAATGAACGAGGAGACCGGCCCATGAC
>OCTA010005049.1_pt1 | contig 11468 bp, 11 predicted proteins | sample 1538991 | NCBI WGS metagenome assembly OCTA01 (sample SAMEA3539302, study PRJEB22396) | soil metagenome | biome: tundra; feature: field; material: soil | place: USA | collected 2010-05 | depth 0.15 m | reverse complement strand
AGGTTTGGCTCCCCGACATGGATTCGAACCACGATTAACGGCTCCAAAGGCCGCTGTCCTACCATTAGACGATCGGGGAAGTGAACGACAAACTCGCGCTCTTCAGTTTAACAAGGCGCGGCTCGACGTCATTGCAAGGGGGTCACCAGTCGGAGTAGGGCGTGCCGTCCAGCGACGTTTTGTCCGATCCGCTATGCACGTCGAAGATGCCGGGGGAACTGCTGCTCCCTCCAACAGCGGTGTCCTCCATCGTGATGCGCCAGGTTTGGTCGGAGTTCGTCAGCGGATCCTGCGGAATTTGCCGCAAATATCCCTGCGAGACCAGGTCTTGCAGACTCTCGGGCGCTTTCTGCTTGTCCACCGTGTATTCGTCGATCATGGTGCGCAAGGTAAACAGGTTGCTGCGGAGAACGCTCTCCTTTGCCCGCATCACGGACTTTTGGTAAATCGGCAGCGCGATGGCGATGAGAATCGAAATGATGGCCATCACGACCATCAATTCGATGAGCGTGAAGCCGCGTTGCAGCCGCCGCGCCCATCCAACTGTCTGTCTTCTGCTCAAGTTTGCCTTACCATTGCGAATACGGCGTCCCATCGCTTGCCTGGTCAATCGTTGTCGAGAACACATCGAAGACGTTCTGCCCTCCCCATGAACTGGACTCGGGGTCGTCTTGCATGCTGCGCTTGCCCCAATCGGCGTTGCCGGTCATGGGGTCCTTGGGCACACGGCGGAGAAAGCGGATCTTGCCGGTTCCCTGGCCGTTGCCGGTAATGGTATTCGCCATCTTGACTCCTTCAACGAGCGAATCCAGCGTCAGCGGGTAGCAGAAGGAATCCGGATTTGTGCTCGCGATTTTGCCTTGATCGCAGTAGTCCTTGTACTTATCGATCGCGCTCCGCATATCGCGCAAATCCGCCCGCAGTTCCTTCTCACGCTCCCGGCGGACCTGATAGCGCGCCATTGGCACTGCCATGGTGGACAGAATCAGCAGGATGCTGAAGGCGACGATCAGCTCGACTAAAGTCAGGCCGGCCTGCTTGCTTCTCCGCCTGCGCAAGCCGGAACCTTCATGAACGGGCAACATCAACTTCTCAAAACTCCATTTTAGGGCTGGGGCGGCTCAGCCTGCGGCTGTGGCTCGGGCTCCGTTGGCTGGTCGCCCTGCGGCTGGCCTTGGGGAGGCTGCATTCCAGGAACCCTTCTTGGATATCCTTGCGGCGAAATAAAGGGATTGGGCTGCGCCGGAGCCGCCGCGGGAGGCGCCTGGCTTTGCGGTGAGGCGCTGCCCGGCGCTGCCGTATTCGGAGCGGCCGGCGTTTGACCCAAGTCCGGGCTGACGCGCGTTCCATCGGTTGGCGCGAGAGTGGAAGCCGAACCATCGGGCTTGCGCTGTACCCGGACCACACGGTCGGAGCCGGCATAAACCCCCGGCTCGCCCATGCTGCTGAAATCCGGAGCGCGCACGATGTGGGGGATGAGGGCCACCAGGATCTGGTCGTCGGTCTTTTTCTTTGTCTTGCTTCCAAAGACATATCCCAAAACCGGGACGTTGAGCACGCCAGGTATGCCACTAGCCGTATCGCTGTCCTCAACATCGGAGAGCCCACCCAGCAGGCTGACTTCCCCGTCCCTCATGCGCACATCCGCTTCGTTGACACGCTGCGCGATAACCGGCTCATCAATGCCGCCTATCGAAACGTTGTTGGGGTTGCTTGAGATCTCCACCTTGATATGCAGGCTCACATCGTTAGGCCCGTTCACATGCGGCTGCAAATCGATGTTGACTCCGACATCGATCTGCTGGAACTGGGTGGTCGCGTAGGGGATGGAGCCTGGTGTGGCGACGGCTGAGTTCAGCGATCCGGACACATAAGGGATCTTTTGACCGATTTTCAGCGAGGCTTTGCCGTTATCGGTGGCGCGGATTTGGGGCCGTTGCAGGATTCGGGAGGAACTGTCGCTCAGGAGGGCTTCTAGCAGGGCGCCCGGCAAGGTGGTCGAGAAATCGCCGGAGGAAAGGTGACCCAGGCTGGCAATCGGGATGGCCGTGCTCGGGGTGGTTGTCCCCGTAGTGGTGGTGGTGCCGGTAGTGGTGGTGCCGGTGGATGTGGTCGGAAGGGCAATCGACGAGCGCGGAGTGAAGTTCACGGGAACGTTCAGGCCGCCTTGTCCAAGGATGGAGGCGCCCAGTTGGCGGGTTCTGGATTTGTTCACTTCCATTACGAGAATATCGACAACCACCTCGGGTTTGGGCTTGTCCAGATCGTGGATAAGTTTCTCCACAATCGAGATCGTGTCCATGGTGCCGCGCGCCACGATGGCGTTTTGGCTGGCGACCTGGAAGATGCCTGTATTCAGTTTCGCTCCAGTGCGAACGGCATTAAAGATTTCCGTGAACTCGGCTTGCGTGGTCGAATTCTGAATGTAGAACACCTTGACCACCTCGTCCTGGTATTCGGCGCGCTTCGGGTCGCTCTCCTGCGTCACGAAAATGGCGTTGCGGCTGATCGGCTTCCAAAACGTGTGAGTCTCAAGCGCGATGTAGTTCAAGGCCTCTTCGAGAGTCGAGTTGTTCAGGTCGAGGTTAAAATTCTTGCCGGCAACCGTTTCGATCCCTTGCGGATCGAGCAGCACGTTGACGCCGGCGAGTTTGCCGACACTCTCATACAGCACGCGCACCGGCTGATTGTTCATCTTGAGCATGCGGATCTGGTCGTTGATCGGGCGCAAGCGCGGCGGCGCTTCGAGCGAGTTGATGCGCTCCTCCAACTCCTGACGGGCGCGTTCGGCGGGACTGAGAATCAGCGCACCCGGCGCGGCCTGCGTGCGCTCCTTCTGCATGGCGGCAGTTTCGCGGATCATCTGAATGGCAACCTGCGAGGAAGAGTCCGCCAGGAAGGCCTTCTGGAATTCGACCATGGCATCGTCCAGCTTCTGCTGCTGGATGAGCATTTTGCCCTGGATGACGTGCCGTTCCGCCCCCTGAGTATGCGCTCGCTGGACGGCTATCAGATAACCCGGATCCTTCGGATCGGTCGCCAACGCCTGATCGTAGTAGCCGATGGCGTGATCGTAGTCGCGTTCAGTTTCCGCTTGTTGACCTAATTTGAAGAGCTTGTCGCCTTTCCGGGTGCGTGCCTCAATTGGCGGTAAAACCAGACTCGCCGCGCAAACAAGCGCGGCGCAGTTCCGTAATGTGTTTGAAAACTTCACTTTAGACGTATCCAGCCTATGTTAGACTATGGTCGCAAAAGCCTGTTGTGGCTTGCTCCACCCTCGCGTCAGACTTGTACCCCGAATCTTAAGAATACTGTTCCCACCAGCAAAGTAATTTATTCGGTCGAAAAGAAGACGTCCGGCTTAGAAGCGGCGTGCAGTATTGGGGCGGTGGATAACCTAAGAAAGAAGTACTACGTTACCGTGGCCCAGCAAAGCGAAATCAAACTCTTGAGCGATAACCGGTCGGCAGGCCACGATTTCTTTCTCCTGGACCGGTACGAAGCGGGGCTGGTGCTAACAGGCACTGAAGTGAAATCCGCGAAATCGGGAAAAATTCAGTTGAAGGAAAGCTATGCCGAAGTAACGGATAACGAGGCTTGGCTGGTTAACGCGCACATCAGCGAATACTCGCATGGGAACATTATGAATCATGCGCCGGTGCGTAAGCGGAAGCTTTTGCTGCACCGTTCGGAGATCGATAAGCTGCGTGTCGAGACCCGTGAGAAAGGGCTGACGCTGGTTCCAACCCGCCTCTATCTGAAGGGCGGGAGGATCAAGGTTGAGATCGCCGTGGCGAAGGGCAAAAAGTTCCACGACAAGCGCGAGGCCGCTAAAGCCAAGGAAATGCAGGCCGACGCCAAGGCCGAGATGGTCAGGCGGGCGCGCCAATAGTTCAACACACATTCATGCAAGTCAAAATAGAAGTTTCACCCGTTGAAAAAATCGCAGCCGACGCGCTCGCTGTCATCTGCTTTGAAAAAGCCGAAAGCCAGACGCCTGGAAGCACGGCGGGAGCCGCCACCTCCGACCCCGCGCTCGCCGCGCAATCCGGCTGGCTCGAGGAGTTGCGGAGTTCCGGGGAGTTCACCGGCAAACTTTACGAGATGGCGACGCTGTACCGGCCCGAGGGTGTTTCGGCCAGAAGGCTGGTCGTGATCGGCGGCGGCAAACCTGAGCGGTTTTCCCCAGTTGAGGCCCGCCGAGTTGCCGGGACGCTCGTGCGGAGTTTGAAGTGTAAGGGTGTACGCGGTATCGCCCTCCTTTTGGACCAAGCCGGCAATGCGGATCTGGTAACGGCGGCAGCGGAGGGGGCGATCCTGGGCTCTTGGGAAGCCGACAAGTACAAAACCGATCCCAAGAAGAATGACAAGCAGATCGATGCGTTCACCGTGGCGACACCGGCTGGCGAGTTGGAGACTTTGCGACTGGCGCTTGAAAAAGGCCGCGTGATCGCCGAAGCGCAGAATCTGACGCGGGATCTGGTCAACGAGCCTCCGAACCGCCTGACGCCCGCCGTTCTGGTAGAGGCGGCAAAGAGCATGTCCGCGGACCTTGGGCTAAAGTGCGAAGTGCTTGACCAGGAGGCCATGGAGCAACTCGGGATGGGAGCGCTGCTTGGCGTCGCGCAAGGCAGCAGTAATCCGCCGTTCCTGATCGCAATTCAATACCTGCCAGCCGTTAGTTCGGGCCCTGCGCATCTGGCGCTGGTTGGCAAGGGCGTGACTTTCGATACCGGCGGCATCTCGATCAAACCGGCGGACGGCATGGAGAAGATGAAGTACGATATGGCGGGCGCGGCCGCCGTGATAGGAGCGATGAAAGCGGTCGGCCAGTTGAAGCCCGGGATAGCCGTGACAGGCTATATCCCCACGGTTGAGAACATGGTCAACGGCAACGCGCAGCGGCCGGGAGATATTGTCACATCGCTTTCCGGGAAAACCATCGAGGTCTTGAATACCGACGCGGAAGGACGCCTGATTCTTGCCGACGCTTTGACTTATGCAAACCGCCACGGCGCGACGCACATCGTCGATGCGGCCACTCTGACGGGCGCCATCGGCATTGCGCTGGGGCATCACAACATGGGCGCGTTCACGAACAATCAGCCGCTGCTCGATTCGTTTATGGCAGCCTCCCGCGCGGCCGGCGAGAAGGCGTGGCAGATGCCGCTCGAAGAAGAATACAAAGAGTATTTGAAATCCGCCTACGCCGACTTGCCAAACATCGGCGGACGCCATGGCGGCTCCATCACCGCGGCGTGGTTCCTGAAAGAGTTCGCCGACCCGACGCCTTGGGTACACCTCGATATAGCCTCGACAGCCTGGATCGACGACGGCAAGCCCTGGCTATCGAAGGGACCCACGGGAGTGGCGGTGCGGTCTTTCGTGCAGCTTGCAATGGATTGGAAACAATAGCAAAAAGGCCCAATTTCACGAAAAACGGATGTAATCGACCGATGGCGCAGCGGTCGTCGGAGTGGTCCGAGGTATGCTATCGGCGGAGGGATCGGGATGCAGCTTCGTGTTCTGGCGTTCGTGCTTGCTGGCGGTAAGGGTACACGCCTTTCCCCGCTTACCAAAGAGCGGGCTAAACCGGCGGTGCCATTCGGCGGACGCTATCGAATAATTGACTTCGTTTTGAGTAATCTGGTCAACTCTGGAATTTACTCGATATACGTGCTGATTCAATTCAAGAGCCAGAGTCTGCTGCAGCACCTGCGCGAAGGATGGGAGGTCAGCGGGCTCCTGAAGAACAATTTCATCATCCCGGTGCCCGCTCAGATGCGGTCGCAACAAGAGGATTGGTACCGCGGCACTGCCGACGCCATCCACCAGAACATCAATCTGATTGAACAGGCCGACCCGCATGTGGTTGTGATATTCGGCGCGGATCATATCTACCGGATGAACATTCGCCAGATGATCGAATATCACGTGGAAAAGCGGGCGGGCGTCACTATCGCCGCGATTCCGGTTGAGAAAGAGCTTGCCTCCGAGTTCGGCGTCATTGAAACAACCGGGGAAGGGAACGTCCTGGCATTCCACGAGAAGAACCCCAACGCGCCTACCATGCCCGGCGACCCGAACCGCGTGTACGCTTCGATGGGTAATTACGTTTTCTCGACGGACGTGCTGCTGCGCGAGCTTTATCAGGATGCCAAGAACGAAAACAGCGCGCACGATTTCGGCAAGAATATTCTGCCGTCGCTGATCGGACGCGCCGACATGTACGCGTACGATTTTCAGACGAACGTGATACCCGGCGACCCAATCGGTTCACCGCAGTACTGGCGGGATGTGGGGACGCTGGACGCTTATTACGAAGCGAGCATGGACCTGCGCTCGGTTTCGCCGGAGCTGAACCTTTACAATCGCCAATGGCCTTTGCGCACGGCGGGCTACTACGATGCGCCGGCAAAATTCGTTTTCGACGACGAGAACCGCCGCGGTCTGGCCATCGATTCGATCGTTGCCGGAAGCTCTATCGTCTCGGGCGGCATGGTAAAGAATTCGGTGCTGGGCCGCAGCGTCCGGGTCCATACAGGTGCCGTCGTCGAAGACTCTATCCTGTTCGACAACTGCGATATCGGCCGGCGCGCGCATATCAGGCGAGCCATTCTCGATAAGAACGTGAAGATCCCGGAAGGCGCGAAGATCGGATTCGACTTGGAAGAAGACAGCAAGAAGTATCACGTCACAGAGAGTGGCATTGTGGTGATAGAGGGGTATCAATCGACGGTGGATATCGCCACGCTGCAGGTCTGAGGCGCTTGCTTGACACAGCGCGGCGGCGATACGGGCCGCGCTGCATTGTACGTGGTAGTTCCGTTGTGCGCTCAGATCGGACAGCAGGTACCGGCTCGCGAGTGGAGAATGGGAGCCGTAGCGATGCGGAGACTCTATTAATTCGTCAGCGATACGCGTCCTTGCGGTTCTTTACGGCATGGATCCGCAGGATGTCACCGGGCTCCTCGGTAAAGCGAACACGGAAATCACCGACTCGCAGGCGAAACTCAGCCGGCTCGACGCCCTGGATCCTCTTAACTTGGCCGGCGTCGGTGTCGGCGAACCGGTGGATGGCGGTCAGGATGTTCATCGCGATCGGCTGCGGGATGCCTCGGATGTTAGCTTTAGCTTCGTCGGAAAAAATGATCCGCTTCAAGCCGGTTCCTTCGAGTTGAAGACTTGGTCCATCGAAAATCCCAGTTCCGCGACCACATCCTCAAACGAGGTGCCTTGGTTGTGTTTAAACCATTCTTTCGAGCGCCGCACGGTCTGCTCCTCTTCATCGCTGATCTGCTCGTCTTCGACGGGTGCGTTTCGCAGCGCGTGCGCGACGGGATCTACCATTACCGACAGCAACCCTTCTATGACGGCCAGTTGCGCGGGCGGAAGCCGATCGACTAGAGAGTGAACGTGCTGCCGGGTATCGGTTCTGTTCATAACTTTCTTCCTCTTACCCGCTACAGTCCGGTCCTTTGACAACTGGACTTCCTGCCAACCGGTTGAAAATGTGTGTGACGTCCTAACACACTATGTTATCGCCGCGCCGCGGGCCTGACCCGTGTGATCAGCAGCGCTGTTGCGATCACCACCGCGCTGCCGATTACGTTGTACCAAAGAAACGAGATTGGCGTGAATGCGGCGACGGAGAAGATTGCCGCTTCGCCGGCCAGCACTCCGCAAAAGGCGGCGGTTCCCCCCACCTGCCTGAAACCGAAAGCAAGCACGAAGACTCCAAGCAATCCGCCGTAGAATAGCGATCCGACTATGTTGACTCGCTCGATCAGCGCGCCAAAGCCCCGTGCGCCGACGGATGCGAAGACAACCGCGTAGACGCCCCAGAAGACTGTCAGCAGGCGGGATGCAATCAGATAGTGACCGTCGCTCGCGCCCCGGACGATGTAGCGTTTGTAGATGTCGATCACCGATACGGTGGCGAGCGAGTTGATCTCACCTGAAGTCGATCCCATGGACGCCGAGAAGATGACTCCGATCACCAGACCGACTAGCCCAATAGGCAAGTAGGAGGTGACGAAGTTCAGGAAAATGTAGTTGGTGTCGTCGAACTTTTCACCGCCGTTCAGGCGTTCAACGATCCGCAAGGCGTTCTGTCTGACAGCGGTAAAGGCGGCCTGTTTCCGCCGGTACATTTCCAGCGCTTCGCCGCTTGCCGGGCGATGGGCCCTGGCGGCATCGGCAAACCGATAGGCAGCCGCGCGCCTTTGTTCGAAAGCGGTTTGGTACTGGCTGTTCACCGCGGGCCAGTCGGGAGCGGCCAAGGCGCGGACGGCGTCGAGCGGCTGAAAGATGGCGGGCGATGGAACGAATAGCGATACCACGTACACCATCGCTCCGATGAACAAAATCAGCAGCTGCATGGGAATTTTGACGACTGCGTTGAACAAGAGACTAAGCCGGCTTTGCGCGATCGACTTGCCCGTGAGATAACGCTGGACCTGGCTCTGGTCGCAGCCGAAGTAGGCGAGCGCGAGAAAGCCGCCCCCAATCAGCCCGCTCCACAGGTTGTAGCGATCGCTAAAGTTCAGCTTTGGATCGACGATCTTGAGCCGGCCCGCCGCGCCCGCCAGATGCAAAGCGTCCAGAAAAGAAATATTGTGTGGAAGCGTGTGGATGGCGACGATCAGGCTGATGGCTAGGGCGACGAAGATCATGGTCATCTGTTGAACATCGGCCCAGGTGAGCGCCTTGATCCCGCCGGTAGCCGTGTAGGTGACAACTAGCGCGCCAATCAACACGGTCGTCCAGCGGTCGGACCAGCCCAGGACGGAAGACAGAGCAACGGCGGGAGCGTAGAGTCCAATCCCAGCAGCCAGCCCGCGCTGAACCAAGAAAACGGAACTGACCAGCGCCCGGGTCTTCGCGTCGAATCGTTTCTCCAGATACTCGTACGCCGTGTAGACCTTAGCGCGGTGAAAAATCGGGACGGCTGTGACGGAGATGACGATCATGGCGAGCGGCAATCCGAAATAGAACTGCGCGAAGCGGAGGCCGTCGATGTAGCCTTGACCGGTGGTGGAGATGAATGTGATAGCGCTCGCCTGGGTGGCAAGGATAGAAAGCCCCATGGCATACCAAGGCATGGTTTTGCCGGCCAGGAGATATTTATCTACGCTGTTGCTGCCGCGCCCGCGGTAAAGCCCGTAGGAGACCAGGAACGCCAGCCACAGGCAGAGAACAAGCCAGTCGAGCGCTCTCATCTATGCGGGATAACCGGCGCTGGCGCCTGCATACGGCATCAATAGCGGAAACTGAGCGTGATCGCGTAGAGAATTGCAATCAGTATGAAGAGATAAAGAAGAACAAACAAGTAAATCCGCTTCCACTCGCCGAAGAAGGGCGGGGGTTCGTCTGGCGCGCTCGAAAGTTCTGAAAAGGCAGGCTCTGTTATCTTCTTCATGACACTCGCAAGGTTGTTAGACGATTAATCTTACGATGCGGTACTCTAAGAACTCTGGTCATCATGCATCGATGGAGGCAGTTCATGCCTCTGGGATGACTGCTGTAGGCAGCTAAAGCGGATTGACTAAATAATAGTGGGAAACCAAGCCACACGCCCTTCCATTAATGTTCTGATCGTAGACGACGAGGAATCGCAGCGGAATCCTCTGGCGGCGATGATTTCTAATTGGGGCTTCAACGTTGAAACCGCCGGGGACGGCCAGGAAGCGTTAGAGAAGCTGAACACGTTTTCCGCAAACGTCATCGTCACGGATCTGATGATGCCGCGCATGGATGGTTTCGAGCTAATGAAGCGGCTCGGGGCCGATGGCAATATGCCGCCGGCGATTGTGCTCACGGCGTTCGGCAATATCGAAACGGCTATCCAAACGATTCATGATTTGGGCGCATTCTGGTTTCTGGAAAAGCCCATTCAGCCGGCCGCGCTGCGCGTGCTGCTGGAGCGCGCCGCTTCGCAAAGCCGCTTGACGGAAGAGACAGAACGGCTGCAGCGCCAGCTTTCCCACATGGGCGTGCTGGTTGACATGGTCGGCACCTCAAAGCCGATGCAGCAGGTCTTCGATGTAATTCGGCAGGTGGCGCCCAGCAAGGCCGCCGTGCTGGTGGTGGGAGAGAGCGGCACCGGCAAGGAATTGGTCGCGCGCGCCGTGCATCAGTTAAGTCCTCGCCGGGGCGGTCCTTTCGTCGCGATCAACTGCGCCGCCATGCCGGAGACGCTGATGGAAAGCGAACTGTTCGGGCACGAGAAGGGCGCTTTCACGGGCGCTCTGGAACGCCGCGCCGGATGTTTCGAGCTATCGCAACATGGCACGCTGCTGCTCGATGAGCTGGTCGAGATGCCTTCGGGCACCCAAGCCAAGCTGCTGCGGGTGCTGGAGGATTCGCGAGTGCGGCGGCTCGGGGGCAAAAGCGAGATTTCGGTGGACGTCCGCGTGATTGCCGCCACCAATCGGGTCCTGGACGATGCCCTGAAAAAGGGGGATCTCGGCGAAGATCTCTTTTACCGCCTGAACGTTTTTCAGATTGCGCTCCCGCCGCTGCGCGCGCGCCTGGACGATCTGGTTGTACTCTGCGAGACGCTGACTACGAACCTGAATCGCAAACACGCTTGCAACGTTACGAGCGTCAGTCCCGAAGTGATGGATGCCTTCCGGCGATACGCCTGGCCCGGCAACGTGCGCGAATTGCGGAACGTGCTGGAACGCGCCGTGATCATGGCCGGGACGGGCGAGATCCAGATGGCTCATCTGCCCTGGGACTTCGGCGTGCCGATCGGCTCGCGTCCGCCGGCCCAGGTCTTCGAACCAGAGAGCGTGCGGTTGCCCGTTGGCACAACTGTGGGGGATGCGGAGAAAGCTTTGATTCAGTTGACGCTGCAGCACACCAAGAACAACAAGACGCGAGCGGCGGAGATTCTTGGAATCAGTCTGAAAACGCTTTTTAACAAGCTGAAAGAATACGGCGCTTCGGAAACGGCTGAGAGCTGATTGTGGGCGAGTGTGGTCTGAGTGCGCAGTGGGTGTTCGCTGCGCACTCAGATCAGAGGGCGCCCGATGATTGCAACCTTCATCAAGGACTCTTCTTATTGCGTCAAAATGCTCGCCGCGGAGCCGTTAAGCCGCTATCGAGGTAATCAAGGACTCGATTTTCGTGTCCAGATCTCGCGCGATCGACGACGCCCTCGCACTTTGATAGGGAGCAAGTAGACCACACATCTCATCGTAGGAAACATGAACCCCGTCAGGCCGTTCATCGACTAGGATCGTTACGGGCGCATAAGAACCGGCGTCGGGGACCAATTCTACGATTTGCGCCATGATTACAGGATTTCCTAAGATCAGACGAATGCTTTGAGGAGCAGTTTCGCCGTTTTTCTTTCGCAAGACGTCTCCCTGGTCAAAGCGAATGAATTCCATAAACCCGGATGACCCAACAACCCCACCAATGAGCATTTCGAAGTCTTCGTAGGTTGCGGTTTGGTCCAA
>OCTA010005048.1_pt1 | contig 11471 bp, 7 predicted proteins | sample 1538991 | NCBI WGS metagenome assembly OCTA01 (sample SAMEA3539302, study PRJEB22396) | soil metagenome | biome: tundra; feature: field; material: soil | place: USA | collected 2010-05 | depth 0.15 m | reverse complement strand
ATCTGATCCAAACACCGTTGGCGGTGATCGCGGAGCCCGAGCCGGCAGACACCCGGGAATGGGCGACCAATGCGTGGTGCGGGGTGGTGATGAACAATCATGTGGCCCGGCAGGTTGGGCGCCCCATAGTCACGTTGCCCGGCCCGTTTGCCGGCAGAGCTTTCCAGGCGGAGTTTGCCCGGCTGTTGCGGGTCGCGGGGACGATCCGTTTTCTGCGTCGGGACTTTCTGTGCCGGTTCGGCGACGCGCCGGGCGGCTTCCACTCCGCCACCGGCGACCAACTTGCTTTCGCCAAGGTGTTCGGGACGCGGGTTGACACCGTGGATTTGACGGCGGTAATGGAAGTTTTTCGCACGGGCAAGGCGCGAGGGTACTTGGGCGAAGTCACTTTCTCTGACAAGGACATCAGCAAGACAGTTCGGCAGGTTACCGAAGGCCGGGAAGTTCAGGTGGACGGGGGGATGGTCGAGCGCGGGGCCAGGTTGTATCACACCTACCGGGCGATTATCCGCGCAAACGGCTACACCTCCGCCGCCTACCGTTGTTGGCCGGAGCAAAATGAATCGTATATTGGCGTTAGTTCCTGCCTCGCGATTGGGCTGCTGTTGGCAAACGGGGACATCACGGGGGCAGGCTGCGAATCGGATTGGCCGACGGCGGTCGTGCAGTCTATCGGCATGCTGCTATCGGGCAAACCGGCGGCCTGCCTGGATTGGGTGAACTACACCGGGGGGTCCGAAACCATCCAATTGGGCCACTGCGGCATGGGGATCTGCGGATTGATGGCGCCGGGAAAATGCAACGGTGCGTCATCCGATGCGATCGCGGTGCACCCGGTCATCCGGCTGGGCGGCGGCACAATGGGCCCGGTGCACATCGGTCAGTACGAATACGGGGCCAAAACCGGCCTGTGTCTGACACGAGACCCGGATGGGACCTTCAAGCTTCTGGTCTTCCGCGGCGAAAGCAGCCCCAAGACCGCCCGTGGATTGGCTTATTCCGCCGCAGACATGGCGGTGCCGGATTATCAGAAACTCAACCAACTGGTCCTCGAGGGAGGCTTCCCCCATCATCTGGCGGTGGCGTTGGCGGATGTCAGCGCGGAGGCGCGAGTGCTGTGCACCTTCCTGGGAATCAAGTGGGTCAGCCCTCACGACGATCCGCCGGCGCCCACATCGCACAAGACCCGAGCCAATCTCCGGGCTGCGGGCCGTATGTGAACCGCGACATGATGTCGTATTCGATATTTGACGACGCCTCAAGACTTGTGAAACTTGGCTTCTGGCCGACTTGTCTCCAAACGGGATTGACCTCGTCAGAACGCTCATGTGATAGAATCTGATAGCCTTCAATTAGGTTCAATTAGACCTGACAACACTGCCCGGCTCCGGCATCAGGTCAGACGGGAAATCGTGGCAGGCGCCCGTAAGCTAGTCTTACCGGCAGAAAGACTCCATGCAGGCAAGTAGCGACATGACCTAAAAAGCATCGGATGGAACCGGTTACATTGCCAGCTCACCGTCTTGAATCCCGCAACCGACCTGCGGGGATGCCACGACGCCGGTTCCGGATGCGGGAGTTCACGATCCTGATGTCGGTCATTTTGGCCGTCATAGTGTTTGGCGCACTAAACCGGCAGTTTCTCGATGTCGAGACTGTCGTCACTATCCTGGAAAACGCCGCCCCGGACGGCTTGATCGTCATCGGGATGGCCATTGTGATCATTTGCGGGGCGTTCGACATGTCTGTCGGCTCAGCGATGGCTGTTTGCGGTTTGGTGGCGGCACTGGCCATGAACAAGGCGCACGTCCCGGTGCCGCTGGCGGTGCTGGCCGCCCTGGCTGCGGGCGCCGTGATAGGCTGGACCAACGGCAGCCTCGTGACCCGGTTGGGAATCAACCCCTTCATCACCACATTGGGCACCATGAGTATTCTGCGGGGCATTGTGCAGGTCGTCACCCGGAGCGCGCCCCTAACAGGATTTCCCGAGAGTTTCCTGAGCGTCGCCTGGGGCACCGTCTTCACCCTCCATCTGCCCTCGAACCGGCTGATTGCCGTGCGGGTTCCGGTGGTGCTGCTGGTGGTCAGTATCGTTATCAGCGATTTGCTCTTACGCCGGTTGAGATATTTGCGGCAGGTCTATTTCGTCGGCAGCAACGAGGAGGCGGCGCGGTTGACCGGCATCCCCACCGCGCAAGTGAAGACCTTTGCCTTCGTGCTCACGGGAGTATTGGCGGCCATGGCCGGGCTGATCGCCACGAGCCGGGCCAACGCCATCGACGCCAACGCGGGCATGGGCGCCGAGCTGCGGGTGATTGCGGCGGTCATTGTGGGCGGGGCCAGTCTGTCGGGCGGACGCGGCACGATCCTGGGCGCATTCCTCGGTCTCCTGTTGATGCAGATTATCACGACGGGCCTGGTCTTCGTTGGCGTCGCCGCGGAGGCCCAGCTCATCGCGGTGGGGCTGGTGCTGATTCTCGCCGCTATTATTGATCGAACCGGCTCTTCGTCGGTTGGTCGGAAAATCGCAACTCTCCTGTTCAAGACAAGGAATAAGCCTATGGAACGAGTTATCAACGTGATTCTGGCGATCGCTCTGCTCGCCCTGGTTATTGTCCACTTCAAATCGAAGCCCTCCGGGGCGGGGAGGTCCGGACAAGAAAACCTCGCGTTGACCCAAGGTGGCAAGGTGGCCGCCATTCAGCGCTACGTGATGATCTCCGCCGTCACCGGCAGCCCTTACTGGATTGACTCGAAAGATGGCCTCAGAGACAAGGCCAAAGAATTGGGCGTAGAGGCCAACTTCATCGGGCCGCCTACTGTGGACGTGAACGCGCAGATCGACGAAGTCAATCGGGCCATCGCCCAGAAGGTGGACGGGATCATCATGGTCCCCATGGCCGACTCAGTGACGCCGGCCATCGACCAGGCCATCGCAGCCGGCATACCGGTGGTGTGCGCCGATGCCGACGCGCCTTCCAGCAAGCGATACTCATTTGTGGGCACCGGCAACTACAACGCGGGCTTCCAGGGCGGAGAGAAGCTGGCCCAGTTGCTCGGGGGGCGCGGCGAAGTCGCGCTGCTGACCATCCCCGGTGCGGACAACCTCAGCAAGCGGGTCAAAGGCTATCAGGACGCCCTGGCCAAGTATCCGGCGATCAAGATTGTTCAGATCGGCAATGACCACGGTTCGCAAACAGAGGCTGAGAAAGAATGCCGGGCGCTCATTCAGGTTTATCCCAACCTGGCGGGCTTTGGCTGCGTGGCCGCTGCCGGCGGCCAGGGTGCAGCCGTCGCTGTTAAACAGGCGGGCAAAGTGGGGAAGATCAAGATTGTCGCGATGGATCGCGACGAGGCCACTCTCCAGTTCATCCAGGAGGGGGTGATCGACGCGTCTATCGCCCAAAGAACCTACACCATGTCCTACCAGGCGCTCCAGATGCTCTACGACCTGCGCAATGGACGGATCAAGTTTGCCGACGACTGGCGCAAGCTCCAGGTCAATCCGCTTCCCCCGAACGTCGATACCGGGAGCTTCGTCATCGTGAAGAAGAACGTCGATTACTTCCGCCGCAACAAGTGAGCGAGAAGGACCAAGATTGCGCTTTGTTGGAAATGCGCTCGATCCGGAAGTGTTTCGGCGAGGCCATCGTGCTGGCAGGCGTGGATATGGACGTTTACGCTGGAGAAGTGCACGCGCTGGCGGGCGAGAATGGCGCGGGCAAGAGCACGCTGATGCGAATCGCCGCGGGGATTCACGCGCCCGACGGGGGTCAGATCACCTTTTGTGGCCGGGAGTTTGTGCCCAAGTCCCCGGCGCACGCGTTGCGAGCCGGGATCGCGATGGCGCACCAGGAGTTGAGCCTGGCGGCCGAACTCACCGTGGCCGAGAACATTCTGGCGGGCTTGGAGCCGCGCTGGGGCGGGTTTGTCGATTGGAAAAGACTGTATCAGCGCGCGCACGACATGCTCGCCGAGTTCTGCCCTGCCATTGACGCCCGTGCTCCGGTCTCGTCGCTGGGGATGGGGTATCGGCAGGTAGTGGAAATTCTTAAGGCGCTGGCCTGGGAACCGAAAGTGATTATCTTCGATGAGCCCACGTCCTCGCTCGAACTCCACGAAGCCGAGCTGGTGCTGGAGACGATCCGCAAGCTCAAGGCCAAATCGGTCGGCGTGGTCTATATCTCCCACCGGATGGATGAAGTCTTCCGCATCAGCGACCGCATCACGGTGCTCCGCGACGGCACGCGGGTGGGATGCTGGAAGCGCGAGGATATTTCCCGGCCCGCTGTGCTGCGCGCGATGGTCGGTCGCGACCTGAGCCAATTGTATCCGGCCAAAGGGGAACAGTTTGGTGAGGTTCTCTTCTCGGTCGAGGGTTTCACACGCCGGGATCACTTTCAGGACATCAGCTTCGCTTTGCGGCACGGCGAGATTCTCGGATTTTCGGGGCTGGTGGGAGCGGGCCGCACGGAGTTGATGCGCGCCATTTTCTGCGCTGACCCGCTGGACGCGGGCCGGATCATTTTGGAGGGCAAACCCCGGCGATTCCGCTCCATCCGTGAGGCGGTCGAGGCAGGCATCGCCTACGTGCCCGAAGATCGCAAGACGCAGGGATTGTTCCTGGACCAAACCGTGGAGGAGAACATCCTTTGCGGAAACCGTGAGCGCTTCTCACGGTCGCGGGCAGGCCGGTGTCAACAGTGGGTGGAGGGGAGTATCTTATGCGGGAAACTGGCGCAGTGCTCGCAGGGCGGCCTCGTCGGGCGGTGCCTTTGCCGTGAGTTGGGCAGCTACCTGAAGATCATCGGATGGGACCCCGCGCAGGAAATCCGAAATCTCTCCGGCGGCAACCAGCAGAAGGCGCTGCTGGCCCGCTGGCTGGCCACCCGGCCCAAGGTCCTGATCGTCGATGAGCCCACGCGCGGCATTGACATTGGGGCCAAGGCGGAAATCCACCGCCTGCTGCGCGAGTACGCGGACGCCGGCAACGGCGTCATTGTGGTCTCCTCTGAAATGCCGGAATTACTCGGTCTGTGTGACCGCATTCTCGTGCTGCACGAAGGGGCACTGGCCGGCGAAGCGAGCGGGCGCACGGCAACCGAACAGGAACTCATCCACCTCGCCACTGGCTCTTCTTTAGCAAATTGATTAAGAACAACCCTCAAGAAAAGAAAGGCATTATGATCGTAACAAATATGGGCAAACAACTGCGAATGCGGCGGGTCTTCCGCAATGGCAAGGCGTTGATATTGCCCCTGGATCACCCCATCTATTTCGGCCCGCAGCCCGGCACCGAAAGCCCGGCGAAGCTCCTCGCCCTGGCCCGGGACAACGGTGCGACCGCTGTTCTATTAACCGCGGGCGCCCTGCGGCAGGCGCTCGATGAGGTCGGCGATCTGGGCATCATCATGCGCATCGATACCACGCTCTCGCACATGGGCGGTCCGGACACCATCATGCACTTGCTCCACACCGCCGAGGAGGCCGCCGCGTTGGGGGCGGACATGGTCGTCGTCAACTGCTACGTGGGTATCGGCAACGCGCAAATCGAGTCTGACTTGCTCAAGAAGCTGGCGACGGTGTCAGCCCAGTGCGAAAGGCTCGGCCTGCCGCTCTGCGGTGAGATTATCCCTCGCGTCTCCTATGCCAACCCCGCTCAGACGGCGCCGACCTCGGCAGATTTAGCCGTGGCGATCAGGCTTGGGCTGGAGTATGGCTGCGACGTGGTGAAGACGGTCTATAATGGCGATCCCGCCGGATACGCGCAGGCGGTGGCAACCGGCCACGTGCCGGTGATCATGGCCGGCGGTCCCAAGGGCTCGGGCGAATTGGCGATATTCCATCAGTTGCACGAGGTCATGACTCACGGCGCCAGCGGCGCGGCCATCGGGCGGCGCGTGTGGGGCAGCGAGCAGCCCGCCGCGACGCTCAAGGCCATACGCGCCATTGTGATTGAGGGCGCTTCCGCGGAAGAGGCCATCGCAATCTATACGCGCGCCAAAGGGAAATAAATAATTGGGGGGACTACAGGCGGTATTCCTCAACCGCTCGGAGATAGGCGTGAATATTCTCCCAAGGCACCTCGGGCTCGAGGACGTGGGTCGGACAGGGAAAGTAGCCGGTTGGCCCTAGGGTAACGATGGCCTGCTGCACCGTGCGATAGACCTCGTCGGACGTAGCGAACGGCATCGTGGTCTGGGTGCCGATGCCGCCCCAAAAGACCAGCCGATTACCGAACTGCTGCTTGACTTGCGCGAGGTCAAGGCACTCCGGCTGCACGGGGTTGAGCACTGTGACGCCGATCTCGATCAGGTCGGGAATAATATCCCAGCATTTGCCATCGCTGTGGTAGCAAACGGGCAAGTCAGGGCGCACCTCGCGTGCGGCGCGGATTACTGCGGCGTGCCGCGGTTTGAACCACTGGCGGTACATCGCGGGACTGATGAACATGGCGATCTGCGTGCCCATGTCGTCCCCGATCTTCAGCAGGTCCACGCCCGCAGAGGCATGAAGGCGCGCCTGGGCGCAACGGATGGCGGTGATACGATCCAGGAGATACTCGGCAAAGGGCGGGTTGAAGATGAGGTCATTGAAAAGCTCCTCCATACCGCGCATGTGCCAGGCGATCTCGAAGATCGTCCATTCCATAAACCCGATGGCGAACAGGCCACGGTCATGCAGGCGGCGCACCTCGCCGGCCAGGTGCTGGTGGCGTTCGGGCGGCGTCGGATCGGGAAAGGGATACTGTTCCAGTTCATCAATCGTCGTAAGGTGGCGCATCGGGTGCTCGATGTGGATGAAATGGTACGTTGAGCATCCCTTGACCCCGACTCCCCATTCACCCACTTCCCAGCCGGGCGGGCTCCAGAGCTTCGGCAGCCCTTCAGGGTAGTAGCGGCTGAAATCGGGCAACTTTGCCAGCGGAGCGAAGTACACGTCGCGCACGTCAAGGGCAAAGTGCTCAGCCGGGTCGGTCGCTCCCGTCTTTTGTTGCAATGCCTCTAACAGCGGAGGCGTTAATTTCAATTCGCGCGGCAGGCGGTCAGGCCGCTGGCGCGCCAGCACGGCCAAGGTTCGTTCTCGAGGCGTCACGATTGGTCGAAGGATGACAGTTGCTGATTAAGAGATGAGGAGGAAGGCTGGGCTTTGATCAATTGCAGGAGATCCTCCAGGGAGGTGATGCCGAGGTGGCTGAGTTGAATTGTACAGAGCCCGCCAGCGGCATTGGCCAGCATGAGCGATTCATCCAGTGGCCAGCCCCGGCTGATGCCGAGGAGGAACCCGGCGGCAAAGGAATCTCCGGCGCAGGTGGTGTCCCGCACTTCGACGCGGTAGGCGGGGAACTCGGTTATTCCGCTGCGCGTAGCCAGCATCGCACCTTGTTGGCCACGCTTGATCGCAACTGCCTGCGGCCCCCGAGCCAACAAGTCTTGGGCTGCAGCGGCGGGGGACTCTTTGCCGGTCAACTTGGCAGCTTCTTCCTCGTTGGTCATTAAGTAGTCGATCCGGGGCAGCGCGCCATAAAGCTTCTGCATCCACTTGCCATGCACGTCCCAATCTGTATCCAGCGAAGTAGTGCAGCCGAAGGATTTCGCCCGGCTCATGAGTTCAGTCAGATCGAGGTTCAAGAGCTTAAGCGCGCCGCCAACGTGTACGAGGGAGGCGGCTTTTAGGACAGAGTCGGACACGTGACTGTTGGCCAGCAACTCGTTGCCGCCGTTCCGGTAGAAGAACGACCGCTCGCCGTTGTCGCTGACAAGGACAATCGCGGCGGAGGTGGGCGCGCCGGTTGTCCGCCCCACGGCCTTGAGGCACACTCCAGTCATTTCGAGTTCGGCCAGGACGGCGTTGCCTAAAGCGTCTTGACCGATCATACCGGCCAACCGCACCTCAGCCCCCAGCTTGGCCAGGACGGCGGCGGTGTTCGCGGCGCACCCCCCAGCCAGCAATTGCAAGTCCTCGACCAACTCAGTTCGGCCGGGGACAGGCAAGCGATCAACGGGCCGCACTACGATGTCCGCCACAAGCTGTCCGATACACAAGATAGACATATTCTGATTTGGCATTATCTGATGGTTCGAAGCTCCGGTTCATACATTGCCACGATGTTCGCGACCGGGGTGTCGGCGCTAATGTCGTGGCTGGCGGCGAGGATGTATCCGCCGCCGGCTCCCAGCGTCGCGACCCGGTGAAGCACCGCGTCGGTTACCTCCTGAGGTGTGCCGAACGGCAATGTCCGCTGCGTGCAGATCGCGCCATGGAAGGCGAGCTGATTGCCGAAGTCCCGCTTAAGCGCCGCCGGCTCCATTCCCTCGGCAGCGACTTGAATGGGATCCAGCACGTCGGCGCCCAGGGCGATCAGGTCGGGGATCACCGGGCGGATGGCTCCGCAACTGTGCGCCATAAAGTTCACCCCCCCCTTGTGGACCACATTGATCAGCCGCTTCAAATAGGGGGCGATACACTCACGGAACATTGGAACTGACATCAGCAAAGCCCGCTGGGTGCCGTAATCGCTCCATTCGCAATAGATATCGAAGCCGCCGTTGGTGGCTTCCAGGGCCCGCGTAATATCCTCGCAATAGAACTTCGCGAACTGGTCGAACAGGTAGTGCGCCATTTCAGGCCGCTCAATCATGTCGAGCATCACGTTTTCCATGTTCCGCAGGATGCAGGGTCGGGTGAACAGGTCAGCACCCTCATACATGATCGCGTAGCCCCCATCCCGGTAGCGGTCGCACTGCTCACGCATGACCGAATAATCGAATATGTCTGGCGTAGGCCACTTGTGCTTCTTGAGGTCTTCAACCGACTGTGCGTCCCAGACCGGCGTGTGCACGTGCATGTCGTAGCTGCCGTGGTCGGCTTTAAGGTGCTTGGAGCGGATGCCCCAGTAGTCCTCAAACACGCCCTCCTCGTAGGTCTTGAATGGGGCGCCGATGTAACGCGGCTCCAGACGCCGGATGTCCACTTGCAGCCGTTGCAACAACTCCTCGTAGTTGTTCGCTTTGAAATGCTTCATCATGTATTGGTTGACCTCCGGTTCCGCCTTGTAATCGGCGGGCGTGCGATCCGGAAGTCGGCGGGCAATGGCAGTAAGCACTCTCTCTCGTGAGGTCATGATGTGATTATCTATCGGGAATTGGCCATTTAGAACCGGTTATAACACCAACTATGCCAAGCGCGATTCATGCTGTCAACGGGCTTTCCCCTGGGCAATATCTATGGTTTGGTGTCTTGCCGGACTGCCGGGGATGCCTGCCCGCCAGTGGATTCTCGGATGACCAATTCGACCGGCAGGGTCACCTGCTCGGAGTGGCCGCTCTTTCCGATGCTGGCAATGAGCACCTCGGCTGCGCGGCGGCCCAGCAGTGCCCGTGGCTGCCGAACCGTTGTCAAGGCGACTTTCAACATGCCCGAATGGGGCAAATCGGCGTAGCCCACCACCGCCAGGTCTTGCGGCACGCGGATGCCCTGGCGGACACAGGCTTCGAGTATCCCGAAGGCCAGCAGGTCGCTGAAACAGAACACCGCGTCCGGGCGCGGATTCAGGGTGAGAATACGGGCGAGGGCATTCTGGCCTCCCTCCTCGCACGGAGGCTCACTCAACGCATAGTCGGGTCTGGGCAAAAGGCCGTGCCGGATGAGCGCCGCCGTGTAACCGGCGTGCCGCAAGCGGTTCGTGGAGATCCCCAACGGGCCGCCTGCCCAGGCGATCCGCCGGCATCCCGTTGCAAACAGATGCTCGACTGCGAGAGCCGCGCCCGTCTCGTCCTCAGTCGAGACGCTGCAAAAGGGCGTCTCCGGGAATGTTCGGTCGAGCAGCACGAAAGGGGTCTTGCGCTGCCAGAGTTCCCAGAACATCCCTGCCTCGCCCGCCTCTTGCGTCGGGGCGATCATCAATCCATCGACGTGCCAGGAGAGCAGGTCTTCGATGCGCGCGCGCTGAATCCGAGAATTGGCGTTCGAATTCGCCAGGATCACACTATAACCTTCCTCGGTCAGGCGCGCCTCGAGCGCGCTGGTCACGCTCGGGAAGAAACTGTCGGTCAACGAGGGCACCACCAAGCCAATGATCCCCGTTTTGGTCATCGTCAAGCCGCGCGCCAGCTTGCTGGGCTTGTAGCCAAGCTTGGCGGTAGCGTCGATGACTTTCCTTTGCGTGGCGGGAGAGTATGGAACTCGAACCCCTTCTCGCGCGGCCAGAATCCGTGAGGCGGTGCACTTGCTCACGCCTGCCAGATTGGCCACATCTTCTAAGGTTGGGACTGTGTTTACCACCGCCATATTATAGTTTGATTCTGCCAGATGGCGCATCGCTGTAAAGGTATCTCTGAGCACTCGTGGCGCAAGCCTGAGCCGCCATGAACGCCAGACCGACGAACCGAAGCAGGAAGAACGATTTCATGGCTCGTGATGGTTAAGAAAACGCATATTTGAAACCGGTTATACTGATCTGATTATGCTCAATGCGTATAAGCTGTCAACCTTGATTTGTGCCGCCTTATGCCCCAGCAAGCCTGTGCATCAAGCTTGCGGAATCCACTCGTGCAGGCCAAGGCGGTCGGTCGTGGCCGCCCCTGAGTGCCAACCGCCGCTTACCCGCTTTCCACAAAGTGGCCCAAACACGGGAAAGCTGCCTTCCGCCTTAAGCAACTGAGCCAGGCGTCTTGGGCGAATTGTCGGGGCAGTGCGTTGCCAGCCTCTTGCGATGGTGGAGGTATGGAGATGGTACGGAGGTGCTCGCTCGTGCTTCGCTTGTATTCCGCTCATGTTCCGCTCATATTCCGCTTGTACTTTCCTTGTATGCGCGTGCGAACCTCCGTCGTCCTTCAGCGGCTTCACCGAGCCGGTGAGTGGTTCTGACAGGACTCTTATGGCCGTTATTTCGGGCTGCATCAGACTTTGGGCGCAAGAAAAAAAGATAAAAATCCCTGTTGACAACATTTGTAACCGGTTACACAATCATCACGATCGAAGATGAACACTGGCAAGAGCAACGCGGATCGGACTCGGCTTTCATCGGCCATCGGCAGTTCGTCAGCAACCTCTGCAAGGGCGGGCACAGAAGCCACGCTTTTGCATCTCGGGAGAAAACCAATCTCAGCAGGAACAGAGAAGTCCCCTGTAAAGTGCTGGACGCCGATAAATGGCGCCATAAGGCGCCGGCATCTGGAAATGACTGCATTCATGAGGGGTAAGACAGGGCTGGTTCGCACGGCTGAGGGGCTATGCGACCGGCTGCTCCCCGGCATGAGCGCGATTAGACCCTTTGGTGGCAGAACAAACAACCAACACGAAAACCAAGAATATGAGGGCGACCATGTATTTTATGAAAACCCGTCGCGTGTTGCCGGCCCTTAAAGGCGCATTTACCCTGATCGAATTGCTGGTGGTTATAGCCATTATCGCTATTCTGGCGGCGCTGCTGCTGCCGGCGCTGTCCCGGGCAAAATTCCGGGCCAAAG
>OCTA010005046.1_pt1 | contig 11473 bp, 8 predicted proteins | sample 1538991 | NCBI WGS metagenome assembly OCTA01 (sample SAMEA3539302, study PRJEB22396) | soil metagenome | biome: tundra; feature: field; material: soil | place: USA | collected 2010-05 | depth 0.15 m | reverse complement strand
GCCCCGGCCGCCCGGGCCGGCCCGGCCCGGCGCCGCCCCGGTGCCTGGCTCCCGGGTCAGCACCAGCCAGCCCACCAGTCCCATCGGGTACACGAAATACCCCCACCGGGTGGCGGGTGCCAGCGTGAACATCACCGCGAGCCCCAGCGCGAGGCGCCACGCGGCGGCACGCGCGTCCGCGGGCGGGCGGACGATGAGCGAGGTCGCGAAGCCGAGTCCGGCCGCGACCAGCAGGACGACGGCGGCCCAGTGGCCCGCCATCCCGGTGATGGCCAGCAGGTGGCCGGGCAGCGGGCTGGCGGCCGGCGTCTGGTGCTTGGTCAGGCCGAGCGGGAACAGCACGATGTTCTGCAGGAACGCGTACGGGTTGCGCAGCGCCGAGGGCGCCAGCGCAGCGGACAGGGCGAGGCCCACCACGATCGTGGCCCCGATGAAACGCCAGGCGGTCTTGGCGGTGTCGCGCGCGGCCAGCATCGCGGTGAAGACCGGGACGGCGGGCCACGCGGTCGCCTTCATGGCGCACGCGACCCCGAGGGCCGCGGCCGCCCTGAGCAGATTGGACGGCCGGGCGATCAGCGCCAGGGTCAGGAACATCAGCGCGATCACCGGCGGGTCGGTGATGCCGACGGCCAGCGGGAACGCGATCACCGGGGAAGCCACGATGAACACGGTGGACAGCAGCACGCTCTGCCGGCAGGAGTCGCAGTGCCGGTGCGGGGCCGCGACGGCGAACGCCGTCCAGATCAGCACGATCGACACCGCGGTGAGCCATACCCGGGGGTCCGCCAGCAGGCCGGACGCGCCCAGCGCCTTGGGCAGCCCGAACACCGCCATGACCGGCAGGTACGGGTTGTAGGACAGCCAGCTGGCCAGCTGTCCGGGCGGCAGGTAGGGGCTGCCGTGCTGCAGCAGCAGCACCGCCGAACGCGAGATGACCTGGACCTCGGGCGTCGGTGTCACCCGGGTGACCAGCCATGTCACCGGCGCGGCCAGGGCCCCGGCCAGCGACACGAGCAACGGGAGGACCACCGGTATGTTCCTGCGCCGGGTGAGCCACAAGATCGCGGTGGTCACGCCATAGGCCACGGCCGCCCAGATCGCCCAGGTCCGGTCCGCGTGCCCGGTGTCCACCGCGAGGGCCGTCGCGTAGACGGCGAAGGCGCCGTTGGCGGCGAGGAGCCGGTTCCGGCTTAGCCAGTGCTGGTGGACTGGCGCTGGGTTATGGTAATCGTCCTGCGTGTGTTCCACCGCCGGGTGATCGTTGACGTCCTGCGTGTGTTCCACTGTGCCGGTACCCGCCCGTCCACGCGATATTCCCCTGTTGCATGATCTCAGCTTTGACATAGACGTCCAAACCACTGCCCCCGAAAGCAGGAAAATTTACACTATCAGCAGAAGTTGCCCAGCTACCTCTCGGGTTGCTCTGAGGTGGCATGTTTACGGTAGCTTCCAGTCGACCGGTTCGGCGCCGTGCTGGGCGAGCAGCTGGCTGGCCCGGCTGAACGGGCGCGAGCCGAAGAAGCCGCTGGCGGCCGAGTACGGGCTCGGATGCGCCGACTCTACGCACGGTACCCGGTCGAGCAGCGGCACCAGCGTCCGCGCGTCACGGCCCCACAAGATCGCGACCAGCGGCGCCGCGGTCCGCCCGGCCAGCGCCCGGATGGCCTGCCCGGTCACCTGTTCCCAGCCCTGGCCCCGGTGCGACCCGGGCTTACCAGGCGCGACGGTCAGCACCCGGTTGAGCAGCAGTACGCCCCGTTCGGTCCACGGGGTGAGGTCCCCAGAGGCGGGCGCGGGGTAACCCAGGTCGTCGCCGTATTCACGGAAGATGTTGACCAGGCTCGGCGGCAGCCTTTTCACCTCGGGCGCGACCGAGAAGCTGAGGCCGACCGGATGCCCGGGCGTGGGGTAGGGGTCCTGGCCGACGATCAGCACCCGCACATCGGCGAACGGCTGCTTGAACGCCCGCAGCACGTTGTCTCCGGACGGCAGGTACCGGCGCCCGGCGGCCACCTCGGCTCTCAGGAACTCTCCCATCGACGCGATCTGGCCCGCGACCGGCTCGAGTGCCTGCGCCCAGCCCGGGTCAATGATGTTGCGCAGCGGCTCCGCCATGGCGAGTAACCCTATCGTCGCCCGCGGGCTCGACCAAGGTCAAAATCTTTTCTGCCGAACGAGCCGTGGTATCACCCTCCAGCCACCCTCCCCGTCCGCCCGGCCGCGCGCCCGGGCGGGGTGTCCCCGCGTGGACCGCAGCGGGCGAATTGGGTTTGATTTACCGAATTGCCGGAAAAGCTATCCGCGAACGGGTGTCGCGCCGCAGGTAATTGGGGGTAACCTGCGTCCACGCAGTGTCAATCACAAACGCAGTGTCAATCACGCACGCAGTGTCAATCACAATGGAACGATGGGGCCCATGAGGGGACGTGTGCTTGTCGTCGATGACGACGCCGCTCTCGCTGAGATGCTCGGGATCGTGCTTCGCGGTGAGGGGTTCGAACCGACATTCGTCGCCGACGGTGACAAGGCGGTCGAGGTTTTCCGGGACTCCCGGCCTGACTTGGTGCTCCTTGACCTGATGCTGCCGGGTTCGGATGGGATTGACGTCTGCCGTCAGATCCGGGCCGAGTCCGGCGTGCCGATCGTGATGCTGACGGCGAAGACGGACACCGTGGACGTGGTTCTAGGCCTGGAGTCCGGGGCCGATGACTACATTATGAAGCCGTTCAAGTCCAAGGAGCTGGTCGCCCGGGTCCGGGCCCGGCTGCGCCGGACCGACGAGCCAGCCCCCGAGATGCTCCAGATCGGCGACATCACCATCGACGTGGCCGGCCATTCGGTCAAGCGCGACGCGGAAACGCTGAACCTGACGCCGCTCGAGTTCGACCTGCTGGTCGCGCTGGCCCGCAAGCCCAGGCAGGTGTTCACCCGCGAGGTCCTGCTCGAGCAGGTCTGGGGCTACCGGCATGCCGCGGACACCAGGCTGGTCAACGTGCATGTGCAGCGGTTGCGCGCGAAAATCGAGAAGGATCCCGAGCACCCCGAGATCGTCGTCACGGTGCGCGGTGTCGGCTACAAGGCGGGCCCAGGCTGAGCCTAGGTTTACGAAGTGACAGCGGTTCGCAGGCGATGGCAGCGTGACTGGATAACCGCGTTGCGCCGGTCCTCTTTCGGGCGGTCGATCAGCCGCCGGCTGCCGGACCGGGTCAAGCGCGGGCTGCGGGCCGGGCGCTGGTGGCAGCGGCGCGCGGTCGCGCTGGCGAGGATTCGCTGGCATCGTTCGCTCCAGCTGCGGGTGGTCTCGACCACCTTGGTCCTGTCGGTTCTGGTCATCGCCGTACTCGGTTTCTTCCTGGTCCAGGCGATCGCGGCCGGCCTGCTCAACGGCGTGGAGAAGTCCGCGACCGTCCAGGTCAGCGCGGGCCGCTCGTCTGCTCTTGGGCTGTCCACCGTGACCGTGCTCGCGCAGCCGGATCCCCAGAGCGCCGTCTCCGTCGCCCAGACCATCGCCGGGACCTTGCTGCCGCCGGGCGGCAGCACCAGCAATTACCTGGTCTCGGTGCATCTGACCAGCACGGAGGCCAGCAACGTGCCCTGGGTCGGCGGGAACAGCTTCATCCCCGCGGCGACCATCCCGCCCGACCTGATCGCCCGGGTGAGCGCGGAGCAGCAGGACGAGAAATACGACAACCAGAACAACGCCATCCCCGCTTACGAGCCGACCACGGTCATCGACAACAACGGTCAGCCGGCCGGGCCGGCCCTGGCCGTCGGGGTCCCGGTCGGGCCGTACTACCAGCTCTACTACGTGTACCCGCTGACCTCGGAACAGGCGACCCTGCTGCTGATGCAGCGGATTCTGGCCGGCGTCGGGCTCGCCCTGGCCGTGTTGCTGGCCGCGATCGCGTCGCTGGTCACCCGGTGGGTGGTGCTGCCCGTCCGGCACGCCGCCCAGGCGGCCCAGCGGCTGTCGGCCGGGCACCTCGAGGTACGCATGCGGGTGCTCGGCGTGGACGATCTCGCGGCGCTGGCCACCTCGTTCAACGAGATGGCGGACAGCCTGCAGGGTCAGCTCCGCGAGCTCGAGGAGCTGTCGATGGTGCAGCGGCAGTTCGTCTCGGACGTGTCGCACGAGCTGCGTACCCCGCTGGCGACCATCAAGATGGCCGCGGATCTGCTGTTCGAGTCCCGCGGGGATCTTGACCCGGCGGCCGCCCGGTCGGCCGAGCTGCTGCAAAGTCAGCTGGAGCGCTTCGAGTCGCTGCTGGTCGACCTGCTTGAGATCAGCAGGTACGACGCGGGCGCGGCCACCCTGGACGCCGACCTCGTCGACGTGTGCGATCTGGTGCGGCGGTCAGCCGACGACGCCCAGCAGCTGGCCGAGCGGCGCGGCAGCCGGATCGAGTTCCGGCTGCCCGCGAGCGGCTGTTTCGCCGAGGTGGACCGGCGGCGGGTCGAGCGCATCCTGCGCAACATCTTGGTGAACGCGGTCGAGCACGGCGAAGGTAAGGACGTGGTGGTCACCACGGCCATGGACAGCGACACGGTCGCGGTTTCTGTGCGCGACTTCGGGGTGGGGCTGAGGCCGGGCGACGAGCAGAAGGTCTTCGAGCGGTTCTGGCGGGCCGACGTGGCGCGGGCCCGCACCACCGGCGGCACCGGCCTGGGCCTGGCCATCTCCCTGGAAGACGCCCGGCTGCACGGCGGCTGGCTGCAGGCCTGGGGGGAGCGCGGCAAGGGCTCGGTTTTCCGGCTGACCATGCCGAGGGTGGCCGGCTCCGAACTCGCCGGCTCACCGCTGCCGCTCGGCCCGGACGACGCCGAGGTGCCCGGCGGCCTGACCGGCACCGGACCGCACCCCGTGGTCAAGGTCCCCGGGATGATCTCACGTGGCTAGCCCCAGACGGCGCCCCGCGCGGCGGTGGCCGAGCATGGCCAGGCGGGCCTGCGTGGTGACCGCGGCGGTCGTCTCCGTCGCGGGCTGCGTGGGTATGCCGGGCAGCGGCCCGGTCGGCGCGATCAGCGCCAGCCCGCAGAGTACCGCCCCGGCCGGAGACGTCATCCAGACGTTCCCCTCGGGCCCGCAGCCGGGCGAGTCGCCGTCGCAGATCGTCGGGGGATTCCTGGCCGCCAGCGCGAACTACCCCTTCAATGCCGCCATCGCCCGGGAGTACCTGGTCAGCTCGGCCGTCAAGACCTGGAACCCGACCTGGTCGGTCACGGTGTACCGTACCTTCGGTCCCCCGGTGACGCCCCCGCCCCGGCCCGGCGTCAGGCAGACCACGGTCGTCGCCTCGGGGAACGTGCAGTCCACTTTCAACGGCACGGGTCAGTTCGTCTCGGCGGGCGGTACCGCGGCGCGCGGTTACGCCTTTCACCTGACGAAGGTCAACGGCCAGTGGCGCATCGCCAATCCGCCGTCCAAGCGCCTGCTCACCGTGTCTGAGTTCGGTGCGTTCTACAAACCGCAGGACCTGTACTTCCTCAACTCCGCTGCCCTGCCCGGAGCGACGGAACAGCCGCTCGTCCCTGACTCGGTGTTCGTGCCGCAGGGCACCTCGACCACGGACCTGCTGAACAACCTGGTCAGCGCGCTGCTGCCGAGCGCTGGTCAACCGAAGAGCACGTTGCTTAAGACGGCCGCCCTGACCTTCCCGGCCAGGGCCACGCTGGTAAACGTCACGCAGGCCGGAACGACCGCCGTGGTCAACCTCGGCGGCCTCAAAGGCGCGAGCACGACCGCTCTCGAGCAGGTTTCCGCCCAGCTGGCCTGGACGCTGGCCAGCCCCCGGCCCGGGCCGGGGGCGCCCATCCAGTCGGTCGAGCTTGAGCTCAACGGCCAGCCGTTCATACCGCCCAAAACTATCTGCGGTATCAGGCAGGCCCGGAGTCAGGTGCAGAACCAGGCCACCTATCCGTGCTACAACCCGTACCCGTCGCAGCCGGCCAGCTTCTCCTTCACCAGCCACGGTCAGGTATGGTCTCGCTGCGCCGCCGAGGCTAGCGTCCAGCGCGGCCAGGTCGGCCCGGTCGTCTCGGTCCTCGGCTCGGCGACCGTCGCCAGCCTGCCGTCGTGCGGCGAAGGGAATGTGCCCACCGGATCCATCGCGGCGCCGGTCTCCCGGACCTACCCGGGCCTCGGAACGCCTTCCCTGGTGGCGGTCTCACCCGACGGACAGTACGTCGCGTGCTACTCCCCTGACGCCGGGAAACTGTTCACCGGGCCGGCCTCCGGCGGGACGACGAAGCTGACCGCGGTGAAAGAGATCGGATCGGGCGTGACCGCGCTCAGCTGGGACCGTAACCATGACCTGTGGGTGGCCGAGAATGGTGACGTCTTCATGGTGCCGGTCAACGGCCAGACGACCTCGGTCAACACCTCGGCCCTGCCGGGTAACGTCACCGATCTGAGCGTCGCACCCGACGGCATCCGGATCGCCTTGATCGTGCAGAACGGGCCGAGCAGCGTGGTCGATCTCGCCGCCATCATCCACGGCGGTCAGTCCGCGCAGGGCCAGCGGGGCCTGCCCTCCGAAACCGTCTCGCTGACCGAGCCAGCCGTCCACCTCGGGCCGGACCTCGTTCAGCCGGAGGATCTGACCTGGTACGACGCCGATAATCTGATCGTGCTCACGGGCGGCTCAAGCCCGAGATTGTCCGAGGTACCCGTCGACGGGCAGCAGTCCTACAACTCCCAGCTCGCCCCGCCAGGCACGGATTCGATCACGGCCAATAGCGAGATGAACGCGCTGGTCGCTGGGCTGCCCGGCGAGCAGCTGGCCGTTTCGACCAGCATCGAGGGTCCCTGGCAGTTTCTCGGCGTCCACGGCCAGAATCCCGCCTACCCCGGCTAAGCCTCCGCCCGGACCGTGCGGCCTGCCCGGCCTGGCCGGAACTGGCCCCATCGCGACCCAGCCCGGAATCGCCCCTCCGCGTGCCGCGAGTCAAATGGCCAGGCCAGTTTTCGCGGATAAAAAAGGCCCGCACCCTCGCCTCATTAACGTTATGCGGTCGTTATATAGCAATTTGTGATTGATCGGATACATGTCCCCCCTGACATTCACGCGCCGACAAGCTAGCGTTCAGACATGGCACTCGCCCGGGCCCGTGGTTGCGCCGGGCGTGGCTCCCTTCGAGGGCGCCACGCTGGGCAAGCCGATGCCAGCCGCAGGCAAAACGGTCCACGTAAGGCGACTTCTTGTCGACTGATCACGGTGCGGCTTAGAAGTAAGTCCTGCCTCGCCGGGAGATACCGAGTCTCCCGGACCGGGAGAAGGGCAGTAGTGGCTATAGAGGCCGCGAACCCCTCAGCAGGCGAATGTGGGGTCGAAGACCAGGTCGGCCGGGCGAGTGCCGCCCCTCTCGATGAGAGGGCGAAATCGACTGAATGGGGATCCAGATGGAAATCATCGTCAGGGGACGCCACTTCACTGTCCCGGAACGTTTCCGTCAGCACGCCACCGCCAAGCTGGCCAGGCTCGAGAAGCTGGACGCCAAGGCGGTGCGGATCGACGTGGAGGTCTCCGAGGAACGTAACCCAAGGCAGTCTGATCACCGCGAACGCGTCGAACTGACGATCAGGTCCCGTGGCCCCGCGATCAGGGCCGAGGCGGCGGCGGACGACCGGTACACCGCGCTTGACCTGGCCTTCGCGAAACTCGAATCCAGACTCCGCCGGGCCTCCGACCGGCGCAAGGTCAAGCACGGGGACAACGTTACGGTGCGGTCGCCGGATGTGCTGACAGGCGTGGCGCCAGTGCTTGCGGGTGCTTTCGGCGAGCTGGAGCTGGCCGTGGCGCCGCGAAAGGCGCGGCTCAACGGCCACGGCGTGGCCCGGCCGCGGACCGGCGAGGTGGACGATGAGGCCGGCCGGGCTGACTTCGACGAGGTGGAGCCGGAGAGCCAGTTCGTGCCGATCGAGATGGAAGGCGACGGCCCGCTGGTGCTGCGCGAGAAGGTGCACGCGGCCACGCCGATGACGATCGACCAGGCCCTGCTGGAGATGGAACTCGTCGGTCACGACTTCTATCTCTTCCACGATTGTGACTGCGACCGCTTCAGCGTCGTCTACCGGCGCCGTGGCTATGACTACGGGGTGATCCGGCTGGTCGAGGAGTAGATCGCGGCCCGTCCTTGGTCATATCTGGCTGATGCGAGCCGGACGCCTCAGGCGCCCGGCTTGCATCATGGCCCCGGGTCGGCAAGAGTCTGATCACATGACATTCGTGCCGATCAAGGTCAGCCTGGCTGCCTGTGAGGCGGATGCGGGCGATGGTCCCTGAGGGAGGCAACGAGGTGAGCGCCATGGGCGACAGGGCGATGGCTGCTGCTCAGCAGCCGGGGAAGGGGGACGGGGAGGAGGGTGCGGGGAAGCGACTGGAGCCGATCCGGGTGCTGATCGCCGACGATCACGCGCTGTTCCGGCGCGGCCTGGAGATGGTCCTCGAGGAGGAGGACGACATCGATCTCGTCGGGCAGGCCAGCGACGGCACCGAGGCGGTTTCGGTGGCCGGGGAGTCGCTGCCCGATATCGTGCTCATGGACATCCGGATGCCCAAGATCAGCGGCATCGAGGCCTGCCGGGCGATCAAGGAAGTCGCACCGAGCGCCAAGATCGTGATGCTGACGATCAGCGACGAGGAAGAAGACCTGTTCGAGGCCATCAGGGCGGGTGCCAGCGGTTACCTGCTGAAGGACATACCGCTGGACGAGGTGGCCGAGGCGGTCCGGTCGGTGCACGGCGGCCAGTCCCTGATCAACCCGTCGATGGCGGGCAAGCTCCTGTCTGAGTTCGCCACGCTGGCCAAGCGCGACGCCGAGGAAGAACGAGTCCAGCACGTCGCCGCGCCCAAGCTCACCGACCGGGAGATGGAGGTGCTCAAGCTTGTCGCCCGCGGTATGAACAACCGTGACATCGCCAAGGAACTGTTCATCTCAGAGAACACGGTGAAGAACCACGTCAGGAACATCCTGGAGAAGCTGCAGATCCACTCCCGGATGGAAGCCGTCATGATCGCCGTCCGGCAAAAGCTCATCGAGTTCAGTTAACTCTGCCAGCTGCTCAGGTGCGAGCTAGGGCGGCGGCTAGGCGGGGGGCGTAGGCGGCGGGCTCGACCTGCTCGAGGCGGACGTCGTCGCAGCCGACCCAGGTGGCCGCCTCCCGCAGCGCCTGGGCCATCGGCTCGGCGGCCGAGGCCCGGTCCAGCGAGACCTTGCGCGCGATCAGGGTTCTGCCTTCCCTGGCCGGATCAACCCGGCCCGCCAGGCGGCCGCCGGCCAGCAGCGGCATGGTGAAGTAGCCGTGCACCCGCTTGTGTTTCGGCACGTACGCCTCGAGGCTGTGCTCGAAGCCGAACATCTGCCGGGTCCGCTTGCGGTCCCAGATCAGCGAATCGAACGGCGAGAGCAGCGTGACCCGGTTCCGGCCGCGGGGTGCGGCGCTGGCCTGCGCCAGCGCCACCGGATCGGCCCAGCCCGCCGCGGGCGGCCGGGCCGGATCCGGGCCCGCGATCGCGACCGGGGTCAGGCCCGCCGCCTGCGCGGCGTCGGCGACCAGCCGCGTGTGCTGGGATTTCTCGCTGGTGAGGTGGTTCAGCCGGTGGTATTCGACCAAGTCCGCCTGGGTGACCAGGCCGAGGGCCCGGGCGGCGACCCCGGCCAGGTAGGCGATGCACTCGGGGTCGGACGGCTCCGCGTTAAGCAGTTCGCCGGGCAGCACCCGCTCGGGCAGGTCGTAGACCCGCCGCCAGCCGGTCCGCCGGGCGCAGATGACATCTCCGGTGTCGAGCAGCCATTCCACTGCGATCTTGACGTCTGACCAGTCCCACCACGGGCCGCCGGCCTTGGCCCCGCCTAGCTGGGTCGCGGTCAGCGGGCCCTCCGCGCGCAGCCGGGCCAGGACCTTGTCGCAGGTTTCTGCGTGGCTGCGATGCCACCGGATTCCCCGGGCCCGCAGCGCGCGCCGCCGGAAGGCGAAGTACGGCCACTGCTCGATCGGCAGCACGCAGGCCGCGTGCGCCCAGTACTCGAAGGCGGCAGGCTTGGCGGCGTGCCAGTAGGCCTGCTCGATCTGCGACCGGGAGACCGCGCCCAGCCGCGCGTAGGCGACGAGCTCGTGCGAGCGGGCCAGCACGCTGATCGTGTCGAGCTGGACCGCGCCGACCCGGCGGAGCATGGCGGCCACGCCGCCGCGCCGTGACGTCGCGCCGAGGAACCCCTGCGCGCGCAGCGTCATCCGGCGGACCTCATCCGGGGTGATCGTCACCTCGGCCGCGGGAGCATCCAGACCCATGCCTGCGATCGTAACCGGCGGCTACGACATTCCGGGCGCGCCCGGCCGCCGGAGGATGACACGTGCGGAGAAAGAGAAACCACGGCCCCGTTCGGAAAATGCTCTTTCAGTACCAGTCGTCGAAAATTCGCGCGGCTGTGGCCATGATGCCGCCGATGACCACGATCCCGGCGCCGGTCCAGAAAAGCCACCAGATCGGGTGCGGAACCATCGCGGCTCCGCCGACGATGAAGCCGATGATGATGGCCGAGACCGCCACCCAGGAGGCAGATCGGCCATGGTGCGCCTCATGCTCGTACGGCAGACCCGTCTGCACGTCAAGCCCGTGCGCTCCGGTGTCGCCCGTGGCCTCCGCCATGGTCCCTGATGACGCCTGCTCGGCCACTCCTGGCTCCTCTCCTCGTGAACGCTCCTATTATTCTCCGGGAAGTGCGAGACTGATCACCAGCCGGCCCCCGAAGGACCCGTCCGCTGACCCTGCCGGTCCGGTTGCGACTCGGTTTGGTGTCTCTTCTCGCCTACCATGGCATGTTGGGGCGGTGAACGGGAGCCGGTTACGGTCACCGGCCATGATGAGGTAAGACGATCCGCGAGGAGCGCGACGAGAAGTGGCACCCATCATTGATAATGTCCTTCGCGCCGGCGAAGGCAGGATCCTGCGCAAGCTCAAGCGGATCAGCGAGCAGATTAACTCTATTGAAGACGACTTCGTCAAGATGAGTGACGCCGAGCTGCGCGCCATGACCGACGAGTTCCGGCAGCGATACGCCGACTCCGAAACGCTGGACGACCTGCTTCCCGAGGCGTTCGCCACCGTGCGCGAGGCGGCCAAGCGCACCCTCGGGCAGCGCGCCTTCGACGTCCAGCTGATGGGTAGCGCCGCGCTGCACCTGGGCAACATCGCCGAGATGAGGACCGGTGAGGGCAAGACGCTCACCGGAGTCTTCCCCGCTTACCTCAACGCGATCGCCGGCCAGGGCGTCCACGTCGTCACCGTGAACGACTACCTGGCCAAGCGCGACTCCGAGTGGATGGGGCGGGTGCACCACTTCCTCGGCCTTGAGGTGGGCGTGATCCTCGGGGACATGGAGCCGGCCGAGCGCCGCAGGCAGTACGCCGCCGACATCACCTACGGCACCAACAACGAGTTCGGCTTCGACTACCTGCGCGACAACATGGTCC
>OCTA010005045.1_pt1 | contig 11476 bp, 6 predicted proteins | sample 1538991 | NCBI WGS metagenome assembly OCTA01 (sample SAMEA3539302, study PRJEB22396) | soil metagenome | biome: tundra; feature: field; material: soil | place: USA | collected 2010-05 | depth 0.15 m | reverse complement strand
CACGACCATCCGGTGTTCGTGGAGGAAGGCGTCACCCACTACTGCGTCGCCAACATGCCGGGCGCCTATGCGCGCACGGCGACCCAGGCATTGACCAATGTTACTTACCGTTACCTGGAATTGGTGGCGGATCTCGGGCTGGCCGAAGCCTGCCAGCAGATGCCGGCCCTCTTAGGCGGCCTCAACGTGATGGATGGCAAGGTCACGCACAAGGCCGTGGCCGGAGCCCACGGGCTGGCGTATTCTCCGCCGCAGTTTTGAAGGACGATTACGCATTGTCTCAGCCACTCCCGGCAGTTAACTTGGGAAGCGCGCAGGCATTAGAATGAAAGCCCCGATACCAGAGAACGAGGCCCAACGGTTGGCTGCCTTAAAGGAATACCACATCCTGGATACCGCGGAGGAACAGTCCTACGACGACATCACCGCGCTGGCTGCCTACCTCTGTGACGTGCCCATCACGATGATCTCCCTGGTGGACGAATCCCGGCAGTGGTTCAAATCCAAGCTGGGATTGAATGAGCGCGAGACGCCGCGCGACGTCGCGTTTTGCGCGCATGCAATTCTCCAGACAGAACCCTTGATTGTGCGGGATGTGTTTAAGGATACTCGATTTGCGGACAGCGCCCTGGTCACTAGCTCACCGCATATACGGTTCTATGCCGGGTTTCCGCTGGCCACCCCGGAGGGCTTTGCTCTGGGCACACTCTGCGCCATCGACCGCAGGCCCCGGAAGCTCTCCGCTGAACAGATGCAGGCGATGCAGGCCCTGTCGCGGCAGGTGATGGCGCTGCTGGAGTTGCGGCGTATCTCAGCGCGCCTGGCGCAGGTGCTGGAGAACGTCAAGGCGTTGCGCGGGCTCTTGCCTATTTGCGCCTGGTGCAAGCGCATCCGCGACGACAAGGGCTACTGGAGCCAGGTCGAGGCTTATGTCCACACGCACACGGGGGCCGACTTCACGCACGGCATTTGCCCCGAGTGCTTCGCGAAGATGCGCCCGAAAACGCCGCCCCAGGAGTGAGCCGGCTTCTTTAGGTGGGCTTGCCGCTGGCCAGGCAACCGATGGACTTCCCGCGGTTGGGCACCATCTGTATCGCCCGGTCGTCGTAGTATCGGATCAGGTCGTAATCCTTCTGGTTGGTGACTTCCAGGCGCCCCAGCCCGTGCTTCTCCACCCAAGCCTGAATAATCGGGATGCTCTCCGGCTCGCAGGCTCTGGCGGAGAAGATCTTAACCGTCACGCCGGCCGCCAGGAGGCTTTTCACCATCGCGAGCATTTCAGGAATCGGCTCCCCAAGCGGATAGGGGGGCAGAAAATGGCCCTCCTCATCGTCCCGGGCCAAAGTGCCGTCCAAATCGACGCCAATCCAGTGGTGTTGGGCGACGAAGACCGGCTCGGCGCCGGGTTCCAGAGCGACCCAGGCGCCGGGATTGCCGCTCACCTCGGTTGCTTTCTCAATTTGCAATGGGCCCATGGTTCCACTTTAGATTCCCGAACAATGAAGTCCATCCCAATGTTGCAGGCCGGGGTTTTCAGGCTTGATTCTTGATAGCAAGCCGCTAAGAGGTTGTCTGTGGAACATCTGCCCAAGCGGACGAGCCTGGTCCAGGAAACCGCCGCCACACTCAAGGAGTGGATCAGCGCTGGAATTCTGAAGGAATCCCTTCCCGGGGAACGCGAATTGAAAGCGCGCCTGGGGATTGGCCGCAACACATTGCGCCTGGCGTTGGACTTTTTGGAGAAAGAAGGCTGGCTCTCTTCCGCCAGCCACGGCCAGCAGCGCCGGGTGCAGAAAGCCGAACCGCTCGTCCCCGGGGACAGCGGTGCTAGCTTCCGTCTGCCGGTGACCTTCCTCAGCCCCTATTCGCCGGTCGAAAGCGAGACGCTGGTGGAGCTGGAGGACTTGCGGATGCGCCTGGAGGAGCAAGGCCGTCGGCTGCAGTTTCTCTCCCCGGCCATTTTCCGCTTGCAGCATCCGGACCATCACTTGGAGCGCATGGTGCGCCAGCATCCTTCGGCGGCCTGGGTTCTGCACATGGCCAGCGAACCGATGCAGCGCTGGTTCGCCCGACAGAACGTGCGGGCGTTTATTTACGGGTCGCCGTTTCCCGGGGTGGACCTGCCGTTCCTGGTTCCGGATTGGGAGGGGGCGGCCTTCCACGCCGGCATTCAACTCGCTCGGCAGGGGCATCGGAACATCGGGATTTTGGAATACCAGGAGCGATTCCCGGGAGTGTTGGCCACCGAGCGCGGGCTGCAACGGGCGCTGGACACGACTGGCGCTCCCGGCCGCGTGGTGGCCTTTAAGGACGATTTGACGCCTTCATCGGTGGCCCATTCGCTCGACGTTGCCTTCAGCCTCAAGAAGCGGCCGACAGCCATGGTGCTGACCCGCTCGAATCAACTGCTGACCTGCCTCTCCTGGTGCGGTTCGCGAGGCCTCCGGTTCCCTGGAGATTTTTCCCTGGTCTCACTTACCGGCGACACGTGGTTTGGAGAGTTCCATCCCCCGATAACCCACTACTGGACCAAACCGCCGATTATTGCGCGCTACCTGGCGGAGAGAGTGATGGAACTAGTGGCGACGGGCCATGTCGCCAGGAAATCCTTCCGACTGCAATTGGAATACGTCCCGGGGGCAACCATTGGCCCGGCGCCGCGCGCCGGGCGATAGCTCAGCGGCACTTTGCCACCCGCTGGCGCCTCACGGTGGGTTTTCCTCGGCGGTCAACTGGTTCCCTTACGGAACCAGTGATTATCACTTCTACCGCGGCCAGGACCTGAGATACTGGCGTACTAGCGGTCGATAGGATTACCTGCCAGCCGCAAGGGCTGGGGGATGCCGAGCGAGTCTTGGCGCGGTGACCAGGATTTGCCCGCTCTCCAAGTGGCATCCTAAATACCGGAAGACAACCAACTACAAAAAAGCTATGCGCAAACAAATGATCGTCCCAACCCTCTGCTCCTTGCTGGCTCTGGCGCTCGCCACGGCCGTCCAGGCACAGAGCTTTTTCAATGCGGTTACGAATCTTCATCCAGTCGGCTACTGGCCATTAAACGAGACCACGGCACCCCCAGCCTCGAAACCAGCAGCGATTAACGCCGGCACCTTGGGTGCGGCTGACAACGGCACTTACACCGACGGTGCCATCCCCGGGGTGGCGGGGTCGCTGGCGGGTGACGCCGAGGGGGGCTGCTTATTCAGCGGAGCGACCGGGGTTAATCCGAGGATGGCCGCCCCATACGACCCGGCTTATGCCAACGTCACGACTTTCACCCTCGAGGCCTGGGTCAATTCGGCAGTGACGGACCCCGCGGAAGCGTGCCCGGTGAACTGCCTGGATACGGCCAGTCCTAGCGCTGGCTGGCTGATCTTCCTTGACCCTACGGGAGCCGGCCAGATTAACTTGAGGATCTACGCCGGCAACGGGACCTCCACCTCCCTTAACTACGTCATGACTGTGCCTGGCGGACATATTCTTTCCAACACCTGGTACCATGTCGTAGTCAGTTTCAACGGCACGACCGCGCAGGGTTACATCAACGGCCAAGCGCAGGCGGTCTCCGCCAGCGCAACGGGTTATCTGCCCAGCACTGCCGGGCCGTTTACCCTCGGCGCCAGAAGCGACAACTCTTTCCCTTTCCAAGGTTACCTGGACGAAGTGGCGTTGTACTCCAATGTGCTGTCGGCGCTTGATGTTCTGGCGCATTATCAAGCCGGCACCAACATCGCCCCGGCCACGTCTTACAATACACTTGTCACGAACGACCATCCTCTCCTTTATTACCGGCTGGGCGATGGAAGCACCGCTCCGGTGGCCAAAAACTTTGGCAGTCTTGGCGCGTTCGGCAACGGTTACTATGAGAGCGGCACGACGCCGGGGGCAGCCGGGCCGAGTTTTCCAGGTATGGGGTTGAACAACTTTGCTTGCGCGTTTGGCGGCTCGCAATCGACAGATATTGGCCCGAGCGTTCCCGTTGTCGGCATGGCCGGGCTGGCGCTTGGAATCTCGAACAGTCCCTCGACCCTTGCCGCGTGGGTCCAGGTCCCCACCAGTGTCTCCTACTTCCAGACGGTCGCTGGCAAAGCCGACCAGATGTATCGTTTTGATGTGGACAATCCCGGTGGGTTGCCTCACTGGAACGCCGGCACCTCCGCCGACCTCATCGGGGCCCAGGCGTTGAAGGATGGCAATTGGCATTACTGGGTCGGTGTGTGGGATGGCACCAGCCAATATCTCTACATTGATGGCGCACTAGTCGGGCAAGACACGCCAACTCCCGGAACAGGAGGCAACTCCCAACCTTTCGAGATCGGCACGGCTCCCGATGACAGCGGGCGGAACTTTGTCGGCTCGATTTGTCAAGTGGCCGTCTTCGACAAGGCACTCAGCTCGGCACAGATTCAGGGGGTCTATTTTTCGGCGGGCACTCCTCCCGTCATCACCGCGCAGCCGGAGCCAACCGTTAGCATCGTCGGTTCGAACGTGTCGCTGACGGTATCCGCCATCGGCACCCAGCCGCTGACCTATCAGTGGTACCGCGGACCGGTGGGCAGCGCGACACCGATTACTGAAGGAAACGTTTCCGGGGCCACCAGCCCCGCCCTGACGTTTACCCCCGCCCAAACCGCCAACGACGGGACTTACTATGTGGTGGTGACCGATCACAACGGCCTCACAACGACCAGTGCGGCCGGCAGCCTCAACGTCATTACCACACCGCTCTCAGGCAGCTTTTTTCCAACCGTCATCAACCTCAATCCTCTGGGCTACTGGCCATTGAACGAGACGGTCCAGCCGGCCCCGAGCGCCCTCGCGATTAATGGCGGCACTTTGGGTTCGGCCGGTAACGCGGTTTATTCAGCCGGTGGGATTTCCTATCAGCAGCCCGGGGCCCTGACGGATGGTGACACAGCCATCACGGGCGACGGCACATCAGATTCGGTCATTCTCCCATACCGATCTGCGCTGGCGACTGTGCCTTTGACACTGGAAGGGTGGTTCAACCCAACTTTCAACGCTGCTGAGATCACGGTGGGTAACGGGCAAGGCGCCAGTCCTCGCACGGGGCTCTGGATCTATAGCGGCATTAACGGCACCGACCTTAACCTCCGCACTTATCAAAACAGCGGCACGACCATCGCGGCCACTATCGACGCAACGGGCCTAACCGCGGGTCAATGGTACTATGTAGCGGCCACCGTGGCTCCTAATCCTGGCAGCAATTCCGTCGCTACCGGTTACATTACCACTTTTTACACCAACGGCGTGATCGTGGGATCGCCGGTAATCTCGGCCTTTGTTCCGAACGCCAATGCTCCGTTCACGATTGGCACACGGTCTGACGGGGGTTACAACTTTGTAGGAGGGATGGATGAGGTGGCCTTTTATCCTTCCGCGCTCGATGCCGCGACCATCCTGGCGCACTACCAGGCCGGCACGACCGGGACGCCCGCGTACAAGGCCCTGGTTCTGGCCAGCCATCCGCTCCTGTATTACCGGCTGAACGAGCCGGCGTACACCGCCCCGCCTATCACCAGCGATCCGCTGGCCCATAACTATGGCGCCTTGGGCGCGGACGACAACGGTTATTATCTCCCCGGCTGTTTCCCCGGCGCGGCAGCCGGTCCTGGCTTTCCGGGCTTCTCAAACCAGGTCGCCTGCAGTTTCACCAATGTCTATGGCGGGTATGTCGATATCCCCACGGACCCAAACAACGCGTTGAATGTGCAGGGACCCGTCACTTTGACCGCGTGGATCCAAGGCAGTCCCGCTGATGTTACCAGGTTCCAGTCGATGGCCGGGAAGGGCGATACGTCCTACCGGTTTGGCATGGACGCCGGTGGAGCGCACTTTGCGGATGGGAACGGCAATCCGGATGTCGTGGGCGGTTCCGTAAACGATGGGGCATGGCATTTTCTGGCCGGAACCTGGGACGGTTCCGCGGAGAAGATTTATATTGACGGCGTGCTGAGCGCAACCGCGAGCGCCTCCTCCGCGATCCCGGGGAACACCTCTGATTTCATCATCGGCGGCGCGCCCGACTATCTTCCAGGCCGGATATTTAACGGCAATGTTTCGCAGATGGCGGTCTTTGGCCAGGCGCTCACGGCGGCGCAAATTCAGGCGCTCTATAACTCCGCCCAGGTGCCGCCGTACATCATAACCGAGCCGGCCACCGCCACCTTCGCCATCAACACGGTCGGCACGGTCAGCGTTACGGCAAGCGGAACCCCTGCCCTGGGTTACCAGTGGTACAAGGGCACGTCGCCGCTGAACAATTCCGGGGACCTCTCGGGCGTGAATACGGCCATGCTGACCATTTCTCCAACTGCGTTGGCTGATAGCGGCAACTACCAGGTCGTGATCACCAACGCCTACGGCGCGGTCACCAGCACAGTGGCGGCAGTCACCATAGTCTCCGGCCCCATTATTGTCCCGGACCTGCCCGCCACCAACCACGTCTATGCCGGCACCACCGCGATTCTCACTGTGGGACTGAGCGGCACCGCGCCCTTCGCCAATGCTTGGACGTTCAACGGCCATGTCCTCGCCAACGGTGGCCGGGTCAGTGGCGCGCAAAGCCCCACGCTCACGATCGCCAACGCTCAGGCCAGCGATGCCGGCAGCTATCAGTTCTGGTCCACCAACAGCCTCGGCACGTCGCACAGCAGTGTGGGGCAACTGGTGGTTGAAAACGTGCTGGGGTTCAACGGCAATGGATCAGGATGGACGCTCAATACTGGAACCGGATCCGGTTCGTCGCCTTTCTTTGCCGGAAATAACCGGCTGCAATTAACGACCAGTGGCGCTGGCAGTCAAAACAATAGTTTCTTCTTTAACGTGCCCCTGTATATCGGCGCCTTCAAGGTCCACTTCACTTATTGGGACCTGAATGACAATGCGGATGGCGTCTGTTTCGTCATCCAGAATTCGGCTATGGGAGTGAATGCCGTCGGCGATAGCGGAGGCGGAATGGGCGTCCGGGGCATCACCAACAGCGTCGAGGTCGAGATCGACCTCTACAACGAAGCCTTCGCCTACGACACCGGTGGGCTGACGCACGAGGCGGCTGGTGTTTGGCCCGCTGGTAATGCCGAGTTCCAAATGCTAGGGACGGGAGATGACGTGGGCGCTCCCGGTCAGACGAAGGACATGACCCTCTTGTATGATGGGAGCGTGCTGACGATGACCTGGAGCAACGAGACGTCGCAGGCTAGTGCCACCACTAATCTTGACGTGGGAGATATAACGCAAGCTGTCGGTACTAATAATACGGCCTATGTCGGGTTCACCGGAGCCTGCGGCGGAGTTAATGACACTCAAATCGTGGGCGACTTCTCATTCATCCCGCTTCCCCCGGCGGTCTCGATCGCTACGGATGGCAGCGGCGGCGTGTTAATCACTTGGCCGGCGGTCAGCCGGTACGCGCTGCAGAAGAATTCGAGCCTGACCAACCCGGCGGGCTGGACGACCATCGCGGGTCCGTACACTACTGTGAGCGGACCACTGTATGATGAGTATCGGGTACACGTCACGCCGGCGACAGGCGTCGAATTCTACCGGCTCCTCGTCGGGCCGTAACGTGACTGACTTAATCGAGATACGGGCACTGCCCGCATCCCTTGTTTAGCGACAAACCAAACAGCAGCCGGGGAGCGATCCCCGGCTGCTGTTGCTTTTGGAAAAAGGAGTTCAGCTCATGAAGTCACCCAACTGCCCCGAAGCCGCCCAGTTCGTCCAGCGTCAAAACCGCCCGGGCTGGGCCGTGTAACCTTCACTCGCCCTCTCCCCCAGGGACAGGGAGAAGCCCGGTGAGCTTGACGCAGCCCTGCGGCGCCCTGCCGGCACCCAAAGCCGGCCCAAAGCAGCTTTGACGTTCGCCGCGTATCAGGCCAGACTGGGGCATGACAACTCTTTCACCGGCTGAGCTGGCCCGGCGCATTGAGCACACGCTGCTTCGTCCTGACGCGACGCGGCGAGACCTCGAGCAGCTTTGCGCGGCGGCGCGCGCGATGGGTTCTCATGCCGTCTGCGTGTGCGGTTCACAAGTCGAACTTGCCTGCTCGTTGCTCGAAGACAGCGAGGTCAAGGTCACCGGCATGGTCGGTTTCCCGCTCGGGGCCGCAGACGCCGACGCCAAGCGTTACGAAACGGAGGTGGCGATTGACCACGGCGCACAGGAGATTGAGACGGTGCTGAATGTGGGCCGCTTGAAGGACGGTGACCACGGCTATGTGCTGCGCGAACTGCGCGACATTGCTGAGGCTGCCGACGAGCGGCACGTCAAGGTCATCCTGCAGACCGAGTTGCTGACCCCGGAGGAAGTGCGCCTCGCCTGCGAGCTGGCGCTCGATTCGGGCGCGCATTGCGTTTGCACCGGCACCGGCTTGAGGTCAGCGGCGACGGTGCAGGACGTCCAGAGCTTGCGGGCTGCCGTAGGCGAGAAGTTCGGAGTCAAGGCCGCCGGCCTGAGCGACGCGCAAACCGCTTTGGCGATGATTGATGCGGGCGCCACCCGTATCGGCGCCGCTGAGGGTTTGGCAGGGCTTTCGGACCTGGCCAAGTAAATGAGGGGCCGTCGCTCTTCGCCCTACGATGAGGGGGTAGAGGCCAACCCCGGCGCCTCGATGATTTGGACGCGGTACATGCCGCGCACGGAGTTGAGGAGGAACACGCCCGGGCTTCGCCGCATTTGCTCCAGTGTGATGCAGCGCTCGATGAGCGTGCCCCGCTCAAGCAGGTCGGCTCGCAGAGTGCCGGGCAGCAAGCCGCACTGGACGGGCGGCGTGCAGAGCTTCCCCTCAATCTCGACCGCTATGTTGGCAATCGTGGACTCCGTAACCTCACCACTTTCATTGAGCAGCAGGACATCGTCATAGCCCGGACACGCTGCTCTGGCTGCCTCGTATAGGCCACGATTCGTCGTCTTGTGGTAGAGAAACGGATTGGACGAGTCAGCCGGGCCAGGCGCCACCGCAACACGTTGCGGCGCGGGATCGGCTGCGGGCAAGACTTCGGCCTCCAGTGTGGTGCGGCCTTCCCTGGCAACCAGCAGACGCACTCTCTGGCGCGTACGGGTCAGGCGGGCGGCTAGCCGTTCCAACTCCACGCGCACCGCAGCCAGATCCACGACGAACCCAAAATAGAGTGTGGACTGCGCCAGGCGTTCAAGGTGACGCTCAAGGAGGAAGTAACCGTCCTCCGGGGTCCAGAGCATCGTCTCCAGCAGAGAGAACTCGGGTATTCGCGTATCCAGAATCCGTGCCTTGGCCCGGCATTCCTGCCATTCCGCCTCCGGTTGTGAGCCCCAGGTGATGCCGCTGCCTACGCCGTATTCGGCGTCGCGCGTCCTCCGATTCCACAGCAGGGTGCGAATGGCCACATTGAATTGGGCCCGCCGCCCCGGCGCGAGGAACCCGATGGTCCCGGTATAGATGCGCCTCGGGGACGTCTCGAGCTGGGCGATGAGTTCCATCGTCCGCACCTTGGGCGCGCCGGTGATCGAGGCTGGCGGGAAGAGCGCGCGGAAGATGTTGCTGAGGGTGGCGGGGGTTCTGGCCTCGATGGTGGAGGTCATTTGCCATACGGTCGGATACTTCTCCACCGCAAACATGTGGGGCACGTTTACGCTGCCGGTTTCCGCCACGCGCCCTAGATCGTGTCGCACCATGTCCACGATCATCACGTTCTCGGCCTGCTCCTTCTCGGAGGCGCGCAGCGTCTCGGCTTGTGCCCGGTCCTGGGCTTGGGTCAACCCCCGCGCGGCGGTCCCCTTCATGGGCCGGCAGGCGATACGGTCGCCATCCAACCGGAAGAACAACTCTGGCGAGGCGCAGCCAATGACCCACTCGCCGGTGTCCACGAATGCGCCATAGGGCGCCTCCTGCGCCGCCACCAGTTGAAGGAACGCGTCCCAAGGCTCGGCGGCCAGCGATGTGCTGAGACGGTAGGTGTAGTTGACCTGGTAAGTGTCGCCGCTGCGAATCCAGGCCTTGATGCGCTTGAGGTTGGCCTCGAACTGCTCGAATCCTAGCGATGCCTGCCATCCTGCCTTCCCCGAGTCGGGACCGGGGGCTGGGACTGGCAGGTCCACTTGTTCCGCGCCGTCATACAAGCCAAACCAGAGCAACGGGAATCCGCCGTTGCCTTTTGCGGTCAGCGCCGGGTCGAAGGCCGGGGCGGCTTCGTAAGAAATGAAACCCGCCGCATAAAGGCCGCTTTGGGCGACAGCGGTCTCGACCCGCTCAAGCTGGGGCGCGACATCCGCCACGGTGAACGCGGTCACGATCTCGCGCGGGCGCGAGAATTGGAGCCAGCGCCTGCTGGCGGCATCACGCACCAGCACGCGACCCGGGTCAGAGACATCAATACCTGCGATCATTCGATACGTGTTGCCGAGCAGTGGCAGCCGGACAAAGTCACCGCACTCTTCGTGCTTGTAAAGGTCCCGCCCCCGCCTGGGCTGAGCTTGGCGCTGGCACTGGATGGCAAACCGCGATAGGTTCAAACATGTTCATCACGGGATTGGGGACGGCAGTGCCACCGCAATGCTATACGCAGGAGGCCGGCTGGCAGGCGTTCGTGCAATCGACCCTATATCATCAGCTCCAGCCCCGCTCCCGCGCGATACTTAGAAAGGTCTTGAACGGCAGCAGCGGCATCGCCACGCGCCACCTGGCGCTGGACAACCTCGCCCAGGCCTTTGACCTGACGCCCGACGTGCTGCACGCGCGCTTTACCAGGAACGCGCCGCTGCTCGCAGCCCAAGCCGGGGAACGCGCGTTGGCCAACGCCGGCCACCAGCCCCACGACATCGATGCCTTGGTCATCAGCACCTGCACGGGCTATTTGTGCCCGGGATTGACGAGCTACGTGGCCGAACGGCTCGGCTGCCGGCCAGATGTGCTGACCTTTGACCTCGTGGGCCAGGGGTGCGTAGCCGCCTTGCCGAACCTCTCCGCGAGCGAAGCGCTGCTCGCCTCCGGCCGCTGCCAGCGAGTGCTCTCGATCTGCGTGGAGGTGTGCAGCGCTGCGCTCTATTTCGATGACGATCCGGGCGTGCTCATTAGCGCCTGCCTGTTTGGCGACGGGGCGGGCGCGGCAGTGCTCGCCAATTCCCCGGGCGGTAAGCGGCCCGTGAAGTGGAAGACCAGCGGTTCTCTCCTGCAGACGAACAACCGGGACGTGCTGCGCTTCGAACAGAAGGCCGGTATGTTGCGGAACATCCTGTCGCCGCAGGTGCCCGCGCTGGCTGCCGAACATGCCGTCACGGTTCTCGACCAGGTGCTGGCGCGGGCCAACGTGGGGCGAGAGCAAGTGAAAGGCTGGGTGATGCATCCCGGGGGACGGGATGTGCTGCTGGCGATGCGCGAGCGCTTGGGATTGAGCGAGCACGACCTGCGCTGGAGCGCCGCGGTGCTGCGGGAGTTTGGCAACCTGAGCAGCGCGTCGGTGTATTTCGTCCTGCAAG
>OCTA010005044.1_pt1 | contig 11477 bp, 10 predicted proteins | sample 1538991 | NCBI WGS metagenome assembly OCTA01 (sample SAMEA3539302, study PRJEB22396) | soil metagenome | biome: tundra; feature: field; material: soil | place: USA | collected 2010-05 | depth 0.15 m | reverse complement strand
TGCAGCGCGCGTTTCCGATAGGGCGCGCCCGCCAGCAGGAGATAGAGCCAGACCAGTCCCGCGTCATGGGGTTTGATGGCCAGGCTGATCGCAAGGCATAGGATGCCGGCCCACAGAAACCGCTCCTCAAAGAAACACCAGACGGCTACCACGCACAGGCTTACAGCGATTCCGGCCGTATTGCCGGTGCAAAAGATCTCCTCGCAGTTGGCAAGCAGGATGCAGATCAGAAAGAGGGTGACGTTGGGAGCATAGCGCGCTCCAAGATTCCACATCAGCAGGGCGGCAAGGATAAGAACGCCCGCGGTGAAGGTCATCCACAGCACATGCGCGGGCCCCCAGGGGAGCATCGCAAAGGGAGCCGTGAAGATGAATGTGGTGGGCATATTGACATACAACGTCACGGCCTGGCGGGCCTGGATGGTCTCTGACGGACGTTCGCCGCCCTCGCTCCGGTAAACCGCCTCCAGTTCGCTTACGTTGTATGGATTGTGGTGTTGAATCAGGCAGCGCGTGCCATAGTAAACTGCTCGGAAATCCACCCACCCGTTCCCGGTCTGCCCCACGACGGAACCCCACAGAATGGAAATTCCGCAGGCCAGCAGTATCCAAACTATGGCATTCCGCCGCGTACTCGTCATCCTCAGCCTCTCTCTGGCTCGCGCCGCAGATACACCCACAGATAGAAGATGCCCATCGCCAGCAAGATGAGCGGAGTGGGCTCCAGCAACACGGCTGTCAATATCTTTCCGGCGAGTCCTGCTGGGGATAGGTTCAAGTTCCTGGTAAAAATCAGCAGAATCGCCGACGGAATATCCCCCGTCAGCACAATGCCCGCGGTATTCAACAGGAGTGCAATCCATCCAATCGGACCGCCCTCGGCCCACAGCATGGCGCAGGCCGGAACCGTGAGCAGCAGGAGCTTCGCATCATATTGCCGATGATAAACCGGCAGCATGGAAATGGCCGCGATAGCCGCGAGCGCCAGCCAGGCGCCCGGCAGCGAGAGGCGCGACCTGAGGGTGCGCGCCGCGCCTGCAAGCAGTAGCGCGCCGCAGATCAGATAGCTGACCGGATTGTAGATGCGTGGATTGCTCCAAAAAACGCTGATCACTGCTTGCAGATCAATCACCATGCCTAAGGTACGGCCGGTGAGAGATGAAGGGCCTGGTTCGTTGATGCCTCCATGCGCCGAAGAGGCCGATAAATTCGCGTGCAGCTCCGCGATCCAGTGCGGCGCGATGTGCGTTACCCACAGGATGGCCGGTATCGCCAGCACGGCAGTTACCAGGAGAGTTTGCAGCGCGCGCTTTCGATAAACTCCCCCTGCCAATAGAAAATATAGCCAGACCAGGCCAGCACCTTGAGGCTTGAAGACGAGGCTGATCGCAAGGCATAGGATGCCGGCCGGCACAAACCGCTCTTCAAGGAAACACCAGACGGCCACCACGCAAAGGCATACAACAATCCCAGCCGCATTTCCAAGAAAAAAAACCCTCTCGCAGTTGGCAAGCAAGATGCAAATCAGGAAAAGGGAGACGCTGGACGCATATTTCGATCCAATATCACACATCAGGAAGGCGGCAAGAATGATCACTCCGGCAGTCAATATCATCCATAGAATGTGTGCCGGTCCCCACGCCAGAATCGTGAAGGGGGCGACAAGCAGCAGAGCAGTCGGCAGATTGATGCACACCGGGACGGCTCGGCGAAACAACCCTGACTGGGTGGGGTCCGTCGGAAATCCCCCTCCTTCTGCCTGGTACACACGCAGAAACTCGCTTTCCTGGTAGGGGTCGCTATGTTGAATCAGGCATCGCGAGCCGTAATAGACCGCCTTGAAATCTAACATTCCGACAGGCGAGGCGGATTCCAGAATGTATCCCCAAAAGACGGAAATCCCGCAGCACAACAGCAGCCAGACCAGAGCAGTCCGCCGCGTCCTTGTCATGTTCATGCTGAGTTTCATTCCACAAGAATCCCGGCCGCCTGGGACCGAAGCCTTGGCCGGGCGAGGCGCGATTGCGACCAGAAAAGACGGTCGAAAAAGCATGGGAGAGAACGCAGCGGCAATGGTGATGCCCTGCGAATCTCTCCCGCGCAGTTACAAGGGGAACAATTGTGGCGCCGATTCCGTGCCAGGCCGGAGATCATCTAGACGGTGGCACTGAACTGCGTGGCTAGATTGCTGAAGACCGTGGAGATGGTGTTTGCCACCGCATGATTAGATGCGGTGATAACTCCCGCAACTACGCCAAGGACTAAGGCATATTCAACCAGATCCTGACCGTTCTCCCGCAAGATCCAGCACTGCAGTCGGAAGACGAGCCTTTGATATCCGGGCCTCATCGGATTGCCTCATCGTGATTTGGACTTACCCTAACCTTAGCCGGAGAGGTACGTCTTCTCGCCAAATCTTGCGGACGCATCTCTCCTGCGAAGGCGCTGGGATGGTTTGTCCTGACGGTATCTTGACAGGAGTTAGACGGTGGCCGAGAACTGGGTGGCGATGTTCGAGAACGCGGTGCTGATAGCAGCGGCCAAAGTTCTCATGGCAACGGTGGCGCCGAGGGCGATCAAAGCAAGAACCAAGGCATATTCAACCAGATCCTGGCCTTCTTCGCGGTCCATCAGGTCCTGGAATTTCACATACATCTTGAGTAGCATGGTGTTCATTTGTGTTCTCCCCGTAAGTTGATTTTCCCAGCCGAGGCCGGGGCACCCTGTCTGGTGCATGTGTAGTGCCAATCATGGAAAATAGTAATAGCCTTATATAACAATAACTTACGATAATAATTATGCAAAAATGTGCGCCCAACTGTATACAATTGTATACAGTTCAACCCCGGACTCCCGAACCTGTTTACAGGACACTGAAGTACCGAACCGGAAGTACCGAACCGGAAGACGAAGGTAATCGAAGACCGCATTGAATTCGAGCCGGGCGCTCGCCTCACAAGAACCTGATCCCGCGCAACACAGTGATCCCTCGTAGGAAGTAAAATAGCGTCCATGGCAAACATGATATATGTCTCCACAAACTGGGCAGCAGACCGCAATATCCTCGCGCTGCTGCGCGTCACCGAGCGGCGCCTGCGCATCCACACTTCCGGCGGAATCCAGAAGTCCTGGTGTCAGAAATGAAGATCAACGGAGAACTGCTCACACGGCAAAAAATACTCAGCACTGCCGTAGTACTGCCATTCGTTTCCGTTTGCGGCCTGGCAGCGGGGTTTATTGCGGGATTATTCTGCTTCGCATTGATCTCAGTCAACGGTCCGGCCACTCGCGATTACATCTTCTTCTGGGCCACCGGCCAGCAACTGGCTCACCATGCCAATCCCTATGATGAAGCTGCCATGACGCGGATTGAGCGTTCTGTGGGGATGCCGGCGACGAATAGAATTGGCTTCATGAGGAACCCTCCCTGGGCGCTTCCGCTGGTCTATCCGCTGGGGTTCCTCAGTCCGCGGGCGGGATGGCTGCTGTGGTCCTTGTTCATGCTCGCGTGCCTTGCAGTTTCCGTTCGCCTGCTCTGGATCCTGTACGGCCGGCCGAGAAATTCCCGGTACTTGCTTGGGCTTTCCTTCGGACCGGCTCTGCTTTGCCTGATCTATGGGCAAACTTCTCTCCTCCTGCTGCTCGGGTTGACGCTGTTTCTGCGCCTGCATCGCACACAGCCCTTTTTGGCTGGAAGCGCGCTTGGGCTTTGCGCCCTGAAGCCTCATCTGTTTTTGCCCTTCGGCACCGCGCTGCTGGCCTGGGTGCTGGTTTCCCGGAGCTACAAGCTGGTGGCCGGAGCCGCGGCCGCTATGGCCGCGAGCAGTGCGATTGCATTCCTGATTGACCCGCAGGCGTGGGCCCAGTATGCACAAATGGCGCGCGCCTCTGGAATCGAGAGGGAATACATTCCGTGCCTGAGCTATCTGCTGCGTAGTTGGCTCGGCGCAAACTCGATGAGCCTGCAATTTCTACCGGCCGCCCTGGGCTGCGCATGGGCACTAAGCTATTATTGGCCTCGACGCCAGGCCTGGGATTGGACGACGAACGGCAGCCCGCTGCTGCTGGTTTCGCTTCTGGTGGCGCCCTATTCGTGGATTTACGATCAGGGCATCGTGATCCCTGCGCTGTTGCAAGGCGCCTTTCTTACACGCTCCCGCAACCTGCTGGTAGCTCTTGCGTTCTTGAGTGCCATGGTGGAAATCGCGCTCTATGGCAGCATTGCGCAACCTACAGTTTTACTTTATTGGACGCTTTGGACGGCGCCCGCGTGGCTGGTTTGGTATCTCATTGCGTGCAACTGGGGCAGATGGGGCTCGGATGGGCCAGTGTTCAGAACGATCAGGCGGTTCCGGGCCGCGGATGCAGTGAAGGAGCCTTCCGGCAAGCAGGATTGCCTATGAATGGTTCCCATCCGCCGCCGTTACGGGGGTAAGCCATCGGCTGAGCGCCCTGGAAGCAGCGATAGCCGCGGCAGCCACCAGGAGGCCGGCAAGCACGTCGACACAATAATGCCAGCCGCCGGTTATCGTAGACAGGATAATGAGTGTCGAGAGAATGGCCACCGGAATGCGCAAGGGCTTGAAGCACCACAGCGAGTTCGCGCACAGCAGAACCCAGATCACATGAAAGGAGGGAAAGCAGACTACTCCGAAGAGATTCAGAGTGTAGGGGCCGGGAGTGCGAAGCAGGAACAGGCTTTGCTGGCAGGCCGCCTGGACGGGAGTCACGGGAAGATGATAGCCGTACCACGGTCCAACAGCGGGAAATAAGCCGAATAAGGGCACGGTGACCGCGAATGCGATCAGGTTGGACGTGATGAATTGCTGCGCTGCTCTGACTTTGCCGGTCAGTGCAGGTAAAAAATACGCAACCATCAGCATGGGAAAGAGAACAGGATATGTACTGCTGACGAAGTTGCCGAACCAATGATGCGAGGACCACTCCATGATGCCCGGCACATAAATTCCGAGGGAGTGATCCAAGCGCACAAATAACTCATCCTGGAGAGGGATGTTCATGCCCAGTCTGCCGGCAACGGCTACGGTGTATCCCAGGGCGAACCTGAAAATCAGGCACCATGGAATGGTCAGAGCCGCGTCACGCAGATCGATCTTGCCCTTTTCGTGCCAGTAAATCGGTATCAAAAGAATAATGGGTATCAGGAGCACAGTGCCTATCGCGGTAGCCGCGAGATCAGGAATCCGGATCAAGGTCAGCCTGCATCCGGCGAACGAAATCGCCAGGACCGCCGCGCTGGCAAATGCCATTAGCCAATCAAACCTGGGCACGACGCCCAAGCGGGATCGAATCGAAATCGAGGGCTCGCGGCTGTTCATTGTGGAATCTCCGTCTCGATTTTGCCCTCAAGCAGTGGCCATTCCACCGCCGTCTCCGGCACGGCGGCATTCGAGAATTCCAGCCTGTCCCCATGCTGTGTCTGCGTGCCGTGGATCGTACCCGGCGGAAGCTCGAGGACGGAGTGCGCCCAGAGACAGGCCGACAGCCGCCAGGGTCGCACATCACAGCTGAGCTTGCTGATTCGCTTCTTGCGGTCCAGATAAACCAGGTCGATGGGAAAGCGCATCCAGAAGGTATGCACGGATGCGCAGGGGATAATCCACAGCCCCTCTCCGGGCGAGATACGCTCGCGCCCGAGCAGGCCCTTGTTGCGCATGGGGGCGCTGTCAGCAATTTCTATGCAGGTGGCCAGCACCGTATTGCGGCTCAGATTTGAAACCTGAAGACGTGTATCCCGGCGAGCATTGGGGCGCGAAATAAGCAGGTTCCGCACTCTCGATACGATCCACCTGAACGGATTCATCCGGATGTCTTCGACCTTTCGCAGGTAATATCCATCTTCAGTCTGCTGGAATCGGAGCCAATCACCCAAGCGGCTTTCCCGCGAAGAAAAAGCCGCCTTCCAGAAGAAACGCTGTGTTGCGTTCGCCCTGAAACTGTGGTTGCCGCGACACTCAGAGCAGCCCTTCCGCAAGGCCGCCGGCTGCCGGGAGAGACAGCCGGAAACCTCATTGGTTCGGGGGAGTAGGCGCCGCGGTGGTGCTTGTTACGGACGACGATGAGCCGCCAAAGTTTCCTGTTTCGCCTTGGACCATGAGCGGCGTCTCCGGCTTCATGCTCTCCATCAACCTCTCGACGGGCATGGTTGGAGGCGCGGAAGCCGGTGTATTGGCCGCGGTCTTGGCGTCCGGAGTATTCATGGGTATGCCGGAATTAGGCGGCAGGAACTTCGTCGGATACTTCAGCGCCGGCAAGGGATCGGCTGCCTGAATGGGAGCAACCATCTCCAAAGTCGCAAGGACGATCAGCTCGGTGTTTGTCCTGTTCTTCGACATCGACTGAAAGAACTTGCCGATTATGGGGATGTCCCCCAGGAATGGCACCTTCTGGTAGGCTTCGGTATCGCGGTTGTCCAGCAACCCGCCGATGACGAAGCTTTGGCCGTTGGACAACTCGATCTCGGTCTTCATTTTCCGGGTGGCAATAGCGGGAATCTCATACCCGGAGATCACAATGGCATTGGTGTAGTCCAAAGAACTGACCTCCGGAGCCACCTGGAGACGAACGGTTCCGCGAGGAGTAATTGTGGGGAGAAAGTTGAGACGAACTCCATATTCTTTGAACTCGACAGAGATGGTTCCGAGTCCGGAGGCGAAGGCATAGGGATACTCTCCGCCCGCCAGGAAGCTGGCCTGTTTACCATTCATCGCCACAATATTGGGTTCGGCGAGAACCTGCACCACGCCTTTGGCTTCGAGGGCCTCGATGTCGACGCCGAACGGCAGGCCGCCGGGTCCCAGGGCAAGCAGATTCAATTCATTGGTAAAGGTCGCCGTGGCAGCTGATGGCGGAGTAACGGTCGTGACGCCATTCGTAGTCGTGGTTGATCCGCCGGTTGGGCCAGTGATCGATGGCGGAGTGAACTGCCCGGTTGAAATCCCTCCAACCGTGTTGAGCGCACCCAGGCTGAAGATATTGATACCGAACTGCGCACTCTTGTTGCGGTCCACGCTCATAAAGCGAACCTTGAGCAGGATCTGCGGGTCGGATGCAGGCACATTGACGTCGAGAAAATTCACGACTTTACCGCCCGTGCTGGCAATCTTCACTGCGCGCGAGGAATTGTCGAGATCCTTGACTGTTCCGCGCAGCACGATGTTGCCATTCTCGAGACTGACCTTCAGGGGCTGTCCGGGAAGCTCGGTCCGGAGTTCGCGGCGAATCGCGTCCAGGCTGTCGTTCAATGCCGTCGCGCTGGCGCGAACCGTCACGTTGAAAAACTGCCGGCCGCCGTGGGTGTCCCAGACAATCAGGCTGGTTTCTCCGGGAGCCTTGCCATTCACGATGATCTCGGTCGGACCCGTTCCGTGGACCTCGGCAATATCGCTCATGCCGATGGCGGCACGCTTGATCGGCCATGTAGTGTCAACCAGCACGGTCTTGCCCACTGCGACGGAAAGATCATTCGCCGAGTCCTGAGTGGAGGCGGCGGGTTCGGAAGGAGACGGTGAGGTCTGAGCCCGCAAGCCGGCCCCGGCGCAGATCATTAGAGCAACTGCGCTGAAACATGCGATGGTAATGACAGTCTTCGCTCTCACTTGTGTCCCTCGGGAGAAGCAAATTTTTCTTGACTCGTTGTCGATCCGTTGATCACCTCAATGGAATAGGCCGGGGGTTCCGCGCTCTTGGGGGCCGCGACGCGCTGCGGCTTTGGCGGCGCGGTAATCGCTCCCGAAAAGAGGCTGCTGGTGTCCGTGCCGGCAACCACACCGACCTTGGTATCCAGCGGGTTACGCAGCACCAGCCGGATGGTAAAATTGGCAGCCAGGCTCAGCTTCTCAGCGTCTTCCGGCGTCACCAGCAGGTTGACCACCTGCACCGGCTTTGCCTTCCCCTCCGGATCCTTCTGAATCTCCGTGCCCGCGGATAAAACCTGAATGTTCTGTAGCAGCGTCTTCGATATCTGGCCTTGCGCGGTGTTTGGCGTGCCCGGAGGCGTACCGGAGATCAGAACATCCACGTGCATTCCGGGAGTGACGAATCCAGAGACGTTCACCACGTCGTCTACCCTGACCGCGCAGGCTCTCATTCCGGGGGGAATGGTGGCCGCCAATCCTCCGCCGGATCCGATGGCGGCCAGGCGGTTCTCGATAATCGGCTCGCCCGCATAGAGGTCCGAGATGACCCCTCGTCCAATAGCGCGGCTCATGTCTTTGACGAGAATGGCGCCCGAGGGCAGCCCTCCCGCAATCTGGACCGTCGTCAGGTCGTTGGCGCTGAGAACGGTTCCGAGCTTGATGTCCGTTTTTGCCGCGACGATTCCGGTAGCGACCGACGGACGGACCGCCGCCATGCGGCTGTTCACCATCTGATAGACCAGGAAGGTGCATACGGAGGCTATCAAGAATGCGGCCAGAAGGATCGCGAGTAGTCTTCGGTTCATTTGGAAACCTGTTTGAACTGGCTACCCAGCCAGCTTCGCCTTTCTGCCCCTTGTGGCAATTGCCGCGCCCTTGAAAGACCTGTTTCGTTTCCATTCCGAAACAGGTTGCGTGGACAGATCGTCCAGCAAGTTCAAATGCGTATTCAGTGTATTCCCTTGATGCCTTATTGAAACAGCAGCAAGGACAGCCGCATGGACAGGAGGTATCAAGAGGGTCATGGGTGATATCCCCTCCATGAACCATGCTCGGAAAGATTATAATTGATCATGCAAGGGGATGATAGGTCTTTCTCGGCCGTTGATCAAGCTGAGGTCGCATGGACCGCGATTTACCCTGCAAATGGTAGCTGGCGGCGCGAGGAAGGAATTTCATCCGAGCATGAGGACTTCCTCAACGATATCGCTCTTTTCCGAGCAACCGGAGCTGAATCAGCGGCCCTACTCCTTTGTGTTTTCGATATTGGCGCACTGCGTCGCGTTTGGATTGATATTTTTAGGCATCATCTCCGCACCCAAAGTCAAGATCCAGGTTGCCGTGCAGCGTTATGAGGTGCGGCATCTGGATCTGCACACGCTGGATGCCGAGATGCAGCGGGCCAGAAGCGATTTCAGTAAAGAAATCAAGACGCCCCGCGCGCCTTCCAAAGCTCCAGCGCCCGCAAAAGCGCAAGCGTCTCCACCGGCCGCGAGCCCGGAGGCGCCGCCGCCGGCTTTGCGGATGGTTGTGCAAGCTCCGCGGGGAGCGCAGACGCTGGTGCAGCCGGATATCCCCAAGCCTCTGGCGCTCAACGTGGAAATCCCGGTGCCGACGGTCGTGATCTGGGCGGGGAAGAAGATTGTGGTCAAGACCATCGTTCCGCCCCTGCCGGAAAAGCCGGTGGTGGCCGAGGTCAAGCCTTCCACCCAGTTGCCCAATGAGGAACAGAACCTGGCGGAGATCGCCATTCCCGCCGTCACTCTGCCGGTGGTGCAACCTCAGCCGATCCTTCCCAGCACTACGACGCCGCTGGTGGTTACCGGGCCCAAGCCCACGCCGCCGGCGCCGATCACCACCGCGCAAGGCTCCTCGCTGCCAACGCCCGCCGCGGTGATGTCGCTCTCCGAGCATCGCATGGCGAATGGCGCCGTCACTCTGCCTCCCGTGAACTCGTCGGTTGCCACGCCTTCGCCCGGAGAGATCGCCCCGGCGGAGGCAAAGAACACCACGCCCGCGGGGCATGGAAGCCAGACCGATAAACCAGTCGAGAAGCCGGCCGATAAGGCAGTTGCCAAATCCGCCGATAAGGCAGTTGGCAAGCCCACCGACAAGCCAGCGGACAAGGCAGTAGGCAAGGGCGCGGCAAAACCGGATTCCGCTAAAGCCGCTGACCTGCCCGACGCCGCCAAATCCGCCCAGGGAGCCAATGCGGGCTCCGTGCAAAAGACTACCGCGCCAACCGGGTACGGGATCGTCAACTCGCCTTTATCCGCTCATATTACGAGGCCGAAGGAAGGACAATTCGGTTCCGTTGTGGTAGGATCCTCGCTCGAAGAAAAGTATCCGGAGACGGCCGAGCTATGGAGCGCACGGCTGTCCTACACCGTATATCTACCCGTCGGCCTGGCCAAGAGCTGGATTCTGCAGTACTCGCTTTCGCGCGCCGACAGCCCCGCGGGCGCGTCCACGCGCGTTGAGGCGCCCTGGCCCTATAACATCGTGCGCCCCAACATCGCTCCCGGCACGATCGACGCCGATGCCCTCATGATTCACGGCTTTGTCAATCAGGCGGGCCGCTTCGAGGCGCTCTCCATCGCCTTTCCGCCCGAGTTCGCGCAAGCCCAGTTTGTCCTCAGTGCGCTCAACCAGTGGGAGTTCAGGCCAGCCACGCAGAATGGGCAAAATATCAAGGTGGAAGTCCTGCTCATCATTCCTGAAGTGGAGGAATAAAGCCCGCATCCCGGACAGGTCCAATGAGCGGACTTGCCGGGATGCGGGCTTTATTCTTAACCAGGTACAGGAGCTAATTGGCGGTGTTGGGAATCAGCCGCGGTTTACCTATCGTCGCCTGGATCGACTGATAGATGGACACGATGCTCGTTGAGGTATGGTTCGTGTCCACGCATGATCCGGATGAGCCCGACGGGTAGTAGGAGTAGAAGTACTGCAGGTCTGAGGCGGTATCCTTCATCTCCACGCATGGAGAGAGCGCACCGAGCGAGGCGAAGGCCACGTTCAAAGTCTGCCCGTAATAATCGGTGAGGGGACGCAGCGTCACATCGGTAAAATCAGCCGCACTGCCTCCAGTCGAGCAAGCACTCCCCGTCGACGCGCCATAGGCGATCGCGTAGACTCTGGTTCCCACACTCTTGGCGTACATGCCCGCGGCGATGGTCTGCTGGCACTCATCGAGGAAGTCCGGATATTTCCCGGTATTCGCAACGGCCACCCCACCAACCGCCATAGCGAGCGGAGATGATAAATTAGCAGCGATCTTCGCGGTAGGGTAAGCACTCGGCGTCTGCGGCGTCGTATTCAAAGTATCGTATTCCCCAGGACATGCTAATGTGCCGGCTGTACCTGGTGTTCCACTACAAATATTCCCAACCGGAATCTTGGCAGGCGAAGGGGCGTTATAACCTGCAAAATTCCCGTTCCAGGGCGCTGTTGTGGGCTGATGAGTAGCCGGGGGATTCTGCGTGACCAGGCCTTGCGGGAAGTAGATCCACTGCGTGTTCACTCCGCCATCGGATTGTATGATGATGGCGTTTTTTGTGGTGGTATGGTTTACATTTTGCATCCAAGTCTGCTCGGCAATCAGGGCCGAGTTCGCCGCATAGATGACGCTCGCCAGGTAGGTAGTGCCTTCGCCGACTTGCGTCGTGTTGACAATTACGCCTACGTTATGATCGTCGGCCGATCCCCCCCCAACCACCCCAGGGCCCCCGGCGGCCGGAGGCGTAACCGCGCCGTTAAGAGAATTTTCGTCCGGCTCAAGTTTCATGCATCCTGTTTTCGTGCCAATGACTGTATAAC
>OCTA010005043.1_pt1 | contig 11478 bp, 11 predicted proteins | sample 1538991 | NCBI WGS metagenome assembly OCTA01 (sample SAMEA3539302, study PRJEB22396) | soil metagenome | biome: tundra; feature: field; material: soil | place: USA | collected 2010-05 | depth 0.15 m | reverse complement strand
CCACCGTCACCTTCATCCGTGAGCACATTAAGCCGCGCACCCTGGCGCTCTAGAGGAGTGCGTCGTAATTACCTATCGCTATTTCTCGGTCCTCGACAAAAGCGAATCACAGAGAACACGGAGGAACTGAGAGAACACAGAGAAGTCCACAAAGAAAATCGATCTCTGTGTTCTCTCTTCTGCTCTGTGCACTCTGTGATTCGCTTTCTTGAGGGCTGCTGCGATAACTGCCCATCTGCGTGATGCACTGCGCTAGCTCGCTCCCATTACCAGGGCAGCGCCTCGCCCATATGGAAATAGCCGCCCGTAGGCCCATCCTCGGGCAGCGTCGCCAGTTGCACGCTGGTCTTCGCTCCGTCCACGATCTCCATCTGCGCGCCCTCGCCGCCCATCTCCGTCTTCACCCATCCCGGATGCGCCGAGTTCACCTTGATCTTCGTGCCCTGCAACTCATGCGCAAGGTGGATGGTGAATGAGTTCAGCGCCGTCTTCGACGCATCGTACGCAAACGTCTTGGCATCGTAGATCGGCGAATCCTTGGTCGCATGCAGCGTCTGCGAAGCGAGAATGCTGGACAGGTTCACAATGCGGCCGGCGGGGCTCTTGCGCAGCAGCGGGAGCAGCGTCTGGGTCAGCGCCACCACGGCAAAGAAATTCGTCTCAAAAGTGTCGCGCAGCACCTTGAGCGGCGTCGTGCTGGTTGCGTTTGCGGTGCGCGGGTCCAGCATCACCGCGGCATTGTTGATTAGGACATCGAGTCGGCCGAATTCTTTCTTGATGAACCTCGCCGCCGCCACGCGATCTGCCCTCTTGACCACATCCAGCTTGATTGCCCGTGCGTCCACGCCCGCGCCGCGTAGCACTTCGACCGCAGCCTCGCCCCGCGCCAGGTCGCGCGAGCCAACCACGATCTTCATTCCCAGTTTGCCCAGTTGCCGAGCCGTCTCCAGCCCAATGCCCTTGTTCGCGCCGGTAATCAGCGCAACCTTTGCCGCCGTTTCGCCCATCGCATGTCGTCTCCGTCTGAAATCTCAGACATGAGTATGGGATGCAGCAGCTCCCAGGAGTTCTGCATATTTCTTCGGAATCCGCCTGCGTTTCATGTCGCGCCCCACCACCACGTGGACGGTCTCGCCCTCGCACAACAGCAGCCCATCCTCAACCCGCAGAATCCTGTAGCCGAAATGGATGATTGGCCCGCGCACCTTCAACACGCGCGTCTCCACGATCAGCTCATCGTCGTATCGGGCCGGCGCCTTGTAGCGTGCCGTGGCCTCGACCACGGCAATCCCGCAACCCTCCTCCGCCTCCATCCGGCTATAGTCGAGCCCACGCTGCCGCATCAGTTCCACCCGGCCCACCTCGAACCACACCAGGTAGTTGGCGTGGTAGACCACGCCCATCTGGTCGGTCTCCGCATAACGCACGCGTACCCGCGCCTGGCCGACGGCCTGCTTACACCCCAGCGAGCAAAGACCGCTCGCCGGGGACCCCGCCTGCACCCCTGCATGTTTGCTCATGCGGATGAGTCTACCGGACGCCCGGCCCTTCCGCGACCAGATTCCCGGAAGGGCACTCGGCAAACACGCGACGACCAGAAGTCGTGCCAAACTGGAGTGATGCAACCGCAACCCACCGACGCGCTGCTGGTCATCGATCTGCAAAACGACTTCTGCCCCGGCGGCAACCTGGCCATTGCGGGCGGCGACGAGATCGTCCCCACCGTCAACGCGCTCGCCGCACGCTTCGATGCTGTAATCCTCACCCAGGACTGGCACCCGGCGGGCCACATCTCCTTTGCCAGCGCGCACCCCGGCGCAACGCCCTACCAGACGATAACCGCGCCCTACGGCCGGCAGACGCTGTGGCCGGATCATTGCGTCCAGAACAGCTTTGGCGCCGCGCTCCATCCCGCGCTCTCCGTCCCGCACGCCGAGTTGATCCTGCGCAAGGGTTTCCGCGTGGACATCGATTCGTACTCGGCCTTTCTGGAGAACGACCACTTCACACCCACCGGCCTCGCCGGCTACCTTCGCGAACGCGGTCTGCGGCGCCTCTTCCTCTGCGGGCTGGCCTACGACTTCTGCGTGCGCCACTCCGCCATCGACGGCACCGCGCTCGACTTCGAGTGCCTGGTGATTGGAGACGCCACCCGCGCTGTCAATTTACCCGGCAGCGTACTGGCGACCGACCAAGCGTTCGAGGAGGCTGGCATCCAGCGCATCACATCGACGGCGATAGTCACAAAATGAATCCGGAACCCACGTCCGACGAAGGCGCATGGCACGAGGTTCTGGCCACCGTAACCGCCTGCAGGTACGAGGCCGGCGCCGGCCGTGCCCTCGCCTTCGGCATCCCCACCATCAGGCACTTCCGCATCTCTTACAACTACTTCGCCGACAACAAACTACACACCGGCGAGTTCAGGTCCGCCAAGGCAATCCCCCAAGGCACACTCTTCCCCATCCGCTACAACCCCGACGCCCCCCACCAGACCTCCCACGACGCATCCAGCGCAGCACACGGCGCGCGAGGCCTGCTGATCGCCATTGGCATCTTCGGCTCCTTCGTCCTCTCCCTCCTATGGTTCGTCCTTATACATGGTTGCCGCTAAGCGCCGGCTTCCGTTGCGGTTCCTGCGAGTCCCAACTCCGCGGCGCGCGCCTGCATCGCCGCCACGCAGTTTCCCACATGCTCTTCCACGCTCAATCCCAGCAGGGCAGCGCCGGCGGTGATGTCCTCCCGCTTCACCGCGCGGGCGAACGCCTTGTCCTTCATCTTCTTCAGCACACCCTTCGCTTCGACGTCGAGGATCGACTTGGTCGGCTTCACCAACGCGCATGCCACCAGAAAGCCGGCCAACTCGTCGCACGCAAACAGCGCCTTGTCCAGGTGCGACTCCGGCGCCACGCCGGAGTACTCCGCGTGCGCCAGGATCGCGTGCAACACCGGCTCCGGCCAGCCCTGCTCGCGCAGCGCGGCGACGCCCACGAAGGGATGCTCCTGCTGGGTTGGGTGGCGCTCGTAATCCATGTCGTGCAGCAGGCCTGCGCAGGCGTACAGGGCGACGAACTCCGCTGCTGCGTCCCCGGTCAGACCAAGCCGCGCAGCTTCCTTTACGCCATACGCCTCGGTGCACACGGAGACGGCCAGCGCATGCTTGCGCAGGCTTTCGCCGCCGGTCCACTCCTGCAACACCTGCAATGCCCGTTGCCGCGAATGCTCTGCAATCATCAGAATCCCTCCGTCCCTGCCAGATTACATCTCGCCACCTCTGGCAACCGAGAACTGAGAACTGACAACTTGCCTGTTTACTCTTCAGATTCCACTTTGGCACTCCTACCTTTTTCTTTGGGAATTCTTGGCAATTACCCCTTGACTGTCTGGCTACCCGGTGTCACTCTAGGCACACCTCTCGTTTCAAGTTATCGGACGTGGGATGCGGTCCTTGCTCTGGGTCCGCCCGCAATTACAACTAATGGCAACCATGATGGCGTCCGTCGAACAACGGGAGGTACTCCGTTGCGACCACTGCAGTCTGGTGCAATTCCGCACAACCAACGCATTGTGCCGGCGTTGTCACAAGTGCCTTGAGGTAGAGCTGCCCGCGCCCGAACCGGCGCTCGAGCTCGTCCCCGCACCATCCGAGCAGGAAGGTGGCATTCAAGTCGCCACTGCGGTCCGCGATCTTCGCCACGTCCGCAATCTCTCTCAGCGCCAGCTCGCCGCCCGCATGGGCGTGCCGCGCACCTACATCTCCAAGATCGAGAACGCCAAGGCCATGCCGACGCTGTCCTCGCTCGATCGCCTCGCCCGTGCCCTGAAGGTGGACATCGCCTCGCTGCTGCGCGACGCCAACACGCGCCATCGCGACGAGACTGCCGTGCTTACGGCCGATCCGTTTCTGGCCGAGATCGCCGCCTACACCTCGCAGTTGGATGCGGTGCAGCGTTCCATCTTCCTGAACCACGTTCGCGAACTTGCCGCCGGCCGCCGTCGCACCGCCTGAGGCGTTCACACGCCTTTTTCCTGCTTCGCGCGGTCCTCCCGATGGTCGGCACAGAATCTGGCTTGCGACCATCGGGAGCACCGTCGCGAAGCCCAGCACACATCACGAAGTGACCGCTGCCCGCGCAGGGCGCTCGTCCGGCAGGACAGTCTTTATGTCCGGATGATGAACGCGTAGGCGTATGGGTTGGGAGGCTTCTCCGGCAGCGTCAGGGTCAGGCCGCCGGTCTCCTGCGCGAACGCCACCGGCCCCGCGCCAATCAGTTCGACGCGCTGAATGGGCTTGGGCAGCGCGGCCGAACCGCGGGCCAGCGTTTTGATGCCCAGCTTGCCGTTGGCCGGCCACACAAACGCGAAGGCGTACACGGTCTCGCCCTTTTGCGTGAACCGGATGTCTTCCGCCGTATAGGCCCGCTGGTTGCGCTCGTTGAAGTTCGAATTGTTTGCCACATCCGGCGGTCCTTCGCCGAAGACCGAGAACGGCCGCGTGCCGTAGATCGCCTCGCCGTGCCTGGGAATCCAGGTGGCAATCGCTTCCAGAAAGGCCCGCTCGTCCGAATCGATGGTGCCGTCGCCCTTCAGCGGGATGTTCAGCATCAGGTTGCCGTTCTTGCTGACAATGTCGATCAGCGAGTGGATCACTGAGATCGGCGTCTTGTACTTGTGGTTCTCAAAGGTGGCAAGGTTGTAATGCCAGTCTCCGATGCAGGTGTCAGTCTGCCACGGGTCGGCCAGGATGCCCTGGGCCTTGCCGCGTTCGATGTCCAGCGTGATCGCGCCGACGTGATCCGGCCGCAGGCCTTTGCCCGTCATCACCACATCCAGATGGCCTTTGTCGCGGATCGAAGAGTTATAGAAGTGCGCGGCGGTCGAGAGGCCGTATTCCTCGAAGGGAAGCTCGGTGTCGTCGTAGTAGACGAGGTCCGGCTTATACGTGTCGATCAGGTCCTGGGTGCGGAGGAACCAGTTACGCGCGAACTCCCGGTTGGTGGCAGGAATCTCTTCGTGCCACTTGGCGTCGTTGAGTTTGTGCCAGGCGTTGGCGTCGGCGATGGACTTGATGCCGTCGGGCATCACCAGGTTGCGGCCGGTGTAAAGCTCCTGCGGATCGAAGCCCTCCCACCACTTGCCCTTGCCGTCGGCCTTGGTCAGGTTGTAGGCGTCGTAGCGGATGCCCTGCATCGGCCCCTCGGGGTCGTAGGCGTAAGCGGCCTGCAGCCAGTGCCAGGCGTGCGAGGAGTGGTTGGTCACCGCAACGCGCAGGCCGCGGGACCGCGCGATTTTGGTGTACGTGCCGACGATGTCCTTCTTCGGCCCGATCTTCACCGAGTTCCAGTTGTGGAAGCGCGAGTTGTAGTTGTCGAAGTTGTCGTGGTGGTTGGCGAGCGCGGTAAAGTACTTCGCGCCGGCCGCGACGTACAGGTTCATCAACTCTTCCGGCTTCCAGTTCTCCGCCTTCCACAGGTTGTCGATCTCCATCCAGCCGACCTTGGACGGATGGCCGTAGGTCTTCAAGTGGTGGTCGTACTGCTTCTCTCCCTGGATGTACATGCGGCGGGCGTACCAGTCGCCCTGTTCGGGAACGCACTGCGCGCTCCAGTGGTTCCAGATGCCGAACTTGGCGTCGCGGAACCAGTCCGGGGTGGTGCAGGCGGTCAGCGACTCCCAGGTGGGCTTGAAGGGGCCGGGCGCAATGTGCACGTCGGCCGGCGTCTGGGCGAAGAGCTTGCGTGCTCTGCCATTGGACATAAGCGCGGCGGCGGGTGCGGCGGCAAGGGCGGACTGGAGCAGGCGGCGACGGGTGAACCGGGTGGTGGGCATGCCCGCTATGATAGAGCGAACCGGCGGGGATGGAAAGTCGCACACTGCAAGCAGTTAATCCGGCATGATTCTCTCCCCTGGCAGCCCGATTTCCGCGTGAATCCTCCACGGCGGATAGGCGCGTAGAATCAAGCTACCCACATGAGTTCGACGCGCCAATCCCAACCTCCCGCCGGCGTTGCAGCCGAGTCGTTCGAAGGCGACTACCGGCCGGCGCAGGTCGAGTTTCCGTCCCTGCCCAACATTCGCCTGGAGCCGCTGCAGGTCGACTTCCTGTTGCGGTTCGCGGATGCGCTGAACACCACCCTGGAGCTGAACACGCTGATGCATCGCGTGGCCGACCTGGTGCGCGCCGTCATCGACTACCGCATCTTCGCCATCCTGCTGGTGAACGACCGCACCGGCGATCTGCGCATGCGCTTCCAGACCGGGCACACGCCGGAGGTGGAGCGGATGCGCATCAAGCTTGGGCGCGGGATTGTGGGCCAGGCGGCGAGCGAGCGGCGGTCCATCCTGGTGGAGGATGTGCGCAAGGTGGATAACTACATCGACGCAAACCCCAATGTGAGGTCGGAGCTCGCGGTGCCATTGGTCCACAAGAACCGCGTCATCGGCGTGATCGATCTGCAGTCGGAGCAGGTCGGGTACTTTACCGAGGAGCACCAGCGCCTGCTGGAGCTGACGGCGTCGCGGATGGCGATCGCGGTGGAGAACGCGCGGCTGTATACGCGGGTGTCGCGCCAGGCGCAGACCTTGACCGTGCTGAACGAGATATCGCGGGAGTTCACCAGCATTCTCGATCTCGACGATCTGCTGGAGCGCATTGGCCAACTGCTGAAGCGCGTCATCGAGTTCCAGATGTTCACCATCCTGCTGTGGAACGACCGCACCGAACGGCTGGAACACCGGTTCAGCTCGCGCTTTGGCGAGCGGATCAAGCGTGAGCACAATGTCACGCTGGGCGAGGGCATCATCGGCCACGCGGCGCAGCAGAGGACCCCGGTGCTGGTTCCCGACGTGCGCAAGGACCCGCGCTACATCGTCGTCAACCCTGAAGTGCGTTCCGAGCTGTCCGTGCCGCTGATCTACAAGGGCAAGGTAATCGGCGTGATCGACCTGGAGCACACGCGCGTGAACTACTACAACGAGGAGCACCAGACCACGCTCTCCACGCTGGCCGCGCAGGTGGCCATCTCGATTGCCAATGCGCGCCTCTACCAGCGCATCTCCGAAGAGGAACAGCGGCTGGAGCGCGACCTGGAGATGGCGCGCGAGGTGCAGCTCCGCCTGCTCCCGGGCACGCCGCCGCAGCCGCGCCGCGCCGAGATTGCAACCGCATTCCTGCCCGCGCGTTCCATCGGCGGGGACGTGTACGACTTTATCGACTACGGCGCGCCGGGCAACGCGCTTTACAAGACATCGCAGCGCAAGCGCATCGCCATTGTGCTGGGCGATGTCTCCGGCAAGGCCGCCCCGGCTGCGCTCTATGCCGCGCTGGTCTCGGGAATCCTGCGCTCGCTGGCCGCACGCCACCTGCCGCCGGCGGACCTGCTCGCCGAGCTGAACAATCAATTGCAGGTGCGCAAGCTGGACTCGCAATACGTCACCATGCTGATGGCGGTGTGGAACGACGAGACGCGGACGCTCGAAATCGCCAACGCCGGCTCGGTGCAGCCGCTGCACGTGACCAACGTTGCACCAGCCGCGGCCGACTCCGCCGGCAAGCGGGCACGCGCATCCGGCAGAACAGGGTGCGACGGGCCTCCGGAGGGCTTCACCGTCCAAACCATCCAGACCGAGGGTTTCCCGCTGGGCCTGTTCCCGGACGCGCAGTACGAGGAACTCACGATTGCGACCAAGCCCGGCGATGTGGTCGTTTTTTTCTCTGACGGCATCGTCGACGCGGAGAACGCCGAGGGCGAGATGTTCGGCACCGAGCGGCTGACGGAGGTGTTGCGCGAGCACCCTGCGGCGTGCCACTCCGCGCAGGCCACTGTAGACGCTATCCTTGCAGCGGTAAGCGGGTTCCAGTCCGGCACTCCCCACTTCGATGATGAAACGCTGGTTGTGCTGCGGGTGCTGTGACGCTCCCTTACAGAAGAAGAAACTTAGCACGGATAAAAGCGGGTGAAACGGATTAACGCGGATAAGGCAATTCCTTTTGCCTTATTGCCTTTATCCGTCTGGATCCGTGTTCATTCGGGTTAAGTTCTTGCCACAGGCTCAGTAGCCATTAGGAGCAGCCGGTGCGGTCGCATGCCCTGCCAGCTCCGCCAGGATCTTCACGCTGGCGCTGGCGCCGATGCGGGTTGCGCCCGCGTGCAGCATGGCGCTGGCGTCGGCCAGCGAGCGGATGCCGCCCGAGGCTTTCACCCCCGCGCGGTTGCCCACGACCGAGCGCATCAGTGCAATGTCGTCGACCGTGGCGCCGCCCGAAGAGAAGCCGGTGGACGTCTTGATGAAATCCGCTCCGGCACTTAGGGCAAGTTCCGATGCGCGATGTTTTTCCTCAAACGTAAGCAGGGATGTCTCCAGCATGACCTTGACGATGGCTCCGGCTCCGTGCGCGAGCTCAACCACTCCGCGAATGTCCTGCCTGACCGCCTCGTAGTCTTCCTTCCCGCCGGACTTCAGCAGGCCGATGTTCAGCACCATGTCTAAGTCGTGCGCGCCCAGTTTCAGCACGCGGGCGGTTTCATCGCGTTTGGAAGCCGAGAGCGAAGCGCCCAGCGGGAAGCCGATGACGACGCCGACCGGAACGCCAGTGCCGGCGAGCGTCTCGGCGGCGCAGGCGACCCATGTGGGGTTGACCATCGCGCATGCGAAGCGATGCTCCGCGGCCTCGTGGCACAGGCGGATGACCTGGGCGCGCGTGGCCTCAGGTTTCAGCAGAGTGTGATCGAGCACGGCCGCGAGGGCGGCGGGAGAAGCAAGCGCATGGGCGGCAAAGGCAGCGGCGTCAAAAGGCGCGGGTTCTGCGATGGAGAGCGTAGGCGTATTCATTTCGGTTGCGGTACTCCTGCTGGGCCGCGGACGGCCCGCTACTTTCTATCATAGGCGCGTTGCGATTGGCTCAACGGGAAGCGTGGGTAGTGTCCTATTAGTGCAGAGTTAGGACACTACCGAAGCGTGGCCGCGGCAATTTCAAGGAGGCTGCGTCGCGCGTGATGCCTATCACACGGCGCCGGTTGCCTTTGAGCGCAAGATGAAAGGTTATAGATCGATTCGGGCTGCCGACCGGCACGGCGCTGGAGGACGACGGTTCAGGGGTCGTGCCATTGCCGCGATGTTTGGAGTAATATCTGGCCCCACGTGGAGATGCACGCTCCGCGTTGCTGCCAGATTCTGCCGGAGTTCTCTGGGTCGGCTGGAAGAGTTTGCGGGAGGTTGAATATGAGGAGCACTTTGAAGAAGCAAATCGGTTTCGCGCTCTTGATGGGACTGCTGTCACTGTCTACGGGTTGTATGCGGCACAGCAAGAGCGAGCACTTTTACCTGGTTGCGACCAGCGTCAAGCATGCCTACTGGCAGTCGGCGTTTGCGGGGTTCTCCAAGGCTGCGGACCAGTATGGCGTCACCGTCGACATGCGCGGCCCGGATGGATTCGACCCGCAGGACGAGGTGACGGAGTTCCGCCAGGTGGTGGCGATGAAGCCTGCGGGAATCCTCGTCTCCGTGGGCAACGAGAAGCTGATGCAGCCGGAGATCGATGCAGCGATCGCAGCGGGAGTCCCGGTGATTACCGTCGACTCGGACGCGCCCAGCAGCCACCGGTTGTTCTTTATCGGCACCAACAACCTGCAGGCGGGAAGGCTGGGAGGCGCCCGCGTGGCCGCGAAGCTGAACGGCAAGGGCAACGTCGTCTTCTTCTCCATCGCCGGCCAGCCGAACCTGGAGGAGCGGCTGAAGGGCTACAAGGACGCGTTTGCCAACTATCCCGGGATCAAGGTGGTCGAGGTCTTCGACATGAAGGGAGACTCGGGACTGGCCATGGACCAGACCAGGGACTACCTGACCAGGACCGGGGCGGCAAAGATCGACGCGATAGTATGCCTTGAATCGACGTCGGGCAAGGACGTGGGCGAGGCCTTCAAGCGCGTGGGCGCCAACGGAACCCTGCTGGTGGCCATGGATGTCGACGAGCCCACGCTGGAGTTGGTGAAGGACGGAACCATCGATTCAACCATCTCGCAGAAGCCGTTCACCATGGCGCTGCTGGGGCTGAAGGCGCTCGATGACGTCTATCACTACCCGGTAAAGCCGCTGGCGCAGGACTACGCGCTCGATCCGTATGCTTCGTTTCCGGCGTTTGTGGACACCGGCGTGACCCTGGTGGACAAGACCAACGTGGACGCGATCCTGACTCACCAGAAAGAGAGCGGGCGGTAAAAGCGTTCAGGTCGCCTTCTCAGTGACCTGCGTCGTTGGGGAATAACCGGATGTCCGGCACGTTGCGGTAGATCTCGCAATAGTCCATGCCGTAGCCGATCACGAACTGGTTGGGGATCTTGAATCCGACATAGTCGGCCTCGATGGGGACGAGGCGGCGCTCCGGCTTGTCCAGGCAGGTGGCAATCTTCAGGGACGCAGGCTTGTGCTGCAGCATCAGGCCGCGCAGATAGCTCAGCGTCAATCCGGTGTCGAGGATGTCTTCGACGATGATGACGTGGCGGCCTTCGATGGGGTTGTCGATGTCCTTGATCAACTTCACCGCGCCCGAGGAGACGCGCGCGCGCCCGTAGCTGGAGACGGCGACGAAATCGAATGTGTTGTCGATGTGAATTGCGCGCGCCAGGTCGGAGAGGAAGATCGCCGCGCCCTTCAGCACGCCAATCAGCACCAGCGGGTTGCCGGTGCTCTGGCCTTCGTAGTCGGCCGTGATCTGGCGGCCGAGCTCCGCAACGCGGTCGGCGATTTCGGTTGCGGACACAAGTACATCCATCTCCGCGGCGGGGGGGAAGGCAAGAGTGCTGGTCGACATGGGGATAAGGGTAGCGTATGCGCGGGGCAGCGGTCGAGTGGGTTTATCCGGAGATCGCGGGCAAACCCCGGATAAACCGCCCCGGCAGATATACTTCTAGTAGAAGCGAGGTTTATGTATCCCTATCTGAATCTTGGCCCCGTGCACCTTGGCATGTTCGGGTTGTTGTTGTGGCTGGCGGCGGTGGTGGCAACGGTTGCGCTGCATAAGAACTTCGCCCGCAACGGCGTGGACGCGGATGCGCTGAACGTGGTGGCGCTGGCGATGGTCCTGGGAATTGTCGGCGCCAAGGTCTGGCACGAACTCGAGAATGTGCGCGAGCTGCAAATTGCGCTGCTTCTCATCGCCCGGCCAGGCTGGCATCATCCCATCGACGTCGGGCTGGGCTTTCTCCAATGGTTCCGCGACGGCTTCGCCTGGTTTGGCGGATTGTCCGCCGGGATTGCGGTGCTGCTGATCAACGGGCATTTTGCGCGCTTCAAGGGGCCCGGCTGGAAGTCCATCGACGACCCCGGCCCGGTGCCGGGTGCGCGCGTCGGCGCTATCCGCATGCTCGATCTGGCCGCGCCGGCCGCTGCCATCGGCTACGGTGTGGGCCGCATCGGTTGCCTGCTGGCGGGCGATGGCGACTATGGCATCAGATCGGAAGAGCGTCGTGTAGGGAAAGA
>OCTA010005042.1_pt1 | contig 11479 bp, 17 predicted proteins | sample 1538991 | NCBI WGS metagenome assembly OCTA01 (sample SAMEA3539302, study PRJEB22396) | soil metagenome | biome: tundra; feature: field; material: soil | place: USA | collected 2010-05 | depth 0.15 m | reverse complement strand
CCATCAACCCTGCCCGGCGCGCACGCTGCTTCAGCAGCATCACGCCCGATGCCTGCGTGCTGGCGACGTTCGCCGCCGTCCTTCTATTGCTCTACGGCGGGTGAACACTCCCGCGGGTAGAGGAAATCTATGCTGTCAGGAATCTTGCGCCGAGCCGTTGATCCAATCGAAACCGAGGTCCAGTCACGGCCCTCAGCGGCTGAATTTGAGATGGCCTACCAGGCCCGGGTCGCGATTGACCGAATCAAGTTCGCAATCAGGCACACCGAACAGTTCGGCCGGCCCTGCGACACGATGCGCGAAGCAAGCCTGCAATTGCTCGACGCACTCGAACGCCTTGAAGTGCTCGACCGCCGCTTTCAAGTACGGTCTCGCATGGCCCCTTCCCCCCGGAACGCCAGGGCGGAGGGGCCGAGGGCATGAATCAAGATGTTGTCGGAAACCGTTTCAAACACCAGGATTTGCCAACGCAGCGCATTGGACCCTGCGATTTCGGAATACGGACGAATCGTATGAACGGTCTGACTGAACTCCTCACCGTCGCCGATATCTGCCGGAAGCTGGGTGTCAGCCGCGCGTGGGTCATTGAACACTCCAACGGTCGGCGGCGGCCGGTCTTACCGTCGATCAAGCTCGGAAAGGTTCGGCGATTCGACCCGAGCGAGCTTGAAAGCTTCATCGACGATTGCCGGCGAATTGGACAAACGCGGGTGCGAAACGGCAACGGCCGCATTCAGGCATAAGCTTCTTTAGCTCCCGGAGCGCGAGAATACGATGAGGTCGAACACAAACGAAAGCCGCCGGCAAGATGAGAAGGTCTCTTCGCCAAGCACGGGAGACCAGTCCACGATCGCAGAGCCGGTACGCGAAGGTGACCGGCCACCTGCCACACCGACTCCTAGCCCTTGCACCAACCCGACCGAGGAGCCTATCAGCGTCGTAGGGATCGGATTGCACTTACCTCGGCAGCGCCAGCGCCCGCGAGGCACTGTAGAACGGTTCGGCACGCGGCCAGAGAACTGGCGAGGATTGTACTACGTCTACGTCGTCGAGAACGGCGTTGAAAAGCGAGTTCAACGCCGGCCGGTCTTGGGTCCCACCGCCTCGATGTCGAAGCGCGCCGCAGAGGACAAGTTGTTCGAAATCATCGACCGCGAACTGGCGCTGCCTCCCGAACTGCCACGCAAGGTGACGTTCCGCAGCATTTGGGAGCGGTACCGGTCCCTAAAGTCCGGCATTTGGAGCCGAGCCAACGAGGGTCCCGTGCAGAGCATGTTCAAGAAGCATGTTCTCCCCGCCATCGGCGATTGGGAACTGGCGGAATTGACGCCAGATCCGCTGCAGCGTCTGTTGAATCAGATTGCCTCACGCGGCTATCGCAAGTCGATGGTGCAGCACATTCGGACGTACGTTCGAGCAGCCCTGGAATACGCCGTGGATGAAGGCCTCCTCGGACGTAACCCGGCCCGCAAGCTCGAGTTCCCGAAGACGACGAAATCACGCGCACGGTTCTACTCGTTAGAGGAGGTGCGAGCCTTTCTGGCTGTGTCAACGGGGCGGGAGAATCTTGTTTTCCGCATCCTCCTTTTCTGCGGCCTGCGGCCTGCGGAATTGCTAGCCTTGAGAATCGAAGATGTCGAGGCCGGTCGGTTGCGAATTGACGAAGCCGTGAAAGAGAAGGAGAAGGGTCAGAATCGGATCGGTGAAACCAAGACCGAGTCCTCGGACGCGTGGGTCAGTGTGCCGCCTGACCTCGCTCGGGATTTGCATGCATGGGTCGCGAAGCATCCCCACAAGGACGATCCAAAGGCATTCCTATTCCCGACCGAGAGCGGCACGGCTTACCGGGTCGGCAATTTCCTGAAGCGCGTCATGAAGCCGATTGCCAAGACCGCTGGGATCGCCGATTTCGACTTCCGTGCCATGCGTTCGACGGCGTCAACCCTGTTTCAAGTACACGGGACCGTCAAAGAGAACCAAGGCCAGATGCGCCACGCGGATCCGGCAACCACCCTCCGCTACTACGTCAAAGTCATCCCCGAGAACCAGCACAAAGCAGTAGCCGATTTTGAGCGTTCCGTGATGCAGAAGGGCGGAAAACGGCGTTCGAAAGCGGAACCCGGCGGCTTATTGATGAAAGGTTGATGAAAGGGTTTAAGGGGTGACCCTTGTAAACCATTGATTTTATGGTACGCCCGAGTGGATTCGAACCACCGACCTTTTGCTCCGGAGGCAAAACTTATCAATCGCTTACAGACCATGGTCTATGAAAACACAAGACTTACGCCACGTGCCCGTGGACCTCGGTTGGACCTAAATTGGCGAATGTGTGGCGAATTAGACCTCGTTCGGACCTCGGTTTCGGATTGAGCGTTTGCCACACGGACAAACGGTCAATCTCGGAAGTCCCCCGGCTTTTCGGGCATGGTCTATAGCCTCACGCGCGCGGTCGCAACCGCCTTTTGAAAAGCCTGGCTTCGAAGCGAAGACAAGTTTTTTCCCTCGCTTATACACGTCTACCAATGGCACCATGGGATGTGGAGTCGCCGCCGTGAATGCTCTCGACCGGAAGACCATCGGCATCGCCGTCAATGTGGCAGAGTACTTGGAACTGGAGGCGCTGGCGAAGCAGGCTGGCTTGAGCATCCCGCAGTACGTCCGCACCAGATGTGGATTCCAGGTGAGGCAGACATCGAAGCCTGGCACCGACGAACGAGGCGACGAGGAGGACGACGCGTGGGAGCGGCTGGTCCGTCTCGGCCTGAATCCCGAGGACTACTTCCCGCCGGAAACCTGATCTAACGTTTCCCCCGAATCCGCCGATCTATTCCTGCATGAAGCTTCTCGCCGTCACGGCGGTCTCCCTGGCGATGTGGGGTTCAGCCCTGGCCCAAAGTCCACGATCCGCGCCGCGGTCGGAACGCCGGACGCGGCCGCATCCCAGCGCCGCGCCGGCGCCGCCCGAATCCCTCGCAGTGCAACCGCCAGACGTGAATTCCTGCGCGGGCACCCGTGCCTATCCACCGGCGCGACGTCCGGAAGATGCCCAGGATACGTGGTAGACCATGTGATTCCGCTGAAGCGTGGCGGTCCCGAATACCCGTCGAACATGCAGTGGCAAACAACAGCCGACGCCAAGGCGAAGGACCGCGTCGAGTAGCGCGCGGAATTCCCTGCGCCAGCGCGGAGGCTGGCCACTGCAACTCCGACGAAGAAAAACCGCTATCATTGACCTTGGCCGGGTCGCTCCCGGCCATCACGAGCGGATCATCAGGCGGGAGTGCCCTGAAACGCCCCGCCTGCCGCAAGCCTTTCAGGGAGGGCACCCTTGTGAACAGTATTTCCTTGGCGATGCACCATGTACGCATCAGACGGTTGCGCCAGAAGGAATTCGCTCAGATCGATTGCTTCGGCGACAACGATGACGATCTCTTCGTCGTATTTCAGGGCATTCTGGCTGCCCTAACGAAGAAGGCAGACGACGACAAGGAGGCGAAGCAAATACTGGAGGTTGCGGAGATTGAAACCGATGGGCGGCAAATCTATGGCATCATCAGGACCGGGGCATACGGTTTCTCAGGGGATTTGCGCGACGTGCGCACCAATACCCTGGCATACAAGAAGCGCGAGTACCATGCGGACATGATGCCCTTCTATTTTCACTTTGATCTTCCGCAAGGACGGGACAAGGGCATCCTTGCAGTCCAGCGAACGGGAATCTTTAGCATCCACAGCGCACTGGGAGGCTTCCTTACCAAAGAGCTCAAGAATCAATTTCCGGACCTTGTCCTCGCACTGAACCTGGTGGCGTCCAAAGAAGTGATGGAGCAGGCCGTCGGCAAGGATTCGGAATTGACCGAAATTCATTTCCTCCGCTACGAACTGTCGTCCGATATCGCAGACGCACTCCAACGATCTGGAACGCCACCCAAGAAAGGGAGCCTCGACTACGCCATCAAATTTCGCGGCGCCGGGTTCCCTTTTAGGGATGAAATTCTTAAGTGTGTCCGGGGGACAGGATCGCCACAAGCACTCGTCGAGTTTCTCAACATCCCTTTCGACGTTGACAACGTGAAGATCAGAACCAGAACTGGCGAAAAGGACAGAACCGTAAATCTCGGCGACCCTCGAAGCGGATTGCGTGCCGATTACGATGTAACCGATGATGTGCAGTTGGTAGGTGGCCATCCAACTTTGGAAAGCATCCACGCCATCGCGGCTTCCCTTATCGCCGAGCACCAAAAAGCGCTTTACGGGAAAGGGTGAGCCCATGCCGGGAAGGCTGCGCAAGATCGACGTTAGGCTCATTCTCCGTGATCATATCCAAACCCTCAGGGACTACCAAACCGACAAGCTCCTATATTCGGACTTCTTGCTCTTCTTTTTTCTGCCTCTTGTCCTCGGTGGCGCCGCATTTTGGTACAACGTTAGACTTCGGGCGATTGCGGCAACCGGTCTCCTGACGGCTTCTGCGCTTTTCGTGGCCCTCCTTCTGAACTTACTCGTGATGGTCCTTGCATTTTTGCGCACGACGCAAGGGGAACCAACCGACGAATCCTTACACCTCCGCAAGAAACTTTTGCGTGAAATCACCGCCAATCTGAGTTTTTCGATTCTTGTGGCTCTAGCGCTCGTGGCGACGGCGCTGGCCGGCCTGTTTGGACTTGGGGACGATCCAGATCTCAAGATTGGGCGCGCCACGACCTTTCTTCTAATAACGGGCGCTTCGACCCTCGTACTCAATTTGCTGATGATCCTGCGCAGGATGTATGTTCTCATTGTTAAGGAGTTTGATATCCATAAATTGCCAAAGAATGCGTCGTAACTCCCATTTGCGTTCAGAACCTTGACGTGCATCATCACACCTGCCCCGTTTGGCGGCGTCGAACAACGCCAACCGCGTTTTGAATCCTTCCGTCGCGCATCTGATCCACACCCGGCGCGTGGCCTCGTCTGAATCCGTTGAATTGAAACCGGCGCAGGAGCACTGGAGTGCACGCGGAACAAGCATTCGTTCCCCGGAACGCCCTGAATTTCCCTACGTCTACCGGTGCCGCGCCTCTGCTGCCCTCGGCGGACACTTGAAAACCGGCCAATGAAGGACACCAAGAATCCGGCCAACGGAACGGAGGAGATTCATGCGGAGATTGCCCTCGCGGAATCCCCTCGACGCGGCCTGAGTGAGCGGGTACTCTGCCTATGCCATTCTGGCCCTAAAGCGTCAAATCCCAGGGGTTTGGGGACGGAGTCCCCATGTCATGGGTTTTCCGTTTCCGTCTGCCATACATCGTGGTTCAGAAAGGTACTTGGAACGCGAATCTCGTTGGCCGGATTTTTGGTGTCCCTCATTGGCCGGATTGAGGCGTCCCCCAAGGCTGCTGCCGGCCGCCGCCACTCCCACGGCACCGGCTTCGGTTCGGCCCACAATCCCCGTCTTGCCGCCGGGCCTCCTTTTCAAGATCCCCCCAGGATGGTCTCGTGACGGGCGTACTTCTCGCACCACCAGGCGAACCTTAGAAACGCGAAAAGCAAATTATCGCGTCAATTGGGGGGACTCTGGGGGGACTACGACACTTCGCAGACTTGTTTGGCGGGCTCGGGAAGCCGACTGCGATTTCCTGCCACAGAGCGCAGACGTCGCAGGAACTCGGCTGAATGATAGGCCGGATTCACACTTTTTGCTTGTTGAATCAACAGGTCTAGACCTACGGACTCACATACCACCTGATACAGCCTCTGGGATCCCTCGCTTCTCGGCGGCGCTTTGACCGTACGCTTCCATCGCGCCACGGTCGTCTTCGATACTCCCCACCAATAGCGGATTGCAGTGACTGACTCCAGCTTAAGGGCTTCCGTCAAAGGGGAACAGAGAATGATTGCGCGCTGCCCGCGAGTGTAGCGTTTACCCACAGTTGGCCAAGGAATGCGGCCGCCGGTGTAGCCGGTCACTTCGACAAGACCGTACCGCTCGTCTTGGAGGAAATCCCCGATCCTTGAAGGAGGAGCTGTATAAGATCCGCCAACCAGGTTGTACCGGATGCTAACTGGGACCGAGTGGGGGCTGAGTGGTGCTTTCATAAGCTTTACAGAACAACTACGCGCTCCGCAGTCCAACGACGGCCACCAATTCGTCCAGGTATTTGCGAGTGTTTCCAACTTGAGATGTCATCGCCGCGGCTCCGTCTGCGGTCTGTTGCGCGTTGGTGACGTTGCGCTGAGTCAAAGATTCAATTCGTGTGATCGCCTGACCGATATTGGTAATTCCCCGCGCCTGTTCGTTGCTGCTGGACGCAATCTGGCTCACAAGCTCAGTCCCGTTAGCGATCGTCGCCGAAACCTCTTTGAACGCGGCCTGCGCGTGATTGACTAACTCCACTCCCTTGCCCACGTCCCCCAACGTCTGCTCGATGATAGATCCACTGTTGCGCGCAGCCTCCGCCGCGCGGTGAGCCAGGGAACGCACTTCATCCGCGACTACACTGAAACCCGCGCCTGCTTCGCCAGCCCGAGCCGCCTCCACCGCCGCATTCAACGCCAGAATATTGGTGTGAAAGGCGAACTCGTCGATGTTTTTCAGGACCCCTGCCACTTGGTTGCTGGACTTGGAAATCAGGCTCATCGACGATGTCAGGTCGTTCATGGCATGCGAAGCGCGTTCGACGGTCCGGCGTGCCGTCTGCATCAAGCGATCAGCTTCTCCTGCCCGATCGGCGTTCTGTTGAGTAGTTGCAGAGATCTCCTCCAGTGAGGCGGAAGTCTCTTCGATGCATGCAGCCTGCTCTTGCGCGTTATTGGATACCTCCAGTCCGGATCGTGCCATTTGGTCGGAGGCTCGCGCCGCTTGGTTGTTCGCACCTTGCACGCCGTCGATCACCCGAACCACCGGCCCAGTGATCGCGCGTCGGATAGTCCAGTGGACGATCGCTCCCGCCACAATCAGAGTAATGACAAACATCGCGAGGCCTTACGAGTTCTGGCTTGCCGAACGTCCTTCCATTGAGCTCAACTGCTGGCGCAGATCTGCGGCCAACTGTTCCTTCATCCTACTCAAACTCGCATTGGCCTCGTCGGTGCGGGCAGCCAGAGCCCGCATCTGTTCCTGGTTCGAGGCCGTCATCCCACCGGCCATAACTGCGCGGTAGGTGGTCCTGGCGTCGCCGAGCATCTGCTCGATGGAGGATGCCAGCCGGCCAGCCTCCCCGGAGCGCTCAACCGACAGACCGGGGATGGCTGCGACCGCTTTCAGCGCGGCCACTGCCTGTTGACCGTCCCCGGCGGCCCGGTCGATGCCGGAAGCGTCCTGCATGACGACAGCGTCGCCGAAACCCTTTACCATCCGCTGGAACGCTGCCTCCGCCTCCTGGCTGCGCTGCGCCGCTGGGAAGAGCGAATCGGAGGTGGCCCGCAGCGACGTGCGGGCCTCCCGGCCTTGGATCTGGCTCAAGGCAGTGGACAGCATGTAGCCGAGGATGAAAACTCCCACGCTGAGCCAGATTTTGGCCGTGATGTTGAGACGATGCACTGCGGCCGTCCCCTACTTCACTTCGAGAGTCTTGACGCCAGCCGTGCTGGCTCCGGCGCCAACATATCCGATGGCCCCCTTGGTCTTCGCCACATAGGCGACGATTTCGGTATCAGATCCCAGCATTTTGGGCATGGACGCCTTGCCGGTAAACACCAGGCTGCGGTAGTAGGTCTGCAAGGCGGAATCCGTCTTGCCGAGATATTCCTTCACGAAGGCCTCGTGGAGCGGCCCGCCCTTTTCCAGCACCGGTTCCACATGGCTGCCGTCGCTGAGAGAAGTTTTGGTTTCGAGAAACACACTCTTCAGTTCGTCGGCGGAAACGGAGGACGCGCCCACGCTGGGATTGGCGATCACTTTGAGGTCGGCCGCCGCGAGGTTCATGGCTGCGAAGGCTCCCATCACAACCGCACCGACAAGAATTGATTTCATGTTATTTGATCTCCTTTCTATGGTCGCCATTAGAAGCTCCAGCCCGTGCGCACCACGAGCATGTTCGTTGTCGGGGCCATCCCTTTCGGATTAGCGCTGGAATAGAAGCCGTGAGGGGCGTACGGATCTCCGTTGCCATCCATGAAATGCCCTTCGATCTTGATGGTCCAGAACTTGGTCGGATCGAAGCGAGCGGCAATCACTTTGTCGAATATATGGCTGAATTGGGGAGCGCTCAGCCACGGTTTGTCAAGAGTGTAGTGCGAGTAGTAACCACCGAATTCGAACCACCGGTTCACGCGATAGGCGGCCGAGGTAAACCATGATCGCTCGGATTGATTTCTGATCAGATCGGGTACGTAAATGAAGTTGCGTACGTTCTTGAGTGCGAAGTTTCTGCGGTACTCGCCGGCCACATGGAATCCGTGGCTGGCGTAGTCGGCGTAGGCGGCTGTTTGACGTCCCGGTCCCACGACGCTGATGGCCGTGGGAAAGGCCTTCGACGGAATGTCCTTGCGTTCGCTGTAGAAAATCTCCGAGGCTCCGATCATCAATCCGTTGATTGGAGTCGTCCAGCGAAGGTCCGTCCCGGCCAAGCCGGCGGCTATGCTCTTAATGATGACCCCGTTGTCTTGAGTTGCAAAGTAGACTCCGGACGCCTTGTCGGTTGGGCGCAAACCGGCGTAGGTGGTGTACGAGAGAGACCCCGCCCGCCGAAGAGAGATGTTGCCATAGATGTCCAGCCCGTCGTGCGCGATGGTTGCCGATCGCAGGTCGGACGGATACATCGCTTGCGGCAGAAGCGCCCAAGTATGCAGGGACTCCGCATCTTGTGTATCCGTGTACAAACCCAACGAGGTTTTCACTCGGCCCGCCCGCACGCCGAACCAGTCTTTGGCGCGGTAATCGATGTACGCCCAATCCAGTAGCGGGTGCCAGTCGCCCAGACGGCCGACGCTTCGGACATAGACCTGAGCTCCAACACGGAACTTGTCCGTCAACTGGGTGGAGACGTTTACACCACCATCGGTCATGGCGAAGCTTCCCTGACTGGTCTTCATCGTCAGAAAGTTGTTATCATTCGAGTACGCGAAGCCCTGTGATGCGAAACTGTGGATCTGGACATCCCGATCCGCGATCTTGAAATCGACCTGCGCGTTCAGTAGACCGGGTGCCATTGACAGGACCGCGGCCCAAACTAACCTCTTTATCTGCACGTTTCTCCCTTATCTCATTAGAGTCAGCGCCGCTTGCCATGCCGCTTCGGTGGGCAGGTTCTTCGCCGCTGATCACTTTATCGGTCGGTTTCGGCATTCTCATTAGGGAAAATCAGGCTGATTTCTCTCATTCTTCGGGCGGACGATCCGTGCTGGATTCCCATCACAACCGTACCGAGAAGAATTGATTTCATGGTCTTTGATCTCCGTTCCGTGATCGCCATTAGAAACTCCAGCCCGTCCGCACCACGAGCATATTCGTTTTTGGGGCCATTCCTGCAGGATTGGAGTTGGAATAGAAGCCGTGGGGAGAGTACGGGTCTCCGTTGCCATCGATGAAATGCCCTTCGATCTTGACGGTCCAGAACTTCGTAAGATCGAAGCGAGCCGTGATTACTTTATCGAATATATGGCTGAATTGGGGAGCGCTCAGCCACGGTTTGTCGAGGGTGTAGTGCGAATAGTAACCGCCGAATTCGAACCTCCGGCTCACCCGATAGGCCGCAGAGGCAAACCACGAGTTTTCGGATAGATCTCTTTTCATATCGGTGCCGTAAAAGAAGTCGCGCACCTCTTTGAATTCGGTGTTTCTGCGAAACTCGCCGGCCACGTGGAATCCGCTGCGCGCGAATTCCGCATAGGCGGCAGTTTGACGCCCGGGGCCTACCTGGTCAACGTGGTTGGGGAAGATCGGTATGGGCGCTTCCGTGCGTTCCCTGTAGAACATCTCCGAAACTCCGAGCATCAACCCGCTTATCGGCGTCGTCCACCGGAGGTCCGCTCCGGTCATGGCGGCTTTCATGCTCTTGACAGGGATGCCATTGTCCTCGAGTGCATAGTAGAGTCCAGACGACTTGTCGGTCGGCCGCAGGCCGGCGTAAGCCGTATACCCGAGAGACCCTGCTCGCGGAACAGAGACATTACCGTAAATGTCCAGCCCGTCGTGAGAGATAGTGGCAGACCGCAGGTCGGCTGGATACATCGATTGGGGCAGCAGTGCCCAGGTGTTTAGAGACTCCGCGTCTTGGGTGTCCGTGTACAACCCCAACGAGGTTTTCACCCGGCCTGCACGCACGCCGAACCAGTCTTTGGCGCGGTAATCGACGTATGCCCAATCCAGCAGAGGATGCCATCCGCCCAACCGGCCGACGTTGCGGACGTAAACCTGCGCTCCAACGCGAAATTTGTCGCTCAACTGCGTCGAGATGTTCGCACCGCCATCAGTCATCGCAAAGCTGCCCTGGCTGGTCTTCATCGTGAGATAGTTATTGTCATTGGAGTATGCGAACCCCTGCGATGCGAAGCTGTGAACCTGAACGGTCCGATCCTCGACTTTGAAGTCGAACTGGCCGTACAGAAGGCCGGGCACCACTGACAGGGCCGCGGCCAAAACCAACCGTTTTAATGGCATCATCTTTTCTCTTTTCTCCTTGCAGCATCGATCAATTCACGCCACTTGCGGCGACGGCAGCACGCTTTCCATCACGTCCCCGACAGCAAGATGGCATGGTGATACGGGTCCTGCCCAAAGCGAGCCCTTAGTGTGGGCTGTGAAATCTTCGCTCTGACCAACATATCGGTTGATTCGACCAATTTTTCTGGGGCCGATGGCGAACGTCCTTGTTTTCAGATGACAATCGTTCAGAATCAGGGGGGAGAAAAGCGTTCCCGTTGGTCCCGGAACGGGAAGGCGAGTGCGGAATCCGAACTAGCGGGTGTACGGGGCTGAGCACATGGGAACGTGGCCGTGCGAGGTGCAACCCGCTGTGGAACCCCAGGGCGATTACTGAACCACCGCTGCCTGAGAAATCACCGCAGCCTGCTCCCGCCGAATCGGCTTCCGCCTTGCGTTTCTCGTCGTTCTGGCGAGTGGCAATCTCGTCGAATGCGCGCCGCTTCGCCTCCATCCGTACGTGGGAGTAGCGCGAGAGTGTGGCGCGCGAGAGGTGTCCCGAGATGCTCACAATCACTTCGTCGACTGCGCCCGACTCAGAAAGCTCCGTTACTAGGGTGTGCCGGTTGGGTAAGGGAGGGAAAAAACTTGTCTTCGAATCGAATACAAGACAATGCCAAAAAGACGACTACCATGCCGACCATGGGCACCAAGTCGGTGATTACGTGGGAGAAGTATTGGTAGCTATCGGCTGGGCACGGATACCACGCCTACCAAGGACCACGTCCGGACCTCGTTTTGAAGGTTTGGACCTCGTTTGGACCTCGATTTGGTGGTGGGAGGGGAGGTAAGTCTATGAAAAGTTTGGTACGCCCGAGTGGATTCGAACCACCGACCTTTTGCTCCGGAGGCAAA
>OCTA010005041.1_pt1 | contig 11480 bp, 13 predicted proteins | sample 1538991 | NCBI WGS metagenome assembly OCTA01 (sample SAMEA3539302, study PRJEB22396) | soil metagenome | biome: tundra; feature: field; material: soil | place: USA | collected 2010-05 | depth 0.15 m | reverse complement strand
GAGCAAATCGAGCGGGCCTTCGAAGACCTCGAACTGGACTTTGTATTCCGCCATGCGCTGAATGAACCGGGAAAATTCTAAAACGGGCGCGGGAGGTTTGCAATGGCGGAACGAAAATGAAAAATACTGTCGCGCTTGGCTTTTGGGAAGTTACGGCACAGTTTTGATTCGATTGCCACCCATGCGCCGGGACGCAATAATAATTGATTATCTCAAGAATCACGCGGCCTGTATTCCGCAACTGGCGAAATATTCCCATGACGAATGGAACCCGATATCTATGGACCTCTTCCGCTGAAGTTCTCTATGCGAATCTTGGCCGGGTGAGACTTGAGCGGTTCGATTATTACGGCCAAAAAATTTCGGTCATGCAGAGGGAAATCCGCAGTCAAACCAACCAACTGTCCCAAATTGGGACATAGCCAAGTAACAAAGTTGCTTGACTATTAAATAAAAAAGTTGCAAGAATGTATTAAACATACGGGAATTTGTGGCCGAAGAAACTGAGAGTTAATTATGAGCCGAACCACTGGACAGGTCTGTCCTGTTTCTGGAGTGTACCGTGCCGTTGGAAATTGCGGCCATTCGGTGGAGCGGGTTATTCCTCAAGGACACATTTTCCCTCCCTGTGAGTACTGCCGGGAAAAGATCGGTTTTAAAGCCATCAACTGGGTTCTGGTGGTGGAAACTCAGCCCAAGTAATCGCCCACCCAAATTTCCGACCATCCCGCCCAAGGGGTGGGTCTGTCTTCAACAAAACGGCGCTGACGTTCGGCCATTTTTACCAGCCGATTCGTATTCAGAGAAAGGCACAGGGTTTGAAATGGCCGTCCTGTTTTCAGGCGCTGCCGGAACATTTGCCATTCAACCCCAAGAGTAAATGCAATTTCCGAATTGACTTCCTTTAACGAATTATCATTCGTTTCAAAGGGTTCAACCAACTCATAATCACCCTCGTCCTTAGATTTCATACAAGCCACCTGTAGCAAGAACCGTGCTAAGACCCGATCGGACGGGATTTTTAAATGGCGGAAGCTCACAGGAAATCACCACCCACATCATGGTAAACTTGACGGACGCGGCCAATAAACCTAATTTATCAGCCGGTTGGTGGTCGTAGCTCAATGGTAGAGTCCAAGCTTGTGGAGCTTGTTGTTGCGGGTTCAAATCCCGTCGGCCACCCCACTTTCATCAATGCCACAGGTGGCCCGGCACCCGGCGGCTGCAATCGGATCGCGGAAGGAAACCCAATGCGAAAGCCTGGCTCGGACTCTGGGATATTGACGGCAGGCGCGGGCCGGAGGAGCGCAGGCTGGCACTGTCTCAGCGAGGTCAGCAAAAGTGCAGATGGAGACACACCAAACCGACCGACCCTTTCAGGTTTCGATGCGTTGCATCCTTTCAACAGTTGGCTGGTCCAGGTTGTAGAGACAGTCAAACAACGCGGCTTTGAAAGACACGGGGCCGCTTGATTGTCCCGCGGCCAGTTCAGCCGCGATCCCATAACAAGCCAAAGCGCAAGCCGCGGCCTGACGGTAATCCGAATCCACGGAGGCAAAGGCGCCGATGATGGAAGCGGCCATGCAACCCGTGCCCACGACGCGCGTCATCAGAACATCCCCGTTTTGGACGCGATAAATTCCCCGATGGTCGGCCACGATGTCCACCTTGCCCGTGATCACCACCGTGGCCTGGCGGCGAACGGCAAGCTTTTGCGCCAGCGTCTCCAAATCAGTTCCGACTTCGGTGGCATCAACACCTTTGGTTCGGATGTTGGCTCCACCAACGCGGGCGATTTCGGAAGCGTTTCCCTTGATGACATTGATTTTGACCTGATCCAGCAGTTCGAACACCTTGCGATCGCGCAATTCCGTGGCCCCGGCGCCGCACACGTCCAGAATGACCGGGATGCCTTTCCGGTTCGCGCTTGCCGCCGCCGTCTTCATCGCCTCCACAAAATCCACGGTTAGGGTGCCGATATTGAGCACCAAGGCGGAAGCAATCCGCGTCATGTCGGCCACTTCCTCCGGCGCGTGGGCCATGACGGGCGATGCGCCGAGGGTTTTGACGATTTGGGCGCAATCGTAAATCGTCACCCAGTTCGTCAAGTGATGCACCACCGGGCTTTCCTGGCGCACTTTTTGCAATAAATCATACGTATTTAATTTTGCGTTCATGCCCGTCTTAAGCGTGGTCCCGCCGGTTTCCAACTGGAACCGCCTGCCGAAGTATATCTTATCTTTGACCGCCCACAGCGAGACAAACAAAAACTGTCCAATTGGAGTAAAAGAGATGCCTTGAAAACCCTGTCGCAGCTTGTGCTTGGCGTGATTTGAGAGCCGAAAACTTCGGAGGCGAGGGGCGGAATCGAACGAGGAAGCTTTACCGCTCCGACCTGACACACTCTGTTACAAGGCTTATTTTAGCCTTATTCCATGCGGGTTCAAGCACTATTTGCAGCCTATTTGCAGCCGCTCGACAACCACCTTTCATTGCTCCGTCATTGCTCCGGTATTGCTCGTCCGGTGAAGATTTAGGTGAAACTTTTTCAGCCACAAAATAAACCCCCCGCACCTTGCGATGCGGGGCTGGAGAAAGCGGAGCGGGGTTATTTCCGACGGCGGCGGAACAGTAATCAATGTTCGTCATGCTTCTCGTTCTTCTTCGGTGCAGCCTTTGCCGGCTCACCATGCCTTGGCTGAACATGTCCATGGGCGTCTTTTCTATAATTATCATTGCGAGTGGCATGGTCTCGCCAATCATGATGGTCTCTTTCCCATCCATGGAAATGCTCCAGCCGGAATGGTTCACAGACCAGCCAGACATTACCAGGTCCCAAGTAGAAATACTGGTCCCCAACGACGCCGACGAATTCGACACCATCCCAGATGTAAGCTTCAGGAACCATTACTGGCGCCACTTCCACCGGTTGTGGAGCTACATACACTGGTTGTGGAGCTACATACACCGGTTGTGGAGCTACATACACCGGTTGTGGAGCTACATACACCGGTTGCGGAGCCGCAACGACTATGGGTTGGAACGCTAATCGTCCATTTGGCTCAACTACACAGCCTGACACCAACACTAATCCCCCTGCCGCCATTGACAGGATACACACACGCAAATATTTTGTTTTCATTGTTCGATCATTTCTTATTTGTTTTTGACTCTTCAATAACGATAAGAAAAAGGCGGCGTTCACACAATGGGGAAAACACCCCATGCGTTGGCTCAGGAGGGTCGTTGCCAGCCCGCCTAAGCCAGCCAGCCAGGTTGCGGCGTCGGTGGACGAGGAGTGCGGTGGCACCGACAGCCAACAACCACATGGCCGAGGGTTCAGGCACGGGCAAGGTTTCCCCTTGGAAGGCCAGTCCAATAGCACCCACACTGGAGTCGAAGGCGCTTCGCATTCCGTCCTGCGTGAACTCATAGATGTAGACCCCACTCCCAAAATCTGACACAAACAGGTTGCCCGCGCTGTTAAAGGCCAAGCTAATAGGCTCATCCAACCCGGAGGCAAAGGTGCTTTGCACCCCGCCCGACGTGAATTCATAGATGTAGCCGGCGGTGCCGCCAGCCGCGACGAACAGATCACCTGCGCTGTTGAAGGCGAGTCCTCCAAGTCCTTCTCCCGGCACGGAGGCAAAGGTGCTTCGCACTCCGCTCGGCGTGAATTCATAAACGCTGCTGCTGCCATCCGCAAAAAGATCCCCCGCGCTGTTAAAAGCCAATCCATAAGGGTCATACAATCCAGTGGCAAAGGTGCTCCTCACTCCATCTGGCGTGAACTCATAGATAGCCGATGCCCCCATATCCGACACGAACAGATTGCCCGCGCTGTTAAAAGCCAGCGCAGTAGGATAAGACAACCTGGAGGCAAAGGTGCGTTGCGTTCCGTTTGGGGCGATTTCGGCGATGGTGCCGTTGTCTGAATTCGGCACAAACAGGTCGCCTGTGCTGTTAAAGGCCAGTCCAAGAGCATCACCGGACTCGGTGGCGAAAGTGCTATACGCACCGCCGGGCGTGAATTCATAAATGGTGGTGTCGCTGGACATAAACAGATTCTGCGCCTGCGCGCTGGTGGAAATTAGCAGGACCGCTCCGGCACAGACCACTCCGCCAAATGAATGGCACACGGCACTACTGATGGAATTGCTTTTCGTTTTCATAGGTTTCATAGGTTCAAGTTTTTCCAGACTGACTGATTGCGACACTACGCCGCCATCAATTCCTGTCCGGTTTGCTTTCATGTAATCTTTTTTATGCTAATTCCATCGCTGCGGTAGTGTGTGTTTGGCCGCACACCCTGTGCTTTTCGTCGCCCAGGCAAAAAGCCAAAGAAGATTTGGCAGATAAAATTTTGGAATGGCCTATGACTGAGGCTGTTAAGGCAGAATCTGAATCAAAAGAAAGCGCAGAGCCGCCAGTATTTTGCAATCTCCTTCGTGGCCCTGTACAACCAGTCTTGGTCAGCAGCCAGCCATATCATTTCGACGACGGCAAACCATTTCGGCGCGTTCGGGGCCGGATCGCCCAGCGGCATCAACTTGCCCACGGCCATCAAAATCTGAATGTCATTCTCCGTGAAGCCGGGCAGTCTCGCCGTGGCTGCGACATCAAGGCGTGCCGGTAGATTCTTGATCGCTCAGGTGGTCAGCGCCGCTTGCATCAGGTTGCAGTCATATTCGAGCATAATCTGCCACTGCTCAATTAGACATTTCTACTCGTTTGGTGTCCGTTTTGATGTCCGCAGTTATTTTTACAGATAGCAGCTTGCCGGTTCCATTCTTGACTAAGATTGAGCACGTTTTACAATGCTCCGGTCCGCACAAAACTGATTTTAATCAGCATGCATTCTGAATCCTATGAATAGCCGTTGGGCGGCCCTCGTCGCGGCTTCTCTGGTCGCCTTTGCCAGCTTCGTGATAACCTGGCAGGTTAGGCAATACGATCGAGGGGAGAATGGAAAGTATCCGACCGTGGCCGAATGCTATCTTCTCGGGAAACACCTGTCCGGGGTTACTAATATCGTGGACCGGAGCTGGGCAAATATTGCGGCCTCAGGAACGTGCAAGTATTTCGATTTGGTTTTGCCAACGAATGCGCGCGTTTTCATGACGGACATGACCGGTCCCAGCAACTACGACAAGATTGGGTATTATTTTTTTGTGACTTATCATCTCTTCCCTCGCGAAGTCGGCGTGAGTGTGGATCAGCCAACCCGCATGACCTACAATGAATTTCTGGGAAGAACCAGCAAGTCCGATCAAGAAATACTTACCAATGGATACAATGTGCGGCTTGATTCTACAGGGACCGAATGGCATCTGAGAGCGCTGAGGGATCTTCCTATGAAATTTCCGGCCAATCCGGCCTGGTTCAACTCCGGCCATGACACAGCCCTAGCGTTTCTGCTTCCCTTGTTGACGGCGTTGGCGGGAATGTGGCTGTTTCGCTTTTTGTTCCCCACCCTTGGGGTGCAGATGCCTTTGCTGGAACAACTTGCGTGTGGTTTGGGCTTGGGAATGATGGCCGTGGCGGCACTCACGCTGGGCGTCAAATTGTGCGGTTTTTCAGGGCGAGGCTTGATTCTCTCTGTAACCGCATTGGGCAGCATCGCGGAAATTTGGCATCATCACAAAGCTTTTTGGGCAAAGATTGTTGGCAGCAGCTGGAAGATGGTTAAGAGTCCCATGACCATTGTTATTTTGGTGGCCGGGCTGCTTGTGTTTCTGGTTCTTTTTCGTCTGGCCGGATTACAGGGGCTTGTCGACGGCGACGCGATGAGGTGGATGCTCAAGGCGAAGATCATGCACCTCTACACTGGAAACGAACTGGTGCAATGGTTTTCCAGCCCGCGCCTGGCACATGCGCATCTTGACTATCCGACGCTCGTGCCTTCGCTGCATGCCGCCACGTATGACTCGCTCGGCATGTGGATGAGTTTGTCACCAAGTTCTGGCCCGCCTGGATGCTGTTTTTTCTTATCGCCGCTTTGGCCTCTCTGAACCGGCCGCACCTGCGCACTGCCCCCGAACGCAGCAAAGTTGGAGTGCGGTTGGGTGTCCAGCGCCAGCCGCAGCGCGTGAAAAATCTCCGCGGCATCAGGCGCATGCCAACCGGCCAGTTTTGCGAAGCGGCGGCGGCTGGTCAGCGACCCAGCCGCGCTCCGGAGGCAGTGCGCGGATCCGCCCCTCTAGATCGGGCCGGGAACAATTGGCGACATGTCTCGGCCTTCGCTCTTCTGGGTATATTGCTATTGCCGGCCACCCAAGAATACGTCCAGTGGGAAGGCAGCACCCTGCCGATGATTTTTTTCACCGTTCTGGGCTGCGTGCAATGCGCTTTCTGGCTGGCCCGCAAAGACCGCGCCCGGCTTGGGCTTGGGCTGACACTTTTGTTCGGGGCGGCCATGTCAAAGTTTGAGGGCTTCATTTTTCTGGCACTGGTGGGAAGCTGGATTTTACTGCTGCCTTCGGCACGACCCTTGTTGAAACCGTCGCCACGCCTCTGGTGGGTGCTGGGGTTTTGGTTGCTGGCGGCCCTGCCCTTTATTTGTTTACGCGTCCAGATACCCTCTTTGCACTTCGAGTCGGGTTGGATGAGTTATGCCCTGCATAATCCCGGCAGCCTGTTTTCGAACTGGCCCAGTCTGTTCCTGATCCTGCTGGCCCGATTGTTTGTAAATTCAGATTTTGCAAACTGGAGTGGTGAAGGCGGACAGCTTCATTGGATCGGCCAATGGCATGGCTTTTCATCGTTGTATAATCATATGACACTGGGTTTGGCGTGGTTATGCCTGCTAATGACGGTTGCACTCTGGTTTGCCGTTCCCGCCCGGCGCCGCGTCATCGTTTGGATAGTCGTGATGTTTGTCGGCGCCATGGTCGCGTTAAGCGCAGTGTTTGTAAGCTTTGTCAGCATCAAAGGCCTAAGCGAAGTAATTGGTTATACCAATGATAGTACTGGGGGACGATACCTTCTCCCAGTGCTGTTGGCCTGGTTTGCCACCATCTTGACCATGTTTTTTGCCGATCCGTCATCGGCCACCACTGCTGACCGTGGTTTCCCTCCGTTGAAACGCGGTTACTGGTTGGCCGTTGGCGCGCTTTTGATCGTGGCTTTGGGAGTGTTTGTCCTGCCGAAAAATGAATCCCCTTCGCCGAAGAATCCGTTGCCAAGTGCAGCGGCTACAAGTTCCCCGAACGTTTCCGAAGCCAACCCGCCCGAAGATCCCGATCTGCAAGCGAGAATGGATGTTGCCACGCAATTGGACGGTGCTGGAAAGTTCGCCGAGGCTGTTCAAGAGTATCGCGAGGCGGTCCGCCTCTATCCCAACGACGCTCATGCATTAAACAATCTGGCTTGGCGCATGGCGACAAATCCGAGGCTGGAATTGCGTAATGGCAAGGAAGCTGTGCAGTTTGCCAGCAAGGCTGTCGAGTTGACCGGCCAGCAACAACCGATTTGCATCAGAACCCTCGCTGCTGCTTATGCCCAAGACGGCCAATTTGCCAAGGCCGTTGAAATGGCTAAAAAGGCGCGCACCATCGCCTTGTTGGCGGGCATGGTGGAAGAGGCCGCGATAAGCGAACAATTGTTAAACCAATGCTCCGCAGCAGCGATTGGCTCGACGAATGGACCCTAACAGAAGGCTTCAGAGAAAATCGCCGCTCCGAGGGCGCTCTTACCGTAAATTCCAACCAACCCGCATTTTTCATCAGAATATGCAGGTTGCGTTTGGTGACAAGCCATCAGCCACTTGCGAAGCGAATGGCGTTGGTTGCACTCGTCGCACGGTCGCCGGCACGCATGCCGCACAGATACAAAAAACAATGCCTCGTGTTGACTCACGGATAAAGGTTCCCCCGGGCCGAAGTCAGTCATGACAACGTCTGGGGCGGGAACCGGTTGCTTATTTCGTTTCCGCCCGATACGTTCGGGGCATGAAACGACGCCTCTTCACTTTCGCGTTTGCCCTTTCCCTGTTCCTGGCAGTTACGGCCCCAGCCGAAAACACCGCCATCATTCCCGTGCCCCGCACCTTTCCCACTAATTGGATGTCGAGCCACGAGGCTTTCGTGAAGCAGGCAAAACAGGGCGGCATTGACCTGCTGTTTCTCGGCGATTCCATCACCGCCGGCTGGCTTTGGGACAAGGGCGGCCTGAATGTCTGGAACAAGTATTACGCGCCGCGCCACGCCGCCGAGTTCGGCATCGGCTATGATCGCACCCAAAATGTGCTTTGGCGGACCGGGCACGGCGAACTCGATGGCATCAAACCCAAAGTCATCGTCCTCCTCATCGGCACGAACAATGCCGGCAATGAAGACAACGGCAAACCGCGCAACACCACGCCCGAAATCATCGAAGGCGTGACAACCCTCGTCAAGGAACTGCGCATCCGGCTGCCGGAAAGCAAGGTGCTGTTGTTCGGCATTTTCCCGCGTGGCGGAACAAACGATCCGGTCCGCGAACAGGTCAAGGCGGTCAACGCGCAACTCGCAAAGCTGGATGACGGGAAGACGGTGAAGTTTATGGATATCGGTTCCAAATTCCTTGGACCGGACGGCACGCTGTCCCGCAACATCATGCCGGACCTGCTGCATCCGAACGAGAAGGGCTATCAAATCTGGGCCGACACCATGGAAGGCCCACTCAACCAAATGCTGAAGTGAGGTGGCAGGAGTAATTTTGATGCTGCGACGCGGCACAACAACATTTGTCGTCAAAATAGATGACCAACATCCCTCTCGAAAACTGGCGGACGGCTTGGCAATATCGCGTCATGTGACCGACCTTGGATTCAAACAGTATTTTCTGTCCGGAATTTCGCGCACCCCCGGGTCCCGGCGGGGGGCGTTTTAACGGGAATCCTTCAGTGAAACCGCTCTCTTTATTATCGACGGCGCTCCTCCCCTTTCTCGCCTTTACCACGGTCCGGGCGGAACCGGGGCTGCGCGATTTCATCACCGTCCGCGGCGACCAGTTGCGGGAAGGTGACAAACCGTTTCGCTTCATTTCCTTCAACTTGCCCAATCTTCAGTTGATTGAAGACAACCTGCCTTTTACGGAGACCAATTCCTGGCGTTTGCCTGATGAGTTTGAAATCAGGGACGGGCTGATGACGGTGCGCCAGATGGGGGGCACGGTGGTACGCACCTACGTGCTCTCCGTGGTGCGTACCAATGACCCGCCGGGGACGCCCCGTCACGTTTTTGGGCCGGGCCTCTTCAATGAAGAGGCTTTCTGCGAACTTGACCTCGTGCTCAAGATCGCCAACGAACAAGGTATCCGGCTCATTATTCCCCTGGTGGACAACTGGAAATGGCAGGGTGGCCGGGCCGAATACGCCGGCTTTCGCGGCAAGGACCGGGACGAGTTCTGGACCGACCGCCAGCTCATCGAGGATTTCAAACAAACGATCCATTTTCTGGTCCGGCGCACCAACACCCTGACCGGCGTGCGTTATTGCGACGACAAGGCCATCCTGTGCTGGGAAACCGGCAATGAATTGTCATCGCCGCCCGATTGGACGCGCGAAATCGCCGCCTACATCAAGAGCCTCGACCACAATCATCTGGTCATGGATGGCTTCGGCTCCTCCCGGCTGCGGCCTGAATCGCTCACCATGCCGGAAGTGGACATCGTTACCACGCATCATTATCCGGGCGGAAGGAAACCGATATCGTTTGCCGAAATCATCCGCAAGAATTGGGAAACGGCCCGGGGCAAAAAGCCTTATGTCGTCGGTGAATTTGGATTTGTCAGCACGGCGCAAATGCAGGACGCCATGAAAACCATCATGGACACCGGCATGTCGGGCGGTTTGCTGTGGAGCCTGCGCTTCCGCGACCGCGACGGCGGCTTTTACTGGCACAGCGAACCGTCCGGCGGCAACCAATACCAAGCTTTCCACTGGCCCGGTTCAATCGCCGGCGTTGCGTATGACGAAATCAACCTCATGGCGCTGGTGCGCAGCAACGCCTTCACCATCCGCGGCCTGAAGCCAACGCCCATTCCAGTTCCCGCGCCGCCGAAACTGTTGCCCATCACCGACGCTGCCGCGATTTCCTGGCAAGGCTCGGTGGACGCCCAAAGTTACATTGTCGAGCGCGCACCAGCCAAGGATGGGACCTGGACGGTTGCCGGCAAAGGAATTGACGAAAGTCAGGTGCAATATCGCCCGTTGTTCTGCGACGAGTCCGCGCCAAAAGGTGAATGGTATTATTGTGTCCGCGCGGTCAACGAATCCGGCGTGTCCGAGCCTTCGAATGTCATCGGTCCGGTGAACGTCATCCAGGCAACGTTCGTGGACGAACTGGCCGATCTCAAGAAAGTGAACGCCGTGCAGGGCAAAGTGGAGATCAAATGGCGCGACACCCGCAAGGCTAAGGAAGATGCGCAGCGCGCTGTGGGAAATGCCGGCGACGCGCTCATCTATCAGCTTCCGACAGCAATCAAGGGCTTTTGCGTGTTCGTGTTTTTCCCCCAAGACGTCGCGGAACCGAAATTCTCCATTTCCGCCGATGGCCGGAATTATCATGACCTGAAAGCCGGCCGGCCGGATTATTATCAAGGCCCCGGTGACTACAATTACTGGAGACCGGTGCTTTACCACGCCGAACAACTGGGCGGAGACGGAAAGTTCCTGAAAATCGAGCTGACCGGCGAAACCCAGATTGGACGGGTGGAAATCATTCACGAGTTGAACAAAAACTGAGTCTCCCATTTTTTATGGACCCGGACGATTTGAAGGATTTTTCGCAGCGCGTCAGCGACCAATTGTACGGCCAGATCATGCCGTTCTGGTGCGGACCGGCGTTGGACCATGAGCAAGGCGGCTGGATGGGCTGGTTGTCCAATGATCTCAAGCCCGACCGCACCCAACCCAAGGGACTCATCGTCAACAGCCGCATTCTGTGGGCGTTCTCCGCCGTCCACCGGGCCCGGCCCGAAAAACTCTTCCAACAAATGGCCGAGCGCGCGCTGGATTTCGTCGTGAACCGCTTTTGGGACGCGCAATACGGCGGCGCGTTCTGGCGGCTGGACGACACCGGGCAGGTGCGGGACGATTCCAAAAAAATTTATGGCCAGGCGTTTTACATTTACGCCCTGGCCGAATATCACCAGGCTTTCGGCGGGAAGGCCGCGCTGGAACGGGCGATTCAGTTGTTTGAGTTGATCGAGCGGCACGCGCACGATCCGAAATACGGCGGCTACATTGAAGTATGCCGGCGCGATTGGTCCGAGGCCGGCGCGGAAGCCCGGTTGAGCGACAAGGACATGAACGAGAAGAAATCCATGAACAATCATCTTCACGTTCTGGAAGCCTACACCAACCTTTACCGGGCCTGGCCGGAACCGCGCGTCGCGGAACGGCTGCGAGAGCTTATCCAGCTTTTTGCGCAACGCATCCTAGATCGGAAGAGCGTCGTGTAGGGAAAGAGTGTAGATCTCGGTGGTCGCCGTATCAT
>OCTA010005039.1_pt1 | contig 11482 bp, 10 predicted proteins | sample 1538991 | NCBI WGS metagenome assembly OCTA01 (sample SAMEA3539302, study PRJEB22396) | soil metagenome | biome: tundra; feature: field; material: soil | place: USA | collected 2010-05 | depth 0.15 m | reverse complement strand
TCTAGACCAGCGCCGGATGGCTGCTTGGCCACCGGGATCGGCGTGGCTCGTCCGGCCAGCGGGGATCCAACGACAGCGGATGCGCTGGTCCGAAAATGAGACTTTTGGTGTCGTTCCGGCACGGGTCCGGCGGATGCCTGTTGAGGTCTGAGCGATAGCGTGATATCGAGAAGTGATATCACGCGGTGTTCTCTTTACCGGAGTCGATGATGACCGAACCGCCGACGGATCCTGCCGCCACGCCCGACCCGGAGCCCGGCCCGCAGCCAGGCCCAGAGCTTGGTACCGAGCCGGGCCAGGAGCCTGGCCCGGATGCCGTGGAGTTGCTTATCCGAGCTGTGGGCCAACTGGACCCGGCGGACCGGGACCGGGTGTTCGCCTGGCTGCTGCGCCGGGATGCTGGTGCGCAGGCACCGGCCGGGCCTTTCCTGATGGCGTCCGAGGGGGCAGCCCGCCGCCATGCCTGGGCACTCAACCCTGAATTGCGGACCCAGACACCTGCGCAGGAGGATCTCGTGCGGGGACTGCGCGGACCGTCGGCTGCCCAGCAGATGGTTCCGGTCCGGTTCTCCACCGACCAGCATGCCCAGTTGCGCGAGTGGTGCGCCGAACATGGGTTCTCGATGGCAACCGTGATCCGGGGGCTGGTCGCCCGGTTCCTCGAGGGCCAGCTTCCGGGGCAGGCCTGACCAGCCGGTCAGCGGACTCCGCTGGGACGGAACTGGACGCTGATCCGCGGGCCGGTGGCCCGCGCGGTCTTGGGCACCGCGTGCTGCCAGGTGCGCTGGCAACTGCCGCCCATCACGATGAGGTCGCCGTGGCCGAGGTCGTGGCGCAGCGTGCGGCCGCCGCCGTTCGGCCGGAGCAGCAGCGCACGGGGAGTGCCCAGCGAGAGGATCGCGACCATGGTGTCGGTGGTCGCGCCGCGCCCGACCGTGTCGCCGTGCCACGCGACGCTGTCCCGGCCGTCCCGGTACAGGCAGAGACCCGCGGTGCGGAACGGCTCACCGAGTTCCCGCCGGTAGTGCGCGCTGAGTGCCTCCCTGGCCCGGTCAAGCGCGGGCTCGGGCAGGGCCTGGTCCTCGTCGTAGAAGCAGAGCAACCTGGGGACGTCGACGACCCGGTCATACATCGGCCGTCGCTCGGCGCGCCACGCCACGCCACGGAGCAGCCTGCCGAACAGCACGTCGGCGCCGGTCATCCAGCCCGGCCGGATATCGATCCAGGCTCCATGGCTAAGGATGGTCCGCCGCGGCGATGACCCGAGCGGCCCCGGCGCCGCCTCGTCACAGAGGTCCAGCAGTGAACCCTGCATTGCCAGCCCGGGGGGGCGACCCCCCGGAACGGCCCGAGATGGTCCGGTCATGCGTTCGAGTGTAAACCATTCTTCAAACACGAGTTCGATCATAGCCCGCTATGCCGTCCCGGGAATGCGGCTCCGCCGCGCCTTCCATGATCACGAAGGATCCGCGTCAAATAGACCCCCGAATCCTTCGTGATCATGGAGTGCCCAACTGGCGTCGGCGCTGGCGGGCGCCCGGCGGATCCGCTAGGCCCGACGGTCAGGTCCTGAGCTGGATGTCCGCCTGCTGCAGCCGGTGCTCGGCCGGGTCCAGCATGACCCCCAGCGTGAGCCTGGCGGTCTCGCCGTCCAGTTCGACCGTGCTGCTCGTCGTACCGTTCCCGGCGCAGAACGCACCTGGCCGGCAACGGCCGGCCCAGGCCGCGGCCACCCGGAGCTGGCGCAGCAGAAGACCGGCATCCACCGAACCGGACGCCGGCAGGGTATCCGGGAGGTGGGGCGGATTTTCGTTGAGGAAAGTAATGAGAGATCGCAGGACCTGCCCGAGCGGCGAATCCGGGGCCGGCGGCACGGCCAGCACGAGCGACTGGACGCGGGGACGCCGCTCCGGGCTGAGCCAGATCTCGGCCGCCACGACGCCGCGCTCACCGCGCAGCCACCACCGGCAGTGCGCGGGCGAGTCGAACTCGGCGGGCCGGGCCGGATCGTCGCTAAACTCCCCGATGCGCTGGCGGATCAGCTCGATCGTGGTGCGGCGCTCAGGGAAGGGTTCGTCCTGCGCGACGTTCGCCGAGAACAATTGGCCGGCGGCGGCGTCGTCCCAGGACTGCAGGAGCCTGCTCACCGCCTGGCTGGCGCGGAGCGTCTCCGGCCATGGGCCGCCGGGGGCTGGCGCAGGCCCGCGGACCGCCGGATGGCTCCGGGTGGCGGGTGGTGGCTGGGTCAGCAGCGCCTCGAGCATCTGTGCGCCGAGCGGGTGCGCGGCCGCATAGGTGCTGTTCGCCAGCACGATCACGCCGACTCCGGTCTCCGGGTGCCAGCGCATGTGACTGCCGAAGCCGGGATAGCCGCCACTGTGCTGAATGATCAGCCCGTGCGACCTGTCCTCCTCGGCGAACAGCCCGAAGCCGTAGTTGGCCTGCGCGGCGTCACCGATTAGCCGGGACGGCCCGCGCGGCGGCAGCCCCACCTGTGCGAACTGCATCTCGCGGCGGCTCGCGCGGCGCAGCGGATGCGGGCCGCCTGCGGCATCCTCGCCCGGGGGGAACGCGGCCGTGAAGCCACCGACCCAGCGGGCGAGATCGGCGACACAGCTGAATACCCCGCCCATCGGGGCGAACGCCCCGCTGACGTCCGGGACCAGCTCCGCCCATCCGGCGTCACCGCGGCGGTAGCCACGGGCGAGCTGTGCCGGCGGGAACTGCCCGGCCTCGAATCCGGTCCGGGACAGGCCCAACGGGCCAAGCAGCCGGTCCCGGACGAACTCCAGGTAGCCGGTACCCGCCGCCGCGGCGACGACCCGGCCGAGGATCGCGTAACCCAGGTTGGAGTACTCGAAACGGGTGCCAGGCGCCCAGGCGAAGCTCACGCCGCTGGTGAGGAATTCCGAGAACTCTCCCGGAGGCAGGCCCTGCTGCCGGTCGCCCCACGGGTCGTCGGTCGGGAATCCAGCGGTCATGGTCAGCAGGTGCCGGATGGAGATTCGCGGTGAATCGGCCGTCGCGGGGCGCAGCCCGCGAAGCTCCGGAACGTAGTCCTCGGCCGGATCGTCGAGGGCCAGCGCGCCGTCGTCGCGGAGCGCGAGCACGGCCGCCGCGGTGAAGCTCTTCGTCATCGAGGCGATCCGGAAGACGGTCCCGGCATCCGGGGCCGGCCCACCGAGCCATCGCTCGCCGAGCCCCCTGGCATGCACCAGGGAACCCGCGACAACGATCCCGTACGCGAGTCCAGGCTGGCCGCCGCCGAGCTGGAAGCTGTCGGCGATGGCGTCCACCGCTGCGAGGCCGCCGCGCAGCAGCCCGTTCCCGGCCTCCGGGTTCGCGGCCTCCGGGTTCCCGGCCTGCCGGGTCGCGGCCTCGGGGTTCGCGGCCTCCGGGTTCCCGGCCTGCCGGGTCGCGGCCTCGGGGTTCGCGGCCTCCGGGTTCGCGGCCTCCGGGTCAGTCGCGGGACGTCGGTCAGGCACGCGCACCTCCTGGTCGGTCATGCGGGCAGTGCCACCCTAGGCGGCGGCCGCGGCCTGCCATCGCCGCTGCCGTCCGCGTTCTCCCGGCCTTTTCCGTGACGGCCCCCGGTACCGGCAGCCGTCCGGCTCGTGGTCGGATAGACGGGTGAAGGTCCGGATCGGGATTGGGCTGGGCGGGGCTGGCGGCCCAGATGGGTTCGCTGCTGCCGTCGACCGCCTTGAGGAGATCGGCGTCGACTCCTTGTGGCTGCCGGAGATGGTATACGGCCAGCTTGTGGAGCCGTTCGTCGGGATGGCGCACGCTGTCTCCCGTACGTCCCGGCTGAAAGTCGGCGCCGGCCTGTCGGTGCTGCCTGGGCGGCACCCAGTGCTGGTCGCCAAGCAACTCGCGTCACTGGCCGGCCTCGCGCCCCGGCGGGTACTGCCGGTCTTCGGCCTGCGCCCGGCCCGGCCCAGCGAACTGGGCCTGTTCCCGGTGCCGCCCGGGCGGCGCGGCGCGGTGTTCGACGAGTCGCTGGAGCTGTTGCGGCTGCTGCTGCGGCAGGAGAGCGTGTCGTTCCAGGGCGAGTTTTTCGCGGTCGAGAACGCGAGCGTCGGCCCGCTGCCCGCCAAGCCGCTCGATATCTGGCTGGGCGGCAGCGCCCCCGGCGCGCTGCGCCGCACCGGGCGGCTCGGCGATGGCTGGCTGGCCAGCCTCCTTACGCCGGAGGAGGCCGCCGCGGGACGGCAGGCCATCCAGGAAGCCGCCGACGCGGCCGGGCGTGAAGTAGAACCCGACCACTTCGGGCTTAGCCTCGCGGTGGCGCTCGACGGTATCCCGGCCGAGCTTGCCGCGGCGGTCCGCCAGCGGCGGCCGGACACCGACCCGGCCAAGATCGTCGCCACCACCTGGGGCGATGCGCGCCGGCTCATTGAGGCCTATGTGGCTGCGGGTCTCAGCAAGTTCGTCATCCGGCCCGCGGCGACACCCGCGTCCCTGGGCCAGTTCATTGACGACTTCGCCCAGGAGATGCTGCCAGCTCAGAACTGATGGCCGGCGTCAAGACCCACTTTCCAGCTGTGGACGAGATGACTAGAAAATAACTATAGGTGCTTACTTATCCACAGAACGTAATTCTGTACTAGCTCCTCCCGATCCGCAACGCCAGCCTGGATTCATGGAAGACACACAATCCACTGGCAGCTCAGCATCGCCCGCCACCCGTCCCAGGGTCCGCATCGGTTCCCCCGCTGATGTGCTCGCCGTCGTGCCCCATCTGCTCGGGTTCCATCCAGCCAACAGCCTTGTCGTGATCGGGGCAGGCCGCCCACGAGACCGGATAGAGCTGGCATTCCGCTACGACCTGCCTGACCCGCCGGATTCCGACAAGGCAGCCGACATCGCGGCGCACGCGCTCGCCGTGCTCAGCCTCCGGCGGCTCACTACGGTGATCGGGATCGGCTACGGCCCAGGGCGGCTGGTCACCCCCGTCGCCGACGTGCTGGCCGCCGGGCTGCGCCAGGCCGGGCTGCGGCCACGCGAGCTGATGCGCGTCGAGGACAACCGGTACTGGTCCTACATCTGCCACAACCCGGCGTGCTGCCCGGCCGAGGGTGTGCCGTTCGACGTCGGCACCCATCCGGCGGCGGCCGCGATGATCGTGGCCGGGATGGCGGCCTTGCCGGACCGCGGTGCCCTGGCCCGCACGCTCGCCCCAGTCAGCGGCCCGGCGGCCGACTCCATGGACCGTGCGACGCGGCGTGCCCAGCGGCGTGCCGTAGACCTCGTCGCCCAGGCGGCCGGGCCATCTCCGGGCGACCGCACCCGGCTGCTGGTCGACGAGGGACGGCGCGCCGTCATCGAGGCGATCCAGACCTATCGCAGCGGCGGCCGGGTCAGCGAAGACGATCCGGTCGCCTGGCTTTCTGTGGTCCTGGCCCAGTTGCCGGTCCGCGACGACGCCTGGGCCAGGATAGACCCGGAACACCAGGAGGCGCATCTGCGGCTGTGGTCAGACGTCGTGCGCCGCGCCTGCTCTCGCTATGTGCCCGCGCCCGCATCCCTGCTCGCGTTCACCGCCTGGCAGGCGGGGGATGGAGCACTCGCCAACATCGCGCTCGACCGGGCGCTCGCATCCGATCCCGCGTACTCGATGGCCCTGCTGCTGCGCGACATCATGGCCGCGGGCGTGCCGCCCTCGGCCGCGCGGATGCCGATGACGCCGGACCAGGTCGCGGCCAGCTATGCCCGGATAGACGACGACCCGGCACCGGACAGGCCACTGCCCGCCGGATCTGGCCGCGGTGCCGGGTCCGGGTCCGGGTCCGGCCGCAGGACGAGGAAGCGTCCCTCCCGGTAGCGCAAAGCGGCCGGCGGAAGGTCGCCAGGCCTGCCGCTGAGCAGGACCCTTAGCGCTGGGCCGGCTGGGCCGGCTGGGCCGGCTGGGCCGGACTCGGGTTGGCCGTGGTCGGCTTGTGGTCGGCCCTGGCCCTTTCCGTAGTCAGCGCCGCCGTTCACAACCCTGCGCAGCGCCTGCGCGGCAACCGCTCTCGCTGACCCGTGCAAGCTGACTCCGGGCCGGGCGACCGCAATGGCGGGCGCCGCAAGCTCGTACTCTGTGCAGCCCAGTACCACCGCGCTGACCTGGGCCGGGGTACGGGCCGCCGCGATGGCCACGGCCGTCGCGGTCGCCTCTTCATCACCCGCGTTGATCGCGTCCGCGAGCCCAGGGCAGGGAACTTCTGTAACGGCGACCGCGGCGGCGAACTGGGCGATCAACGCGCGCTGGTAGGCGCTTCCCGTGGTCGCGGCCGTCGCCCAGATGGCGATGGGGTGCCCGCCGGCCGCGGCCGGCTTGATCGCCGGCACGGTCCCGACGACCGGGATGCGCGGCTCAAACTCTGCCCGGAGCGCATCAAGGGCATGCACAGAACCTGTGTTGCAGGCAAAGACAAGCGCATCGGGGTCGTACGCGGCGGCCGCATGGGCACATGCGAGGGACCGATGGGCGATGTCGTCCGGTGTCCGCGAGCCCCAGGGCATCCCGTCGGGGTCCATGGCGAGAATCAGTTCCACGCCCGGTGATTGCCTGCGCAGTTCGGCCGCGGCGGCCAGCAGGCCGAGCCCCGAGTTGATCAGCGCGATCCGCATGCGCCCAACTGTAGCCAGGCCCGTGGCGGCGGCGCGGCCCGCACGCTCATGCCGGCTCCGGGTCACGTGCCGTGATAAGAACTCCATGGCTGGATACGGCGCCCGCGATGGATGAGAATCGGTCAGCCGATTCCCGTGTCAGTGGGTATCACCCCGCCTGGTCGCATCCGTTGCGGAGCTGATTCGCCTGATTTGTTCTATTCGGCGCTAGTGTCCCTAGTGTTCCCGTACACCAGTGCTCCGCGGTGCGCGATCACTCGGGCGCCGGGGGGCAGCCAGGGCAGCCGGCGGATGGCGGGGCGCCGAGGCATAAGTTACCTCACGGTAAACTCCGGAAGCTATCGTCCAGGTTGGTCCAGGTCGGTGCCGGACTTGCCGGAACGGGTGTTCAACGTTCATCCTCTCTGAGAGGCGAGCGCAGCCGCGAGTGGAGGGAGGGTGGCGTGACCGACGCTACGGATGGGCCAGGTAGCCGCGTTTGTGATCACGGCGATTCCTCGGTCGACATGGCTGACGGACCGCAACGATCACCGGATCCAGTGTCGACCGCGCCCCCCGGCCAGACGACGACCCCCGGCCAGACGACGACCCCCAGCCAGCCCGCGCTGGAACTACAGGAATACGCCGCGGCCGTGGCGGAGATCCGCCGGGCCTATGCGGCGATACCCCCCGGCGCGAAGGTCAGGCTGGCCAAGCGCACCTCCAACCTGTTCCGGTTCCGCGACGCCGCGACGACAGGACTGGACGTCTCCGCGTTCAGCCGCGTGCTGCATGTCGACCCGCAGGCCAGGACCGCCGTCGTGGGCGGCATGACGACCTACGAGGACCTGGCCGACGCGACGCTGGAGCATGGGCTGATGCCGTTCGTCGTGCCCCAGCTGAAGACGATCACCCTCGGCGGCGCGGTGACCGGCCTGGGCATCGAGTCCACCTCGCTGCGCAACGGCATGCCGCACGAATCAGTCACGGCGATGGAGATCCTCACCGGTGACGGCCGGGTGGTCACCGCCACCGCCGGCAACGAGCATGCCGATCTTTACCGCGGCTTCCCGAATTCATACGGCACGCTCGGCTACGCCCTGTCGCTCACCATCGAGCTCCAGCCGGTCAAGCCGTTCGTGCATCTGCGCCATTTCCCGTTCAGCAGCCCAGAGGCGGGCATGGATGCCATCGCGCAGATCGCGGTGGACGGAAGCTGGCACGGCCACCGGGCCGACTTCGTGGACGGCACCGCGTTCAGCCTGGACGAGATGTACCTCACAGTCGGCGCGTACAGCGATGTGGCGCCCTGGCGCAGCGATTACACCGGCGAGCACATCTATTACCAGTCGGTGCGCGGCCCGCGCGAGGATTTCCTTTCCATCCGCGACTACCTGTGGCGCTGGGACACCGACTGGTTCTGGTGCTCACGCCCGTTCGGCGTGCAGAAGCCGCTGATCCGCAGGTTCTGGCCGCGCCGCTACCGGCGGTCCGATGTCTACCGCTCCCTGGTCGCCTTCGACCGGCGGCACCGGCTGTCCGGCACACTGGACGCGAACCGGGGCCGGCCGCCGCGTGAGGCGGTCATCCAGGACGTGGAGATCCCGGTCAGCCGCGGCGCCGACTTCCTCCGGTTCTTCGCGGCGGACGTGGGCATGAGCCCGGTCTGGCTGTGCCCACTGCGGCTGCGCAGCGAGCAGGCGTGGCCGCTGTACCCGATGAAGCCGGGCGAGGTGTACGTGAACTTCGGCTTCTGGGGGACAGTGCCGCTGCCCCCGGGCCGCGCCGACGGCTACCACAATCGCCTTGTCGAGGAGGAGGTCGGGGCGCTTGGCGGGCACAAGGGCCTGTACTCGACGTCGTTCTATTCCGAGGATCAGTTCTGGGCGCGCTACAACGGGCCGGCCTACGCCGCGCTCAAGCGTGAGTATGACGGTGATGGGCGGCTGGCCGGACTGTACGACAAGTGCGTGCGCGGGCAGTGACAAGGAAGGATGACAGGCATGGCGGTGGCCGACGTGTTCGAGAGGGTGGCGGGGCCCGACGCCCCGGTGGAGTTCCGGGCCTATGACGGGAGCGTGGCGGGCACCGGGGACGCGCCGATCCGGATTACGATCAAGTCCCCGGTCGCGGTGTCCTATCTGGCCCAGGCGCCCGGGTCGCTGGGGCTGGCCCGCGCGTATGTGTCAGGCCACCTCGACGTCGAGGGTGACATGTACACCGCGCTGGCCAGGATGGTACAGGCCCAGCAGGTACAGCTTGATTTTTCGCAACGGCTCCGACTGCTGCGCGAGTTGGGCGGGCCGAGGAGGCTGTTGCCGCGGCTGCCACCGCCCCCGCAGGAAGTCCGGACGAACCGCCGCTGGCTGAGCGGACGGCGGCACTCCAAGGGCCGTGACGCCACGGCCATCTCGCACCACTACGACGTGTCCAACACGTTCTACGAGTGGGTGCTCGGGCCATCCATGGCCTACACCTGCGCCTGTTACCCGCACGTGGACGCCACGCTGGAGGAGGCGCAGGCCTACAAGCACGACCTGGTGGCCAGGAAGCTGGGCCTGAAGTCCGGGATGCGGCTGCTCGACGTGGGCTGCGGCTGGGGCGGCATGGTCCGGCACGCGGCCCGGGAGTACGGGGTCAAGGCGATCGGCGTGACCCTGTCCGCGCAGCAGGCGGCCTGGGCCCAGCGGGCCATCGAGGACGAGGGCCTGTCCGGCCTGGCCGAGGTGCGCCACCTCGACTACCGCGATGTGCCGGAGGCCGCGTTCGACGCGGTGAGCTCGATCGGGCTGACCGAGCACATCGGCAAGGCGCGGCTGCCGGGGTACTTCTCGTTCCTGCAGGGCAAGCTCAAGCCCGAGGGCCGGCTGCTCAACCACTGCATCACCCGGCCGGACAATGCCGAGCCGGCCAGGCGGGCGGGCGGGTTCATCAACCGGTACGTCTTCCCCGACGGCGAGCTGGAGGGACCCGGCCACCTGATCTCGCTGATGAACGGCGCCGGGTTCGAGGTGCGGCACGAGGAGAACCTGCGCGAGCATTACGCGCTGACGCTGGCCGGCTGGTGCGCGAACCTGGATGCGCACTGGGATGAGGCCGTGGCCGAGGTGGGCGACGGCACGGCGCGGGTGTGGCGGCTGTACATGGCGGGCTCGCGGCTCGGCTTCGAGCGCAACGTCGTCCAGTTGCACCAGGTCCTCGGGGTCAAGCTGGGCGACGACGGTGTTTCTGGCCTGCCGCTGCGCCCGGACTGGGACACGGCCGCGAAGGACCGCGCGCTCGCGTGATGCCGGCTTATGGGGACCGGCCGGGAATGTCGGGTGCCGTGCCGGCCGCGGCCGGCTCAGGCGACAATGGCGGGGTGGACTCCGCGCACGCTCCCCCCCGTCAGATCGTCCTGCTCGGTTCCACCGGGTCGATAGGCACCCAGGCGGCCGACATCATCCGGCGCAACCCGGACCGGTTCCGGCTGACCGGGCTCGCGTCCGGCGGCGGCAACCCGGGCCTGCTGGCCGCCCAGGCACTTGAGTTCGGCGCCGAGGTGGTCGCCGTGGCCAGGGAGGACGCGGCCGCCGGCGTGCGGGACGCACTGCACGCTCAGGCCGCGGGCGACCGGCCCGGCCGGGCCCGGCCGTTGCCTAAGGTTCTGGCCGGGCCGGCCGCGGTGGCCGAGGTCGCGGCGTGGCCCTGCGATGTCGTGCTGAACGGGGTGACCGGCTCGGTAGGCCTGGCCGCCACCCTCGCGGCGCTGGAGGCGGGCCGGGTACTCGCCCTGGCCAACAAGGAGTCACTGATCACCGGCGGCCCGCTGGTGGCCGGGCGGGCCGCACCGGGCCAGATAGTCCCGGTGGATTCCGAGCACTCCGCGATCGCGCAGTGCCTGCGCGGCGGGAGCGCGGATGAGGTGGCCCGGCTGGTGCTGACCGCCAGCGGGGGACCGTTCCTGGGCCGCAGCCGCGCGGAACTCGCGGATGTGACACCGCAGCAGGCGCTGGCCCATCCGACTTGGTCCATGGGCCCGGTCAACACGGTGAACTCAGCCACCCTGGTGAACAAGGGCCTCGAACTCATCGAGGCGCACCTGCTCTTCGGCATCGGGTTCGACCGCATTGAGGTCGTCGTCCACCGGCAGTCGGTGGTCCATTCGATGGTCGAGTTCACCGACGGTTCCACCATTGCCCAGGCCAGCCCACCGGATATGCGGATCCCGATCGCGCTCGCGCTGGGCTGGCCGGACCGGGTTCCCGGGGCGGCGCCCGCCATCGACTGGGCCGCGGCGCACTCCTGGTCTTTCCAGCCACTCGATGAGGAGGCGTTCCCAGCCGTCCGGCTGGCCCGCGAAGCGGGCATGGCCGGGGGAACCGCCCCGGCGGTCTACAACGCGGCCAACGAAGTGTGTGTCGAGGCTTTCCGCACCGGCCGCCTCGCCTTTCCTGGAATCGTTGACACAGTGGCACAGGTAGTCTCTGAGAGAGGAAGCTACGCCAGGGACGCGGTCACGCTGGAAGACGTTCTGGGTGCGGATCGCTGGGCACGAGCCAGGGCGCTGGAACTGACTGGCGCGACGAGCGGGGAGGGAGAGTAGGCCGGATGACCCTGCTCGGCTGGCTCATCTTTATCTTTGCTGTGGCCTTCTCGATCATGCTGCACGAAGCGGGGCACTTCGTGACGGCGAAAAAGTTCCACATGAAGGTCACCCAGTTCTTCCTGGGCTTCGGGCAGACCCTCTGGTCGCGTCAGAAGGGCGAGACGGAGTACGGGGTGAAGGCGATCCCCGCGGGTGGCTTCGTCAAGATCGTCGGGATGACGGCGCTGGAGGATGTGGACCCGGCCGACGAGGCGCGGTCGTTCCGCAAGCAGCCGGGCTGGCAGCGGATCATCGTGCTGG
>OCTA010005036.1_pt1 | contig 11484 bp, 15 predicted proteins | sample 1538991 | NCBI WGS metagenome assembly OCTA01 (sample SAMEA3539302, study PRJEB22396) | soil metagenome | biome: tundra; feature: field; material: soil | place: USA | collected 2010-05 | depth 0.15 m | reverse complement strand
GTATAGACCCGCTTCCGAACGATTGCAATCGGATTTCAGAAAGGGCTTGACACGATGCCGAAGCGCACACCGAAACCGAAGCCGCCCGCCACACCGCCGCCGGCAGACTGGCGGCAAGCCGCCCTTGAACGCGGGCGCCTGGCATTCGAACAAGCCACAGCCGCCGCCGATCCCGAACCAGTGGAATCCCCCGAAAAAGGAAAGGAATCACGATGAAGAAAACGCCACCCAAAACCGCAACCCCGCCGGCCGCCGCGCCGGTAAAGCCCACACCAGCCGCCGCGCTGGCGAAACCCGCGACGAAGGCCAAGAAGATGTACCCGGACTGGCTGATTGAGGCTCCCGGCGGAGTTTACACCTACGAACTGATGGTGTCCAACGATGGTGGCTCCGTTCAAATCGTGCCCGTCACACGCAACGAGTATACGCAACTGAAATTCTATCTCGCCAGGATACGAAATATCATCGGAGACGAGATTCTGTCTCGGTATGCCCCTCCGGCCCAACAGACCTAGCAGCCAGCACCCAAGCGGACCCCACCAATCCCCACCCCCGTTCATCCCGCGCCGCGCGTCTTCCCCGCGCGGCGCTTTTCATTTTCTAAGAAGGGCGCCGGATGGAATTGCCGGCGCCCCCGGCCATACGTGCGGGCAGAGGAACCCGCTTTGCGGCCTGTTTTTGGAAGCTTCGAGGAACTCAACCCCCGAAGACTGTTTGACCGCGCGTCGCGCCCGTTTGCGGCGAAGACTGCACACGCGTGCTATCCGCGGGCGGTCAGAACTCTGAAGGGCAACTTAAGAGACGACGTTTCCGCCGCCCCTTAAGCTGTCTTCACCCCACCCACAGGGGACCTTATGCCGGCGAAGTGCTAAAGTTGCCGGTGACGAACGATGCCGGCCTTTTCGTAGTTAGGCAAGCTCGTTTTTCCGCGCGGCAGGTGCATAAGTTGCGCCTGAAGTTGTCGGAATCCTCTGTGCTGACTTCAAACAACAGTTGCATCCGGTCGCGCAGTTCGGCGGCGATAGGATCGCCACTGCCAACTAAGAACGCGCCCGCGATGATGCTGGTCGTTTCGACCACGTTCAGGTTGAAAAGCGACGGCGTCACATTGCTTTGGGGGCTGCCCAGGATGTAGCGGCCGAATCCATCTTTGGTCAATCGCATGTTTGCCCAGTCTCTCGGATTCAATACCACGAAAGTTGGCGTAATCTCTTTCGCGATTCCCAACTGTTCGATGGCGCGGCCGATGATATCGATTTGGTTCCATCCGGCCGACCCAGACAGAAGACTCGCATCGAACGCGGTCGCTTGCGGAATCAGGCCCAAATAATTTTCGCCGGCTCCGTCGCCACTGAGAATCTGTGAATCTTCCGCGATATCGACGTAATAGCTCAACGTGCTTTCCAGAAACGCCGCCAGCTCGCCGAGGTCATCGAGGATTTGTTTGGAGCACGGGATCCAAGTCGCCAGAGTGACGAGTTTTTGCAGCACGGGAGTGAAGGTAACTGCGTTCTCCAGCTTCAAGTTTCCTTCCGATGCCGGACTGGCCTTCGTCATCGGTGAGAGCACCTTGATGAATTCGACGTACTGCGCCGAGGTCGGACGCGCGGTAAGAACGTTCCGCATCCTCAAAACCTGGCGCGGCTCGAGGGTGATTTCCGGGGTCCGATCAACCGTGAGAACGCCGGCCCCGGGCGCGTACCCCGCGCTGGTGATCGTGGTCTTGCGCTCCAATAGCGCCGCGGCTTCGTCGCCGTCCAACGCGATTCGCGCGGATCCCTTTTTGTCGTGAAGCAGTCGGGAAAAGCTCTCGTTCTCGCTCAGAATCGAGCGCAGCGATTTTGCTTGCGGTTCCGCCACGTGGCGGTGGCGGCCTGCCTGGTCGATGGCGTCTGTCTGGACCTGGAGCGCCTTGTGCGCAGCGTCCAGCGTGTCGTACTTCGTCTGAAGGGTTGTGAACAGGGCTTTGGTTTCGCCCGTCATTTGAGTAAGTGCGTTTTGCAACTCGGTATCAATCATAAGATGAATTCCTTTATGTAAAGATTATGACTTCGCGTCGAGTGGGCCGACTTATCCCGGCTCTCCGGTTGAGCTTCGATGCTGGCGAGTGGGCCGACTTATCCCGGCTCACGTTCCACCGAAGCGGGTGAGTTAGTTTCCGTCGATCATTCGACGGTGAAAAGCCTTGATATCGCGCGCCGCGTTACGGAAGGCCTCAAGCGCTTCCATGTCGGGCGCGGGCACCTGCTTAACCGCGGTCACCAGCGCCGCGGAGTTCATAGGAAGGCTGGTAAGGCTGCCTTCAAAAAGCCGGAGTTCTTTCAGCCGGCGGACGGATCCGGACATCGTTTCCTTGATCGTCTTGTAGCCGATACTCAGGCCACGCACCACGCCCGCCTTCATAAGCGCGTGCGCCTCGCGTGCCTTGGGCACCTCCAACACCAGCCGCCCGCGTGCGAGCAGCGCCGTAGGGGTGTCGGTCAATTCCAGCCGGCCGATGGGCTGGCTCGAGTCGTGAGTCCATAGTAGGGGGACGCTTCCGCCGCCCTCCGCCAGGGTCTTAGTGAACGCGCCAGGCTCGATTACGTCTCCGCCCTCGTCGACGTTGTTGTACACGGCAAGTCGGCCTTCGAAAACGCCGGTAGTTTCATCCAGCGCCTTCAGTTCCAAGGTGAAGTCTTTGGTGTCCATTCTGTTGTCCTTTCTCACTTAGTTGAGTGGCGCCCGCGGCGCCGGCTGTGGCTGCAATTCCTTGCCAGCCTTAAAAACAAGCGTCTCGATGCTCGCCTGTTGACTGAGCACCGCGGCCCCGAGCATGTCGATCATCTGTTGTTGGAGCGCGCAGACGTTCTCCAAGTGCGCCACCCGCGATTCTAATTCGTTCTCCATATCGTCCTTACCTCTCCCGTTGTTCGATCAACATTTCTTCCGCACACGTATGCAGGGCTCGCACCGCCTCGGCCTCCAGGCGTAGGCGACGGATACCCTCTTGCACGGTCTCGCCGGCTGGCCCGCCGCCGCACAGCGAGAGCTCCACTTCAAATCCATGCCGCGGGGGATCATCCCCAAGCGGACCCGCTCCGCCGCCTCTCCGTCTGAGTCTCATCGGTTCCACGGCGACGGCCGGCCCACCGGGCGCCGATCCTCAGGAGGCGTATCTGCCAGGCCCAAACTCCGCCACAGCTTGTCGTAGGAAGCGACCAATTTGGTTTCGACCTGCAAGAGCGGGTTTGCCATGCCGCGGCCACGGGGTCCGGAAACGGAAACTCCCTGGCTCAGAATCTTGGCGCGGACCTCCTCGAGTCGGTCGGCGACTCGCGCGAGCTCGTGAACCAAGGGCGCGCACTCATCCACGCCGGCGATTTCGGCTTTCAACCATGCGACCAGCCGCTCTCCGTCGCCCCCAGGCCTCAAGCGCGGCATCAAATCGGGTCTCTCTGGATGAGGTGTCATATCTTGTATCTCCATTGTTCTCATAGGTTTGGGAGTTCATTCGCAAGCTCGGGCTAAGCACGGTCACGCGCGCCAAAGTCATAGGGATTCGCACCCCCTATCCCATTCATAACAAACCACTTATCTCTATGAACCAAGCGGCTGACAGACTGACAGCACTGGCTGACAGACTGACAGCACTGACAGCATTTCTTCAAAAGTCCCCTTATACGCGCGGGTGAAGTCTTTTTTGAAGATTTACTGTCAGCTACTGTCAGCCTGTCAGGACGGAAGTAGACCTACACCGTCGTACACGGTGCCATTCTCCGTGTGGCGAGAGGTAAACTTGAGCTCTCCAAGATGCTTCCTGAAGTCGGTCTCCCGTTGGGCACGTTCTCCAACCTGTTCGGCCCACTTTCGGTAGGCCTGGTACAAGGCACGCGATAGGACGCTGGCGAGCTCACCCACCACACAGCACGTGTCCAGGAACCTACTGGTCTGGTCCGAGTCCGTACGCCATGCGGCGCCAGCCTGCTCTACTTCGGGAGGCTTCCCGAGTCCTTCCCGATACCAGCGCACGGCACCCGCCACAGCCCACGCGAGTACGCCTTGGGCTTCGGCCAGTAGCTTGGTTCGGAGGTCGCGATCCTGCTCTGCCTTCGGGATCGTCACACTGAACGGTATGGGGTGCAGCCGATTCCAGATCGCGTTATCCGTTCCGCGTACCTGCGGTAAGTGGTTGGCGTCGAGCCACAATTTGTGTGATTCGTCAAACTCGATGGGGTTCTCGTACTTCCGCACGGCCTTGATGCGGCCCATGCCCTGGGTGATGCGCTTCAGCTTGCCTTCCGCCAAACGTTGGCCTTCCTCCGTCTCGGAGGTCATAACGAAGCGTGCGCCCCGTAGGTCGGCCAGGTCGGCTTGGGTGTTGTTCGACTCCTGGCGAACCATCAAACTATCAATCTGCAACAGGACCGCGTATTCGTCGAGCAGTTCGAGGAACAGCGCCAGCAAGGTGGATTTACCGTTATCCCCGGCGCCGTGCAGTAGAAAAACTGCCTTCTCGATGGTGACGCCCGTCAACGTGTAGCCGAAGGCCTTTTGCAGATAATCAATCAGCCGTTCGCCCCGCTGCAACTGTGCTTCCGACGCATCGGGGCAAACGCCCATGATGCGCGCCAGGAACGACAGGAACGTGGGGCAGGTGGCCTCCGGGCGGTAATCGTACTTCACCAGCTTGGTGATGAACTGGCGCCGGTCATGCGGATGCAAACACCCGTCCCGCAGGTCTACCGTGCCATTTTTGAAGTTCAATAAGTACGGGTGAGTGTCCAGGTCTACCGCGCTGATAGATAGTCCGCTCTGCGCTTCGAGTAGCATGTTTGTGATCCGTTTCGAGTCCAAGCTCTCTTTCGCGAACTTCTGCGCGACTTCGTTCCCGCCTGCTACCGCTTGCCGGAGAAACTCCACCGCCGTGAGCTGTGCCAGTTCTCTCGCGTGCCCGCGCTCATCGACCTGCCACCGCGTACGGTCGAAACACAACCACTTCTTGAAATCGTAGGAATAGCGAAGGTCCCCCCCGTACATTGCGATTAACCGGCGCCCGTTGCCGTAATCGCGGTGCAGCTCCGCCAACAGGTTGGGCGCCGCCGCGGGCGCCCCAGCACCAGCAGCCCCAGCAGCCCCAGCACCAACAGCCCCAGCACTAGCAGCCCCAGCACCAGCACCAGCAGCCGCCCTACCCGCGTCCGCTGTGATGCCCAGCCAGACCATAGCGGCCTTCGCCACCGGCGCGCCCACCGCCGCGGCGAGCGTAGTGTAGCCGGTCGTAGGCTGGTCGCTGCCCTTCTTTGCGAAACTCGAAAGAACCGAAGCGCGTACGCGGTCCAGCTTGGTTCGGTCATGGCTGGGCACGGCTCTGTACGTCGCCAGCACGAACTGCTCGGCAGCGTCGATACTCCACCCGGCCCGCGCCAGGCAGCCAGCCAAAGCAAGCTCGCACTCATGGCGCCCGTGGCCCGCCGCCGGCCAGTGCTTCGCCAGCAGCGCCGCCGCTGCGATCCGGGCAACCGCCTGGGCGAGTTCATCGGCGTCGATGTTGGCTGGCTGCCGGTCGAAGCCGGGCTCGAATTGGATCCGCTCCCCGCTCGGATGGACGCTGGGAGGCACTACCGTTTGTAGTCCCACCCTCCCATCCGACTTGAGACAACGCAACTCGCACACGCAGGTCTTATTGGTGGGATCGAGATACTTTTTTCCCGGCCGTGGTGGATCGCATCGATAGAAATGATGGCTTGCCCGCTTGGATGGCCTCCCGAATTTTAGCCCCGTGTCCGGCGCCAGGATCGCCGCCGCGGCGATCGCCTCAGGGCAATCAAGATCAATATCCGCATCGCCGTAGGGCACCCCCAACAGCACGCCGATATTTTGCGGCCCGCCAGGGAAGTGCGTGGGTACGTCGGACTGCGTGAGTCGCTGCTCCGTCCAGCCCTTCGTAATCGGCGCCTTCCTCCCGGCCGGTATCGCCACGATGAAGTTTCCCCGCTCGATCCAATCCAGCGCCGCGGCCGCGGGTGTCATCGCACCTCCCGTAGAATGCGCTCTGTACAATCAGGGTCGCCATCTGTCAGCACGTAGCCATCGGGAATGGCCACGCGGCAGTGCCCCGCGCGATGCCCAAGCGAGCGCCTCGGATCGTCGCCAATAGTGCCGCCGCCATGCCGATGGCCGCGCCCGCATTTCTCGCAATGGCGCACGATCCAGACCCAGTACGCACCGCACCGTGAGCGCTGCAAAAATGCACTTACAGCCGGGGGTGCATACGTGTGCGGGCTCGCCAACCCAGGGAAGCTCATCTCGTTAGCCTTGCGCGCCATATGCGCAACGCTACCCCTTCAGGCACCCTCAGCGTTGTGTACGCGCGCCGCCCGCGCGGGTTCGAATCGCCCAGCACGAACACGCCGGGCTCATCCTGGCAGAGTCGCCGGACGCTGTTCTCCGAGAGTTGCCAGAGTTGCGCCAACTCCCGCGTTGTAAAAATCCGGCCGAAGGGACTAGACAGACTTCCGGCGCCCGCTTCGGATATGGGGGTCGGATTGGCGGACATGGGGGTTACCTGGTCTTGTGCTCTCGCGAAGTGCCCATCAGTTGCCCATCGGCATAACGTACACAGGTCTGGTCGGCCCTTACCGTGCGCGTGGTGTGGCTGCCGCCGCGCCACGGCCGCTCAAGGATCGGTTCATCGCAGGTCAGAACTAGATACTTAATGGCCTTGCGTCCAATGGGCGAAACCAGGCCCGCCACAATCAGTTCGTTTGCCTTTGCCGGCGACACGCGACCCACGAGGTCTCCCGCGGTGCTGCGAACGTCAAGGCGCGGCTCTCTTGCGGGTGCCTGGGTTCCGGCCAGGACCGAGACGGTAGAGGCCTTCATCCGTTGTTTTCGGTTGCGCTGGATTCGATTTCGGCGATCAGTTGTCGGCCCTCGCGAATAACCAAAAGCGCCTTTCCGATCAGGCCAGCGCGTTCCTCGCCGGTCAATTTCGGATCACATGTCGCTTCCGTGAGCTTCGCCGCGGCGCTCACGAAGTATTGGTCGATATGCGCTAAGCTCTCCACGTTGACCATCCCCGGCCGCGCGCCCGCGCTGTTGTCTCCGCGGACGAATACCAGAGCCGCATCGGCCGCTTCGATGCCATCCGTTTCCCTGGCGAGCCGATAGAGTTTCCTCCGGCCACCGACGTCTGGCGCAAACTGGCCCGCTTCCCAGCGGGATACGGACGCGACACTCACTCCTAGCCGATTTGCGAATTCTTGTTGCGTAATCGCAAGGGTTTTCCGCAACAGCTTGACGGCTTCGACCATCGTTTCTATCATACTGTAAATAAATATAGCACAGTGAAAAGGCGCCCGTCAAGTCCCGTTTTCGCCGATACTTGGTATATGGCTAAAGAACGTATTCACTTCGAAGTGGCCGAGGTTGATCGGGTCGGACTCGTGTGCCCCCGCTGTGGGACGGAAGTCGTGTGTCTAATGCAGGTGGCGGAGCGTGAACTGCCTAAGAAGTGTCCTGTGTGCGACAAAGACGACAGCGCGATATTCGATGTCTTTAGGAAATACTGGGAATTCTTTCGAGTGGCTCAAGAGGAAGGGCGCGCAGTCACGTTGATTGCGCCAGCGCCGAATCGGTCCAGTTAGCCCGTGTGCCGTGGCGCGCGCGCCACGGCACGAAATTAGGCCCGTGTACCAGGGTGTACCACCGGGGTGGGATTCTAGGAATTGTAGGCTATCTCGTAATACGTAGGATCAATAGCTTACGTGGAATCAATGCCGCTGTAGGGTTCGATCCCGTCCCTGGCCACCACCTGCATTCGACACCCATCGCCGTCCGGCAGGGTGACGTTGCCCGTCACGCGGTAGACCTGACGCCCATCTCGCGTGGCTGGTGTCAGGACGAGCTTCCCGAGGTGGTTCGCTAGCGCCTCCTTGGCGCGGACAGCATCATTGGTGCCTTCGCCCGTGGCAAGCGAGTCCCTGAAATCGCGAATGGCCCTTACGACGTGTTCCGCGCTCGATACCAGTGGTTCCCTGGGAAGACCTTGTCGAGCACTAGCGCGGTGCGGCTCGTGTATCGCGGACCCGGTGCTCCGACGGCGATGGCCACTATCCTGTGCGGCCCACTCATTGAGCGGTTCCACACCGAGCTGCGCGCCGCCCTTATGCTGGCCGGGAAACGCACGAATCGCGCTCAACGCGTTGTGCGCGGGGACGACCCGGAGCTGCCCTTTCTCCCTGCGCGTACTGCGCGAGGCGTGGGTGTTTTGGATGTGCGAAAACGGCTATAGCCAGTCTTCGGGGTGTGAAGTCCAAGCCACTTCCCTAATCTTGAGATGGGTCTCAAGGGAGCGGGCGAAGCCATCCAAGCCGGGGAAGAGTGTTTCGTAAGTAATGTTCATCTTGGCCAGTTCCAGTAGAGTTGACGCATGGCCGCCCGGTCTGAGTCGCATTCGAATAAGTGGCTTGACGCAATTCGGGCCGTATGGCGTATCTCGAAGCAAGCTCAGCAGGCTCGACTCAAGAGTCACCGAGAGGGAATTGGAGCACAGAAACCAGCCCTGCTGCCTCGCAAGCCTGTCGTTGAACTTGAACGGCCTGACCGGTACGACCACAGCCGGATCTCTGAGGCGCTGCATGTGCTGAAACAGTTCGTCGCCCCGAGGGTACTCGGTGTAGGGCCTGGGTCGGAAGATCAAATCCTCCGGATATGCTTCGTGGAACTTCGAAATGGCGCAGGCAAGAAGCGTGCCCGCGTGGAACCCCCAGATCACGGGGGCAACGTCTTCGCGGGCTTCCGCTGTGGCAAAGAATGCAGCAATGTAGGGTGATGCGGTGCAGTCCAGCAGGCGCGTGGGTGCACCGTAGTGCCTCATAACTGCAAGCCACTCAAGCGTTTCCCCTGGAGCTGGCAAATTCTGGACGTAGTGATGGGCGCGACGGGAGAAGGCCCGCAGGACCAAGCCTTCCGCCCCTTCTCTTCCAATAAGAGGCAAGCGTAGTCTTTCTATCGACGGCTGGAGTCCCCAGCTCTCGTCAGACTGCCCGCGAAAGATGTACTGGTTGAGGGGAAAGGATGCCAGTTGGGTGATCAACGAAGTGCCGCCGAAACCCTCGTATTTCATCGCCAGGTCGGCCAGGGACGGAGCAACGCCTTCTGTTGGAATATCTGCTATCTTCTCCTCGGCCATTCGACACGCCTCCCTAGCCTAATTCAAATTGGTGCCCAGATGACAATTCCACGACAGGCCCTTCTGACGCGGCCCGGCTCCCATTGTCGTCTCCGAGCGATCATGGCGCAAGCCGCCGAGGCGCGGTCCAGCAGGGAACTACGTCGCCACCTGGACCGTCATCCTGACCACACGTAGCGCCCCCGCACGCGGCCCGGCGAAACGTGCCGGTTCTACCGGCAAGTTTCCAAGCGCCTGAGTTTCCCCTCCCGCGAGGGAGAAATTACCCGAGCTGGATTTCTCTTCCCGCGGAAGAGAAACCCGCCCCGCCACCTCATGCGCGTGGGTGCCCCGACGGACGGCGAGCCGCGTACGTCTCGCGGTTAAGGGCCTTATAATATTAAATGGTCCACGTCGCAATTGTGGTGTGCTTAGTTGGCCCATTCGCTGGCACGCGGAGTCGTTCCAACCGGGAGTCGAGGTTACGAACCAATGGCTGCGCGTAGGAAAGCGTCTCTGACGAAGCGAACCGGCAGGACCATCTTTGACGACAATGACCAATGGAAGGTGATATACGGAGAGCTAAGGCGCGTAAGAGGTCGGCCATCTCGTACGCCGCGCCTTTTCCGCGTTGTCGGCGAGAAGTTGCCGATTGAAGCTCTGAACGATGTCCGATTGGACCTTAGGAGGCAGGGGCACCCGCATCAAGGCGTTTACGTGGCGCACGATTCCATGGGGTGCCCGCGCTACATCGGGCGCGGTGATATCTTTAATCGCCTGGAAGCCCGCCGCAAAGCTCAACCGCTCGAACTTAAGTACTTTTCGTTCTACGTGGTGTCTGAGAAGAAGCACGAGCGTGAGATCGAGACACTGCTGATACGAGCTGCGGCGTTCCTTTTGGAGTTCAACACCCGAAAGAAGCGAACTGGAATTGCCCACGGCAACATCCGCGACTTCGAAGTTGGAACGCTGTTCTATGAACGCCAGCAGAAGAGAGGCCGAAAAGCCTACGAACCGACCGAAGAGTACATCGCCTTTTTGTGAAGGGCGACGAGTGATGCTATCGCCGTCCGACCGCCATCACGACCATGCGCGCCGGGCCCGGCTCGCAGGGGACGGGCCGTGCTGACGTCCTAATTGCCGTGGGTCGCATTGCAAGCAAAGCAAGTACAATAGCATTGTGCCTGCCCGTCCCCGGAAGCGACACCAAGCCTTGCCTTTCGCCAAAGAGCTAGGCATAATTCGCCCGCTCAAGCCCCGTAAGTATGAGGGTGCGTTCGCCTATAAATACCGGAACGTTGAGCACCTTGAGTGGTTAGAGGAGATTCTTCTGGACAATCGGCTGTATTTCCCGACGGCCTGCGATCTGAATGACCCGGAAGAAGCTCGCCCTCCACTGGTAGCGTCCTCACAAGAGGCGCTTATCGCGACGTTCGTCGAATTGAACGCTAAGGCAAAGCCGTTCTTGACGAACCACGGTCTCGCGACAGATGCAGCCGTGATTGACCTCTATGTACGCCGCTTAGGGAGCGACACATGGCTTACCATGCTGAAACGCAGCCTGGATCCACTGTTGCAGCGCTTTCGAATCTATTCTCTCTCCAAGCGCTGGAACAACCCGCATCTGTGGCAGGAGTACGCTGGGAGCCACACCGGATACTGCTTGGAGTTTCGGAACGAAGAACCCTTCGGCCCAATCTTCGATGTTCGTTACGATGACATCGCACTGGACATCACCGGTCCCGAGCGCTCCGAGCCGTACTTCCTGTTTTACAAGACGAAATTATGGAAGAACGAGGAGGAAGTACGGATGATGACGCAGCAAGGATCCGAGAGCAGGCAATCTTTCGATCCTAGGCGGCTGACTCGTGTGATTCTCGGAAGAGACATTGACCGAACACATGCGGCGACGATCTGTGGTTGGGTGGAGCGTCGCGAACTCCCACTCAACGTTCTTTCTGAGGTCGATATCCTGCCGGTTCCTCAAGCGGGGTTAGCACTTTGACCCCGCAACCCTGCCGCCGCCTCCCCCGCCTCATGCCTCGCGGACCGGCGCGCCTCGCGGCGCGGGGTGTTAAGCGGCGCACTGAGGGCCGGGCTTCTCGATTCCTTTCGGGTCGACATATGAGTCGGAAACGGCGATCTGGAGAAGTGTCGAATGCTGTGGGTAGCCGTCCCTGGCCACCATGATTTGTCAATCACTTACAGATGGTTCGAACCGCCGCACCTAGACTGCAGCGGTTGAAGCACGGCCTGACTCGCAACTAGCTTAAGCCTAGCGTGGCCAGGAAGCGCAGCCGCTTTGCAGGCCTGTTCGTATCCCCCCGTTC
>OCTA010005035.1_pt1 | contig 11484 bp, 6 predicted proteins | sample 1538991 | NCBI WGS metagenome assembly OCTA01 (sample SAMEA3539302, study PRJEB22396) | soil metagenome | biome: tundra; feature: field; material: soil | place: USA | collected 2010-05 | depth 0.15 m | reverse complement strand
TTGGGGCTAGGATATGAGTCCGTCGCCGCCCACGAGCAGGGATTGACCCGCTACGTCACGGACGTGTTATCCAAGGTGCCGCATCTCAACCTACTGGGGCCTCCAGCCGGCCGTCCCTCCGCACCGCTGGCAACATTTTATGTCAAGGGTCTGGAATCGGGCGCCATTGCCAAAGCTCTCGGCAACCGGGCGAACGTCGTCGTCCGCTCAGGCTTCCACTGTGCCCAACCCGCGCATGAACATCTTGCGCTGGGACCAACCGTTCGCGCTTCGTTCGCTATCTACAACACGCGCGCAGAAATAGACGCCATGGTGGAAACCCTCCACGCTCTCGCCCGCTTTTGTCACTGAGGCATTATTGCACCCGTGTTCGGGGGCCCGATGGGCCCGATCGTACTTCACTCAGCGCTCGGCAACCTTCACCAACTCCGCCGTCCGCTCAGCGTTGGCAGTCCATAGGTACCTCCGCCCGCTGATAGCGGCTCGCGCGGCTCTGCCCAGGTCCGCAGCTCGTTCCGGGTTCCCTACCACCCCGCGGAGCGCATCCCCCAAGCTCCCCGCATCCCCAGCCGTAAAGTACACCGCCTCCTCCCCCTCCCGCAGCAACTCCTGAATATTCTCCTGCCTGGGTGCGACAATCGCTTTCCCCAGCGCCATATACTCAAGAATCTTCATCGGGCAGCAATACTCGTTGGCTGCAGGTTGCACCGCTACGTCGATGATGTCCAGATAGGGTGGTATTTTGGCATGGGGTAGCGGACCGGTGAACACAACGCTATCGCCGAGTCCGTTTGCCCGTACATAGTCTTGCAGTCCAGGCATTGCCGGACCATCTCCGATCATCAAGACCTTAACCTGTTCATGCGCCAAACCCGAGCGATGAAACGCTTCCAGCAGCAGCTCGAGCCCATGCCATTCTCGAAACCAGCCGACGAATCCGATGACCGTGTGGCCATCGAGCCCCAACTCCCGCCGCAAGTCCGCCGAAGCGGGCTGTGGCTGGAAGTGCTCCAGACAGACGCCATTGGACATCACTTCAATCTTCTCGGGCCGCACGCCGGCGCCTTCCAGAATGCGCCGCAGCGGTGTCGATACCACAATCACATGACTCGCCAGGTTGCAGATGAGCCGCTCGATCCAGGCGGCGAAACCGACCAAACGAATCTCGCGGTCCCTCTGTTGCTCCAGGGCAAATGGCGAATTCACCTCGAGTACCACCGGAACGCGGCACAACTTCCCGACCAGGACGCCGGCCAAGTTGAACAGCGAATAGCGCTCATAGATGAAATCCACGCGGTCGCGGAAGCACCTCGCCAGCAACATGGGAATACCCACCACGTTGTATCCCAACTGCACCAGATCGTAGGAGAACGGAATCCGGCGAACCAGCTTCTTCCACAGAGCATCTCCGGCATCACGGGCTGCGTCCTCCATGCCCGCATCGATCGGCACTAGTGACACCATCTCGACCTTGTGACCCAAGGTCTGAAACGCCTTTACCATTTCGAAAATATGGATCCGCTGGGCATCCGTCGATCGCGTCCGGTGATGGTAGAGGATTCTCATGCGTTAGCGATCCGCCTTCGCCCACAAAACCGTCTGCAGACCCGTGAACCCTTTTACCAATCCAACGGCAAGCGCAATCTGACCAAATAGAAAGTAGAAGGGCGCACTGAACACGGTGTGCTTCCACCCGGTCACTAGCCGGCCCAGGGCCAGTATCGCCAGGAACGCGATTCCTGCCAACGTGATTAGCGCCGCTGGTTCCCGATTCCAGAAGAGCGCCGCCAAAAGAACGCACGCTCCGACCAGAGGAGACATCCAGCGGAGCAGTTTATGGGACACGAAGACGAACCAGAACCGTCCGGGTGCGTTATGCGGCCACGCGTTTCCACGGGTTAACCCCTGCGCGGCGCCCGCTGCGATTCTCACTTTACGCCGAAACTCCTCGCGCAGGCTCTCCACGCCTTTTTCCCACCCCAACGCCAGCGGTTCCAGCACCACCCGTTTGCCTTGTGCGATCACCTGCATAGGGATGACAAAATCCTCGATGAGCGTGTCATTGGGGCACGGCCGGAACAACTCGCGGCGCAATGCGTACATAGCGCCGTCGGCCCCAGCCATGGCGTAGACAGTTGACGAATTCTGCTGGAGCGCCCACTCCACAGAGTAATATTGGCCGGTCGGGCTATCCAGATCGGGAGTTGTATCGGTGAGAACGACTTTCCCTGAGACACATCCCACCGAAGGGTCACAGAACCTCGCTACCAGATACGCTATCGCATCGGGATGATAGAGGACATTCGCGTCCGATAGAATGATTATCTCTTCGGTTCGCGATGGAATCACTTCGTTCAGGTTCGCGATCTTTCCCCGCCTTACTTTCCGATCCAGCAGGACAACCGCGGCGCCGCAATACTCCCTCACGATTTCTGCTGTCCGGTCCGCCGATCCGTCCGATACCACTACAATGGTCAGCTTTTCGCGTGGATACCGGAGCGCCAGGGAGTTCTCGATCTTCTCGCGAATGATGGTCTGCTCATTGAGTGCGCAGATCACCAGGGCAACGGCAGGCTGCTCGCCGGCCCCGTCTCTGGCCCGCTGCGCCTCCGGCATCCGCTTCGCCCACAACGCCAGCAGAAACGGGTAAATCACAAACGGGTAGGCAAACAACAGAAGCAGCACTGCCAATGTCAAGGTTGCCATTGCCTTTTTCCTACGGGAACAGCCGGATCAGCCGCGGCCCCAACAGCCGCGTCAGCCACAACGGAACCATCTGCCACAGCCGGATCGCCAGCCCGAAACGTGGATTCGCTGGACTGAAGTTCGGCAATTCCTTCCTTCGCACGAGCACCATTTCATAAGGCAGTTCGCGCATAGTGGTATTCCAGTGACGTTTGAACTCGAAGACGCCTGTGCCCCGTTTGCAGCGGCCAAAGTCAAACGTTGTCAGCCCGTTGTCCCCGGCCCACCGCAGGTGGTCGAAGTACATGAAGGTGTTCGGGCCGAGCGCGTTGTATGCCGTATCGGCAGCTGCGTAGTAGATGTGCATGTCACCACGGTAGAGAAAGTTCAGGCTCGCCGCCATCGGCTTGCCACCCAACCAGACTTCTCGAATATCCACCAAATATCCGAAGTTCCGCAACAGGCTGGAGAAATAGCGCGATGGGAAGCAGGGCGTACCCAACCGGCGCATATTCCGCGCGTATAGCGTTTCAAAGTTGCCGGGATCGGTAACGCCGTAGCGCATTTCGAACGGCTGTTTCAGGGCCTTCCGGACGATGTTGCGGGTCTTCTTCGGCAGTGACTGCAGGATCGCTTCTTCCCCCGCCACCACTGCCTGCGAGAAGGCGACGTACCGCGACACATTCGCTTCGCCCACGCACTGTTCTGGGAAGGCGTTGCGGAACTCAATGTAGTCCACGCCCAGTTCTCGCCCAAGCAGTTTGGCTCGCTCGTAGACCGCGTGCCGCGGCCCATCTCCATCCGCAAGGATTCCCCCGTAAACGGCGAACGGCGAGGAAATCAGCGCCTTGCCGATCACCGGGTTTCTGATCAGAAACAGGGGCAACACGCCGCGGACCTTACCTTCGTGTCGGGCTATCAGGTAGACCGGCTTATAGCCGAATGTCTCGACGATCGCCTGTCTCCATGCAATGAGGTGGAACGGGCTGCCGTGCGGATGCGCGTGGACAAAGGCGTCCCAGTCGCTCGCATCGCATTCCTGAAACCATTCAACGCTGCACTCCATGTTGGCACGGGGATAGGGGCTTTGGATCACTTCGGGCATTGTCTGCTCAGCGGACCGGTATCGGAGACCAGATCAACGGCACAAAATAGTGCGACCCCGGGCGGCGCCACGACCAGGCACTTGTGGCGCACTCGCTGGCCCCAGATACATACACATAGCTTATCACCGAATATCCGTTCGATGCTACACCCGTCTCAAGCACGCCCGCTGCCAGATCCATTAATTGTTTCTATTTCATTCTCTTACAGATGTGACACTCACGGAAAACCAGCAAAACGATTCCTGAAAACTGGGATTTTCGGTGGGTTATTATAGAAAGAGGTTTGAACTGTAGCCGCCTCGCCGGATTCACCCACGGGCCGCCGCAGTTGCGGTTTGGCGCTCTCTTACCATTATGTGTTTAGTTCACATTTCATGCGTCGTAGGCGCTCGCCCCAACTTCATCAAAATGGCCTCGATTTTTGAAGAGATACGGCGACGGCCGCGGTTGGCAGGGCGACTCATTCACACTGGCCAGCACTTCTCGCCGGAGATGTCCGACACCTTCTTCACCGACCTCGGGATGCCGCAGCCTGACGAACATCTCAACGTTCCGCCGGGAACCCAGACTACGCAGACCGCCCATATCATGCAGTCGCTGGAGCGGTCATTCACCGAGCACCGCCCGCACCTCGTGTTGGTGGTCGGCGACGTGAATTCCACGTTGGCGGCGGCCCTGGTCGCAGCGAAGTTGGAGATTCCGATCGCTCACGTAGAGGCCGGACTGCGCAGTTTTGACCGCCGCATGCCGGAAGAAATCAACCGGATTGTGACAGATGCGTTGTCGGATTACTTGTTCGTTTCCGAATCCAGCGGATTGCGCAATCTGCTCGCTGAAGGAGTATCGAAGGACCGGACATTCTTCGTCGGCAACGTCATGATCGACACGCTTTTGCGGTTTCGCAAGCAGGCTGGCCAGTCTGACATTCTCCGGAGGCTCGGCCTTGAGCCTGCCTCATACGCGGTGGCAACTCTGCATCGCCCCGCGAACGTTGACGATGCTGAGCGCTTGCGTGGCCTTACGGGAGCCCTCACCCGCTTGGCTGAGCGGATACCGGTGGTATTCCCGGTGCATCCGCGAACTCGCCGCAGAATGGAAGAGTCCGGCATGGCGGCTGCCGGACTGCTACTCACTCCGCCGTTGGGCTACCTGGATTTCCTCCGCCTGACCAGCGAAGCTCGAGTCGTGCTCACCGACTCTGGAGGGATTCAGGAGGAGACCACGATCCTCGGAGTTCCCTGCCTCACCCTTCGAGAGAACACTGAGCGCCCGGTCACCACCGAAGTGGGCACGAACCGGCTGGTGGGCATTGATCCGGAGGATGCGCTCAAAGCCGCGCTGGATGTCCTGAATGGGCAGCCGGTCCGTGGCCGCATCCCCGAGCTATGGGATGGCCACGCGAGTGAGAGAATCCTCGATGTGATTGAAGAGCGAGTGGGCTGATCCACCACGGTGGGCATGCCTGGGCATGGTATGCGTCTGTCACCGTCCGCGAGCGCGATCCAACGTTACGGCGGGGTGCCCCGTACCATCAACTTGGTCTTCACTGCTCAGTGATGTGATCGACTGTGCCAAGAGACGCCCCACCAACTTCGAAATCGTTGTAGCTGACGCGCTCGAGTTGGCACAACGCGTACTCGGGAAACTGACGGTCACGGGTAGCAAAAACACTTGTGAGGTTCCATACACAGGAGGGATCAATGAAAAGTCGCCGCTCCTTTTTCACTCAGACCGCTGCACTTGCTGCCGCGGGCCTCGCTCCGCTCCGGTTAGCACCCCAAGCCGGCCGCCGGCAACAGGCGTATCGCCTTAAAGTCGACGCTGCAGTCTATCAGCGCGATCATGCGTGGGCTAACAATTTAACCAACGGGGACGAACAAGCCTACCCGAACCACATCGCGAGCTTTACGAAGACCTTGCCGCACAACCAGCTCGGAGAGGTGGATAGCAAGGCCTATGCGCAACTCACTCGTGCCCTAGACAGTGGTCTCGATGACGATTTTGCCGCCATTCCGCTGGGTGGCACCGTGAAACTCCAAGACCCGCAGGCGGCATTCTGCTTCGATCTCTTTGGGGCGGATTCCCATCAACTCGCACTGCCGCCGCCGCCGGCTTTTGCCAGCGCCGAGATCGCCGGAGAGATCACGGAACTCTACTGGCAGGCGCTCACACGCGATGTGCCGTTTGCCGAATACGGGACCAACAGTCTGGTCGGCCAAGCTCTCGACGACCTGAACCGGTTGTCCGACTTTCGCGGGCCCAAGGTCAACTCCCGCGTCACTGCCGGCACGTTGTTCCGCGGCCTGACGCCAGGAGACATGAAGGGTCCGTATGTCTCTCAGTTCCTGGCCAAGCCGATACCCTTTGGCGCCGCGCAGGTGGTCCAGCAATACCGGGTCCCGCAGAGCGGCTTGGATTACATGACGGTATTCAACGAATGGCTTTCCGTCGAAAACGGTATTCCGACCGGCAAGGTGTTCACGGTTGACGCCACGTCGCGCTATGTACGCAATGGCCGCGACCTGGCTTGGTGGGTGCATCAGGACTTCAGCTACCAGGCGTACCTCTCCGCGGCGCTCCTGCTGTTGAGCTATGGCGCTCCCGCTTTGAGCCCGGGGAACTACTACCTGAAGACACCGACGGAAGGCGGATTCGTGACGTTCGGGGCGCCGGACATCCTGGATGTGGTAACCCACGTCGCCAACGCCGCGCTGCGCGCGGCGTGGTGTCAGAAATGGCATTTGCATATGCGCTTGCGGCCGGAAGTCTTTGGCGCGCGTATTCATCAGGTGATGGTGGGTAACGCCAACTATCCGATTCACTCTGACGCCCTCAACGCACAGGCGCTCAAAGCGGTATACAGCAACACCGGGTCATATCTGCTACCGATTGCCTATCCCGAAGGCAGTCCGGCTCACCCCTCTTACCCGGCCGGTCACGCGGCCATCGCCGGGGCCTGCGTTACCGTACTCAAAGCGTTTTTCAACGAGAGTTTCGCTATCCCGGCTCCCGTGGTGGCTTCTGCCGATGGCACTGCCCTGCAACCCTATGACGGGACGTTAACCGTGGGCGATGAGCTCAACAAGCTTGCAGCCAATATCGCGCTGGCCCGCGACACCGCGGGAGTGCACTATCGATCCGATGGCATCGACGGTTTGAACCTTGGGGAGTCCGTAACAGTGGGGATGCTGCACGATATCGCGCTCACCTATCACGAGGACTTTTCCGGATTCACTTTCACCCGGTTTGATGGTTCGACACGCACCATCTGCCCGAACTGCTGAGGTAACGCGCCGGGGCGGCCTTACCGGCTGCCCTGGCCCATCAGGACGATCCGGCAGGTTCGAATGATGATGGAGCAGTCAAACAGGATCGAGAGATTCTTCAGGTAGAAGAGGTCGTACTCGAGCTTGCGGAAGGCGTCCTCCACGCTGGCGCCGTAGGTATAGGAAACCTGCGCCCAGCCCGTCAGCCCTGGCCGTACGGAATGCCGTTCGTCGTAATAGGAGATCTTTTGGCGCAGGTCGTCGACGAAGACGGGTCGCTCCGGCCGGGGGCCGACAAAGCTCATCTCTCCCCGCAGGATATTGATGAGCTGGGGTAATTCATCGAGTCTGTAGCGGCGGATGAAGCGGCCGATACGGGTCACGCGGGGATCATTGGCGGCGGCCCACTGCGCCCCGTTATGCGCTTCGGCATCGCTGCGCATGGAGCGAAACTTCAGGACGCGAAACACCTTCCCATGGAGGCCTACACGCTTCTGGCGATAGATGATTCCCCCTCGGGACTCAAGCTGAATCGCGATTGCCAACACGATAAGAATGGGCGCAGTCACCACCAGAAACAGCAACGAGAGCGCAATGTCGATTACGCGCTTGAGTAACAGTGTGGTGCGGGACCGGCGGAATCCTTCGGAAAAAACGAACCAACTGGGTCGAAGCGTTTCTAACCACACCCGGCCGGTGAGTGCGGCCATGGTGGAATGCACATCTTCCACGCGTACGCCCTCCACTCGGAGTTTCACGAGTTCGCGGACCGGGAGGCTGCCTCGGCGGTCTTCCAGCGCCACGATGATGCGCGAGACACTATGTTCGCGGACGATGCGCTCCAGCGCCGAGGCATTTCCGAGCACAGGCGATTCAGCGATCTGCTCGGCACTGGCCGCAGCATCGCCCTGGATGAAACCGACCACGTTCAGATTCAGATCATCGCGCCGCCGCAGTTCCTTCGAAACGATGATGCCTAGCTCCTGAGTGCCGAGGATAACGACATTTTCCGGAGGCGCCGCGAATCGCCACGTCCGGTCCAGAATAATCCGGTTGCTAAGCACGAACACGGGGATCAGCCCGACGCTGATCATGAAGACGCCACGCCCGATCAACAGACCGGGGAAGAGCAGATAGAGGATACCGAGGATCAGCGAAGCGCTGCCGATCGACTGTCCCACCCGCAATATTTCCTCGGTGCGTCGCCGGATACCGCTGAGGTCATAGAGATCGCCGTAGTAAAAGGCAATCTCAAAGATAGTGATGACCGGCAGCAACTGAAGTGCGAAGCCCGGCAATTGCACGTACGCTTCAAACTCCGCAGGGTCGTTCCAGAATCGCAATTTGGCGCCGCAGATTACGGCAAGGGCAACCAGGAAGGCTTCCAGCAGACAAAGCAGCAGCGTCTTTATCGGTATGTACTGGCTGAAGATCTGGACCATGAGTTGCCGTTCCGCAAAGTAAAGCAGGCAATTCCAATTCCAAAGCCGAAACTGCTGTTTCTTGAGGGCAGTGGTGATTGCATGCAGACACGACGGGAACCGCGCGCGGGACCTTCCGAAAACTGAGGATTATGCCCTAATTTTTCGCCTCCCTGCGGGAGGTTGAGAAAACGCAAAGCCCGTCCGCACGGCTGCGGATAGGCGCTGATACCACGCCGGAGCCAGTCCTTCGCCCCCGGCTACGGAAGAGTTCTCGTAGGTAGTAGTACCAACGGTCTCCCCCCACAATCGCCCTGCGCCTCCCCCCCAAAGTATCGAGAATAGAACCGCCCCCTGGCCCACCACATACACAGAACAGCCGCCGCAACAGCTTAAGGGTGGTGGGAGAGTTCAAATTCCGATGAAGCGACCCGTACTGCAGCTTACTGCCCTGTTAGCGGCAACATTTGGCAACGTCCTTCTAGCCCAATCTTCTCTGGTGCTCTCCTCCGGCACCACGGCTCCGGGGGGCCCTGTTTCCCTGAACCTTACGATGACGTCGCCAGCCGGCAAACAGCCCGCCGCGGTGCAATGGACTTTCACTTATCCTTCCGCGGCCTTGGCAAGCTTCACCGTGGGCGCCGGACCTTCGTTGACGGCGGCAAACAAGACCATTGCGTGCAGCGGGAACGGAAGTGCATACACCTGTGTGGCTTACGGGATGAATGCCACCCCCATCGCTAACGGTATAGCCGCCACAGTCTCGGTAACGCCCGCCGGCGGAGCAAGTACCGTGACAATTGGCGTGAGCAACGCCCTGGGGGCCACCCCGGCGGGAGACGCCATCGCGGTCACGGCGACGGGCGGTGTGGTAAACGTGATTTCACAGCCGACACTGAGCACCATCAATTGCTCCCCAGCTACCTTGACTTCCGCTCAGGCAACCGCATGCACTGTAACGCTCAGCGCTGCGGCCGCCTCGACCACGATCCTCGCGCTGAGCAGCTCGGCTGGGTGCCTGGCCGTTCCCCAATCGGTTTCCATTGCAACTGGCGCAATCAGCACCACCTTCAGCGTTACCGCCGGCACAGTGACCTCCAATCAGACCGCCACAATAACCGCATCTCTGAACGGTGCATCGATTTCGGCTGGTCTCTCCATGATCGCTCCGTCAGCCATATCATCGTTGCAGTGCGCACCTTCTTCCCTAACGCAGAATTCTACTGCGGTCTGTACCGTCGTGATCGCCCCGGCGGCGCCCACCGGAGGAGCGGCAATTTCGATTGCCAGCAACAATGCGACCCTGAGTGTGCCAGCGTCTCTGACCGTGCCGCAGAGCTCAACTTCCGCCACCTTCTCAGCCGCAGCCGGTGCGTTCACTACGCCACAATCGGCTACTGTCACAGCGACCTCTGGAACCAGTTCCATGACTGCAAACATTGTACTGGCCGTACCCGGAGTGCTCTCTACCCTGACGTGCTCGCCCGCGGTGCTGATACCAGGGAGTTCCGGAAGTTGCACGGTATCCCTGGGCAGCGCGGTTTCCGTTCCAACGGTTGTCACCCTCACTTCCACCAACTCTTCTCTTCATATACCCTCTGCGGTAACTGTTCCGGTTGGGGTCTGCAGCAGCACATTCACATTCACCACCGACGCCAAACTGGTGGGCTGGGCCATCTTGGTAGCGACCCTGGGAACGACCAAGAAAACAGTTTCCTTAACGACCAGCACCGACACGACCCCACCATCGGTGTCGATAACCGCGCCGCAAAAAGGGGCAACCATTGCTGGTTCGATTATGCTCACCGCGAATGCGACGGGAAATGTGGCGGTGACGGCCGTTCAGTTCAAGCTCGACGGGGCGAATCTCGGCGCCACCGTGACCGGTGCGGGGCCCGTGTACAACCTCTCGTGGAGTACCCTGGCGACTACAAATGGAGGGCACACTCTGTCGGCCGTGGCGGTCAATGCCGCCGCAATCACAGGCACGAGCGGCAACGTTTCCGTGACGGTGAACAATCCCATGCCGCCGGTGATCTCCGGAGTCACTGCGACCGCGATCACCGCATCAAGCGCGACCATTACCTGGACCAGCGACAAGGGTGCCGACTCGCAGGTAGCGTACGGGCCTACAGCCGCGTACGGGTCGGTCAGTGTTTTGGACCCAACTCTGGTAACATCACACACTATCAATCTCACGGGGTTGGCTGCCTCCACGGCCTATCATTACCAGGTGATCTCACACGACGCTCAGGGCAGGATGACCGAGTCTGGCGACTTTACGCTCACAACAATGGCGACGGCGGGACTGCCAATATTGCTTCAGTTGCATTCGGATGCCTCCGAGGTGAGCGGCGTAACAAACGGCTCCATTGTGACGCCGACCATCGCTCCCCCTGGGTTCTCAGGGAGTGTCGTCGTCGTCGGTGGCGGATCGGTGAACTTCGCTCCTGCGCAGGTAGGGAACGGGGTTTACTTCCTGGCATGTTGCCAGAATACGAACACTGCGCATTACAGATTCACCGGCGCCACCGTCGGGTCCGTTTTCAATGTGGCGCAGGGGCAGATCTCATTCTACCTGAAGTCGCGACAAAGCTTTGCCCAACGCCTGGCAGGTACGGCATTACCCCGGCAGGTGCTGGATGTCCGAGATGCCAACACTCACTTGTTCCAGTTCGAAACCCTGGCCGCATCCAACTATCTGGTGTTTGGCTACACGCTTGGCGGTTCCTCGGCAGTTTACCTGCTGCCGCCAGGAACAGAGGAAGCGCTGTTCGGCAACGGGATCACCTTAAAAGTGACGATGACATGGGATGGAAGCGTTGCCAAGCTCTACTTGAACGACACACTGGTGCAGCAGTCCTCGTACACCATACCCACAGCCAACTGGAGTGCATCTTCCAATTTTGCCCTGGGAGCTTTCGAGGATATGACACTCGGCGGCCAATACGCTTGCGATGACATCATCGATGAGTTTACGGTCACCGGGCCGGCAATACCCGTAGC
>OCTA010005033.1_pt1 | contig 11486 bp, 6 predicted proteins | sample 1538991 | NCBI WGS metagenome assembly OCTA01 (sample SAMEA3539302, study PRJEB22396) | soil metagenome | biome: tundra; feature: field; material: soil | place: USA | collected 2010-05 | depth 0.15 m | reverse complement strand
TGAGGGAAACGCGCACCTCGGTGGCGGAAGCATGCTTGACCACATTGTGCAGGGCCTCCTTGAAAGCCAGGAAAAGGCTGTGGCGCACTTCGGCAGTGAGCGGCCACGCGGGCAGTTGAATGGGCACCACCAACCGGCAGCGGATGCCCGCGACGTTCAAAAAATCCTGCGCAAACTTGCCCAGATAGTTTACCAGGCTGTCCAGCGTGTCGTGGTGCGGGCTGACGGCCCAGACAATTTCGTCCATGGTGCGCGTCAACTCGCGGGCGGTAAGATAAACCTTTCCCAGGCGCGTCACGATTTGTTGCGAATCCTCCCCCTCGGCGCGGTTGGACTGGCTGAGCATCATAATCCGCGCCAGGTTGGAGCCGAGATCGTCGTGAATGTCCTTGGCGATGCGCGACCGTTCATTTTCCAGGACGCGTTGCTGTTCCAAACGTTCCATTTTTTTGTGCAGTCGGCGGTAGGTGATGTAACGCGCCGCGCCTCCCACGGCGCCGATTCCGGCGAGCACGGCTCCGCCGATGAACCACCACGTTTGCCAAAACCGGGGCAGCACCGTAAACGCGAGCGTTGGCTCGCTTTTGCTCCAAACCCCGTCATTGTTGCAGGCAATGACCCGAAACGTGTAGTCCCCCGGTTTCAGATAGCTGTAGTAAGCCACGCGCCGGGTGCCGACATCCACCCAATCCGATTCCAGTCCATCCAGGCGGTACTTGAACCGCACTTTTTCCGGCGCGACGAGGCTGAGGCCGGTGTAACGAAATTCAAAGCGATGTTTTCCCGGCTGAATTTGCAGCCGGGCGACCGGAGCGGACAGGTCCGGAGCGGGCAACGGCACCAACCGGTCATCCACGGTAACTTCTTCGATCAAAACCGGTGGGGGGAAGGGATTGATTTTTACGCTGGCCGGATCAACCACCGCCAGTCCCTTGATGGTGGAAAACCAAAGTTGTCCGTCCGGGGTCTGGCAGCCGGCGGATTGAAAGCCGCCGGAACACTCCAACGTGCTTAATCCTTCGGCCTTCCCATAAACCAGGCAATTCACCGCCTTTAACTGGCCGTCGGCACACCGGTTCAACTCCTGCTTGGGAACGCGGAAGATGCCGCCGTAGGAACTGATCCAGAAATTCCCCTGCCCGTCATCGGCAATATGACAGATGACGTTGTTCGGCAACCCTTCGCGCGCGGAAATGGTGGCGAATCGTCCGTCCCGTAAACGGCACAAGCCGCCGCCAAAGGTTCCCACCCAGAGCGTGCCATCCTTTTCGGCCAACAATGACCACACAAAATCATCGGCCAACCCGTCCGGCCGGCGAAACTGGGTGAGCTTGCCCGCTTTGAGCCGGCCCAAGCCTCCGCCCGACATGCCAAACCAGAGGGTCCCCGTTTCATCCTCTGTGATGACCCGCACATCGGACAGCACCAGCCCATCCTTGCGGGTGAACCAGGTGCATTGCCCATTGGCGTATCGGGCCAGCCCGGATTGGGTTCCCACCCACATTGTCCCCTGCCGATCCTGGTACAACGCGAGGACCGCGGCAGCGGGATCTTCCAAGCCCTTTGGAAATTGGAACTTTCCATCATGGCGGACAAACAAGCCGCCACCAAAGGTTCCCACCCAGAGTTCATGCCGGTCATCTTCGAGCACCGACCAGATAAAGGAATTCAACAGTCCGTTCGTTTCCGTGAACGGTTTCGCCTCCCCTTGGTCCAGCCGGTACAATCCCGCACCCTCCGTCCCCACCCAAAGTCCGCCTTCGACCGCGGGCGTGACGGACAGGATGGTCCGTCCCTGCCAATCATCGGGTGCCTTGACCATTTCCACTTTCCGCCGCCGTAAGACATCCAAACCGCCGCCGCCGGTTCCCACCCACAAATTCCTTTCACGATCTTCGCACAGGGCAAGCACCCAATCATGCGACAACCCATTTTGGCGCGTGAAGTGCAGGCTGGTTCCGTCAGGTGACAGTAAAAAAATTCCCTTATGCAAGGTTCCCACAAGCAAATCGCCGGATTTTGTTTCCAGCAATGCCGTGACCGAATCCAAGCCCCACCAGGGAGTCGGTCCCAGATCCACGACGGTTCCCGGGCCGATCAATTTTTTCACTCGCGTGCTGCCTATGAGCCACAAGCTTCCATCCCGGCTCGCACAGGCCCTTTGAATATCGCTGGTGTCCGGTTGCACCCTGGGCACCCACGGCACCAGTCGGCCCTTTCTCAGCGTTCCAAGCAAACGGCCTCGCACCACCCACAATTCTCCATTCTTGTCTTTGGCGAACGACGGCACGCTTCCCTCAAATCCGGCATTCGGGGCCGCCAATTTCTCGCCCGCCATGGAAAGCAGCGCCCCTTCCTTGTTGACCATCCAGAGGACCCCATCGGCATCGGTTCCCATGGCCCAAACCGCCCCGCCCGGCCAGTTGTTGCCCAAATTGACCGCGGTGAATGTGCCGGCCCGCAATTGCGTGAGGCTGCCGGTTTCATGGCCGATCCAAAGGGTGCCGTCCGCGTCTTCAAACAGACTCGTGATCCGGCTGTCCCTGAACTCCGTGGTGTTGCTGGTGTCGAAAATCTTGAACCGCACGCCGTCAAACCGCACCAGCCCGTTATAGGTGCCCAGCCACAGGTACCCGTCCCGGGTTTGCACCACGGAAGTAACCGAGTCCTGGGGCAGTCCCTGCTCCGTCTGCCACACGTCAATCGAGTAATCCGACACGGACGAATTGGTTGCCCCCCAAAGATGAAAGCCGCACAACCACACCGCAATAATCCCGATGCATACGGGAATTTTTCTTTGCCGATGTGCATCAGTTGAAAGTTTGAATCGCCGCGGCACAGGACTCAGGGTATGCATGTTTATCGTGCGGAGCAACATTTAGGAAGGCGTTGCCGAACCCGGTCGGGTCGCGACAGCAGTCGGCAAAATCCATCGCCACTGGACAAGGAATGCAATAAAATTTATAATGCCGCCGGGCACGCATGGTTTGAATCCATGGTCGGGCGCGGCCCGGCAACAGTGTCGTCTAAACAGATGACAACCCTCTTTATGAAATCGGATGTAAAAGAAAAGGCGGTGAGTATTGCTGTTTCGATCGTTGAAGATGACGGGCCGGCGCGGGAGATTCTTACGGACTGGATCCGGCATGCGCACGGATTCAGTTGCGTGAGCCAGCATGGCAGCGCCGAGAGCGCGCTGATGAAGTTGCAGGCGGAAAAGCCGAGCGTGGTGTTGATGGACATCAATCTGCCGGGCATGAGCGGGATTGAATGTGTGCGCCAGTTGAAGCCGCAACTGCCGGACACCCAATTTGTAATGCTTACCGTTTACGAGGACACCGACCACATCTTCGATGCCCTGGCCGTCGGTGCGAGCGGTTATCTCCTGAAGCAGACACCCCGCGCTGAATTGCTCACGGCCCTTAAGGAAGTCCATGCGGGGGGATCGCCCATGACCAGCAACATCGCCCGCAAGGTTGTGCAGTCATTTCTCCGCTCCGCGCCCCAGACGGATGAATCCGTAAATCTTTCCCCGCGTGAACGGGAAGTGCTGGAATTGCTGGCGTGCGGTTATTTATACAAGGAAATCGCCGACAAACTCGGCATCACGGTGGCGACCGTGGTCACCTACATCCGGCGCATTTACGAAAAGCTGCATGTGCGTTCCCGCGCCCAGGCTGTAGCCAAGTATGGGCATTTTGCCACCAAGGAAGAACGTGGGCGAAACCCGGTGGCCAGGTAAGATTTTTCAGGTTGCCGCCGCCAACCTCAAAGAAAGCAAGCAGCAGCAAAAAGCCGCCAATTCCCGTCGAAAGAAAAACTAGCGTTTTACCCGCTAGTTTATTGGCTTTATCAAACATTCTGCATCCGTTAAGTACATAATCCCGCCACCCGTTGTCATCTATTTATGCGACAGACAACTGTTTGCAAATCTGCTAGGCTTTCGTTTGTTCCATTGGAAGCCTGTTGAATACCAGCCGCCATTTGGGGCAGTTGTGGGACGGTGTTCGGCTGTGCTTGTTTTTGGGGTGACAATGTGAAAAGCAGGTGTCACCATTTTGGGTGACATGCGTGCCGGAAAATGTGTGATAAGATAATTGAAGAAACTCATCTATGTTCATCGAACGGCAGTATGCTCTCGGTCGGTTTTGGTTTCAGAGGACTCCGCAAAAGTGTGGAGAACTGAGTTGTTGGAGCCAGAATGAAGATTAGACTGTGTCAAATGTGAATTGGACAGGAAGAATTAACAACCAAACAAATCGCAAAGTCAACACCCCCCCCCAAAAAAAAACATCAAACCCAAAAACCAAGTACTATGAAAACAAACCAACTTAAACATTCAATGCTTGCTGCATGTGCCGCGCTGGCGCTGGCCGGCTTTCTAAATTCGGCCCAGGCGCAATTCACTCCCAACGTCGACTCGTACATCAACGCCTTCGACACCAGCGCCAGCACAGCCACCTGGGTTAACTGGTATAACTGGACCCAAACGATTTCTTGGAATCCTAACGTATTTAATCCCGCAACCGCTGGTAATGCCGGTTCAATGGAAATTGACTTGGCAAGTCCTTGGACCCAACCCGTCTCGCAACAAGGCATTCTTATGGGAAGTTTTGGCACTGCAGGGTGGGACCGGTCTGTTATTATAAACGCGAACCTCTACACCAACATTATTTTTGACGTTTTAGTGAATTCAAATTGTGTTGTAAACGGCAATGGGGATTTCGGCGGATATTACGTGGGCTTCATGACCGGCGGCAACGCTAATACCATGGTTCAGGTCGGATTTGTGTCAATGCCAGCCGTAGCTTTGAATCATTGGGTTCACTGTGTGCTTCCCATTCCCAAAAATCTCGCCGGAGATATAAGCGCTGCATGGGGGCTTTACTTTCAATCGTCCCATTGGTGGGATGGAGATCCCTCGGAGCCGCCGTCTGGTGGCTTGACAAACTATATTGACAACCTTGAAGTCCAGATTACTCCTGGTCCGCCGCCGCCGCCGCCGAGCCTCCTTCCCGCAACATTGAAAAAAGCCAATCCTGGTGTGAACCTCATTGCCACTGGCGCCGCAACCGGTAACCGTTACAATATTATCACAACGAATACTGTCGGCTATGGCCCTAGATCTGGCAATACGGTGACCTATACTTGGAACATTACACAATTTGCCAATGATCCGGATGGATTCCTGGGTATGTTCATGCTCAGTTGCGGTGCGGACTCGTCGGGTACGCCGAACGGCAATGGCGGGCCTGGACCGTATGATAGCGCGATTGATTGGAATTGGGGCAACGTCATAGTGGCGAGCATCCAGGAGAATACGAATCACGGTGATGCCTATATGAACTTCCGGTACAAAACCAATGCGCCTGGCGCCAATGGCTCGATATGGACCACCGTTTGTACGGTCAGCGCTTCGTCGGCGATTGGCCAGTGGAGCGTGTCAATTAACAAAGACTCCGGCCTGGTCACTCTGACCTCGCCGCAGAATACGACCAACTTCACCATGGACGCCGCCTCGCTTGCGCTGTTCGTTGATCCGTTGGCCCTGACCCTTGCTGGCGAAGCCAACGATTCCGGAGGCCTTGGCCAGTCTGTGGTGTACAGCAGCTTCTCGGCTACTGGCTGCGCGACGCCAATTTCCGACAACTTCGCCACGGACATGACACTCAACACAAACATCTGGTTTCCACTAGCCGTGGATTTAAACGGGGTACAATTGGTGCCGCCGACTGCGGGCGTTTTGGTGGGTTGGACCAGACCTGACAACGGGTACATTCCTGAGGTTTCCAGCAATCTGTTGGCTGGTTTTGCACCGGTTACCCCCATAGCAACGTTTCTTGATATGGGCAACACAATGGCTATCCTTCCGCAAGCGCCGTTGGGACCCAACGCAAATTTCTTCCGCCTCCTCAAGCGGGTCTATTCACAACTGCAAGTATTGCTGCCCGGTGAAACTGCCGCGCCGAATACTCCCACAGGCAAAACCGGCACTCCCATTCTCGAGACGAACAGCATGGCCTTCGACGTGATTGTCAATGCGGTTGACGCAAACTTTAACGTGTGCAACAACAACGACCAGGTTCAGATCACCGACACGCCAGACTCTAATTTCGAGTGTCTCAATGGTACAGATTCCACTGGTACAATGCTGCCCTTGGCGAATGGAACCGCAACCTTCTCGGTTGAGTTTACAGGCGATGGAAGTTCAGCGATGGTTGTGACTGACCAAGCCGACACGAGCAAGACGGGTACCAGCGCAGTAGTAACGTACTGATTGGCGCCGTGCGTTAAGAGTGAATAAATTCACATGGGCGCCGGCCCCAAGCCGGTGCCCATTTTTCATAGTTTTTTTTATAAAGCGCGTATTTTAAGATTAAAGCAAATCAACCAGGCGTGTAAAAGAGTGAAAGCTCAAACCAAACATCAAAAGGCTGAATCCAGGAATGGCGGCTTCACCCTCATTGAACTACTGGTGGTCATTGCGATTATTGGCATTCTGGCAGCCATTCTACTGCCGGCCTTGGCCTTGGCCAAACGAAAAGCGCAAGGAATTCAGTGCATGAGCAACTCCCGCCAAATCATGCTGGCCTGGCGGATGTACGCTGATGATAACGGGGATATTCTGGCGCCCAATGATTATCCTTATCAAACCACGGCATCACAAGATGGCACGGTGAAGAATTGGGTTTTCGGCACCATGTACAGAGTTGCTGATGCGAATAATGCCAACTTACTCGTGAACCCACAACTTAGCTGCCTGGCTCCCTACAACGCGAATCCCCGTATTTATAAATGTCCTGCGGACATCACCCAGTTACAAAGCCATGACCGTGTGCGCAGCGTGTCAATGAATAGCGCCGTTGGGACGCGCTGGTGGTCTGCTGGCGTGGGAACCGGCGCTCCACCTTGCCCCTCTGGCGTCCATCCTGGTGACCGTATTGGAGGGGGATGGCTGCCAGGGGCCTACGCCGATCAGCAGCCTACTTATCGCACCTACGGGAAAACCTCAGACTTTACTGTGCCGGGGCCGTCCAGCACGTGGGTAATCGCCGATGAGAACCCGAATACCATCAATGACGGATCGTTGGCTGTATGTATGGATGGTCCTGGTCCAGATGGGCACATCGTTGATTTCCCTGCCAACTATCATGGCAACGCTTGCGGCCTGGCTTTCGCCGATGGTCACTCGGAAATGCACAAATGGGTGGATCTTTATACAATGCTTATACCCACGCCCAACATGCCAAGTGCCGTCCCCGAAGATGGAGCACTAGTTTCAACATATATGTCTAGCTCTTCCCAAGATTTGGCTTGGATAGAACCTCTGACATCAGCGCTAAAGTGATGCTGTTCGCGGGTTGAGTCGTTTACTTGCATAATACGGCAAATGCGTAATAGGCAGCGTTTGCATTTGCCTTAAGCACTGTCCGTAGCGCCATTGTCCAAACCCCGCTGGCGGATTTACCCCGACAACTTGGTCAACCGATTCGCGGACTGGAGTTGGGCGACCCGCAACCTCGGCAACACGTCACCCACCCATTCGGGGAGCAATTCCATCAGCGCAACCTCGACCGCTTGGACGGCGCCTTCGTTCCAGCATTCGGATTTCAGCACCGTGGCAGATGGGAGTCTCACCTTCTGGGCCAACAGCGGCAGCGGCGGCGGGCAACAACCACAGGCCTACAATACGGATCTATAGCAGTTTCAGTTAATATGGGCACAAGTTGCCAGGCTGCTGGGAAAAGCGGCAGCGGTGAAGGTAAGGCGCGTCACTCCGTGCGCGCCGTGGCTCGCGTTCGTTCGAGCGGCGGGCAGAGGACTGGCCGCCCTACCGAGGTTTGTTCCGGTTGTCATAAAGAAATGGCATCAAAACATCCTCTCATCGCAGCAGTTGATGTGAGTCGGCTCACTTTTCCCGGATTTTGCATGAGATTAGAGCGGACTCACGTCCGCTGCTGTAGTTTTGAGACGGTCTCAACTGTCCGCACTCCTGCCGCAACCGGGACAATTCGTCCTGCAGCTTCAGGGTCAGCCGGGCACGCCCTACATCATCCAGAATTCGCCGGATTTGTTCACGTGGACTCCAGTCTCGAAGAACTGGCTGGCCGGAAATGTTTTAAACATCACCAATGTGATTTCGTCCTTTGTCCCCCGGCAATTTTGGCGCGCCTGTGGCAGCTGCAACTCCGCCGATCAATTTTGCGCAGGCCGGGTTGCGGACGGCAATGGCGCCAGACCGGACGCGGCGCGGATCGGGGTAATTCCCTTGACGTATTCCGGGTCGTCCCGACTTAACGAGTGCGGATCGTTGACCAAGGCTTTCACCGAGCCATTGGTTGCCGCCATCCCTCTTCCGTCAACCGCCCAGAGCATCCACCAGGTCCATTTCGGCTGCTGCTTCAGGACTGCCGGCGCCGGCGCCGGTCCCACCTCGGCCAGGGCAACCGGCTTGGCCGCCGCCAGCTTGCGCAGGTCGTCGTAATAGGATTTTTGAAAGTCGTTCCGGTAAACATCCAGTGCCGCGATGTCGAAATAGTCCCGGCCGGGAAAGTAATCGGCGAACTGCCGCTCCGTAGTGCTGGGCCGGTCCACGCTCCAAATCCAGACCAGATTGTTCAGATGATGATAATTCACCAGCCGGTCGAACAACTGACGGTAGAGCACCGTCGTGCCGCGCGCTCCCCGCCGGCCACCCCACCAGAACCATTCGCCGTTCATTTCGTGGTAAGGCCGCCACAGCACCGGAATGTGCGCCGCCTGAAGCTGTTTGAGGAATCCGGCAATGACATCCACCTGGGCGCACCAGTGATTGTATAATTCGGTTCCGGGCGTGATCACGTCGTTCCACTGTTCATCCGTGAGCTGGCCCTGTACGCTGGCGAGCTGGTTCGTTGCCGCTCCCGGCTTCGGCCGGAACGTGACCGGCTCATCCGCGGTGGGCGGCACGGCGTGCCAGCACAGGGTGATGATGGAGCCTTTCTCGTACTGCCGCCGGACCTCCGCGATAATCCCGGGTCGGGCGGCCGCCGCGTCCTTGTCGCCGGGCCTGGCGAAGCCGAAGTCCTGGCCGAAAATGGCCGGAACCTTCCCGCAGGTTTTGGTCGCCCATTGAGTGGAAGCGTCCTTCGTGTTCGGATAGTTATGCTGGCCGGTAAGGGTGTGCCGGCCGGAGAGACTTTGGATATAATTCAAAAGCGCCGCGGCTTCCGGCGAGGGATGGGGTGTCACCGGCCTGATGGAACCGCATCCACCGCACAACAGGCCGAGCAACGGCACGAGAATTGTCCTTTTTTTCATGACTGAAAACGCTCTTCGTTAAAAAAATTTCTTGCGTGTGGCTTTTCCGCTTTTCAACAGGCCACGCTCAGATTTTGTTCGATCAACCGGCAACGCTGGTCAACGCACAGTTTTGAACGCATCGCGTCCGGCGGGGTGTTGGCAACGTAATCCAATAATTTCTCAACCGTCGTTGTCGCCACGTGCGTGCGCGTGTCCGAGGAACCATAATAGATGAACACATCGCCATTCGGACGGGCCACCCAGCCGTTGGCGAACACAACGTTCGACACGTCGCCGATGCGTTCTTCGCCTTCCGGGGCCATGAAATACCCGCCGGGTGCCTTGATGACGTTGGCGGGATTGTTCCGGTCGCACAGGAACAGGTAGAGTACGTAACGCATGCCGGCGGCGGTGTTGCGCACGCCATGCGCGAGATGCAACCAACCCTGCTTCGTCTTGATCGGGGCCGGGCCGGGGCCGTTTTTGCCTTCCTTGATCGTGTGATAAAAACGCGGGTCAATGATCTCTTCCTTGCCGATGACCGCGTGCTCAATGTCATCACACAACCCCCAGCCGATGCCGTCGCCGCTGCCGGTGGCCGCGAAATCGGCCATGGGCCGGGTGTAGAAGGCGTACTTGCCCTTCACCAATTCGGGATGCAGGACGCAGTTGCGCTGGTGCAGCGAATTGGTTTTCAAGTCCGGCAGCCGCTCCCACTTCACCAGGTCTTTCGTCCGGGCGATGCCGCAGCGCGCGATGGCGGCGGAAATATCGCCGGGTTTCGAGTCGTCGTGCCGCTCGGCGCAGAACAGTCCGTAAATCCAGCCGTCTTCGTGCCGGACCAGACGCATGTCGTAAAGATTCGTTTCCTTGTCTTCGAGTTCAGGCATGCGAACGGGGTAATCCCAAAAGCGGAAGCCATCCACGCCGGTCTTGCTTTCCGCCACGGCGAAAAACGATTTGCGGTCCCAGCCCTCGACGCGCGCCATCAAGACGATGTTGCCGTTCCATTCCATCGCGCCGACGTTGAAAACGCAGTTGATGCCGAGCCGCGTCATCAAATGCGGGTTGCTCGCGGGGTTGAAGTCATAACGCCAGGACAGCGGCGTGTGTTCGGCGGTGAGCACCGGAAAGTCGTACCGGTCAAAAATGCCGGTGCCGGTTTTTTGCGGGCGATTGCGGCGTTTGACCAGTTGTTCGTGCCGCCACTGGAGTTGTTTCAATTGCGCCTGAAATGCGGTTCGGTTCATTTGGCCTGGGCGGTGGTGATTCTGGTTAAATTGGTTGTCGGTTCAAAAATTCTACATGGAGCGGAATCATCCGCCAATCCAGAATCTGCGTATCCTGACATTGCCGCCGACTCCCTCTCCCCGCCCGAGCGGGGAGAGGGCTGGGGCGAGGGGATTTGAACTTGAATAATCGGCCTCCTCCATTGAACTGCCTGGGAGCACTGGCGTCTCGCCGGCGAATGCTGATTTTCGGCTCCTGACTGGCCGGCGTGGACGCCGGCGCTCCCAGGAAAAAATGGCGGCAGCGTCAAGTTGCGCCAATCCAGAATCTGCGGTTTTAAAAAGATTTTTATTCCAGCCGCAGAACATCCATGTTTTGCTGCATCCAATCATTATGAGCAGCCGACACACTTCCCGCCGGGACTTCATCAAAACCGCCGCACTGGCGCTGCCGCTGGCCGTTGCCGGCTGTGCCAGTCAGCAGTCGAAACCCACCCCGACCAGGAAAAACACAAACAACTTTGTCTCCGTCCGCAACGGCCGCTTTGAATTGCACGGTCATCCTTATTGTTACATCGGGGCCAATATCTGGTGCGGATGCTATCTCTCGGACGCCAAATTGAGCGGGGGCCGGAAACGCATGATTCGCGAGCTCGACCGCCTACAGCGCCTCGGCGTCACCAACCTCCGGCTGCTCGCGGGTTCGGAGACCTCGCCATTGGCCGGCGCCATTCCCCGCGGCATCACGCGCAGCCCCCGCGACTGGGACGAAGATTTGCTCTCCGGTTTGGATTTTTGTCTGGCCGAAATGGCCAAGCGCAACATGCGGGCGATTCTATTCGTGTCGAACTATTGGCAGTGGTCCGGCGGCTTTGCGCAATATGTCAGCTGGGCCACCGGCGACACGATTCCCGACCCGGACAAGCCGGTCATGGCAAAGGGCAATTGGAGCGGCTTCATAAAATTTTCCGCGCG